>OJNT01001094.1_pt1 | contig 19448 bp, 7 predicted proteins | sample 1597981 | NCBI WGS metagenome assembly OJNT01 (sample SAMN01915211, study PRJEB22387) | human gut metagenome | isolation source: stool | host: Homo sapiens | place: USA
TGCATTTGCGTCAATTAAAGATACATTTTTGGGAATTGTAACGTTTTTCAAGGAATCGCAGTTTACAAAGGAGGTCTTTCCAATGCTGCTCATTGTTTCCGGGAATGTAACCTGATTCAATGCAGTACAGCCGGCAAATGCGTATTGGCCAACACTTTGGATATTATCCGGAATTGTAATGGATTCCAGTCCGGAGCAGCGATAGAACATGTAGTTGTCAATTTTGGTCATGTTAGAACCAAATGTAACGTTTTTCAAGTTTGTATTGTTGTAGAATGTCCACTTTCCGACTCTGGTCAGGCCGTTTCCTAATGTAACAGATTCCAGACCGGAGCAGTCAGAGAAGGTGCTTTCTCCAATGTAGGTGACAGTATCCGGAATTGTGATATCAGTTAGTCCATCACAGCCATAGAAAACAGCATCGCCCAGCTTTGTCAAACCATTTCCGAAATTCACCTGATTCAGGCTGGTGCAGCGGTAGAAGGTGCTGTTGCACAGTTCCTTTACAGAATCCGGAATGGTGATGGATTCCAGAGAAGAACAGCCGTAGAACACAATGTCTCCCAATTCTTCCAGCTTGCTGGGCAGCTGAATTGATTTCAGTTTTGTGCAATAGGAGAAGACGCCGGATTTAATCGCAGTAACGGATTCTGGAATCACAACCTCTTCCAATCCGCAGTAGGAGAATGCGTCCTTTCGGATAGTTGTCAGATTGCTGGGCAGCTTAACCGATTTCAAGTTCTGGCAGTGGATAAATGCACCTGTTGCAATGCTTGTTACACTGTCCGGAATATCAATGGAATCCAGACCGCAGTATGCAAACGCATTTCCGAAAATTCGTACCAGTGAAGATTCCGGGAACTGAATGTTTTTCAGCGCAGTGCAGTTGAAGAAGGCATTTGCGCCGATAGACTGTACGCCTTCTTCCATGATAACCGTAGTCAGATTGCTACAGTTGGAGAACATGGTAGCGCCAATTGTGGTCAGACTGCCGGGAATGGTAACAGATTCCAGTGCATTACAGAAGGAGAATACTTCGTCACCAATGAAAAACAGGCTGTCCGGCAGCTCAATATTTTTCAGAGAAGTACACATACAGAATGCGCTGGAGTTGATGGACAGCAGATTCTTGGACAGCGTAACATCCGTCAGATTGGTGCAGGCACAGAATGCGCTGGCGCCGATGCCAACAATGGTATCCGGCATAACAACCGATTTCAGATTTTGCTTTCCATAAAATGCTTCAGCTTCAATGTAGTTGACTTCGACATCATCAATGGTTTCCGGGATAACAACGTCTTCCAGTTCGTCTGCACAGGAAACAATATGAACCTTTTCGCCAACCAATTTGTATTGGAACAAGCCGTCATCGGATGTATAGATGTCATCCTCGCCGACTACGGTTTCTTCCGTGCCTGCCACCGGCAGATCGATGGAAGGCGCAGTGCTTTCCAGATCAGATGCAATTTGCGCTGCTACTTCGTCTTCCGGCATTGGCTCTTCATAGGTTGGCGCATCCATCACAATGGATGTACCGTCCGTTGTATCTGAGGGGGATGCAGCGTAAACACTGCTAAAGCATGCAGGAATCAATGTTGCAATTGCAACGATTCCCGCTACTGTCTTTTTCCAGTTGGATTTCATGAAAAAAGCTCCTTTCTGTGTAATGACACATTTGAACATAGGACAGGCGGTATTTTAGCACATTTCCCAGAAAAAAAACAGCACACCTCTTTCCGGCAAAGTACAGTACTGGAGTCTTTTTGCCAGTCAATGGGGCTTACGGGAATACGTGCCGGTTTGCCTCTCCTTTCGAATGCAAACGTGATATACCGCACAAATTTTAATGTCAGGGCATACTCCTGCTGTGTACAGCCACACAGAAACGTCAAAACGAACGTTCCTTTCCATGTCAGGTGTCGTCAAAATGCGAAATGATGTTACAACAGGAATACACACTAATTTCTATCATTATAATCTATTTTTTCCATCTTGTCAAGTGGCTTTTTGTAAAAACTGACGATATCACAGATTCTTTTTATTTTGGGAAAATGCAATCTAATTGCGCAAAAGTTTACGAATATTCGCATGAATCCGTTTGACATTTTTCTCAAAAAGTGGTATAATCAAATTGACTAAAAACCATTTTTTACGGACAAATAGATTGATCAAATTATACAAATTTCGAGTAACTTTTTTGAGAGCATTCTCATAAATTGCATGAGAAAATGTCAGAAGAGCGTGGTTTCTTTTGAGAGGAGAATGGATATGAACCTGCAGCTAAGAAGGATGCAGAAAATTGGCAGTGCGCTGCTGGCGCTTCTGCTGGGATGGAATATTGGAATTATGCCTGCGGAGGCAGCGGGACAGGAAGAAACGCCTATAGCGATTACAGCGGAGCATTTCCCCGATACCGTTTTTCGCAATTATGTTTCCAATCAAATTGACACATCGCCGAAAGACGGCTTCCTGTCTTCGGCAGAAATTCAGCAAACCAATTCCATTTCTCTGACAGGGGCAGAATATGCGGAACTAGAGGACTTGACAGGAATCTCCTGCTTTTCCAATCTGATGCTCCTAAACTGTATCGGTACAAATTTAAAGGAACTGGATCTTTCTCAGAACAAAATTCTGGGGATTTTGAACTGTACGGGAAATCAGATTGCATCCTTGACGTTGCCGGAGACAACCACTCCGCTTTCTGTGGATTGCAGCAACAACCAGCTTACAGAGTTGCAGCTGTCTGGTAACATGTTGCAAATTCTCAATTGCAGTGAGAATCAGCTGTCAGAACTGGATTTCTCCAAAGTGCCGAATTTAACCACACTGGATTGCAGCGGCAACCATCTGACCAGCCTGGATATTACAAGTTTATCCCAGCTGACCTCCTGTACCTGTGAAAATAATGCAGCGAAGATTTCAGCAATTCCCGTTTCCGGCAGTGATGATACGCTTTATTATGCGGATTTATCTGCGCTGCCGGGATTTGATGTTTCGCGTGTGGCTCCCGCAGATGCCAGCTCAGATACGCCGTTTTTTACCAACGGTACCCTTCTTACATCAGAAGGAGAAACGCGGCTCTATATCCTGGATATCACTGCTCCGGTGACATATACCTATCAGATCAACACGGCCGACACTTCTGCAACGGCGGTATTTACACTGCATCCTCAGCAGGATCCGGCGTATCTGGTTAAGATTGATGCCAACCATTTTCCAGACGCTGCGCTGCGTGAAGTTCTATCTGGAAGCGCTTATGACAAAGACCAGAATGGGTTCTTCTCTCAGGAAGAACTGGATGCTGTGACAATGCTTTCCCTTTCCGGAACCGGCGTATCAGATTATACAGGACTTTCTCTCTTTTCCAATTTGAAGGAACTGGATTGCAGCCAGAACCAATTGCAGACATTGGATCTTTCTGTACTGCCGGCGCTCACTACGCTGAATTGTTCTGGAAACCAGCTGAAAGCACTGGATTTGTCCGTGCTGCCGTCACTCACAGTGCTCAATTGTGCATCCAATCTCTTAACATCGCTGGATGTCACAGCACTTCCTGTCCTGCAAACGTTAAATTGCAGCGGAAACCGTCTGACAGCCCTGAATCTGGGGAGCATCCCTGTTGCGGATTTGACTGCGGATGGGAACGCAGTGTCTCTTTCAGTAGGCGCGGACGGATGCATTTCATTGCAGGAATTGGGAACAGATTTTGATCTGGACTGCGTAGCGGCAGACAGCTGGCAAAATGCAAGTGTTGCCAATGGTGTGCTTACCATTTCGGATTTGCAGAAGCCGGTGTCCTATTCCTATTATGTAGACACCGCCAGAAGCCAGACTGTTACATTTACATTGTATCCGGTGGAAGTAGAAATTGCAATTGACAAGACACACTTTCCGGATAGTGTCTTCTGCAGTGCAGTGGAAGCCCTGGACACCGACCAGAATGGCATGCTGTCACAAAAGGAGATACAACAGGTAACGGAACTGGATGTGTCCAATCGGAATATCTGGGATTTGACAGGAATCTCTTATTTGACAGCACTGCAAAGCTTGAATTGTTCCGGCAATAAGCTGAATGAGCTGACAATTTCCGGCCTCTCCCGGCTGCATACGCTGGATTGCAGTGATAACAGCATCAGAACTATGACGCTGGAAGCACTTCCAGCACTCTCTGTGCTGCGCTGCGGCAATAATCGGCTGACACAGCTGGAACCTTCTGCATTCCCGAATCTTACCGTGCTCACGTGTATGTACAACCAGTTGCAGGAACTGGACTTGACTGGTCTTTCCGGGCTTACTGAGCTGGATTGCAGCAATCAGAATCATCTGGATGCACTGGATTTGTCGCAAACGCCAAATCTTCGGATTCTCAACTGCGCTTCTGTGGGAATTTCGCAGCTGGATCTGACACAAAATCCGATGCTGGAATCTGTCAATTGCTCCTTCAATCAGCTGAAATCGCTGAACTTGAGAAATCAGACACAATTGCAGGTGATTCGCTGCGCCAGCAATCAGCTGACCTCTGTACAGGTTGCTACTTCTCTGACGGAACTGACCTGCTATGGCTCCAAAAACAGCAGCAGCATCCCAGCGGATTTTGTGAATCGGATTTCCTTTGCAGATCTGCCGGGGGAATTCGATGTTTCCCATGTAGAGTCGGACAGCTGGACCAATGCTGTGACCGATGGAAAAGCACTCTATGTGACAGATATCACTCAGCCAGTCACCTACATTTATGATCTGATTGCCGGAAACGTAGAGACAGGGATTTTATTTACCATTGTGCCGGAAGCATCTGTTGAGACACAGATTTCCATTGATGCGGCGCATTTTCCTGATGATGCCTTTCGCAATTACTTGAAGAGCAAATTTGACAGCAACCGGGACGGCTATTTTTCCGTCAAAGAATTAAGCCGGGCGGATGATGTGGAAATATCCGGCCTGGATATTGCAGACTTAACTGGCGTGGAATATTTAACCTCGCTGAAAAAGTTGAATTGTTCTAACAATGCATTGACGGAGATCACAATTGCCAATCTTTCTGCGCTGGAAGAACTCAACTGCGCCGGAAATAACCTGACAGCACTCCATGTAGAGCAGCTATCCAATTTAAAGCGCCTGTATTGCTCTTATAACGCCCTGGAATCTCTGGATGTCAGCACCTTGACGAATCTGGCCTATCTTTCCTGTGAAGCCAATCTCCTGACCGATCTTTCTCTTCCGGAGCAGTCGGCGCTGGTTTACTTTTATTGCTATGACAACGCGCTGGAATCTCTATCCCTAAAAGGGCTTACGGCACTGCAATATCTGGAATGCCAGGACAACGCCTTAGCGCAGCTGGATGTTTCCTCTTGTCAGCAGCTGCTGAAATTAAACTGCCAGGGAAACCGCCTTGTATCGCTGGATGTAACCGGGCTTTTGGATTTACAGGAAGTGAATGCAAGCGGAAACAGCCGTACCATCGAAGTAAAGGCAATTCTCACATACGATCTGACACAGATGCCTTCGGAATGGGAGATAGACCGGGTTGTGGCGAACAGCTGGAAGAATGCTGCGTGTGACGGAATGACACTCACAGTACAGCCGGATCTTTCTACAGTGACTTATACTTATCAGCTGGATGCTGCCAATTCGACCAAAACCGTAGACTTTCAGTTGATTCCGGTCTTGGCCGAAGAAACCTCGATTCCCATTGATGCAGCCCATTTTCCGGATGAAGCACTCCGGCAGCTGGTGCGGCAGGAACTGGATCGAAATGACAATGGCCTGCTGGAAGCTTCCGAATCTGAAGCAGTAACCACGTGGGACATCTCCGGACATGGAATTGCAGATCTGACAGGACTGGAGTACCTTTTGAACTTGTCAGTTTTGAATTGTTCGAATAATGCATTAACCAGCCTGCCGGAGAATTTGTCAGAGCAGCTGACAGAACTGGATTGCAGCAAGAATCAGCTGACAACCTTGTCATTGGGACACGCAGCAGAAACGCTCACAAGCCTGAACTGCGCTGAAAATGCGCTGACAGAATTGCAGCTTTCCGCATTTCCGGCGCTGCTATCTCTGGATTGTCACGGAAATACAGCGCTGCAATCGCTGACAGTTCCGGAAAGTGCGCTTCTGGAAACGCTGAATTGCGCACAATGCAGCATTACAACGCTTTCTTTGCAAAATCCGGAGAAGCTGCGGATTCTGCACTGCGCAGAAAATCAGCTGACGGATCTGGATTTCAGCGGTTTTTCTGTTTTGGAGCAGGTGGATTGCAGTCAGAATCAACTGAAATCCTTTTCTGCGGACAGCGCAGCCCTGATCGATCTGGACTGCCATGGCAATGCATTGCAACATCTGAGTCTGGAAAAGCTGCTGGCCTTGAAAACGCTCAATTGCGCAGACAATCAGCTTTCCTTCCTGGATTTGTCCCTGCAAATGGATCTCACTTCGCTTTCTGCTGGAGAGAACCCGCTCCTGTCTCTTCTGGCCTCGCCGTTGGCAAATGTGACAACCTGTGATCTGAGCAACTGCACGGCAGAAATTACGCCTGTGCTTTCTGATACGCAGACGCTGACGTTTTCTACCGCAGACTGGACGTACTTTAATCCGGAGCGAACCGGTGACTGGAGCAATGCTGTCCGTACCGGAACAGAAGTGAAAATTCTGCATCCGCAAGAGGCGGTTTCCTATACCTATCAGACCGGAAATGCCGGGGTTCTTTTGCAAACTACGCTGGTGCTTTCGGAGATTCCCATTGGTGCCGCAGTGATCAGCCGTGTGGATGAAACAACATTGATTTATAATGGGGATCTACAGACACCAGAATTTCAGGTGGTACTGGATGGTGTGCTGCTGAGTCCGGGAGAAGACTACACCATTACCTATGAAAACAACTGTAATGCCGGAACTGCGGCTGCCATCATTCAGGCAGAGAATGGGAAGAAGTGGACAGGATCTGTTCTGGTTCCGTTCTCCATTTTGAAGGCTTCTCCTATAGTTGCGGTTGTCCTTTCTCCGGAAGGAGATTATACAGCCGGGGATGCTGTGCCGGAAATCACCTTGACAGAAAACAGTACACCTGGTTCCGTGTCATGGAGTGCAGGAATGCCGTCCCGACTGACAGAAGGGGAGCAGACGCTTTCCTGGGACTACATCCCTTCAGATGCGCAGAACTATGAAGCTGTTTCCGGGACTCGTGTGTTGTATGCAAAACCGATTGCAACTACCACAACTACCCCTGTTACTACAGTTACAACCACAACCACAACTACAACTACAACCACAACGGAAACCGAACAGCCTGTCACGACTACCTCAGAGCGTCTGACAGTAACCAGTACAGTTACAACTACATCTTCCAGCAGTACAGAAACGATTACGACCCCTGCTACTACAGCTGTGACCAAACCTGTGACAACAGATACTACAACGGCAACTACGTTGCTGGTTACCACAGTTTCTGTTACGCAGAGCACAACACGGTCTGTTACTTCCACTACCGCAACAGAGAGTATGCCGATTACCACAACATCGGCTTCCTCTACCGGAACAACAACGACAACCCTCCAGACACGTCACACACGGCCTAGTATTCAAACATCTACTTCAACGACTACAGTGACTTCTACTATCCCTACCAGACCTACACGGCCGATCATCTCAGGACAGACTACCACCACCACAACAACAATTGTTACCCGTGTGACGCGGCCGTCTATTGCATCAGTTTCCACAACAACGCAGACCACTGCTTCTGAAACACAGACTACAACTACACCGATAACAACGTCATCCATAACCACGCTCCCGACGGTTAGTGTGACAGTTACTACAAGTACAAGTATGACTACTGTGATGACAACAACCACCACTATGACCATCACAACAACTACTACCAGCACTTCTACAACTACCACAACGGAATCTACCACCACTTCTACAACTATCACAACGGAATCTACCACCACAACAACAACTACTACCAGCTTAACCAAACCAACCACTACGACCAGAAAACGAACGATTACAACTGTCACCAGAGCAACACAGCTCAGCGGAACAACTACGACGGTTTTCATTCCCCAGATGGTGGGAGATGCCAATCTGGACGGCGCAGTGGATATCCAGGATGCCTATGCAGTACTGGTATACTACGCAGAACATGCTGCCGGAAACGGTGCTTATATGTTCTATCCGGAAGATATGTTTATCAACCGCTGGCTGATGATTCGGCTGGATATTGACGGAGACGGAGACATTACTATTCAGGATGCACTGTATGTTTTGACATACTACTCGTACCAGTCCGCCGGAAAAAGCGTGACATGGGAAGAAATCATTGAAATTGTAGACTAAGCCTGGTCACTGCATAAAAGGCAACAAAAAAAATCCCTGTGAAGCTTGAAATTCACAGGGATTTTTTAATGGATTTTTATTGGTACAGATAACCGGTCGTTTCTGTGGGAAGCGACTCTGTGGTTTGTGCAGTGGTGTCTTCCGAAGCGGAAGCAACAGTGTTGCCCGCGGTATTCGTAACCGTCAGAATATAACCGCCCTGATTGTCTCCGGACACGGTGTAAACGGCATCCTTCGGAAGCGTTACAGTTGTCGTTCCGTTGGCATCAGCCGGAACATAGTAGATCGTGTAGGAACCACTGTCCAGTGTGTAAGAAAGGCCGCCGGAATCCAGAGTATAATTTTTCAGGTAGGAAATATATTCTTCCAGGCAGAAGCCATTGTCATGCATGATAGCAGCATGCAGCTTTCCGACATAGCGAAAGTGATGCGGTGCATAGGCAATTCCTGTAGTTTCTGTCTTATCGCTGGGATAGCGAACCACAAATCCGTACTGCCATGCATTGGTGACCATCCATTCATTGTGCTTTTTGATGTATGGAACTACCTCGCCAGTACTGGTGATCAAACCAATGTCGAAGCCGTAGCCGGTGTTCCGGTCGGGAAGCACATTGGTATAAATGGAGGAGGCATCCAGCGTGGTATCAGTGGTACTGTAAATTTGCAGATTTGCCCATCCATTTGCGGCGGAATATGCATCAAAGAGCGAACAGAGATCCTGCTGGGCTTCCTGTTGAATCGGCAAGGTACTGCTGCGTACCTTTACATTTTCATCAGTAATGGCAGAAAAATCTGAAAAACTCTGGGATCCCTGATAGGGATGTGCTGTATCCGCCAGAATAAGGGAGCCGTTTTTCATCTGATCCGCAGTCAACTGCAATACAGTTTCATCGGAGGCAGGTGCTTGTGTAGCATTGCCGTCTGGGGTATCTGTGGTATTGTTGTCGGCAGAGGCGGCGGAAGAGTCAGCTGTAGAAAAGCCGCCGATTCCGACAATGTTTTCTTCGTTTGTCTGGAGAAACATGCGTGCAATTCCGTCTGCTGCAAAAATTGCGGCAATCAGGAGTGCAAGGGCAAGGAGAAATCCGGCAGGACTAAGATGTCGTCGCTTTCGGCTCGGCATGGCATATCCGCCTCCTTTCCTCTTAAATTTCTATTGCCAGAGGGATTAATGGACTGTTCGATTAGCTTATGGAGGCAGTTGTGGTAGTGGTTTCAGAATCTGCTTCAACTGCATTGCCGTTTGCATCTGTTACCACAGCATCCAGGTCTGTGGGCATGGGGTAACCATCATGAATGATGCCGTACAGTGCAAAGGTGTCATAAATCGCACGCTTATAGGTTGTGCCCTTTGCGGTCACAGCAACAAAGGTTTTTCCTTCGTCATCCTTTGCATAGCTAACCAGACAGTTTCCGGCTTCATCCGTGTATCCGGTTTTTCCGGCAAGGATGGTAACGCCGTCTACTTCGGTGCCATACATCCGGCTGAACATGGTGCTTTCCAGAGGGATGCCGTCCGGATGCTGAGAAGTTTTCGATGTGGTATAATTCTGTGTGCTCAGAATTTCCCGGCAGGTATCATTTTGCATAGCGTATTCCATCAGCTTTGCAATATCCAGCGCAGTGCTGTAGTGATTTTCATCGTGCAGACCACTGGTGTTGACAAAGTGGGTGTGTTCCAGTCCCAGTTCCTGCGCCTTCTGGTTCATCAGTTCCACATAGGCATCTTCTGTACCGCTGACATATTGTGCAATTGCGGCTGTAGCATCTGCGCCGGAAGGCAGCACAATGCCATAGAGCAGGTCTGTGATGGTAACTGTTTCTCCATCCTCAAAGCCTGCGCGGGAAGCCTCTGCGGCAATCAGCGGATCAATGATGGAGTTGGTCATGGTAAATGTGTCATTGAGATCATCAATATTTTCAACTGCCACCAGCAGTGTCATAACCTTTGTCATAGAAGCCGGATAGATTTTTCCCTCCGGATCGCGTTGCGCTAGAATGGTATTCTGATCCACGTCCAGCAAAACTGCATGCTGGCTGGTCAGATTTGCGCCCGTCAGTTCTACCAAGTCAGCGGCAGCAGCAGGAGCGCCGGTAATGGAAATTTGTCCGGCTTCTGTAGGCGCTTCTGTAGGTGCTTCGGTTCCTGTAATTTGGTTGGCAGTGGCAACCTGCACATTAAAAGCAGCGGAGCCGGTTGTTTTCCGAATTTTCGGTTTTCCTGTTTGCGTCAGCAGCACGATTAAAAAGATCAGGACAATTAGTCCGCATACAACGCCGATTGTGACTTGAATCCCAAATCTTGAATTTTTCTGCCATCTTTTTTCGTGAATCCTCATTGTTACACCTCTTCAAAAATTCCGGCTGGATACAAACCCCGGTTGATTTCCTGCATAAAGCCAATCCTGAAACTGTTGTTTTTGTGTGTGAAAAGCTTTCCGGTGCATTGTATCTGCTATCAGAAGCAGCATTTTTGCAAGCCGTATATGCAAAGATAAAACAGCATCTGATCAAAGCAGTCAACAAAATGTTCCCCTTGCTGCCTGCAGTATAATATCCACCTGAAAAAAGAAAGCACATAGAATTCCTGCGTCAGATATGCACAGGATATTCAGTGAAAATGTACAGAGTTGGTATTATTTGAATAGACACCTACTTAACATTATAATATGTTTCTCCGGATTTGTCAATATTTTTGCAGGATATTGGGGGAAAATCCGTGCGCGGATTCCGGATTTTTGTCGAAATTCCTGTGACTTTGTGGTCTTTTGTCGGAAATATCCGTATATTCAATTGCTTTTTCGGGAAAAGTGTTCGGCATGATCTTACACAGTTTCAAAAAAAGAGACCGGAGCTTTATTCCGGTCTCTGATCTGAAACTAATTTTTTCGTCAGCTGGCGGCTTCCTGAAATGCTTTCATAAATTCGGTATAGCATTCCAGCATCTTGCCGTTTCCGCTGAGGGCACGCTGGCGAACCAGTGCATAGCTGAATTGATTATCGATGTACGCCCAGTAGGTTTTGTCATCGTTTGCATACAGCTGCACCGTATGTACTGTGCCATCCTTTAAAGTGTACGTCATGGTAAGGGCAGGAGATCCGCTCTCTGTCGGTACAGCGGCATCCGGCTGAATCTCTTCATAAGAAAGACCAGTTGCCTGTGTATACAGCTTCTGGAATGCATTAACAGTTTCTGTGCCTGCATTGGAAAAGTCAGTGTTGTCACAGCTGTAGGTACCAGTAGAAGAATCCATGGTAAATGTCGTCTGGAAATCCAGTGTCTGATCGTTATAAGAACCCTTATACTGAATACTCAGCGTCGAAACAGTATCCATTGTGGGACTGTACAGCGATTTCATCAGATAATCAGAAGCATTTGCCTGTAGGAAAGAGAGGCTGGAGGAATCAAATGTAAAGATCTCATTGGATTCCACATGGAGACAGTTGACGTAGCTGGACACCAGCGGATCATATTCTGCGAAGAGGAGTGTGGTGGTGTCTCCGTTTTCCTGTTCCAGCTTCAGCTGATAAGCCGGGTGATCTACGCCGTATGCGGCATAGTCCTTTTCAGTCACATCTTTGGCCGCGAACTCTTCAATCTGCAATTCCTGAAGCGAAATAGTCAGAGAAGAAAGCTTGGAATTATCCAGCGCAATCGGCAGATCATAGGGAACAGTCATTTTCCAGGTGTTGTCCTGATTTTCCATGGTGTACACATCGGTGCCGTCCCGCTGCAAAGAAAGAACAGTGAACGGTGACGAAGTATCGGCTACAATGTAACGATAGCGGAGCGTGGTTTCATTAGCGGCCAGATACTGTGCTGTACTGGAAGGAACCAGATAAGCATGGTCATCTCCGCTTCGCATAACGTAGTAGTATTCTTTTGTTGCTGTTTGTTTGCCGATAGACAGTGTAACTTTGTCTGTATCTGTTGCAAGAGAAATGATAATCGGATCTGTAAGGCCGTATTTTTCCTTGTCTGTATCACTGACAGTTCCCAGATCTTCGCTGGCAGTCAGCGCAGAGCCGTATGTACATATGGTGGAAAGATAGGAATTGTTGACATTCATGTCAGAGCTTCCTTCTGCTATATTCCACTGGTTGGAGGAACTTCCTTTTTCCAGGGTGTAATCCATATCTGCTGTATGGATCGTGATGGTCTGGATATCATCCGAATTCAGATCGCTTAGCTGCAATGCCTTGGCCTTTTCTATCTCTGCGGCTTCCTTCTGTGCCTGATAGTAATCTACGAAGAAATAGGTCCCAAAAGCGGCGCCGGCCAGGAGAACCAGAATCAATCCCAGAATCAGTTGTCGTTTCATAACGTATGCCTCCTGGTACTTAGGAATTGCGGCGTTTAATCCAGATTACAATGCCCACTACCATGATTATCACCGGAATAATGGTGAGAACCACAATGAGAGAACGGGCAAAGCTTTCGTTTTGCAGGGAGATGTAATCTGTTGTCGCAGTCTTTGTAGGAATCTGCATATCCAGATCGCTGTCATACATCCAGCTGATCGTACTCAGCAGCAGGTATACCGGAATGATTACCGTTTCACTGGTAACGTGCTCATCATCAATAAAGTCGGCGCTGCCGAATACCACCATCTTCGAATTCCAGGAATTGTTGGTGGAGTGTGCAGCCAGAGTCATAGCACCAGTTTTTTCGGACGGGTCATCACTGACACCGCCGTAAGGCTCACCAACAGCACTGTCATAGGAAGTGATCAGCGGCGCAATGGTATAAGCACCCGCATTGTCATAGTAGGTAAAGCTCCGGGACTCCGTCATAAAGGGAATCAGTCCCTGGTTGATCAGGGAAGAGGTGAGGTCTGCTGCATCGCTGTTATCTTCCAGTTCGTTCAGCTGGCACTGAATGGTCTTGTCATCACCGGAGATGTGATAGTCGGAGTTGGTCTCGTAAACCCGGTCATAGTCCATGGTGAAACCGTAGTTATCCATGATCTCTTCCAGATTGGTATACGCGAACTTTCCTTCGTTCGGGGACATCATCAAAGTGATATTTCCGCCGTTTTCCAGATAGGTTTCCAGCTTAGCCCGTTCATTGTCTGTAATGTCCGCAGTAGGGCCGGCAACCAGTACAAGTGCAGTATCATCCGGTACGGCATCCAGTTCAGACAGATTGAGTGTCTTTGCCTCGTAGTTATAGTTGATCAGATTGGTAGTAAAGGTGGAGTACTGATCCAGGTTCTTCTCGCCGTGCCCGGTCAGGAAGTATACAGTAGGGGTATAGCCTTCCGCCACGCCCTTGATGGTTCCGGTAATCAGGTTTTCGCCCTCGAAGCTTTCATCTGTGACGTTGCCGTCAGAATCTGTTGTGGTGCGATACATGGAGGAGCCTGGAAGGCGCTTCTTGTTGTCGCCGCATACAAAGACCATGTCACCGGTAGATAGGGTGTAGGCATTGTCGGAGTTGATCTTCTCCATGGTGGCATCATCCTTGTTCGGATCGAAGGAGATCAGATTGATGCAATCATGGGCGCTGTAGGCCAGCAGGGCACGATAGAGAGAGAGAGACTCCGTATCCTTTTCCAGATCGTCCAGTTTCGCCAGCAGATAGAAGTCTACGGTTACGCCCTTCTGATCCAGTTCGTCCAGATAGGATTCTGTTGTGGAAGAAAGGCTGTACTGCTTGTTCGGTGAAATGTCCCAGCTGAAATCCAGGCGTGCGATAATCATATTGATTACCACGGCAATTACCAGCACCAGTATGGCCATAATCCATGCTACACTGGAAAATTTGGTGTTTTTCCAATTGCGGAAACGATGTTCTTTTTGACTCATAGTATGTTACCCCCTGCTCCAGCGTCTTTTTTCGATGGAAATAATCGTCCATGTCAGGAATACGAGAATTTCCGTGAGATAGCCCAGCAAATCCGAGATTCGCAGGAGGCCCTGTGAAAAGATGTAGAATTTTGTCTGATTGGAAAACCAGTTCAGAACATCGGAAAGAATCGGAATGGAAGAAAGGTATGCGGTCTGGCTCATGTTATCCATCAGCAGCAGAAGCAGCATCGCCAGTTCACTGATCAGAATTGCCAGAATCGGCATTTCTGTAAGGGAAGAAATAAAGATACCCAGCGCAATGCAGACCAGACCAAACAGGAAGAATCCGATATACGTGCAGATCAGACTGGACCAGATGACGCGGCCATAAATGGTGGCAACAATCGGGTAAAACAGAGAAACGGCCAGCATAATCAGCAGAATGGTTGCTGTGGCAAGAAACTTTGCCATGACAATCTGCGTTACATTCAACGGACTGGACAGCAAAAGTGTTTCGGTTCCGTTCTTTCGCTCTTCTGAAAAGGCGCGCATGGTCAGCAACGGCAGCAGGAAGATAAAGTAGAACAGATTGACATAAAAGATGGAAGAGAATGAAAATTCATAAGTTGCAGAGGATACGTTGGAAATATCCATTATAAATGTAAGAGAAAATGTTGCCATGAAAAATGCAATGACAAAATAGGCGATTGGGGACAGAAAGTAACTCTGTAACTCCTTTTTATATAGTGCAAACATGCGGCATTATTCCTCCTCTTGGTTTTGTGCATCGGATTCCGGCTTGGCAGCATCGTCTGTTTTTGCTGCTGTTTCGGCCTCGGAATCTTCGGCTTCCATTTCTGCCAGCAAATCCTTCAGCCCGGCGCGCTTTGCCGGCTGGTTGACCAGGTTGACAAATACCTGTTCCAGATTCTTCTTTTCGGTGGTTACTTCCAGCACTTCCAGCTGATGCTGAAGCAGTGCGGACAAGAGTGCGTTCCGGGCGCTTTCGTCCTCCAGTTCCACATCATATGTATAGATACCGGTTTTGACAAACTGGATGTTGCCGATTTTGCGGACACCCTCTACGGCTCTTGCTACGCGGGGCACTTCCCGCGAGCTGCCCTGCACCTTGAGACGAAGGACGGTGCCGCTTTCCATGCTCTCCTCCAGATTATCAATGGTGTCATCGGCCTTGATCTCGCCGTGGTTGATGACAACAATCCGGTCGCAGACAGCGCTGATTTCGCCCAGAATGTGAGAACTCAGGATAATCGCATGATTGTGCTTGAGATCCAGAATCAGGTTCCGGACTTCCATAAGCTGTGTGGGGTCGAGACCAACTGTCGGCTCGTCCAGAATCAGCACCGGCGGATCTCCCAGAAGCGCCTGGGCAAATCCCACACGCTGCTTATAGCCCTTGGACAGGTTGCGGATCAGTCGCTTTTGCATATCTGTGATTTTCAAAAGCTCCATGACCCGGTTTACTTCCACGCTGCGTTTCGCACCAGGAATGCCTTTGAGTCCGGCAACGAAATGCAGGTACTCCTTTACCTTCATGTCCGGATATACCGGGGGAATTTCCGGCAAAAAGCCGATGCAGCGCTTTGCCTTGACCGGCTGCTGCGCAATATCGTAGCCCTGAATTTTAACGGTACCGCTGGTGGAGGGGATTACCCCCGCAACAATGTTCAGTGTTGTGGATTTCCCGGCACCGTTCGGTCCCAGAAATCCTAAGACTTCATTTTCGTTTATGGTAAAGCTGACACCTTTTAAGGCTGCTTTGTTCCCATAATATTTGGTTAGATTTTGGATTTCAACCATCGCGTGCTCCTTTCCGCCGGTGCTTGTCCCGGCATTCGGCAGTTACTTTATATTATCGCAGAATATCATGTCTTTGTCATGTGCGAAATGTAATCATATTATGAAATATAGCAAAAATGGATAAAACAAACCTATGTTCCATCGTAAAACATGGCAAGTATTGCAAAAACTGCTGCAATTGAGTATGCCATACTTCTGTGAAAGGAGTGTGAAAAAATGCTGGTGGTTGTGAGAAAACGAAAAAAGCGTCTGAAAATATGGACTTCAGCGCAAAAGTACAGGTCATAGTGCACAAAACGGAAAGCGTGAATCTGTACATTGCTACAAAAAAGACGAATTTCACAGGCTAAAATTGTGAAAATGGTTGACATTTTTTCGGAAGGGGTGTATAATTCAAGTTATAAAAGTAGGACTCAGTATGTGCATTTTGTGAAAATGCAGAGTACCGAAACATTTTTGCCGCTGCGCCGGACTGGCGTGTATACTGCTTTTATTTCTGAGAATACTTAAGAAAGGATAAGCGGTGCGGTTCATTCATCTATTCTTACTTACTTTTCATGAGAGGGGAATTTCTTAAATGCAATTCAAGAAAAGCAAAACCGTTCTGGCTGCGATTCTTGCAGCTGCAATGACATGCTCAGCAATTCTGCCGACTGCCGCTTCAGCTGCCGGAACCAGAACAAAGGAAGAAGCATACGGCGATGCAACCTATGCACAGCGGTTTATGTCACTGTATGATGACGTTATCACCAACGGTGTGTCTAACGGCTACATGAGCAGCACATCTACCGTTAACGGCGGCCTGGGCGTTCCGTATCACTCTGTTGAAGAACTGTGTATCGAGGCTCCGGACTACGGCCACGAAACCACTTCTGAAGCACTGTCTTACCTGGTATGGGCTGCAGCAATGCGCGATAACATCGTAAACAAGGCAAACAATGGCGAAATCGAAGTAAAGGGCGCAACTAAGGACGCTTCTACCGACTCTGTAGGCGATACTGCAAAGGCATGGAAGACCATGGAATCTACCATGATCCCGGATGTACAGGCACAGTTCATGCAGAAGGGCAGTAGCCTGTCTGCAACTTACAGCAGTGAGTGGGAGCAGATTGAAAGCTATCCGACCGGCATGAAGGGCGACTTCAAGGCTTCTAACCCGATTCACTCTTATTTCTGTAATGCATACGGTTCTGACGAAGGTCTGTACCTGATGCACTGGCTGGCTGACGTAGATGACTGGTATGGATTTGGCAGCAAGAATGGCAACACCGGCAAGCAGAAGAATGTAGCCGGTTCCTTCACACTGATCAACACCTTCCAGCGCGGTGAGCAGGAATCCTGCTGGGAAACTATCCCGCATGCCTGCGTTGATCTGCACAATAAGGGCTATGGCTTGAACGGCTCTAATGGTATGAAGGGCTTCTTCAATACCGAAGACAATCCGGCTGAGCAGTGGTCTTACACCAACGCACCGGACGCAGAAGACCGTGCAATCCAGGCTGTATATGCAGCTAATAGATGGGGTGTCGGCGAGAACGATGCGAACATGGTTGACTCCAAGTGGGGCGGCAAGCAGTCTCTGACAAAGCTGGCAGCAAAAATGGGTGATGAAACCCGTAACAATATGTACGATAAGTACTACAAGAAGATTGGTGTCGGTAACATCATCCCGTCTGGTCAGAATGCACAGTATGCTGACTACGGCGATGCAAATACCGGTAAGCACTATCTGATGAACTGGTACACTTCCTGGGGCGGCGCAATCGACGGCACCTGGGCATGGCAGATCGGTGCATCTCACATGCACGAATTCTACCAGAACCCGCTGGCAGCATATGCACTGGCATATGACAGCGATATGAGCGGCGAAATGAAGAGCCAGGGCGCAGTAGATGACTTCAAGACATCTCTGGAAAGACAGATGGAACTGTATCTGTGGCTGCTGTCTGCTGACGGCCCGATCGCCGGCGGATGCACCAACTCTTACAAGGGACGTTATGAAGGCTACAGCGATCTGGGACTGAGCACATTCTATGATATGGCTTATGTAGAGCACCCGGTATACGCTGACCCGGGTTCCAACCACTGGATTGGTAACCAGGTATGGGCTGTACAGCGTCTGGCTGAACTTTACTATGTTGTAAAGACAACAGAAGGCGCACAGGATATTCAGATTGCACAGACTGGTCTGACACTGACACAGGCTCTGGAAAAGATTCTGGATCGCTGGGTAGGCTGGTTCATGGACAATACCATCCTGGGTACTGCAAATGGAACCAAGACCATCAATGCAAAGTATGAGCACTATGATGAATCCACACAGGATTTCGTTGTACCGGATCTGACACAGGGTGTAACAGATGACGGCACAAGCTTCTCTATCCCGTCCAGCCTGATCTGGCACGGTTCCGCAGGCCCGGATACTGATGGCCAGCCGGAAACCTGGAACGGCACATACCAGGAAAATAACAACCTGCACTGCACCATCGTTGGTTATGGTGACGGTGACCTGGGCTGCGTATCTTCTCTGGCAAATACTCTGATTTACTATGCAAAGGCTAAGGGCGTTTCCAGCTCTGATCTGGCTTCTGCTGCAACTTCTTACAAGAACAAATCTGCTGCTGCTCAGACAGATTCTTCTGAACTGGCAAAGCAGTCTCTGTACCTCGCCCAGCAGCTGCTTGACAGAGAGTGGAACAAGTTCCGTGACGATATCGGTCTCGGCGTTTCTGACCACAATACCAACCTGTACAGACTGTGGGAAACCAAGCTGGTTCTGCCGGATGGCGTTCGTAAAAATGGTGATGGTCAGGTTCTGAGCAAGAGCCGTTACACTGGTACTATGCCGAACGGTGATAAGATCGAAGACGGTGTTGCATTTGTTGACATCCGTTCGAACTATGAGGATTCCGCCATGTACCAGACTGCTCAGAAGTACTACAATGGTGAGGGTGAAGATACTGATGGCAACGGCAAGGTTGACGTTGGTGACTACTACTTCACACTCCACAGATTCTGGCACGCAGGCGACATCATGATGGCTCTGGGTACTATGGCTGAACTGTATCCGGATGTAACACCGGACAATAACAGCGATAGCGAAAAGCTGGTTGTAACTCCGTCTGATGTTGAAGTAGCAAAGGGCGAAAGCACAGCTCTGAAGCCGAACAAGGATGGCTGCAACTTCGTATCTAACGATCCGACTATTGCAACTGTTGATAAGGACGGCACTGTAACTGGTGTTGAAAAGGGTGAAACCACGATCACTGTTACAGATCCGGACGGCAACACCGTTGAGGTTAAGGTAACTGTTACTGACACTGCTGTTACAACAACAACTACCGATTCTGATACTCCGGTAACTACAACAACAACTGCTGTTACAGGTGAGTCTGACGTCCTGCTGGGCGACACCAACCTGGATGGCAACGTAAGCCTGATTGACGCTGTACTGCTGAACAAGAAGATTGCAGACGTTGTAACCTTCAACGATCAGC
>OJNT01001095.1_pt1 | contig 19446 bp, 17 predicted proteins | sample 1597981 | NCBI WGS metagenome assembly OJNT01 (sample SAMN01915211, study PRJEB22387) | human gut metagenome | isolation source: stool | host: Homo sapiens | place: USA
ATTCGAAACACCCCTCCCTACCTCTGGCCCGCGCGGAGCGCAAAGCCATTTGACCGAAAGAATAAAATCCGCCCCGCGCCGGCGCGCGCAGCCGCCACACCATTTTACGTCTTCACCCAAAATAAACGGAGGGACGAAAAGTGCTTTAGTTGCCTAAATTGCAATCTGATTGCAATTTAGGCGCAGGGAAGAGTATACACGGATTCTGCGTGAAATGCAAGACCAAAATGCAATCTTTTTGCATTTTTCTCAAAAGAATGACTCTTAAAAACTTTTTTGGAAGAAATTCGATTAAACCTATTGACAATGTGGGTATGAGGGAATATAATGCAGACAACAAAACCACACGCCTTGTAGGTAAGTGGGAATTTCGGAAAGGAGGGTACTCAAATGACGCTGATTTGGAAAAGTCTTCTGCACGCCAACTTCCGCTGTGGGCGAATGTACAGCGCCCGGGCCGAGAAACAAACTCTGAGCCATAGCTGTACGGTGCCCTCTATGCCGCGAATGTGCGAGCGAATGTGACGCCCGAGACAGACAAAAGGCTCTGAGCTGAGAACGATTTCTTTGCCCGGCAGACGAAAGGTGAAACTCCCCACGCTGCCGGGCATTTTTATGAGTAAAAATAATACTTTGAGTACAGATGGAGAGGAAAAATACTATGTCTAACTATAAATTTGAGACCCTGCAGCTTCACGTTGGCCAGGAGCAGGCCGATCCTGCTACCGATTCCCGTGCTGTGCCTATCTACCAGACCACTTCCTATGTCTTCCGCAACAGCCAGCACGCCGCTGACCGCTTTGGTCTGGCCGACGCCGGCAACATCTATGGCCGTCTGACCAACTCCACCCAGGATGTGTTCGAGAAGCGCATTGCCGCTCTGGAAGGCGGCGTGGCTGCTCTGGCTACTGCTTCCGGTGCAGCTGCCATCACCTACACCATCGAGGCACTGGCTCAGGCCGGCGACCACATCGTAGCTCAGAAGACCATCTACGGCGGTAGTTACAATCTGCTGGAGCACACCCTGACCCAGTTCGGCGTCACCACCACCTTTGTGGACGCTCACGATCTGGAAGAGGTCGAGAACGCTATCCAGCCCAACACCAAGGCTGTCTACCTCGAGACTCTGGGCAACCCCAACAGTGATATTCCTGATATTGATGCCATCGCAGCCATCGCTCACAAGCATGGCCTGCCGCTGGTCATTGATAACACCTTCGGCACCCCGTACCTGATCCGTCCCATCGAGCATGGCGCTGACATCGTCGTCCACTCCGCTACCAAGTTCATCGGTGGCCACGGCACCACGCTGGGCGGCATCATCGTGGATAGCGGCAAGTTCGACTGGAAGGCCAGCGGCAAGTACGGCAACATCGCCGCCCCCAATCCCAGCTACCACGGCGTGTCCTTCGCTGACGCAGCCGGCCCCGCCGCTTTCGTCACCTACATCCGCGCCATCCTGCTGCGTGATACCGGTGCTACCATCTCTCCGTTCAACGCCTTCCTGCTGCTGCAGGGTACCGAGACCCTGAGCCTGCGCATTGAGCGCCATGTGGAGAACACCAAGAAGGTCGTCGAGTTCCTGGCCAACCATCCCCAGGTCGAGAAGGTCAACCATCCCTCTCTGCCGGATCACCCCGACCACGCCCTGTATGAGAAGTACTTCCCCAACGGCGGTGCTTCCATCTTCACCTTCAACATCAAGGGCGGCCGTGAGGAAGCATTCAAGTTCATCGACAACCTGAAGATCTTCTCTCTGCTGGCAAATGTGGCCGACGTCAAGAGTCTGGTCATCCATCCGGCTTCCACCACTCACAGCCAGCTGACCGATGAGGAACTGGCCGAGCAGCAGATCTACCAGAACACCATCCGCCTGTCCATCGGCACCGAGCACATCGACGACATCATCGCCGACCTCGAGGCTGGCTTCGCAGCCGTCCGCGGCGAGTGATTCTCCGGCACTTCCGTCCACAGGAAGCATAAGAACACTATTCTCTCCTCCATTCTCCTGAATTGCATAATAGAAGCAGCCAGCCGCCCTGTTACCTTGCAGGGCGGCTGGTTTGCTGTTTGCGGAATGACCGTCTGGCTCAGTGCTCTGCTGCCTCAAAGACGCTGGTCTGCTCCACGCCGGTGGCCTCCATCAGGCCGTCGTGGTAGAGCTAGCTGAGGATGTAGGCCGTGGTGTCGTCCAGCTCCTGCTGTACCAGCTCATCGCAGAAAACGCCGTCCAGCTCCCTGGCCGTCATGGGCTTGAGGGTGCCGGAGTTCAGCAGGGGAGCGGGCTTGCTTTTCATATCGGCCCGCACATTGTACCATGCGGTGGGCAGCTCCGATTCTTCCAGATAAAAGCGGAAAGCGAAGTCGTACTACTACCTGAAACCTGTGCGAGAGGGATGAACACCAGCCGCCCCCGGGGGCTGTACGCCGCCCCTGCCATGCAGCCGTAGAGAAAAAAGAGCATCACCGCCACTGCCGCCACCAGAAGCAGTAGCCCCCGGTGGTGGAACGACCAAATGCGATGCCCGGGCCGCTGACGCTGCATACAAGACTCCTCCTTTTGTGGTTTGGGCCATCTTATGCCTGTCAGGGTGCGGCTGTGCGATTGTGCCGGGCCGAAGAGTGTGGTACACTATAGCCATCGAGATTTTTTGTGATACGGAGAAACTTTATGCTGACCATTACACTGCTGGGTACAGCGGCCACCATGCCCCTGCCCGACCGTGCCCTCACGGCGGCGGTAGCCGAATGCGGAGGACACAGCCTCCTGTTCGACTGCGGCGAGGGGACCCAGACTGCCGCCCGCCGGGCCGGAGTCAACCTGATGAAGATGGACGCCGTCTGCCTGACCCATTACCACGGCGACCACATCTTCGGCCTACCGGGGCTGCTGCAGACGCTGGGCTGTCAGGGCCGCACCCGCCCGCTGGCGCTGTACGGGCCGAAGGGGCTCGGCGAAGTCTGGGCGGCACTGCGGGTGCTGACGGGGCCTCTGCCGTACCCGGTTTATGCTGAGGTGCTGGACGCCCCGGCGGCGCTCTGCGAAAAATTCGGCGGCTGGCCCCAGGGCGCGAAGCTCACGCCGGTGCCGACCCGCCACCGTGTCATCAGTCAGGGCTACCGACTCGATCTGCCCCGGGCCGGACGGTTCTCACCCGAACAGGCGCGGGCATTGGGCGTACCGGTAAAGCAGTGGAAGACGCTCCAGCACGGCGAGAGCATCACACTGGACGGTGGACGTTTCATCCAGCCGGAAGCCGTCCTCGGCCCGGCCCGGCAGGGGCTGAGCTTTGTCTTCTCGGGCGACACCGCCCCCTGTCCGGCATTGGAAAAGGCCGCAGCGGGTGCGGACCTTCTGCTCTGCGATTCCACCTATGCTCTGCCGGAGCAGGCCGCGCAGGCCAAACAGTACGGCCACAGCACCTTCGGGCAGAGCGCAGCCCTCGCCACCAAAGCGGGCGCGAAGCGGCTCTGGCTCGTCCACTATTCGCCTATGATCACCGACCCGGAAGAAGAGCTGGCCCAGGCGCAGAGCCTCTTCCCGGCGGCAGAGTGCGGCTATGACGGCAAGAGCATCACCCTGCAATATGAGGAGGCCGAAGAATGAACATCGTCCTGGAACCCGGCGCCTCCGCCCTGCTGGACGCGCTGCACCGGGCAGGTTTTGCGGCCTACGCCGTGGGCGGCTGTGTCCGGGACAGTCTGCTTGGCCTTGCGCCCCACGACTGGGACCTCTGCACCGCCGCCCGCCCGGAGCAGGTGATGGAGCTGTTCGGAGAAAAGCAGTGCATCCCCACCGGATTGCAGCATGGTACCGTGACTGTGAAGCGGGACGGCAAGCTCTACGAGATCACCACCTTCCGCACCGAGGGCAGTTATTCCGATGGCCGCCACCCCGACAGCGTGGCCTTTGTACCCGACGTCCGGGAGGACCTGGCCCGGCGGGACTTCACCATCAACGCCATGGCCTACAGCGCCGAAGAGGGCTTGTGCGACCCCTTTGGCGGGCAGGAAGATCTGGCCCGGGGCGTGGTGCGGGCCGTCGGTGAGCCGTTGCGCCGCTTTGAAGAAGACGCTCTGCGCATCCTGCGTCTCTACCGCTTTGCGGCCCGGTTCGGCTTTGTTATCGACGAGGCCACCGAAGCGGCGGCGAAGCAGCTGGCCGCCCACCTCGACTGCGTGTCGGTGGAGCGCATCGAAGAAGAGCTGAACAAGCTTCTGTCTGCCCCGAAGCCGGGGGCGTATCTGGAGCCGGAAGTGCTGGCCTTCGTCCTGCCGGAACTGCCGCCCGACGATCTGTCGGAAGCCCGTGAGATCATAGATGCCCTTCCGGCAGGAGCAGAGGAAGTGACCACCCGTTGGGCGGCGCTGCTTCTGCCGCTGGGGGAGGATAGAACACGAAAGGCGTTGAAACGCTTGAAATGCTCCAATGCTGTGATAGATGGAGTATCAACACTTGTGAAGGAGAAAGCTCCCCGTACTCCTACGCTGTCGCTTCAAGCCAAACGACTTCTTGGCAAATACGACCTCCACATCGTGCAGCAGTTGACTGCCCTTTGGAGCGCTCTTCAACCGGAAAGAAAAGATGAATTTACCGCCCTGCAAAAAGAGGCCGAGACGCTGACCGCCCAAAGCGCCTGCTGCCGCGTCTCCCAGCTGGCCGTGAATGGCCGCGATCTGATGGCGGCGGGCGCGCCCGGGCCGGGCCTGCGCCGCGCACTGGAAGCGCTGCTGGAAGAGGTCATTACCGGGCGGCTGCCCAACGAAAAAGCAGAACTTCTGGCCTTTGCGGCCAAATTTTCTGCGTCTTGACAAGAGAAAGAAGCTGCGGTAGTATTATACTACTGTTTTAGTATGTTATAACAGAAGAGGAACAGAATGACAGAAACACAGAACACTTCCCGCCGCCCCGGGGCGCTCATCGCCATGAGCGGCGGTGTAGACAGCTCGGTGGCGGCATGGCTCATGCAGAGGGACGGTTTCGACTGCACCGGCGTCACCATGCGCCTCACCCGCAACGAGGCCGTGAACACCGAGGGTCTGCACACCTGCTGCTCGGAGCGGGACATTGAGGACGCCGCCGAGGTGGCCTATGCGATGGATATTCCCTACGAGGTGCTGGATTTTACGGCAGACTTTCAGGAAAAGATCATCGACAAATTCATCCGGGTCTACGAGGCCGGCGGTACGCCCAATCCCTGCATCGACTGCAACAGATATATGAAGTTCGATCACCTGCTTCGCTGGGCGGAAGCGCACGGACTGGATTATGTGGTCACGGGCCATTATGCCCGGGTGGAGCAGGACGAGGCCACGGGCCGCTGGCTGCTCAAAAAGGGTCTGGACGAGAACAAAGACCAGAGCTATGTGCTCTACAACCTCACGCAGGAGCAGCTGGCTCATGTCCGCCTGCCGCTGGGTGGTCTGCACAAGAGCGAAGTGCGCGCCATCGCTGAGCAGCAGCACTTCGTGAACGCCCGCAAGCACGACAGTCAGGACATCTGCTTCGTGCCGGACGGCGACTACGCCCGCTTTATGGAGGATTTCACCGGCAAGCACTACCCGGCGGGCGATTTCCTCGACGTCGGCGGCAAAAAGGTAGGCACCCACAGCGGCGCTGTGCGGTACACCATCGGCCAGCGGAAGGGCCTGGGCCTCGCCATGGGCGCACCGGTCTACGTCTGCGCCAAGGATATGCAGGCCAACACCGTCACGGTCGGCCCGGAGTCGGAGCTGTTCGATACCATCGTCTATGCGAACGAAGTGAACTGGATCGCCATCCCGGAGCTGAAAGGCCCCCTGCGGGTGACGGCCCGCACCCGTTATCATCAGACCGAACAGCCTGCCACCGTCTACCCGGCAGGGCCGGACAGCTTCCGTCTGGAATTTGACCAGCCTCAGCGCGCCCCCACCCCGGGGCAGGCCGTCGTGCTGTATCAGGGCGATGTCGTCCTCGGAGGCGGCACCATTACACAGGTGGCGAAGGGATAAGGGCAAGCCCGTGAATGTAAAAAGCAGAACCTAAAGGAGAAATGATATGCAAGACCAGTATTCCCGCACCCAGCTGCTGCTGGGCGCGGAAGCAATGACCAAACTGCACGATTCCCGCGTAGCTGTGTTCGGCGTGGGCGGCGTGGGCGGCTACACCGTCGAGGCGCTGGCCCGCAGCGGTGTGGGGGCTCTCGACCTGATCGACGACGACAAAGTCTGCCTCACCAACCTGAACCGCCAGATCATCGCCACCCGCAAGACGGTGGGCAGGTTCAAGGTGGATGTGGCCGAAGAGCGTGTCCACGACATCGACCCCAACATCAAGGTCACCACCTACAAGACCTTCTTTGGCCCTGAGACGCAGGACAGCTTCGATTTCAGCCAGTTCGACTACGTGGTGGACGCCATCGACACTGTCACCGGTAAAATTGCGCTGGTCATGAAGTGCAAGGAGGCTGGTGTCCCCATCATCTGCTCCATGGGTGCAGGCAACAAGATGGACCCTACTCGCTTCGAGGTCACGGATATTTATAAGACTTCCGTCTGCCCGCTGGCCAAGGTCATGCGCACCGAGTGCCGCAAGCGCCGCATCAAGCACCTGAAAGTCGTTTACTCCAGGGAGCCTGTCATGACTCCCATCGAGGATGACTCCATCAGCTGCAAATACCACTGCATCTGCCCTCCGGGTACCCAGCGCAAGTGTACCATCCGCCGCTCCGTCCCCGGCTCGAACGCCTTTGTCCCGTCGGTCGTGGGTCTCATCATCGGCGGCGAGGTCGTGAAGGACCTCGTGGGCTTTGTCCCCATGAAGGGCTGAATTTGATAGAATAAGAAAACGGCAGGTTCAATGAACCTGCCGTTTTCTTTGTTATGAGCTGATTTTTACTGCTCAGGAGCAGCGAATGCGATGGGGGTAGCGCCAGCAGCTGCGTCCACGCTCTTCAGAGAGATGGGAGTGGTTTCGTAGTGCAGGGTCTCGAAGCTCTGGGTGCTGCCGTCCTCGGTGGTGAACTCGAGAACATAGGTCATGTCGCCCTGCTTGTCGGCCTCGACATCGCGGGTGATGACGACATTCACAAAGTCATCCGCAGTTCAGCCGCCGCTGCGCCAGCGCAAAGCCGACGGCACTTGCCGCAAAGACGGCGTAATAGCTGGCCAGCCGGTAGAACATCAGCAGGCTCATGGACGAAGCATCGGGGAGAAAGCTGCTGTACACCAGCAGGAAGGCCGTCTCCACCGAACCCATGCCCGCCACATTGGGCAGGGCGTTGGAGACAAAGAGGGTCAGCGACGTGAGGAGCTGCACCTGCCAGAAGGTGAGTCCGGTATCCAGCCCCATGAACCGCAGCCCCATCCACGGCAGGCAGAAGAGCAGGAACAGCTTTACGAGATGCACGCCCAGAATGGCGGCACAGCGGGGCTTGTCTGCCAGCAGATGGCGGCTCTCGGTGCTCAGGGTGTCCAGCTGCTTGAGCCAGCTTTCCCGGCGCTCGGCCCAGCGGCCCGTGTCGGGCAGAAAATGCAGCAGCCAGCGGGCCAGACGCTGCACCACCGGCAGGGCGCAGAGGGCGATGAGCCCCACGATGACGCCCGCCACGACAGCGTAGGCCCCGGGCAGATACCGCAGCACGCCGTCGGAGTGGGCCGCTATCCAGGGGCGGCCTGCCAGAAGCAACACGGTGGCGTAAAGCAGGACGGCTGTCTTGTGGAAGACGTATTGCAGGGTCATCAGCCCTACGCCTGGGCCGACGTCCAGCCCGCGCCGGTGGAGATACCACGTCTGAAACGGCACCGACCCTGCGCCGAGGCCCACCACATTGCCGAAGGTCCCCATCCATGCGTTGTCGATGCCCTGCCGCAGCGGGAAATGGGACAGGCGGCTGCGGACGATGAGCCAGCTGGATACGCCCTCGAGAAGCGGGTAGCTCAGGCCCACGGCCAGCGCCAGAAGCCCCTGCCCGAGGGTGAGCCGGCTCAGCGCCTCGGAGATCTCGGCCCAGTGCTCCCGGAAGATGAACACCACGATGCCGGTCAGCAGGGCCAGAACGCCCAGCGAGAGCAGGGTCTTTCGGCGCGAAGGGGCGGGGGAGGCGGACGAACTCATGCGGGGACTCCTTTCAAATTTCAACAAAAAACGGACTGGGATAGACTCTTAGGAGAGTATATCACAGTCCGGAGGTGTGTTTGTGAACAACTGCCAAATTTTTTGCCTCAGTTTCGGCAGAGTGATAAAGAACGGGGAGTTTATTCGCCGGTGAGTTCCTTTACAGCCTGTTGTAAACTGTCGGAAAACGCCTGCTTGGAGTAATGACTCTCGTAAAGCTCACGGCAGGCGGGGCGCATGGCGGCAAGCTTTTCCGGGTGCTCGATGGCCCAGGCCAGCCGCTCGGCCAGCTTTTCGGGGTCGTCGTTCTCGTAGACGAAACCGTCCACGCCCTCGGTGATGAGCCCGGCGGTGCCGGTGTGCTCCGACACGATGGCGGGCTTGCCGAAGATGAGGCCCTCCGTGACGAAAGTAGGCATGGGGTCGTCGCGGGAGGCGCAGACGAGGCAGGTACACTGGGCCATCAGGCTCTTGATCTCGTCGCGGGTGAGCCGCTTGACGTAAAAGACGTTGTCGGGGCAGTCAGCGGTCAGGCTCCGCACGGCGTCCATCATCTCAACCTCTGCGGCCTTGCCCACGAAGAGGAAGGATGCCTTCTTCATGGTCTCAGGCGGCAGCAGCCGGATGGCTTTGCAGAAGATGTCCTGGCCTTTCCGGTTCTCGAAGGAACCCACGGTGGCGAACAGAGGCCGCCCGCCCGCATAGCTCAAATCGTAGTGGGAGAACTTCTCGGCGGCGTAGTCCGGCAGGCCGTAGATGAGGGGCCGGATGTTGAACTCCGGCCGCACCGAGTGCATGGCGTTGGCGGCGTGGCTGCCGACGGAGTAGAGCCGGATATTTTCGCCCAGCTCTCTGGGGATCTGGTGGGCGATGTGGGGGTAGCCTGCAAAGGCATCGTGGAGCCACCAGAGCACCGGCACCCGCGCACCGCTCAGGGCGCGGACGGCCCGGGCCTCCACGACGGTGTTGGCCAGAACGAGGTCGGCGCAAAGGGCCAGCCCCCAGAGCAGGGGAGACTGGACACAGCCCTTACGTGTGATGACGGTAGCTCCCGCCTCGAGGAAAAGCGGCATGGAGCCGCCGTCCTCAGGGCCGAGGACGACCACTTCGTAGCCCATGCTGCGCAGCACTGGCACGGCGCTCACCAGTACGATGGGCGCACCGGTCATGTCCAGCAGGTGGCTCATGATAAAGACGCGCTTCCCCTTTACAGACCAGACGTCTTCGGCGCAGATGTCCCGCTCATAGTGGGCCAGCGCCAGCGGGAGGCAGACGTGGCTGCGGCTGAGCTTCGCCGCCAGCGTCAGCAGTTCGACGGGATTTTCCGGGTCGCGGGCTTCCGCCTGACAGCGGCGCAGCAGTTCCCGGGAGACGAGGGCGCAGCCCGGGCAGGCTGCAAAGCCCTGACTGTGGTAGAGGGTGGTGACGCCTGAGTAGCCGAAGACGGCGTCGCTGGTGACGTAGTCTGCGCCGCTGCGCAGTGCGTCCGCAAAGCAGGAAAGGGCCGTGGACATCAGGAAAAGGTCTTCCCTGACCAGAAGCACACCGACGGCGCTGCCGAGGGCTTCGGGGCGGAGGCTGTCCGTCAATAAAAATTTGCGGTGGAGCTGGTCCTGCAGGGAAGCTTTCAGGGCGGCGTTCCGCCCCGGCGCATAGACGCCGAGAAAAACTTCCTGGGTGTCGAGATATTCCTGTTTGGCGAGCTGAGCCCGCTGCAGAGTGGTATAACTGCTGTACATCGTATCCTCCTCTCCGCAGGCAGGCTCAATGGCTGCGATGGAACAGCCCCAGCAGGCGGCGCAGGGGCAGCGTGAGTTTCCAGCTGCTGGAAGAGAGGATGTTTTCCAGCGAGCTCTCGTAGGCTTTGCTCCGGGCGCTCAGCTCGGCGTTGGCCTGATGCAGCTCGGAGAGATTCTTCTGCAGGGCCTCGATGGTCTGCTTCTGGTCAGCCGTAGTCTTTTCCAGCTGGTCGAGGTGCTTCTGCTCGCAGACACGGGTCTTCTGGAAATACTGTACGCCCTCGAGAACGGCGGCGAACAATGGGTCGTCAGCCAGCGGCTCCAGCGGGAAGTAGCAGTAGCTCACGCCCAGCTTCATCCCGGCGGGGAAACGGTTCAGACCATCCAGCATGAAATTCGGGTCGTTGTTGAGGAACAGGATGCCGTCGCCATGGAGAGGCACACCGTTCACCGGGCGGCAGAGGATGCGGTCATCCGAGAAGACGAAATCGGTGATGCAGCAAGGCAGTTCACCGGGGTCGAGACGGAGATTGAACGCGGCCTCCGGCAGCTCGAAGGTCGCTGTCACCATGCCGTTCAGCTCGTCGTATTCGTAGTCCGGGGCCTTGACGGTGTCTTTCTGGGAAAAGCCGAACCCGGCATCATAGTAAAGCAGCGGCTGCACCAGAGCAGGCGAGTCGGTCTGCCTCTCTCTCTGGGGGTGGGCAGCATAGAAGGTCTGCAGCTGTTTTTCCAGCTCAAGGCAGCGCTGGGCCAACCGCGAAGTGCCTTCGTCTGCAAGTTTGAGCTGTTGTTCAAGGTCCGCAATGCGGCTGCGCAGAGCCGCTTCAGGAGTTTCGTTCATCATTACCGGGGCCTCCTCCAATTTATCGCAAGGCGTACAACCCGCGCTGCAAGCCTATGCATCAAAAGTAACTATAGTCTGCCCTCAAAATGGCTGGATACCAAAGCGCAGGAATTTCAGTGTTTTGCCGCATAGCGGCGGGTCTTGCTCCGCTGCCGGGGCTTGTCCGCAGGCTTGCCGCCCCGAAGCTTCCGGCCAAGCTCTTTGCGGCGCATCAGAAGTTCGGTGACGGCGAAGATGGACACAAGCGAGAACACGAACTGCAGCAGCATCCCCTGCACCGGATGGTCAGCATACTTTGCAGCCATCAGATACCACGGGATGGCCGTCAGCTCCACAGTGTGGATGCAGAAGATGAAGAGCGAGCGCCGGCCCACCCACTCGATGGCATGGGAGATGGGGCCGTCCACTCGGCGCTGCCATTTCAAAAAGAGCCGGATGATGCCGTAGCCCACTGCGCCATCCAGCAGGATGCTCAGCGGCCCCATCGTCCACTCACCCAGCGAAACGCAGTCGGTGCTCTGGGTCAGCAAAACGCCCGCGACGACGCCCAGCGCGGACGCGATGAGTCCGGCTTTGGCTCTGCCGGAAAGGGGAGTTTCGAAAAGACGGCGCTTCTTGGCCAGATAGCCGATGTAAAGGTAGGGCAGCGACACCATGCCCTGTGCGATGCAGAAAGGAGCCTCCCACACCAGCGTGACGCCCCAGCCAAGCAGGGTGATGCCGACGACTGCGGGGGTTATGTACCGCTCGGGGAAGATCTCGAGCAGCACGTCCAGCAGCACCCACGCCAGCATCAGAGCCACTAAGTACCACATGGGTCCGCAGGAGAAAAACTGCTGCCCGAAGTAAGTGGCCGTGTGGGGCAGGCCTAACAGGAAACCGCCTAAGACCTTGGCCGATTCTGAGATGGCGGCATCCCACGAGCCGAAAGCTGCGTGGTGAATGAAAGCGTGGAGCACCGTGGTGGCCAGTGCAGTATAAACGTAAGGCTTGAGCAGGGTCTTGAGCTGCTGCTCGATGCATTTGTGGATGGAGCGCTTGCGGAAGCCATAGCCGCTGGCAATAAAAAAGGCGGCCATCAGCGCTTCGCGGTAAGCGAACAGCGCGAACGCGAAAGGGGTGACGTCGTTGGTGCCGAGGGGGTAAAGCTCTGCCGTGTGGGCAAAGACGATGGCCAGCATTCCGATGCCTTTCAGCAGGTCGAACATGCCAAGGCTGCTTACAGTGCGGGGCTTGGTGCCTTCCATGAAAAGGGTCCTCCTTGTGCGCCATTCGTCCCGGAGGCCCCGGAAGGCCGTGTTTTAGGCGCGATAAATAAAAATATGAAGCTCGGCGGGGAGCTTTTTTGCTAAATAATATAAACAGTATAATGCTTTTTGGGCTTGCTGTCAATTTGATAAGGACTCGATCTCCGGGCGAAGTTTCGTCCTGACGAAAAAAGTGTATCACAGCTTTTCGCACATCGCAACAAAAGGAAAGAATTACATCTGCCTGCACAAATTGAATGCAAGCTCAAGTTGCATATTTGTGCAATTAAATCTTGCGTTTGCGCTCTGCTTGCGGTATACTGTTGCCATAAGGAGCCGTGCCAAAGTTTTCCTCGAACTGCCAGAGATTCGGAATGACTCTGGAAAGTGAATGAAAAAAGTGCTGAGCTGAAAATTTGACAAAAAAGGAGAAAAACCGATGGCTGAATACATCAAAGTACCCGCAGGCGTATACGACATGGTGACCCGCTGCATGGAGCAGGAGTTTCCTGATCATGTGGCCATTCGCTATGTGGCCGAGGACGGCAAGACCGTCGTGGAGAAGAAGTATCGCGAGTATGCGCAGGACATCCGCCGGATGGTGGCCTATCTCAAGGCCGAAGTGCCGGACATCAAGGGCCAGCGCATCGTTCTGCTGAGCCGGAACTGCTATGAATTCTGCGTGGCGTCCTACGGCATCATCCTCGCCGGCGGCGTCCTCGTGACTCTGAACCAGAAAAAGACCTGGGAGGAGCTGGAATATGAGCTGGGCCTCGTGGAGCCTGCCCTCATCCTGAACGACGGCATCGACTATGGTTGCCGCGCCGAGCTGGAAGCCGCCTACGGCCCGAAGCTCCGCCCCATGGACTGCTATAAGGATACTGCCCCCGGCGAGCTGACCAACTGCGTGGGCCACGATGATCTGATGATGCTGATGTTCACCTCCGGCACCACCGGACGCAGCAAGGGCGTCATGCTCTCGGAGCGGAATATGTGCGCCAGCCTGCACACCTATTCGGAGGTGGCAGAGAACTGGATCACCAACCGCCTCCCGGCAGGCCAGAAGCTGCCGCTGAGCCATATGACCCTGCTGCCCCTCTTCCACATGGCCTGCTTCGTCTGCGTTATGTCCTACCCGCCTGCCGGATGGGCTCTGAACCTCTGCGGCGATATCCGCGACTTCTACCGCGACCTGGGCCTGATGCACAGCGACGTTATGGCCTCGGCCCCCATGCTGGTGGAGACCATCTACAATGACATGAAGCGTGGCCGCGTCAGCCGTCTGAACGGCCTGTGGGACCTGTGCTGCTCTTCCGCTGCCCTCGACCCCAAGATGCTGCTGGAGCTGGCCCAGAACGGCTTCGTCGTCAACCAGTGCTACGGTATGACCGAGACCTTCGGCGACGGCATCCTGAACTTTACGCAGGTCGAAAAGCACATGAGTGCCGTGGGCAAGCCCGACGACCACGTTCAGTATAAGCTGGACGAGACCGGCGAGATCTGCATCAAGGGCGACTGCGTGATGCTGGGCTACTACAAGGACCCCGAGGCCACGGCAGAGGTCATCGACGCCGACGGCTGGTTCCACACCGGCGACCTGGCCCGGATGGATGAGGAAGGCTTCTATTACATTACCGGCCGCAAGAAGAACCTTATCATCCTCGCCAGCGGCGAGAACGTCAGCCCCGAAGAGCTGGAAAAGAAGCTGGCCCTCTGCCCGGCCATCACCGAGTGCATCGTGAAGGAGAAGGACCAGAAAATTTGTGCCGTCATCTACTGCCCTGAGGATAAGCAGGAAGAGGTCAGAGCCTTCGTCATTGAGGTGAACCGCAGCCTGCCGCTGTATAAGCGCATCGGTGCCGTGGAGTTCACCGTTGAGCCCCTGCCCCGCAACGCACTGGGGAAGCTGCTGCGCAAGTAACAAGTAAGAAGAAACAGTGAAAAGGATACGCCGCGTAGTTGCATTTCTCTGTCGAAACAGGTATTATTACTCTGAGGCAGAATATGTCAGATGCCGGCGTTTCGCTGCAATAAAGAAAAACAGCAAGGAGCGACAAAAATGATAAATACTGTATATGAGCTCATCACGGACGTCATGGCGAAGCAGTACCCCGACCGGGTGGCTTTCCGCTATGTGGCCGCCGATGGTAAGACTGTGGTGGAAAAGACCTACGCCCAGTATGTGCAGGACATCCGCAGGGCCGTTACTTATTTTAAGGAGAATATCCCCGACATCAAGGGCAAGCGTGTCGGCATCATGAGCCGCAACTGCTATGAGTACGGTGTCAACAGCTTCGGCGCTATCCTCGCCGGGGCCGTCGTCGTGACCATCAACCAGAAAAAGACCTGGCCCGAGCTGGAATATGAGCTGGGCCTTGTCGAGCCTTCCCTCATCGTCAACGACGGCATCGACTATGGCTGCCGCCCCGACATCGAGGCCGCCTACGGCGATAAACTCCGCCCGATGGACGCCTTCAAGGACAGCGCGCCTGCAGAGCTTGTTGACTGCGTGGGCCATGATGATTTGATGGTGCTGATGTTCACTTCCGGCACCACCGGCCGCAGCAAGGCCGTCATGCTCTCAGAGCGCAACTTTTTTACCACTGTGGAGTGCCAGGTCAAATTCGGCGACGCCATGCTGGACTATAAGCACGAGCATATGCCCGAGGACAAAAACGACGTCCTGAGCAACTTCGCCATCCTGCCCCTGTTCCATCTGGGTACGTTCATCTGCCTCTTCGTTTGGGCCTGCAAGGGCTGGGCGCTGAACCTCTCCGCCGACATCCGCGACTTCTACCGCGACCTCGGCCTGATGCACAGCGATGCCATCGCTGTGGCTCCCATGCTGATGGAGGCCATCTATAAAGACGTCAAGCGGGGCCGCCGCGCCCGCCTGAACGGCGTCTGGAACCCCTGCGGCTCCTCTGCCATGTTTGACGGCGCCATGCTGGCCGAGCTGGCACGGCAGGGCATGATGATCACTCAGGTGTACGGCATGACCGAGACCTGCGGCGACGGCATCATCAACTACGAACAGGACGAAAAGCACATCCGCGCCGTGGGCAAGCCCGACGACCACGCCGAGTACAAGCTGGACGAGACGGGCGAAATTTGCATCCGCGGCGGCTGCGTCATGCTGGGCTATTACAAGGACCCCGAGGCTACCGCAGAAGTCCTCGACGCCGACGGCTGGTTCCACACCGGAGACCTGGCCCGTGTGGACGAGGACGGCTTCTATTACATCACCGGACGCAAGAAGAATATCATCATCCTCGACAACGGTGAGAACGTCAGCCCCGAAGAACTGGAAAATCTGCTGTCCAAGTGCGAGGCCGTCAAGGAATGCATCGTCAGGGAGAAGGGCAAGAAGATCTGTGCCGTCATCTACTGCAGCGAGGCCGACCAGCAGACCGTCCGCGACTTCATCACCGAGACCAACCGCACCCTGCCGCTCTACAAGCGGATGAGCGCCGTGGAGTTCAGCACCGAGCCTCTGCCCCGCACCGGCACCGGTAAGCTGCTGCGCAAGTAAGAATAAACCGGGCAGGCTGCGGAATACTGGAAAAGAGCCGCAGCCGCCTTTAATGGAATTACGAAAGGAAGATTCAAACTATGGAAAGAACCGAGATCGTGTCCCAGATCCTTGCAATTCTGGAAGATGTTGCAGAAATTTCCCCCGATGATGTCAACGAGAACAGCGTCTTGATGGACGATCTGGACCTGTCGTCCATGGAGATCCTGACCGTCGTCGCCGACCTGGAGGAGACTTTCGGCCTGCGCATCCCCGAAAAGGAGCTGCGCAACTTCGTCACCGTCAGCGATTTGGCCGACTATCTGGCCGCACACGCGGGGGAATAAGGAATGGATGCCGAACAGCGCTCTGTTTTTCAGGGTATCGTTTACTATTACCGCGAAAACATGGTCAACTGCCGCTATCAGGTCACGCTGAAAGATGCCGTGGACGGTGCGCTTTTGCAGCAGGCTCTGGATGCGGCCCGGGCAAAGGCTCCCTACTATTTCCAGAAGCCGGTGTGGGAGAAAAAGCTGCTCCACCTCGAGCCGTCGGACGCCCCCTGCCCGGTGCGGCAGGGCAGCGCAAAGCCCGAATTTCCGGACGAGAACGGCTTTACTGTTGCCCTGAGCTATGAGGGGAAAGTCGTCTACTTTGACTGGTTCCACTTTCTGACCGATGGCCGGGGCATAGCACCCTTCATGACCATGGTGCTGCAGTTCTACTGCAACCTGCGGTACGGCACGGCTTTCGAGGGCCAGACCCTTGAGACAGACCCTGCCTACGACATCGAGGACATCCTTGCAAAGTACCCCGAGAGTCAGGTGGCCAACGATATGCAGCGCCCCGTGGTGCAGACCTTTGAAGAGACGCCCACCTGCTGCCGCATCCGGCTGGAAAAGGCGGGGCTTGTGGACGCCGCCCTCCGCTGCGGCGTCAAGCCCTTCAGCACCCTCACGGCCCTGCTCTGTAAGGCGGTGCAGGCGTATCTGGACAAGGACGAGGTGCTCTACAGCTACTCGACAGACGCCCGCGACGCGCTGGGTGCGCCGAACGCCCTCTACAACTGCGTGGCATCCTTCCAGCGCAAGCTGCCGCTGACGGCAGATGCCCCGCTGGCCGAAGTGGCCGTGGGCGTGGACGCTGACCTGAAAGAGAACCTTTCCGCTGAGCGAAAACTGTTCCGTATTGCGGAGCAGATGGGCTGGGTCTACCGGGTCTACCAGCAGAAAGCCAGCCTCAGCATCAAAAAGCGCATCTTCCAGATGGGCGAGTACATCAGCGGCTTCCCGGCGGACTTCTGGGTGAGCTATCTGGGCGACCCATTCGCCCCGTCCAGCCCGGAGCTGACCCGGTACATCGAGGACTTCCAGACCTGGGTGCCGGCGGACGGCGCTTCCATCGGTCTGGAATGCACCAGCCTGCATGGCATCATCACCCTCTGCGTCAAGAACAAGGTACCGCGCCCCGGCTTTGCCGAGGCTCTGCGCGCCGCGTTCGAGGCCGAAGGCATCAAGGTGCTGGAAGCCGCAGAGCTGGGCGCAGACAATACATAAGATCAAACCTCTCTGTCGAGCGGAGCGAGACGGAGAGGTTCCTTTTTATCCAGAACGTAATTTTTACATCAAATTTTCACGCGTCATACTTTTGCGAAAAAATCGCCTGAAAAGCCGATTTTTCCCTTGCGTCCAACAGTTTGCCGTGGTAGGATAGGTCGAATGTGAACGAAACACACTGGGAAATGGACAAAAGTGAGGAAAATCGTATGGAAAAAAATAAGAACAGCGGCGCGGCACTGGCAAGAAAGATGGCAGTGTCTCTGGTTTGCGGTCTGGCGGCAGGCTTTGCCTTTATGATGCTGCGCGAAAAGCTCGTGGCTTCCGGCAACAGCGGCATCTGGCAGACCATCAACGACCTGCTCTTCCAGGACATCACCACAGAGGGCGCGGAACGTGCGCTCGGCCTCTTCTACATCATCGGCCAGCTCTTCATCAAAGCACTGCAGCTGGTCATCATCCCGATGGTCTTCACCTCCATCGCGCTGGCCATCGGCAGCATCGCCGATACCCGCACCATGGGCCGCATCTCGGCCAAGACCCTCTTCTGGTTCCTGCTCTGCTCCTTTATGGCGCTGGCACTGGCCGGATGCGTGGGCTACGCCACCTATTCCATGGGTCTCTTCAACGCTCACATCGAGGGCCTGACGGAAGCCGCCGGCTCCACCGGTTCCAACCCCTTGAATGTGGTGCTGAATGTCATCCCCTCCAACATCGTCACGGCTTTCGGCAGCAACAACGCTGTTCTTTCCTCCGTCTTCCTCGCGGTGGCTGTGGGCCTGAGCATGAATGTGCTGGGTGAGAGCCGTACTTCCACCCTCCGCCGCCTGCTGGGCGAGGTGAACGACGTGGTGGTGGTTTTCCTGAACTTCGTCGTCACAAACTTCGCACCCTTTGCAGTCTTCGTGCTGCTGACCCGCACCTTCGCCATCTATGGCATTGATTACCTCAAGCCCGCTCTGGTGTATGTGGTGGTCACGGTGGTCCTGCTCTTCGTCTTCCTGCTGGTGGCCTATCCTCTGGTGGTGGCGCTGGGCGCAAAGCAGAACCCCATCACCTTTATTAAGAAGATTGCCAACGTGGCCGTCTTCGGCTTCTCCACCTCTTCCAGCGCAGCCACTCTCCCCCTGAACATCAGGGTCTGCACCGAGGATTTCGGCGTCGATGAGTCCATCGCCTCCTTCGTCCTGCCTCTGGGCATGACCATCAATATGGACGGCACCGCCATCATGCAGGTGGTGGCCACCGTCTTCATCGCAGGCTGCGCCGGTTACACCGTTACTCCCGCCCAGCTGGTCGTGGTCGCTCTGCTGGCTCTGCTGGCCTCGGTGGGTACGCCTGCCGCCCCCGGCGCAGGAGCCGTCATCCTCTTCACCATCCTGTCCGGTGCGGGCTTCGTGAATGATAGCGCCCTGCTGGCCTACTCCCTCATCCTCGCCATCAACCGCCCCATCGAGATGCTCGTCACCTCCCTGAACGTGGTGGGCGACGCTGTGGCCAGCATCTGCGTGGCCAAGAGCGAGGGTCTGCTGGACGAGGAAAAGTTCAACGCATAATTGACCTGTAACATACAAAAGCGCCCCTCCGTTTTACCGGAGGGGCGCTTTTTGCGCAGCAGAAGTCTTCTTTTTTACAGACGGCCCAAAGCCGCCGCCGGGGTTTTACGCCGATTTTGCGTCCGCATGGTTTCGGGCCGGGCGGCTGCGGCGGTAGAATAAGGCCGTTCCCGGTAAATCGAAAAAGAGAGAAGGAGCCATGAGGCTCATGGAAAGAGAGGACTTTCGCATGAAAGAGAATAAAATGTCCCGCCGCAGCTTTTTGAAGGCCGGTGCCTTTGCATCCGCCGCCGGTATGCTGGCCGCAGCGCCTGCCGCTGCCAACGCCGCTGCCCCCAATGCCGCCAAAGCAGCAGAGGAAGAGAACGGACTGCTGGGCGTGTTCGGCGGCAAACCCAAGTATGTCTTCCTCTTCATCGGCGACGGCATGGGTACGGCCCAGATACAGTCCGCCCGATTCTATAAAGGTACGGTGGAGAATAATGGCGCTGTCGTCGAGGGCGAGCTGAGCTTCACTCAGTTCCCCGAGGTGGGCAGTGTGACCACCTACGACAGCACTTCTTTCTGCCCCGACTCCGCTTCCACTGCCACTTCCATCGCCACCGGCCACAAGACCGAGAGCGGCGTCATCAATATGTGTCCGTGGACCCGCGATGTGCCGTATGAGACCATCGCCGAGAAGCTCCACGCCCAGAAGAACTACAAGGTGGGCGTCGTGTCCACCGTCAATATCGACCACGCCACCCCTGCCGCCTTCTATGCACATCAGAAGACCCGCAAGAACTACTACGCCATCGGCAAAGAGCTGGCCGCCTCTGGCTTCGAGTACTTCGCAGGCGGCGAGTTCCAGAAGGAGAACGGCGACGGAACCGGCCCCGACAACCACGAGATCGCT
>OJNT01001111.1_pt1 | contig 19242 bp, 10 predicted proteins | sample 1597981 | NCBI WGS metagenome assembly OJNT01 (sample SAMN01915211, study PRJEB22387) | human gut metagenome | isolation source: stool | host: Homo sapiens | place: USA
CATAATCGTTAAGTTTTTAATAATATAAAAAAATAAATATTTCAATAATAACTAAGATGTTTCTCGCGTACTCATGAAATTAATGCTGCACACAAATGCCATTGCTGATAAGAATTCTATTATCAGATGAAATTTGTGTGCATAAACAAGTTGTCACATTGGTTGCTCTTTTCATATAATCCAATTAAGTTAAGTTAAAACAAAAGTTAGATTCTGTTTTCAAAGAGTTCTTTATTATAAAGACCTGTGAAAAACTGTTGCAAACATAGCGAGTTAGTGAAGAAATACCAATGAAGAATCGTACAAAAGCATGGAAAATACCGTCTTTTGCACGGAAATCCATGCAATGAACTCATTTTTTTATCAAGAAACAAGGTTTGGGGGGCATTTTATTCCTTTTTCGTTGTATGGAGGATAGTTATTTATAAAACAAAACCTTAAAAGTAATATGGCAAATTTTTCAATTGTAATTGTGCCGACTAAGAAGTTGGCGAATGGCAGACATCGGATAAGAATAGCAGTAGCTCATCGGTCAAAGACCAGATATATTCCGACTCAATTTACGTTGGATTCCGCAAGTCAGCTAAAAAATGGCAGAGTTGTCAGACACGAAAATGCAGTTAACATAAATTCGTGTTTACGTAGAATGATCGATGAATACGAGGAAATCCTCGCTTCCATTAGTTATTTGTCTACAATCTCATGTACTGAACTGATACATATTATCACTTACGAACAAAAGAAGAAAGGGATAACTTTTCAAACAATAGCAAAAGAATACTTAAGTTTCATGGCAGGGGAAGAAAGACAAAAATCTTATAGCTTGTACAAAATAGCAAGTGAAAGATTGATTAAATATATGAAGGGAGACTTTCCTTTGGTTCAACTAACTCCTCTTCATATACAAGAATTCGCAGAGTACCTATATAAGGAAGATTTAAGTGATACGACGATAAGAATCTATCTGACTCTGATAAAAGTAATATTGAACTATGCAAGTAAAATGAATTATGTAACTTATCACATTCATCCCTTTATACTTTTTAAAATGCCAATAAGTACTGTTAGGGATCTTGATTTGTCAATAGATGAATTAAAAAGTATTAGAGATGCGAAATTCCTGAAATCATCTTTGAACATAACCAGAGATATTTTTATGCTTACTTACTATTTAGGTGGGATTAACCTGAAAGATTTACTGGAATACAACTTTAAAGATAAAGATTATATAAGATATATACGTCATAAAACTCGTAACAGAAAAAAAGGGGCAAATGAAATCGTGTTCTCTTTGCAACCTGAGGCAAAAGAGATTATTAACAGATACCTGTCGAAGGAAGGTAAACTTAGATTCGGAAAATATTTATCCTATAAACAGATATATAGTTTAATTTTCCGTAATATAAATAAGGTGGCGGAAATATCTGGTATAAGCAAGAAGGTCACTTATTATTCTGCTCGAAAAACATTTGCACAACATGGATATAATTTGGGAATACAAATCGAGAAAATAGAATACTGTATAGGACATAGTATGAAAAGTAATCGTCCCATTTTTAATTATATAAAAATAATGCAAGAACACGCAGATAAAGTATTCAGGGAAATATTGAACCAATTATTATAAATTTATGCTGCAGTAAGGCATATCGATTTGATTTCAGAATAACTACTTCTTATCTTTTTAGTTGCTTATTAATTGTCCACAGGCAATCTTACATTTTTCATAATACGCTTATACACAAATATTTTGCTCAAAGTCATTAATCTAACTTTTGTTTTAACTTAACGTTTTGATATAATTATGAAAAACCACGAAATTTATATGAATGCCTGCAAATCTATGCAGTTGCTAATATCAAATGTAAGTCTTTTATGCTATTCACGATATCAATCTCCCTTTTTAGCAGATTTTTAATTATAACTTAATATAATTTTTAGTATTATGAGAAATGCAATGATTCGAAAGCGGCATTTGCTGCTACTATTGTTCCTCTCTTCCTTTTTCCTGTCCTGTGAAGACAAGATGGATGAACACTATGAAAAACCGGCATGGCTGAAAGGTACAGCTTGGGAAGTTCTTTCTAATGAATATGGAGGTAAGTTCTCCATGTTTTTGGAAGCAGCAGAGCTATCAGGTTTCAGGCCTATTCTTGATGGTAAGAGTGTCGCAACTGTCATGGCTCCGGACAATGATGCGTTTACCACTTATCTGGAGGAACACGGTTATGTTTCAGTCAAGGACATACCGACAGATGATCTGAAGAAATTGATTGGTTATCACTTAATCTACTATTCTTATAGTAAAACCGATCTCGAGAACTTCCGGCCCGAGGACAGTGCAACAAGCAAAGACGACGATGAAGATGATGAACTGGGTGTATTGCAACCGGGTATGTATTACAAATTTCGCACACACAGTACCAGCCCTACTACGAAGGAAGTGGATCCGGCAACAAAAAACACAGTAACCGTCTATCACCTGGAGCGGTTTTTACCTGTATTCTCTCACCACATCTTTGCATCTAAAGGCATAGATGCAAAGAAGAATTATGAATTTTTCTATCCTAACTCTACATGGACGGGAGATAACGGGTTCAATGTGTCGAATGCAAGCGTTAAAGAATACCAAATCATAACAAACAACGGCTATATATATAATGTAGACAGAGTATTGGAACCATTGGAAACTATTTATGATGTTTTGAAGAAGAAATCAGATTATTCCGATTTCCTCGACTTCTATAGCCAATACAGTACTTATACCTATGATAAGGACTTGTCTGCCGATTATGGAAATGCAGTAGGAGTAGATAGTCTCTTCCTTCATGAACATGCGTCAAACGGACTTCCCAATATTGCTTTGGAATGGCCGACTTCCAATTTCCGTCTTTATCCGGAATTGGCTTCTATATCCTATAGTATCTTTGCTCCGTCCAATCAGGCATTAAATACTTTCTTCAATAAATATTGGAAAGCTGGAGGATATTCTTCTTTGACCGATTTGGACCCGTTGATTACCAAAATATTACTTTATCAATCAGTATATGGTGGATCTATTGTATTCCCAGACGAAATAAGCGGAATAACCAACTCTTTGGGTTCACACTATGATTTCCAGTTGAGCGATGTGAAAGATAAGAGCATCTGCGTGAACGGCAGCTTCTACGGATTGAGTAATTTCCCGATGCCTGAAATATTCAGCACTGTAATGGGACCGTCTTTCCTTAAAAGAGATTATCTGCTTTCGTTGTATGCTATCTATCAGAGTAATCAGATGGCTGCATATACTACCACTGCAACCAACTATACGATGTTGATCACTAAAAATAGCGGATATGAAATCAGTGATATGCGTCTGATGTCTGATGGAGTAGGCAATACATTGGCAACTTCCGGAGAAGATGGCGATGTGGCTGTATCATCATCAGATCTGAAAAGAATCGTTAGTGGCGGAACCGTAGTAGGTGAAGTTAATTTTAACGCTCCTTGGGCAGTTCATGCTACTCAGGATGGCGGAACATACTGGTTTATAAAAGACGGAAAGATGACAACGAACTACGTGTTTAATAGTGTGTTAGGGCAAGATCCGCAAACGGTGATTCCTACGCTTTTTACTGAAGTGAAAGAGGTGACCAACGATGGTGGCGGTGTGTGGACAAACGGAAAAGTATATGAATATGAAAGTGATTTCGGTGTATTCGGAAAGTTGGATGGATTGGAATATACAAGCCTGAAGACGATGTTAACCTCTATCGGGGAAACGAAATATCCCAATTTCGTGTTTGCCTATTTAATGAGACAGGCTGAAATATTTGCTACCATAGACGGTGTACTTGCTTGGGATTATCGATTGGCAGGGCGTCTTATCGGGTTCATTCCGACTAATGAAGCTTTGAAAGAGGCTTTGGATAATGACCGGATTCCGGGAGTGAAAGGTACGATTGATTTGAGTTTACCTTCGCCCACTCTTCAAGGTGAGGTTACAAACAAACGCTTGTTGGGAGAATATTTACTTAATTATTTCTTTACGCCTACCAATGCTCCGGTTGCATCAGGCTGTCCGTATCTTGGATCACCCGATTGGTTATCGGGAGAGTATCGTAACAGCAATAATATTCCTGTGAAGTATACTGATAATGGTGCTTCTATTACCTTGCAGTTGCAGAATCAAACCACCGGTCGGTATGGAAATGCGTGTAAGGTAGTATCATACGAGAATTTCCCATTTGCTTTTATGGACGGTGCTTTCCACCTGATAGACGCTGTTTTTAATTAACTGAATATCTAATTAATCATGAATCAGACAAATAAAGTCTTTTATACATTGGTAGCCATTTTTCTGTCCTGTTCTATAGAAATGGCAGGGCAGGTACAGAAGGTTATATCCGGTACGGTTACCGAATTGTTTGGAAAAACTGCCGAGCCACTGGTTGGTGTAAATGTCAATCTAGTAAACAACCAGAACCGTTCGTTGGGTGGTGGTATCACAAACCTGAACGGGCAGTATAATGTGAAAGTCCCTGGAGGAGAGAAAGATCTGACGATTGTTTATTCCTACATCGGAATGAAAACAAAGCGTATAAAGTATACGGGGCAAACTCTTTTGAATGTGACTTTGGAGTCAGAATCGATGGCTGTGGATGAAGTTGTCGTTTCAGCCCGTAGGTTAAATAGAAATGATTTGGGTATTTCGGACAAAGAAATGGTTTCGGCTACTCAGAAAGTCGATATGGAAAAGCTGATTGCTGCTGCGCCTGTTGTATCCATAGAGGAAGCTCTACAAGGACAGTTGGGTGGTGTGGATATTGTTTTGGGAGGAGACCCCGGTAGCCGTAGTGCTATCAGAATCCGTGGTACAAGTACGTTGAATGCATCTTCTGATCCGTTGATTGTTATCGATGGTGTGCCTTATCCGACAGAAATCAGTGATGACTTCAATTTTAGCACAGCTACGGAAGAAGACTTAGGTGCCCTTTTAAATATCTCACCTAATGATATAGCCTCAGTTGAAGTATTGAAAGATGCGTCGGCTACTGCTATTTGGGGTACTCAGGGTGCTAACGGTGTATTGGTTATTAAGACAAAACAAGGTACGGTTGGTAAAACTCGTTTTTCATTCTCCTCTAAATGGACGATGAAGGAGGATCCGAGTACTATTCCGATGCTGAACGGTAAGGAATATACTTCTCTTATGCAGGAATCTATCTGGAATTCTGCCAAATACATCGGTCTGAATAATCCGGGAAATAAATATCTGAATATGTTATCTGATGCACCGGCAATCGGTGACAATCCGGACTGGAGATACTATGATGAATATAACCAAAATACCAATTGGTTGGATTATGTACGCCAAAAGGCATTGGTTTCTGATAACAGTTTTTCAATGAACGGTGGTGGTGAAAAAGCGACTTATCGTTTTTCGTTAGGATATATGAGTGATATCGGTACTACTATCGGTACGTCTATGAACCGTTTGAATACTTCAATGGTCATTAACTATCAGTTTTCTAATAAGTTAAAGTTCGGTGCAGATTTTTCTTATTCACAGACCAATACGGATGCGAACTGGGTTAATACTATCCGTTCGGAGGCATTGAGTAAAATGCCGAACAAATCACCTTTTACAGTAAACGACCTGACAGGTGCATTGACCGATGAATACTTTACTTATCATGATCCGAATTTTGAAGGATCCTTTAATGGAAAGAGTAACTATAATCCTGTTGCCATGGCACATGAAGCTATCAACAGAACTGTACAGCGCGAAGGTAAGATTACATTCCGTGCCGATTATGAGATAATACCGGGATTCTTTTATAAAGGTTGGGCTTCTATCAATATGCGTGCCATTAAAACACGTCGTTTCCTCCCACAAGTAGTGACAGGAGTAGAACAAGTTAACAAATATGCTAATCAGAGTGCAGACGCTTATTCCGACCAGTTGGCTTTACAGACAGAGAACAAGTTGATGTATATCAAGAACTGGAATAACAAACATAATATCATTGCGAATGTATTAGTTCGTACTGGTCAGTATGTCAATTCAGGCTATAATAGCGAAGTATATGGTAATGCCTCTTCTGATCTTTCCGATCCGGTAGTGGGAACTACTATCAGCGACATGAATTCAAGCGAATCGGAAACACGTAATGTCTCTTTTGTAGGAGTATTGAACTATACTTTGTTTGATCGTTATGTGGTACACGGATCTCTCAATGCCGAAGGTAACTCTGCTATGGGACGTAATGAAAGAATGGGTTACTTCCCTGCTGTGGGTCTTGCATGGAACTTCCAGAATGAGCCTTTTATGAAAACGGCAAGAGATAAATGGTTGGACGAAGCGAAATTCCGTTTCAGTATCGGACAGAGTGGACGTGCTCCCAGCGGTGCTTCTGTTTATCTGGGTGCTTATGTGAAGGGAACAGACTATATGAATATGTCGGCCACCAAGCAAGCTCGTATGCAGTTGGATAATTTGAAATGGGAGACTTCTACCGAATATAACTATGGTTTGGATGCTTCTGTATTAAAAGGTCGTTTGAGATTTACATTCGATTATTATTATAAGACGGTGGAAGACTTGTTGCAAAAGAACTACAAACTACCTTCAACGACTAGTTTCGGATCGATTAGTTATTTCAATTCGGGTAAAATGGAGAACAAAGGTTGGGAGTTCCGTACGGATGTTGTAATCTTTGAGAACAAAGACTGGCGCATCAACGGTTATGTGAACTTTAGCCGTAATGAGAATAAGATTACTGAACTGCCTGCCAATATGGTACAGGAGAATTACTCGCCAAAGAATGGAGAATACGCTGCCCGTGCAGAGGTTGGACGTCCTATCGGTTCGTTCTATGGATACCGTTACAAGGGAGTATATCAGAACACGGATGCCACATACGCACGTGATGCGGAAGGAAAAGTAATGAATGATGCCAAAGGTAGACCAATCGTGATGAAGAACTTGACAGCAACCTGTCAACCGGGAGATGCAATGTATGAAGACATCAATCATGACGGTGTGATTAACCAGTATGATATCGTCTATCTGGGAAATGCCAACCCGACATTGACCGGTGGTGCCGGATTGACTATTAAGTACAAACAATTCTCTGTCAACACCTTCTTCCATGGACGTTTCGGACAGTCAGTCGTAAATACGGCCCGTATGAATAATGAGTCTATGAACGGTAACGCCAATCAGAGTACGGCTGTGTTGAGAAGATGGAAAAACGAAGGTGATATTACAGATATACCGCGTGCATTGTATGGCGAAGGATTCAACTTTTTAGGTTCCGACCGTTTTGTGGAAGATACTTCCTTCCTTCGTCTGAAACAGTTGACACTGAATTATGCATTCCCAAAAAGCATTTGCAACAAGATGGGGATCACTTCACTGACATGTTTCGTTACAGGATACAATCTGTTTACCTGGTCTTCTTATACTGGTCAGGACCCGGAAGTAAACCTTCCGTCAAGACCGACAGATCTTGCAATTGATGGTGCAACGACGCCTGTATCCAGACGATATACTTTTGGTTTTAACTTAAGTTTCTAATACGATATCAACATGAAGAAATTATTAATATACATAGTAATAGCCGGAACAACTTTACTGACTTCCAGTTGTAATGATTGGCTGGACGTGTTGCCGAAGAACGAACAGGTATCTCCGGAATACTGGAAAACAAAGGAACAGGTGGAAGAGGTGCTTGCACAAGGATACCACAATATGCGTCTGACAGTTCCTACGTTAATTTATTGGGGCGAACTTCGCGGGGCATCCATTTATGCATATTCGGGTAAGTCAAAACAGGAATTACAGAATTTCCAGTTGACCTCTTCATCAAACGAATGTAAATGGGCGAGTTTCTATTCCATACTGAATGTGGCGAACTCCATTATTAAATATGCACCGGAAGTAAAGAGGCAGGATGAGACCTATCATGAATCAGTAATGAACTCAAACATGGCTGAAGCCTACTTTATGCGGGCTTGGACATATTTTACGCTAGTGCGCAACTTTAAAGAAGTTCCCCTGATTGTGGAACCCTACATGACGGACGAATATGCGGTCGATGTGCCCAAATCTTCGGAAGAAGCGATTATTGCGCAGATCAAACTGGACATTGAGGATGCACTTTCTACAGGAGCCGCTAAAGAAATGTATGACGATGAAGACTGGACCGGCATGAGTAAAGGACGTGTCACTGTGTGGGCATTGTATGCATTGATGGCAGACGTGTGTTTGTGGAGCGAAGATTATGATGGCTGTGTGAGATATGCCGATATGCTGATTAATTCGACCTCCCCTTTCCGTCCGGCATTTGTAGAAGACCCGGAACAATGGTACAGCATCTTCTTCCCGGGCAACAGCAACGGTTCTATATTTGAACTGAATTTTGATCAGTCGCGCAATCAATCTCCTGATGATGATGCAACAGCGAGTACATATCCATCTCCATCGAATATTTATCCTTGGACACAATCTACTGTCGCCGCTCTTCAGTTCTCGAATGCAATGTGTAAACGTTTGTTTGATGAACAAACCGATACATGGGTGACTTCCAATACCGTTCGTGGTTATGGCAATACATTTATTCTTTCTTCGGGAACTGTTATTGGTAACTCCAATACGGAAGGTTATCTTCCCTTCAAGTTCAGAATCGGCGGTAAGGACGGATTGTCTACAACACGTTCTTATAAAGATGCCAACTGGATACTCTACCGCATGGCAGATGTATTGTTGATGAAAGCTGAAGCATTGATCTGGAAAGGTGGAGAAGCGAATTTTGCACAGGCTTTAGAACTTATCAATAAGATACGTACCCGTGCCAACGTTACCACGCTAAGTGTTCAGACGAATGCCGTATCACAAGAAAATATGCTCGGATACTTGTTGCAGGAGCGTGATCTTGAATTTGCTGCGGAAGGCAAACGCTGGTATGATCTTTTACGCTTCGGCAGATCGCAGAATTTTAAATATAAAGATCAGTTTATCAATATGATCATTGAGAATAACTCTACGGTGAGTGCCAGTTGGATACGTTCGGTTCTGAAGAATACCGATGCATGGTATTTGCCTATTAATCAGGGTGAGATTGACACTAACCCGATGTTAATACAGAATCCTTATTATGATGTAACTGCAAATTAATATATACTATGAAGAATATTGTAAGATTTTGCTTAATGATTTTGTGCATCACTTGTTATTCCTGTGATGATCCGTACAAGGATACGGTATTTAAGGTATATGATGTACAACCTGCTGCAACCTATCTCCAGAGTCGTCCGGACGATTTCTCCGAATGGGTGAAAGTTTTGAAATATGGAGATTTGTTCAATGCTGTGAACCGCGCAGAGGATGCTTTCACAGTATTGGCACCTACTAATGATGCAGTTCTTCGCTTTTACGAAAAGAAGGGAGTCACTTCTATCGAAGATTTGGGATATGAATATGCCCGTACTCTTGCTACATATCATGTTATTAACGACTCTATTGACAGGGAGGATTTTGTAAAAAGCGGTGAACTGCCGGGTAGAACACTCTCGGGAGATGCGTTGAAAGTTTCTTTTGGTAGTGAAGGTGGTGATAAATCTATCTATATTAATAAGGAAGCTCATGTCAGCGAGTTAGCTATTCGTACAGCCAATGGTCGTGTATATGTACTCGATGATGTATTGAGTCCTGCCGTAGAAACTATCTACGCAAAACTTGTAGAGAAAGGGAATTATAAAATTTTCTGTGAAGCGCTGGAGAAAACAACATGGAGCGATTCGTTAAGTGTAGTCAATTCTGTACTCGAAGGTCCGTTAGGAATGAGAGTTGAACTGCGGAAATACTTCACCGTATTTGCCGTATCCGATGCTATATTTGCTAAGGAAGGAATCAACAGTTTTAGTGATTTGACTGCTAAGGTGGGGGCTTTGACCAACGATTACGAGCTTCCCAATAACGAACTGAACCGGTTTATGGCCTATCATATTATGGACGGTGAACGCACCCTTGAATCTCTTCGTACATTTCCCAAACCTTTCGACAGAGAAACGTGGGAATATAGAAAGATGCTGAACACCAAAGCTACAAACGATTTGATCCTGATTTCCGAAAGCGGACTGAACGACGGCGTTAAGTTTATTGAGGAACAAGCTGACGAGATCGTGAAGAACGGATATATCCAACCGATTGACGGATATCTGCCCGTGAAAACCGAATTTGAGCTGATACCTGTAATCTTCGATTTCTGCGATTACCCCGAAGTGTCTTCTTACATTGCGGCAAAGGGAAAAGGGCAGCTTTATCAGCAAGTTTCGCGAGATGACGCGGATACGTATACAGCACTCACCAAGTTCATTGGCCGACAAGAAATTGTTCCGCAAGTTTCGTCCTATAAGATCGAAATGGGACCTGGTGGCACGTTGGCAAGCGACTGGAGTTATCTGTCGTATTGCACAAAGGGAGCCAGCACTTCGGGCAACTGGACTAAGTTGATGAACAACGATGCCTTGGTAGTTAATATCGGCTACAACGGTACATTGGACCTGACTATTCCACCTATTTTAGCCGGAAAATATAGAATCACTTTATACTATGCATACGATCCGTCAATGAAGTTTATCGGTGCGAGAGAAGAGGGCAGCCAAGCCGGTTTGACCAATTTCAGATTAGATTCGAAACGACTTAAAGGTGGCGATAACAAACGTATTTATGATGGAAAGACAGGGGATGTGCAAGATTGTTTCAATACACCGTTGACATCGGACCTGAGTGGAGTAGAAACATTGTTTGAATTTACAACGACGACTTCTCATACATTGAACGTAGTTGTGGTAGATCCCGCAGCCAGTTCGCACAATAAATTCCGTATGTATTTTGATTATATATTGTTTGAACCTGTAATAGAATAATAACCATGAAGAAAATTAGATATATCATAGCATCCGCTTTGGTTTCAATTGGACTCTGTGCCTGTACGGATACTTGGGATTCGCACTATTCCAAGTGGGATACGGTGATTGAAAATACAGAGATTGAAGCTGTAGATGAGCCGGCAGCTGATTTCCTGAAGACAGCTCAGGATTATAGTAACATGTATGCACTGTTCGACAAGACAGGTGTGATTAGAACATGGCAGGAGAAAAACCTGATGTACACCATCATGGTGGTAGGTAATGAATCTATTGCCAATACCGATCAACCGGTAACTACTAAAGCCGAAGGCAGTGAAGGACAGGCAACCGCTGAAGAAATATTTAAGGCGGAAGCACATATAACAGATGCTCTTCTTTCCCCCAGTAATCTGGAAGACGGACAACGCCTGTTGATGTGGAACGGCAAGTATGTGACCGTAAGAATCTACAATGAACCGATGGATGGTATGGAACCGGGAATTTATTTCAATGGTTCGAAAGTGAAGAAGGTGATTAAAACTAATAATGCCTACATTTATGACTTGGAAAATTATATTAATACTCCTAAAGCATTGATAGAGTATTTGAAGGATTTGCCGGACGAAGATTACTCTGTTTTTAAAGAAATGGTGTTGAGCCGTACGCAAAGAGTATTTGATAAAGCCGCAAGTACACCTATAGGAATTGATAAGACAGGAAATACGGTATATGACTCTGTATTCACAGAAAAGAGTCAGTATTTTGCAGATAAGAAGTTAGACCTTTATTCAGAGAACATTACTGCTACATTGCTGGTACCTTCTAATGACTTGATAGAGAATGCACTGAGAGAAGCGAAAGAGAAGTTGAAATCGTGGAATATGGAACGTGAAGATTCTATTCTGAACAACTGGATATTCCAGACTGCTTTTTTTAGTAAAAAGTATGTAAAACAAGATTTTATTTATAACGAGAGTGATCCGGCTTCAACGCAGGACTTTTATTCTGTTTTTGATCAACAATGGCGTACAACAGTAAATAAGGTAGATCTTGATAATCCGGTAGAGTTGAGTAACGGTGTTGCTTATAAGATAACTTCACTGAAAATACCGACCAACAAGATATTGATTTGGAGAATCAAGGAACGTTTTGAAACGTTTGACCAATTGACGGATGAAGATAAAAAGTACTATTATCCCGGATATAATTACATCAGTACTTATCTGAAAGATATTGGTGAGAATGTACAAATGAATCGTGTGAAACAATATGTGGGTGCAAATCAGCCAAAGCCATGGCTGCCGGCTATTTACTGTAGATCTATGATGCTGTGGGTCGTTGACACTGATCAACCTGGTATTTTTAAATTCAAATGCTATCGATTAGTAGAAGACAAAGCTTCGACTACCGGTTATACTGCAGTGCCTTACAAAATACCTGCAGGGTCATATAATTTCTATATGGGATTTAATGGTTCTCGTTCGCAAGTGAATGCAACATTCTACTTGAATGGGAAGAAGATTCCCAAATGTGAAAGTGGTCCTATTCCATCTTCTACAATGAAAGGCTCTAATCATGACCGTGGCGGTGGTGGATATAGTGAGCTTTATAGAGATAGCAGGTATGACCGTGATGGTTCTACGGATCTTGGAGTTGTCATATTTGATAAAACCGAAGAACTTGAAGTTACGATTGAATTTACGAAAGGGGCAAGAGGTGAAATGGAGCCGACTACATGGTGTTTCCGCCCAACAGTAGATTTGTATTAACCTTGATAAACAGGATATGAAAAAGATAAAAAAAATACTTAATATTTCTGTGCTACTCGTATGTGGAGTGGCAAATACATGGGGACAAGGAGGCCAGAAATTGACTGGTAAGATTTTGTCAGCGACGAATCAACCGGTAGAAGGTGCCATTGTCACAGTGTTAGACACGATGAATGTTACTACAAACAAAGAAGGTACATTCCAGTTTGAAGTGAAAGATCTTTCAAAGGCCAAGGAAATTTCCGTATGGGCTCCGGGGTATTTCTCAGTGAAGCAGCTTGTAAAAGAAAGACCGAATATTGTAATTACATTGATTCCGGAAAATCAATATAAATACAATGAAACGATGGTTCTTCCCTTCCGTCGGGAAGGGGAAATGCAGCTGGAAGATTATACAGCAGCTACCAATATCACAAAAAAAGATTTTATGTTGGGTACGACAAAGATCGATCGTGCATTGACAGGACAAATTGCTGGGTTGCAAATGAAACGCAGTAGTGGTATGCCGGGAGAAGGCAGTTATTATAACTTGCGCGGTATCCGCACATTGACTGGTGATAACGCTCCTTTGATTGTGATAAACGGAGTACCTCATATGCCTGATAAAACACCTTCGGAACTGATTGGCGGCTTTACCCGTGATATCTTTCAGTTCTATCATTTGCAGGATATACAGAATATCACTGTATTGAAAGGTGCGGAAGCAGCTATGTATGGTTCAATGGGCTCCAATGGTGTAATCTTGATTGAAACAGACGGTACCGCATCTAATGACTTGGAGACTAGGGTGAGTTACTATGGATCATACGGAATCAACTGGAACGATAAGCGGATGCCGGTGATGGGACTGGATGATTACAAGCAGTATCTGGCAGATATGGGTATGACGATTTCTAAGGATCCGCAGAACTTCTATACAAATTTCCCCTTCATGCAGAATCCTAACGATCCACGTTACAACTATTTGTATAACAATAATACAGACTGGCAGGATTTGATTTACAAGAACACAGCGTCCACCGATCATCTTTTCAGAGTAGAAGGTGGTGACAATATTGCTAAGTACGACCTGTCGTTAGGGTATTATCGCGAGAATGGTCTGATGGATAATACAAGTATGGAACGTTTTCATACATTACTGAATGCTAATGTATTGGTCAATAAACAACTGAACATTTTTGCAACGGTAGGTTTAGCTTATATGAACGGACATTATCAGACGCAGGGTATGGATATTACGACGAATCCTATATTGGCAGCTTACGCAAGATCTCCTTTCCTAAGTCCATACGAAAAAGACCGCGAGGGAAATACACTGAAAACTTACGCATCTCATTTCTACGGACGGAGCAAGAGCCGAGATTACAGCGTCAGCAATCCTTTAGCTATCATTAATACGTTGGATTCTCGTAATCGCCAATATGATCTGAATATGAAAGCCGGTATCGCATACAATCCTTTTCGAGAACTGACACTAACTGGAACAGTAGGTTTGTATTATAATTACGATAACGAACATCTCTTTATCCCTGGAGCAAGTGAAGCTACTATAGTACCGCTAAGTGATAAATACGGTGTGCGGAATAATGCGGTAAGCGACGGAGTAGCTGTAACGACCAACTTCTTTGCCAACTTGAATGCCAGTTATAAGAAAACGTTTAATTATGTTCACCAGTTGAATGCAATAGCCGGATGGCAGTTGATGACTACTAAAAACGAATATGATGCAGGAGAAGGACGCAACACCGGTAATGACTTCTACCAGACATTGGGTAGCACGACTGACGGAAGACGTTTCTTGGGTTATATCAATAGCTGGAACTGGACAAACTTCTACGGACATGCCAACTATACTTACAATAATATGGTACAGGCATCTGTGAATATAGCCGTTGATGCAGCTTCTTCTACCGGTACGGATGTTGCCCGTTTCTATACATATCCGTCAGTAGGAGTAACCTTGCTGGGCAAAGGATGGAAACCACTTCTCGATGTTACATGGCTCAATAAGCTGAATGTACGTGTCGAATACGGACTGACAGGTAACTCACGCTTTTCTTCACAGATGGGTGGATACTATTATTCCACAGTACCTTACATGCAGTTGTCAACCATCGTTCGTTCTAATATCCCGAACGTATCATTGAAACCGGAGAAGAATGCTTCTTTGAATCTCGGACTGGACTTGTCTGTACTGAACAATCGTTTGAACCTAACTTTTGATTATTACAATAATCAAATCAGCGATATGATATCTGCTATGCCTCTTTCATCTGTTTATGGATCGGTTCCTTATTATGCGAATGTAGGTAAGTTAGAGAATACAGGTATAGAGTTGGCAGTGCAGGCCTCATTGGTTCGTACCCGTGATTTCGAATGGATCGTAGGTGGAAACATCTCTCGCTCCAGAGATAAGATCAAGTCATTAGGTGGTGAGGAACAAATCGTGTTGAGTTACGATAATGGTGTGCAGATGGTCAACCGTGTCGGAGAAGCTCCTTACCAATTCTACGGTTATCAGGCAAATGGAGTATACTCCACACAAGCTGAAGCTGACGCTGCAAATCTCAGCAACCGTACCGGACGTCGTTATAATGCCGGAGATGTACGTTTTGTAGATCAGAATGGCGATAACCGCATCGACGATAAAGACCGTGTTCTTCTTGGCAGTGCTGCTCCCTCTTATTTTGGAGGTTTCTATACACAACTGAAATACAAAGGATTCGCACTTTCTGCAGAGTTCTCATATTCAAAAGACAACATCGCATACAATGCTGTCAGACAACAACTGGAGGCTATGTCTACTACTAACAACCAGAGTATTGCAGCCGTAAACCGTTGGACAGTGGAAGGACAGAAGACCGATATGCCGAAGGCAACATGGAAAGATCCTGTGGGCAACAGCTATTTCTCTTCTCGCTGGATGGAAGATGCTTCTTACCTGAGAATGAAGAACGTGACACTCAGCTACACTTTCTCTAAAACACTTTGGAATTTCTTTCGTTCGGGAACAATATATGTGACGGGCGAGAACCTGTTGACCTTTACAGATTATCTGGGAATGGACCCAGAATTCTCTTATTCTTATGCTGAGAATATGCAAGGTTTTGATAATGCAAAGCTAATGCAACCCAAAACAGTGAAAATGGGCGTTAATTTAAAATTCTAATGAAAATGAAAAAGTTTAAGATAGAAATAATACTTATGGGGGTACTGGCGATGATGTTCGCTTCGTGTAGTGACTTCTTCGAGCCGAATAATGATACGACCTTGAATGGTGATAGATATATCAAGGAAGGCAGCGAGCTTTATTCCGGTTTTCTGGGTATTATCACAAAGATACAAGCTATTGGAGACAAAGCTATTTATCTGACCGATATGCGTGGCGAACTGTTGGAACCTACCGAAAATACACCGGCTGACCTTTACAGCATTTATAATTATGATGATGATTTGAGCGGTAACACATATGCCGACCCTGCCAAGTATTATGATGTAATCATTGCTTGCAATGATTATTTGCAGAAAGCAAAAGAATACAGAGATACACATGTCACTACCGTAGATGACGATGATTATAGAGGTCTGATTAGTAGCACAGTGAGGTTGAAAACATGGACTTATCTCATGTTGGCAAAGATATATGGACAAGCTATATGGTTCGATGATCCGATGCAAAGTATGAAAGATATCGTCAGCCGGACTCCTAAGAACTTGAGTGAGCTTGTCGATGAATGCGACAAACTGTTGAATACTGGCTTTGATGGAATAAACGGTACATACAATATGTCATGGAATGAGTGGCTTGATCCTGCTAACGGGGCTACTTCTACAAACGATGAATATAAAAGATGGAATATGATGGTTCCCGGATATTTTGTACTGCAAGCAGAAATCGCACTTTGGAAAGGAGATTATCAGAAGGCGGCTACAACAATTCTTGGAGAAATGAGCAGGACCTTTGCTTTGGCTGAGTATCAGGGAAATGTTGCTAATATCAAGTATATGCGTTCGGGAAGTTACGGGAGTAATTACGGTCAGCAATATGACTCCGAGATGCCGATGCTGACAGCAACCGAATCTGTTATTATGTATGATTATAAATATAATCAACAGAATTCGTTATTGAATCATTTCGACCGTAGCGGAAGCTATATGATGCGTGCTTCCGTGCCAGGATCAAAACGTTTTGAAGATACTACTTTCAATCCGTCTGCTGATGCAACGGCAATTAAAACATCCGATGCGCGTTTCAGAGCTATTCAGGAAATCGAAAAGGATGTGGAATATGCGATACGCAAATACCGTGGCTTTAGAAAGAGCGGACATACTGTTGCTCATGACGATACATATATAATGATTTATCACACTTCTGATCTTTATTTTATGGCGATTGAAGCACTGAATAATATGGGACGTTTTGAGCCGGCATCCGTGTTGATGAATACAGGTGTCGACCCCTTCTACGGAGCCGGTGTAGTATTGGGCGAACAATGGCAAGGACTGAATTGCAACTGGGGATTGTGGACAACACTTTATGCGGGATTCCGCCGCACGTATGCTGATAATGGTGTTCGCGGTATCTTAGGACTGGGCAAGCGCGATATGTGGCAGACTCCGGAAGACATCAAAGAGGAGATTATAGCTGAACAAAGATTGGAAGGTTTGAGTGATGAAGACAAGATCAAAAAGCATAATGATATTGAATTGGTGAAAGAAGCCTTCTTGGAGTTTCCTTGTGAAGGAAAGACTTATCCGCTTATGATTCGTGTGGCAAAGCGTTGGAATGACTATTCATTCATAGCAGATTTTGTCGGGCAGAAATATGAATCCGATCTGGCTAAGCAAGCGGAAGTAAAGGCCAAGATCATGGGTGGTGCTTACTTCGTACCTTGGGACTTGCAAGGTAAGTCTTCTTCTCATTAATAGCATGTTTTTCAATCAAAAAAAGAAAATTATGAAGGATATAACAAAAATAGCTTATTTACTTTTGGGACTGATATTATCAGTCCCCATGAGTGCACAAAAGACATATTATATGGACCCCGAGGGAAGTGATTCTAATCCGGGAACGTCAGATAAACCTTTTGCAACTTTAGTAAAAGTGCAGGAAGTGGTAGCTGCGGGAGATGTGGTTTATATCAATCCGGGAACTTATGTGGTTCCTGCCGACCAACTACCGATGACTACTACTAATAGCGGACTTTATCATTGTGTGTTCCACTTGAATAAAAGTGGTGAGGCAGGCAAGCCTATTTCTTATCTGGCCAATCCGAATAGACAGGGGAGACCTGTCTTCGATCTTTCGCAAGTAAAACCGAAAGATCAGCGTATTACGGTGTTTTATGTAACCGGTTCTAATCTTTATCTTAAAGGATTCGATGTTATTGGCACACAAGTCACTATTACCGACCATACGCAATCAGAATGTTTCCGTATTGTTAAAGGAGCCAATAATAACAAGTTTGAAGATTTGAGAACGCATGACGGTATGGCAATCGGTTTCTACTTGCTTGGCGGAAGCAATAATCACATCTTAAACTGTGATGCTTACAACAATTATGATTCGGTTTCAGAAGGAGGCAAAGGTGGTAATGTCGATGGTTTCGGCGGTCACATCAACTCATCTTCTGCCGGTGAAGGTAAAGGTACGGGAAATGTGTTCGAAGGATGTCGTGCCTGGTATAATAGCGATGATGGTTTCGACCTCATCAATTGTTTTGAGGCAGTGAAGATAATCAATTGCTGGTCGTTCTTAAACGGATACAAGCCCGGCACAAAAGAAGCGGCTGGTGACGGTACCGGTTTTAAAGCCGGTGGTTACGGAATGTCTGCCGATAACCTTCCAGCTACACCTGACATAATACCTCAACATGAAGTACGCAATAGTTTGGCTTATTACAATAGATTGAGAGGTTTTTATGCCAATCATCATCTGGGCGGAATCATATTCGAGAGCAATACGGCTGTCAATAGTGGAGAAAACTATAATATGACAAACCGTGAGTTGCCTTTGGCACTTCCTCCGACTGATGTGAGCGGATATGATCATATTATTAAGAACAACCTGTCCTTTGTTTCAAGATCGGGAAGTAAGCATATCGTAACAGTGAACAGGGCGAAGAGTGAAGTATCCAACAACTCTTTTGATGGTAGTGAGGAAGTGGTGGAAGCTGACTTTATCAGTCTGGAAGAAGCGGAATTGATGAGAGATCGTAAGCCCAATGGAGATCTGCCTGATGTTAATTTTGGAAAACTGACTACTGATGCGGAATTACGTTTTTGGGGAATGGGATGCTTTGCTACAGGTGAACCTACTGATCTTGATTTTGGCTGGTTGAAAAAGCCGACAATTGTTGTAGTTGGCAGTAAAGCCAGTGTAGTGGGCCCCGAAGCGGCATTGTTCACGAAGATGTATGTGATTGTAGACGGTGAAGAAACGGTGGAGTTTGATAAGAACTCAATAGACTTGTCAGACTTTAGTGGTGTGCTTGAAGTGAAAGCAGTCATTGAAGATGCAAACGGAAACGTTACAAAATCCATTGCGTTTAAATTTAAAAGATAAAACAGATAA
>OJNT01001190.1_pt1 | contig 18339 bp, 20 predicted proteins | sample 1597981 | NCBI WGS metagenome assembly OJNT01 (sample SAMN01915211, study PRJEB22387) | human gut metagenome | isolation source: stool | host: Homo sapiens | place: USA
CAGAAAATCCAGAGGGATGTTTCTCCAGGACTTTGACTTTGGCGCAGTTTGATTCTGCATGGTTTCATAAAGAGTACGGCTGATTTTCATAAAACAATTTCCTTTCTAGGGAGTGTTGACACTAAGATAATATGCAGATTTTCGAGCATAAATTTTACGTAGACAAGGCAAAAAGTCGCAGACAGGCTGTCGCCTGTCAAGACTTTTTAACGCAGGATGCGTGAAATTTTGCCGAAAAGATGCGTTGTTAGGCTTAGTGTCAACACGACCTAAAGCGACATTTTTGAAAACATGTTCTTATACGTATCGGATTTTGCGGTGTTCCTTTCTATTGTGTCCTGCCTGCGCGGTGTTTATACGCAAAGAACCTGTATCCATGCAGGTTCTTTCTGTTTTCCGGAAAATTCCGTCCTGCCGCGTATAAATGCACTGCCATTGCACATACTGTCAGCGAGGTGAATTGCAAATGGTACGAGCATTGGCACGAGGTGTGTTTCAATATCCCCTGCCGCCGCGCATCATCAGTTATGCGGCCGTGGCAGGAAAAAAAGAGGGCGAAGGCCCTATGGGCGCGTGCTTTGACCGGATTGAACCGGATGCCCATTTCGGACAGGAGACCTGGGAAAAGGCGGAGAGTACCATGCAGCGGCAGACCGTGCTGCTGGCGCTGGAAAAGTGCGGCATGGAGGAATCCCAGCTCAGCTGTATCTGTGCCGGAGATCTGATCAATCAGTGCACCGGTTCCACATATGGACTGCGGCCGCTGGAAATTCCCTTTCTGGGCATTTATGGTGCCTGTTCCACCATGGCAGAGGGACTTTTGACCGCTTCCCTGCTGGCGGCATCCGGCGTGGGCGAATATACGGCGGCGGTGACTTCTTCCCATTTCTCTACGGCAGAGCGGCAGTTCCGCTTTCCCCTGGCCTATGGCGGACAGCGACCTCCCACGGCACAGTGGACGTGTACCGCTTCCGGAGCAGTCATTCTCCGTCAGCCGGAGGAAGAACCGGAACGGGCTTCCGGCCTTTTCGTCACCGGCTGCTGCATTGGCACCATTGTAGATCTGGGTGTGACGGATGCCAACCACATGGGGGCAGCCATGGCACCGGCGGCGGCGCATACCATTGTGCGCTATCTCCAGGCCACCGGAACCCAGCCCTCTTCCTATGATGCCATTATCACCGGAGACCTGGGCTGCATCGGCAGTGAGCTGGTATGTGATCTGGTGATGAAACAGGGATACGATATCAACGGGGTGCATCAGGACTGCGGCGCCATGATGTTTGATCCCGAGACCCAGGACACTCACGCCGGCGGTTCCGGGTGCGGATGCAGTGCCAGCCTGCTGTGCGGCCATTTTCTGCCCATGCTTCAGGATCGGACATACCACCGGGTTCTGTTTGCGGCAACAGGGGCACTGATGTCCCCTACGGCTTCTCAACAGGGAGAGAGCATTCCCGGCATTTCACATCTTGTGGAAATCTGCGTGTCGGAGCCTGCTTTCCACAATGCAGAAAAATAGGAGCCGAAGCACTTTTGACAATCCACTGTGGAAAATGCTGCCGTGCTTCGGCGCAGGAAAAAATTGTGGAAAAGTGTTTTGCAAAAGGAAAATGCAGGTTTCCACAGAGACTTGTGGAAAGTCAGGAAAACCTGTGGAAAGCAGCACTCGTTTTTTCAGGAAGGAGATGCAACCATGATACCGGATTTGCTCTGGGCATTTCTGATCGGCGGCCTGCTCTGTGCCGTGGGACAGGTGCTCATTGATTATACGAAACTGACACCGGCGCGGATTTTGACTGCCTATGTGGTGGCCGGTGTATTCCTCTCTGCCGTGGGGGTCTATCCCCTTCTGGTCGATCTGGCCGGCGGGGGCGCCAGCGTACCGCTGACAGGCTTCGGCAATCTGCTGGCAGAGGGCGTGCGGGAATCCGTGCAGGAAAAGGGATTCCTCGGCATCTTTCTGGGCGGCCTGACTGCCTCCTCCGGCGGTATTACAGCAGCAATGGTGTTCGGCCTGATCTGTGCGGCTGTTTTTCGCCCCAAACAGAAATAGCCCCTCTCCCCTTCTGGCTCTTGCGGAAATATTTAGCCGGAGCGGCAGGAATGGGCGGTTTTTTGCAGAAACGGGGCAATTGGTGTCTGAATCCTGTGCATATTGCTGTATTGCTGGATAAAAAAACGATTTACACTTATGCAAGTATACAATTCTCAAAAAAGTGCTTGACTTTCCTTTCGATTTGTAGTATACTATAACAGTCGCAGGAAATGCAGAAGTGATTGAGAAAACGTCACTTTGAAGCTGCTTTTTTGATGTGGCGGCATAGCTCAGTTGGCTAGAGTACTCGGTTCATACCCGATTGGTCGCTGGTTCGAATCCTGCTGCCGCTACCATACGGCCCGTTGGTCAAGAGGTTAAGACACCGCCCTTTCACGGCGGAATCATGGGTTCAATTCCCGTACGGGTCACCAAATTGCAAAACCCGGAAATGACGATAATCGTTGTTTCCGGGTTTTTTTGTACGCATTTGCCGCAAAGCGGCGCAAAAAACGGATCTGTGCCATCTGCGGCAAAGATCCGTTTTTTATGCTGATAAAGATCAATTTTTAGCCCTGATAGGGGACCATTCCCAGAATTTCAAAGGCCTGGGAGCGCTGCCAGAGATCTGCGGTGACATAGATGTCAAAGCCTTCGCCCGGTGCACATTGCAGCTGATCTGCCGGAATTTTCGGCAGGCCAAACCCGGCCAGCATGTTGGAAATAATGCCGCCGTGGGTGATAACGGCACAGTGGAGCAGGTCTTCCTGCATCATGTCTGCGATGATTTCCCGGAGAGATTTGAAGATGCGCAGCTGTACCTCCTTGACGCTTTCGCCCTGGGGCGGACGGCAGTCCAGGCCGCCTTTCAGCCACGCCTTGAATTCCGGCAGCTGTACCAGTTCGTCTGCCTTTTTCCCCTCAAATTTGCCGAAGTCCATTTCAATGAGATTGTCTACGGTCTGGACAGGCACATCCGGAAAGAGGATGTCTGCGGTTTCCATGCAGCGGCGCAGGGGACTGCTGTAGACCCGTGCCACATTGGGATAGACAAATTCGTCTGTTTTTCCGGCCAGCTCTGCCGCGCCCTTGTTGGAGAGGGGATAGTCTGTGCGGCCGATATAGATGCCGTTTTCGTTGGCGGCCGTCATTCCGTGCCGGATGACGCTGATGCGATAACCTTTCATCTGAATAGATACCTCCTGAAATGATGAAAAAACGCCCTTTTGCGCAAGAAAAATTCCGATGTGTTGCATAAGCAGCACGCGTGGGAATAATCCCCAAAAAATATCATAATTTGGTTGTAAAATAAGCAATTGTTTCCCATTTACAAAAGTGCGCAGTTGTATTATAATATAAGGTGGTTTTTGAAGAAATCGGACATGATGGATTTTTTTCCAAAACCATTATACCACAAATACGCCGGAAAAGAAAGTTGTTTTTATGATAGACTGGAAAAAAGTTTTTCTGGGGCTGCCGCTGCTTCTGACGGCCTGTGCCGCCCCGCAGACACCGGCGGAGACCAAGACCGTCTGGGTGATGGATACGGCCTGTACCATTTCGCTGCACGGCGGATCCGGCGATGCGGCGGCGCAGCGGCTGTCCGGGCTGGATCAGATGCTGGATAACTATGACCCGGACAGCGACATTTCCCGTCTGAATGCGGCAGGGACCCTGTCCGGCATCCCGGAGCTTGCAGAAATCACAGCGCAGACTGCCGATTTGCAGCAGCGCTTCGGCAGCCGGGTGGATCTGACTGTAGGAAAGCTGACGGCGCTCTGGGGGATTACCACGGATCACCCCCATGTGCCTTCTGAGACAGAGCTGCGCGCTGTGCTGCCCACCATTTCGCCTGCCCATGTCAGCACCTCCGGAGATACGGTGACGCTGGCAGACGGGGCACAGCTGGACTGCGGCGCGGTGGCAAAGGGCTACGCCCTGGATCAGGTCAAGGCGCTCCTGGAGCAGGACACCGGGATCACCTGGGGCACAGTCTCCATGACCTCGTCCATTCTGTGCTACGGCGAAAAGCCGGACGGCGCACCGTTCCGTCTGGAAATCCGGGATCCGGACGGGGACGGCGCACTGGGCACTGCGTCTGTGGATGCCTGCTTTTTGTCCACCTCCGGGGGATATGAGCGGTATTTTACCGCAGATGACGGAAAGCAGTACTGTCACATTCTGGATCCTGTTACCGGCATGCCGGCAGAGACGGACCTTAACACGGTAACGGTATTTTGTGACAGCGGACTGATGTCTGATTTTCTTTCTACTTCCATCTGGATGGAGGGCACTGCCGGAATCGAGTCTCACCTCCATGCCGCGGATTATCAGATTGTGGCGCAGGACAAGGACGGCACGCTGTATGTCAGCGATGGTCTGGACTTTACGCCGAATGATTGATGTGTAAGAAAAAAGCCGGTCTTCACAGGCTTGCAGTGGTGAAGGCAGGCTTTTTTTATAACCTGGATGGCTTCATCCAGGTCTTGACAGGAGCCGCTCTGCTCAAAAAGAACGGCTCCGAAAGCGCTGATACCTTTTGTCAGCCTACCCAGGAGAGCAGCAGAACGTCGCTGCTGAAAGGAGTTGTACCCTATGAAGAAACTGCATGGTGTGCGTTTGGCACACCATAAAAACACGGAGAACAGCGCCTGTGTGCCGCTGCCGCTGCCAAAGCTGGTGCGGATTCCCATGAGCATGCATATCGGCGCTCCCTGTACACCAGTGGTAAAGCCCAGGGAAACGGTACAGGTGGGGCAAAAAATCGGGGACACGGATGCCTTTATGGCCGTGCCCATTCATTCCGGGGTGTCCGGCACAGTAAAGGCCATTTCCACCTATCGGATGTCCAACGGCCGCACCTGTCCCATGGTAGAAATCGAAACAGACGGCGCGCAGACGGTCTGTCCGGCGGTCTGTCCGCCTGTCGTAACCGATAAGGCCAGCTTTTTGCAGGCTGTCCGGGAGAGCGGCCTCGTGGGAATGGGCGGTGCCAGCTTTCCCGCTCATGTCAAGCTGAATCCCAAGCAGGCAGTCGATACCCTGGTGATCAACGCAGCAGAGTGTGAGCCGTATATCACCTCTGACTATCGCCAGATGGTAGAAGCGCCGGAAGAGGTGCTGGACGGTGTCTGTCAGGTGATGCACTGGCTGGAAATCCCCAAGGCAGTCATCGGCATTGAAGTCAATAAGCCGCAGGCCATCCGGATTCTCACCGAAAAGGCAAAGTCCCACCCGGAAATCCAGGTGGTTTCCCTGCCCACCACTTATCCCCAGGGCGCAGAAAAGGTGCTGATTTATCACACCCTGGGACGCACCGTCATGGAGGGACAGCTCCCGGCAGATCAGGGCGTTATTGTGATGAATGTTTCTTCCGTTGCCTTCCTCAGCCGCTATCTGAAAACCGGCATGCCTATGGTGCAGCGCATGGTGACAGTAGATGGAGACGCTGTGGGAAATCCGTGCAACGTTATGGTGCCCGTGGGAACGCCGGTGCAGGATGTGCTGGATTTTGCACAGTGCGACATGACACGCGCCAAAAAGATTCTCTACGGCGGCCCCATGATGGGTATTGCCGTGCCGGATACTGCCGATCCGGTGCTGAAGGCCAATAATGCAATTCTGGCTCTGGAAAAGTTTGTTTCACCCAAGCCCTCTGCCTGTATCCACTGCGGCAGATGCGTTCACGCCTGTCCGCTGCGGCTGATGCCCACGGAAATTGCAAAGGCGTTCCGGCAGGAGGACAGCGAGGCGCTGGGGAAATTAAAGGTGACGCTGTGTATGAACTGCGGCTGCTGTACATATGCCTGCCCGGCAAAGCGGCCTGTGGCCGAAACCAATCAGCTGGCAAAGGCGTTTTATCTGTCCAGCATTAAGAAATAAGCATGGTATGAGAGCCTGTCTTCACAAGACACGTGTATACGCTTATGAAGACAGGTTCTAAGAACGGCGCAGGAAAAGTCCTGTGTCCGTTCCGATTGCGCCATGAAAAATAGGAGGAAAAAACATGACATCAATTTTGACTGTATCTCCGTCACCCCATGTACGGAGCAGTATGACCACCCAAAAGATCATGCTGCTGGTAGTACTGGCGCTGGTGCCGGCAATTGTGGCAGCCACAGTGGTTTTCGGGCCGCGTGCACTGCTGCTGGTGGTCTTTTGTGCAGTTGTCAGCATGTTTACAGAGCTGGTCTGTCAGAAGATGATGCAAAAGAAAGTCACCGTTTCAGACGGCAGCGCCATGCTTACCGGTGTGCTGCTGGCGCTGAACCTGCCGGCAACTCTGCCGCTGTGGGAGGCCGCAATCGGCTGTATTTTTGCAATTGCGGTGGTAAAACAGCTGTTCGGCGGCCTGGGCTGCAATTTTGCAAACCCTGCCATTACCGGCCGTATTTTTCTGCTGCTTTCCTTTGCCGGGGACATGACCACCTGGGTAAAGCCGTTTTACTATAAGGGCAGCAGCTTTTTCGAAATGTTTACATCCACCGGCAATCTCCCGGACGGCGTGACCGGTGCCACACCCCTGGCCTCCGGAGATGCCGGCCTGCTCTCCCTGTTCCTGGGCAATGTAGGCGGCTCTCTGGGCGAGACCTCGGCGCTGGCGCTGCTCATCGGCGGCGTGTTCCTGCTGGTGCTGGGACTGATCTCCTGGCATACGCCGGTTGCATACCTGGGAGGACTGGCTGTGCTGGAGCTGATCTACACCCTGGCTACCGGCGGCGAGATGAGCCAGGTGCTCTACGCCCTGCTGAGCGGCGGCGTAATCCTGGGTGCCTTCTTTATGGCCACCGATTATGTCACCACACCTATAACCGGAACCGGAAAGCTGATCTTCGGCCTGGGCTGCGCTGTGCTGACCTTTGTCATCCGGGAATTTGCCAGCATGCCGGAGGGATGCTCCTTCTCCATCCTGCTCATGAATCTGCTGACACCGTATATTGACAAGCTGACCATGACGCATCCCTTCGGGGCAAAGCCGGCAGAGAAAAAGGAGGCGAAGTAACCATGGCAGAAACCAAAAACGCTTCGGTAAAATCCATGTTGGTGCCGCCTCTGGTGCTGGCGCTGATCTGTGCCGTGTGCTGTGCCTTTCTGGCGCTGGCCAATCACGTGACCAAGGACAAGATCGCTGCCGCAGAGGCCGATGCCATCCAGACCAGCTTAAAGCAGCTGCCGGATGCCGGAAACTTTGAGGAAGTGGCGGACTTTACCCCGCAGAATAACGAAAAGGCATCTGCCACCGGTCTGTATCAGGACGAAAAGGGGCAGTATGCCGTGCTGGTTACCGCAGACGGCTATAACAAGGGCGGCCTTCAGGTGGTAATCGGCGTGGACAAGGACGGCGCTGTGACCGGCGTGTCCTTTGTCAGCGTTTCAGAAACACCGGGACTGGGCACCAAGGTGCAGTCGAATCCGGAGCTGCTCACCGATCATTTCACCGGACTGTCGGAGGAATCCGCAGTAGACAGCGTGGATAACATCACCGGTGCAACCTATTCATCCAAGGGTATGAAGGCGGCCGTAGACTGCGCCCTTGCTACCGTTCGTGAGAATCAGGAGGGGATCGCATGAATTACGGAAAAGAACTGACCAAGGGAATTATCCGGGAAAACCCCACGCTGGTGGGACTGCTGGGCATGTGCCCCACGCTGGCTGTCACCACTGCGGCATTTAACGGCATCGGCATGGGACTGTCCACGATGTTCGTACTCATCTGTTCCAACATTGTTATTTCGCTGCTGCGAAAGGTGATTCCGGAGCAGGTAAAGCTCCCGTGTTATATTGTCATCATTGCCTCTTTCGTTACAGTCATTCAGTTCCTGGTGCATGGTTTTGTGCCGTCTCTGTACACCAGCCTGGGCGCTTTTCTGGAGCTGATCACCGTAAACTGTATTATCCTGGGACGGGCAGAAATGTTTGCCTCTAAGAATAACGTGCTGGCCTCCGCTCTGGACGGTGCCGGCATGGGCCTCGGATTTACCCTGGCGCTGTTTCTCATGGGCAGCGTCCGGGAGATTCTGGGCAGCGGCACCTGGTTCGGCCTGACAATTCCCGGCATGGTGGGACATACCATGAGCCTGTTTGTTATGCCGGCCGGCGGCTTTTTGGTGCTGGGCTTTGTCATTGCCGTGGTCTGCGCCCTGTCGAAGAAGAATCCGCCGAAAAAGATCGGCTGTGCCGGCTGTCCCAATGCGGCAGCGTGCAGCGCAAAGTGTGAGGAGGCTGACGCATGAGTACGTATGTTGCAATTATCATTGCCGCCGTCTTGACAAACAACTTTGTTCTGTCGAAGTTCTACGGCTGCTGCCCGTTCCTGGGCGTTTCCAAAAAGCTGGATTCCAGCGTGGGCATGGGTGCTGCGGTTGTCTTTGTTATGCTGTGCGCATCCCTGTGTACCTATCCCATCTACTACTTTATCCTGGAGCCGCTGGATCTGACCTATCTGCGGACTGTGGCCTTTATTCTGGTCATTGCCGTATTTGTACAGCTGCTGGAAATGGTGATCAAAAAGCTGATGCCGCCCCTGTATAAAACCCTGGGCGTATACCTGCCCCTGATCACCACCAACTGCGCTGTGCTGGGCGTTACCATCATGAATATTGACGAGAGCTACAGCTTCGGCCAGTCTCTGGTGAACGCAGTGTTCTCCGGTGTGGGCTTTGCGCTGGCAATGGTGATCTTTTCCGGCGTGCGCTCCCGGGTGGACGATGCCGACAGCGAAACCCCGAAGACATTCCGGGGCGTTCCGGCAACCCTGATTGCAGCCGCCATTGTGTCCATGAGCTTCCTGGGCTTCGGCGGACTGGGACAATAAGGAGGGTGTACCATGGAATTTCTCTATCCCATTTTAATTTTTGTGGTTATGGGCATTGTGTTCGGTGTCCTGCTGGTGGTAATCTCCAAGGTGTTTGCCGTCAAGACCGATGAACGCGCCGTGCAGATTACAGAGGCGCTCCCCGGTGCCAACTGCGGTGCCTGCGGCTATGCCGGCTGTGCAGACTATGCCGATGCCATTGTAAATAAGGGCGCTCCCATGAATGCCTGTCTCCCCGGCGGCACAAAGTCTGCCGCTGCGATCGGTGAGATTATGGGCGTTTCCGTTTCTGCCTCAGAACGCATGGTGCCGGTGCTCCACTGCAATGGTACCTGTGAGGCCACCAAGCGGAAATTTACCTTTGACGGCGTGCAGTCCTGTACGGCGGCAAAGCGCTTTTACGGCGGCACAGGAGTCTGTGCCTATGGATGTCTCGGCCTGGGAGACTGTGTTTCCGTCTGTGAGAATGATGTCATTTCCATCAAGGACGGCATCGCTGCATTCTGCACAGAAAAATGCGTCTCCTGCAATAAGTGTGCCAAGGTCTGTCCCAACGGGCTGATTGAACTGCGCCCGGAAAAGAAAAAGGTGGATGTCCGCTGTTCCTCCCGGAATATGGGCAAGGTGGCCATGCAGTCCTGTCAGAATTCCTGCATTGGCTGCAAAAAGTGCGAAAAGGTCTGCAAGTTTGATGCCATCATCGTAGAAAATGCCTATCCGGTCATTGACTATGACAAGTGCAAGTCCTGCGGCCTGTGTGCCAAGGAATGTCCCAGAGGCTGCATTGAAAATCTGCGAAAGCCCAAGGTGACTGCGCCGAAGCCGGCTCCGGAAAAGCCGGCCGCACCGCAGAAACCGACAGCACCTGCTGAAACCGCAGAAGCTGAAAAGAACGCATAAACGCTTTTTCTATAAAAAACAAAGACCGTCCCGGACTCTGGTTTCCGGGGCGGTCTTTTCGCGTTTCAGGGGGAGTGCGCCTGAAAAAATTCCACGGTGCGGATGTGAAAGAATGCACTGATACCCAGTGCAGCGCGGGGCAGCACCCAGGGAATGGTGACAACGGGGAGCATCTGGACACCGTACCACAAAAGCAGGAGCAGCAGTTCCTTTCTGCCGCCGTGCATTACCTGCATGGCGCGCCGCGGCAGCTTTCGCAGGGGAAGCCCAGGCACATAAAACCACACAAAGGGCGCACACCACAGCCCCAGACAAATGTAAAGCCACCCCAGAAAGCAGAGCACCGCCGCCGCCGTCAGCTGCATGGCGCCGAACAGCCAGGGCGCACCCTCCGTATAATTTGCCGCGGTCTGTGCCAGCCGGACAGCACCGTAGAGACATAAGGGGACACTTTGCAGCAGCATCAGCCGCAGCACATCGCACAGCAAACTGCCCAGCAGCAGCTTTTTCCCGGAGAGCCGGCGCGGCGGCAGAATCTCCATGGCATCTGCACAGTGCAGCCGGAAGCGCCAGCTGAGCCAGACAAGGCACACATGCCCCGGAACCAGCAGTACCAGCCGGGACACCTGCCACAGCATGCGGTTTTGCTGAAAAAAGGTGCCTGCATCCGTTCCGGCAATGCCCGGCAACAGCAGCAGCACACTGCCCTCCGTCAGCCGGAGCAGCACATACAACACACACAGGCCGTACAGCTCCCACCGGAGCCGGGGTGCACGGTGCAGCACACAGCCTGCAAATGCCTGTCCTTGTCGAATCTGCATGGGAAAACGCCTCCTATCCTACAAAAAGTATGGTACCTTTCCGGAAAATTATACCCGCCGCCGGAGTCGAATTCGGAAAGAAAAAAATCACGTGAAAATGTGAATTTTTCAAAAAATCCCTTGACAAATGCATGGAAATAGAGTATAATACATATAAAGTTGATAGGAATTATATGACCTGAAAGGAATGGTTGTCATGAAAACATACGAAAAGATTACAGATCTCATCGGCGGCACACCGCTTCTGGAACTGGTCAACACAGAGAAGCAGGAGCAGGCAGGCGCTACAATTCTGGGAAAGCTGGAGTATTTTAACCCGGCCGGAAGCGTCAAGGATCGGATTGCAAAGGCAATGCTGGACGAGGCAGAGGAAAAGGGTCTGCTGAAGCCGGACAGCGTGATCATTGAGCCGACCAGCGGCAATACCGGCATCGGGCTGGCATCTGTGGCAGCGGCCAGAGGCTATCGCCTGATCATCACCATGCCGGAAACCATGAGCGTGGAGCGCCGCAATCTGATGAAGGCATACGGCGCAGAGCTGGTGCTGACAGAGGGCGCAAAGGGCATGAAGGGCGCAATTGAGAAGGCAACACAGCTGTCTCAGGAAATCCCCAACAGCTATATTCCGTCTCAGTTTACCAACCCGGCAAACCCGGCAGTACACCAGAAAACTACCGGCGTGGAAATCTGGAACGACACAGACGGCAAGGTGGATATCTTTGTTGCAGGCGTGGGCACCGGCGGCACCATCAGCGGCGTGGGCGCATACCTGAAGTCCCAGAACCCGAATGTCAAGGTGGTTGCAGTAGAGCCGAAGACTTCTCCGGTTCTGTCCGAAGGCAAGGCAGGCCCGCACAAGATTCAGGGCATCGGTGCCGGATTCGTGCCGGATACACTGGACACCAAGATTTATGATGAAGTCATTGCCGTTGCCAATGAGGATGCTTTTGAAACCGGCAGAAAGATTGCCCGGAATGAAGGTGTTCTGGTGGGCATTTCCTCCGGTGCTGCGGTATGGGCTGCGCTGGAACTGTCCAAGCGGCCGGAAAACAAGGGAAAGATCATCGTTGCGCTGCTGCCGGATACCGGTGAGCGTTACCTGTCTACTCCCATGTTTGCAGACTAAATTGCTTCGTATTTTTTAGAATCTAGGTTCTGACGTAAGAGAAAACCCCGGAAACGCATGTAAAACGTTTCCGGGGTTTTTGTTATTTCTGACAGCTTCTTATGCCTTTGATAAATCCAGCTTCCGTACCGCATCCCGTACTTTCAGAACAAAGCCGGGGGAGACGGACAGTTCATCAATGCCCATCCGCAGGAAATCCTCGGTCAGGCTGGTATCTGCCGCCAGCTCACCGCAGATGCCGATCCAGGCGCCGTTTGCATGGGCATTTTTGGCTGTCATGGCAATGAGCCGGAGAATGGCTTCGTGGTGGGTGTCGCAGAACCGTTCCAGATTGGGATTCTGCCGGTCGCAGGCCAGGGTATACTGGGTGAGATCGTTGGTGCCTACACTGAAAAAGTCTACCAGCGGTGCCAGCAGGTCGCTGATCACTGCGGCGGCCGGGGTTTCAATCATAATGCCCAGCTCCACATTGTCCGCATAGGCAATGCCCTCTGCCTGCAGTTCCTCCCGGACACTCTGACAGATGCCCAGGATTTCCTGCACTTCTGAGACGGAGGTAATCATAGGGAACATAATTCCCAGATTTCCGTATACCGATGCCCGGTAGAGGGCGCGGAGCTGTGTCCGGAAGATCTCTGGCCGGGTGAGGCAAATGCGGATTGCCCGATAGCCCAGCGCCGGATTTTCCTCCTTGTCCAGCTGGAAATAGTCTGCCTGCTTGTCTGCGCCGATGTCCATGGTGCGGATAATGACCTTTTTCCCGGCCATGCTCTCCAGCACCTTTCGGTATGCGGCAAACTGCTGCTCCTCTGTGGGATAGTCCTGGTTTTCCAGGTAGAGGAACTCGCTGCGGAACAGTCCGATGCCCCCGGCATCATTCAGAAGCACAGCACCGATGTTGTCCACGCCGCCGATATTGGCAAAGATGTTGACCTTTGTGCCGTCTTTGGTGACATTGGGCTTGCCCTTGAGGTCTAAGAGCAGCTTTTTCTGTTCCAGATCCTGCTGCCGCTTGTGCTCCATCTGCGCCAGTGTTTCCGGATCCGGATCCACCAGAATGGTTCCGGTAAAGCCGTCTACCGCTGCGGTCTGGCCGTCCCGGATTTCGGAGAGAAATGCATCGCCCACGCCGATAATTGCGGGAATATTCATGTTCCGCGCCAGAATGGCGGTATGCGAATTGGAAGAGCCGTGGGCGGTTACAAAGGCCAGAACCTTGTCCTTGTCCAGTGAAACCGTTTCGCTGGGTGCCAGATCATCTGCGCAGACGATCATCTGATCATTCTCTGCAGCGCCGTCTGCTTCGCCGGCTTTCAGATTCCGGATAATGCGGTTGGAGATATCCTTGATGTCGGCAGATCTGGCCTGCATATAGGCATCATCCATAGAGCGGAACATCTCGGCAAAGTTGTCCGAGGTGACGGCCACAGCGTATTCTGCATTGACCTTCTGGGTTTCGATAATGTTCCGGATGGAATCGTTGTAGTCCTCGTCCTCCAGCATCATCTGATGGATGGCAAAGATCTGGGCGTTGGTCTCGCCCACCTCCCGGAGTGCCTTGTCATAGATCTCCTGGAGCTGCTGTGCGGCCCGTGCCTCAGCCTGCTCCACCCGTTTGATTTCTCCTGGGGTATCCTCTGTGTGTACGCGCTTGACGGAAACCTCCTGGCGCCGGAAGACGGAGATCTTTCCGATTGCCACTGCACCATAAACGCTTTTTCCCTGATATTGTTTCATCAAAAACACCTCCGTAAGTTCTGCCGGTATCTGCGCGCCCGGACGGACACTGCAAAGCCAGGTTCTCAGAAAAATTCCTTATTCGCCGAAGCCGCTTTCAAACAGCTCGATTGCCTTGTCCAGAGCGGCCTGTTCATTTTCGCCGTCTGCTGTGATTTCAACAGCTGTGCCGCACTTGATGCCGGCAGCCATAACCTGCATTACTGCGGTTGCCTTTGCGGTCTTTTCCGGGGTTTTCAGAGTAATGGTGCAGCCGGGGAATTTCTTCATCTCTGCTGCCAGAATGCCGGCCGGTCTCATGTGCAGACCCTGTGCGTTTGTGACTGTGACTGTTTTGGTTACCATAATCAATCGCTCCTTTTTTATCAGACAAATGTGTGAAGATATGCTGCGCCGGGAAGGCGGCGCGTGTCAACGGTTTTATTTTGCGGCATTTTTCTTGAGCAGTGTCAGCATGAGCATGCCTACAAGAGAACCTGCGGCCAGAGCCAGCAGATAAAACGGCCAGTTTCCGACAACGGCAAAGACGAAGATGCCGCCGTGGGGTGCCATCAGTGTGCAGTCAAATGCCATAGACATACCGCCGGCAACGGCTGCGCCCACCATGCAGGAGGGAATGACGCGCAGCGGATCTGCTGCGGCATAGGGGATCGCGCCCTCTGTGATGAAGCTTAGACCCATGATATAGTTGACCGGGCCGTTTTTCCGTTCGTCCTCCGTCCATTTCTTCTTGAAGAAGGTGGTGGACAGGGCGATGGAGATGGGCGGAACCATACCGCCGATCATAACGGCTGCCATAATATCATAGTTGCCGGAGGCAATGGCTGCGGTACCAAAGACATAGGCTGCTTTGTTGAACGGGCCGCCCATATCGATGGACATCATTGCGCCCAGTACGCATCCCAGAATGATCTTGCTGGAGCTGCCCATACTTTCCAGCAGGTGAGACAGCCCGGTGTTGATCATGCCCATAAAGGGGTTGATGGCGCACATAATTACTGCAATGAGTCCCAGTCCCACCAGCGGATAGATGAGCACCGGCTGAATGCCGTTCAGTGCCTTGGGCATCTTGTCGCAGAGCTTTTCGATGCCCAGCATCAGGAAGCCGCCTACAAATCCGGCAAACAGTGCCCCCAGGAAGCCGGACGGAACATCGCCGGTGATGGAAGCAAAGGTGGAGCCGGTGGTTGCCAGGAAGCCGCCTACCAGACCAACCAGGAAGCCCGGCCGGTCTGCAATGGATTTTCCGATGTAGGCCGCCAGAACCGGTACCATAAAGTTAAAGGCGTAGCCGCCGATGGTTTTGAAAAAGGCTGCCGCAGCAGTATAGGTGCCGAAGGTGTCGTCATGAGGCGCACCGGCCAGGGTATCAATGAGAAAGGCCAGGGCAATGAAGATGCCGCCTGCTACGGTAAAGGGCAGCATGTTGGAAACGCCATTCATCAGGTGCTTGTACATCTTTCGGCCGAAGCTTTCGTTCTCACCGCTGCCGGAGGATTTGGCACTGCCGCCGGCGTGCTGATAAACCGGAGCGTCACCGTCCACGATTTTCTGAATCAGCTCCTCCGGAATCTTAATGCCGTTGGCCACCTTGGTACTCAGCACCTTTTTCCCGTGGAACCGTGCCATTTCTACCGCCTTGTCTGCGGCAACAATAATGCCATCACAGGCTTCGATCTCTTCCTTGGTGAGAATATTTTTGGCGCCGCCGGAGCCGTTGGTTTCCACTTTAATGGAAATCCCCATTTTCTTTCCGGCTTTTTCCAGTGCTTCTGCCGCCATGTAGGTGTGGGCAATGCCGGTAGGGCAGGCGGTAACGGCCAGAACCCGGTATCCGGTTTTCTCCGGTGCGGCCGGCTCTGCCTTTGGCTCATCCGGATATTTTTCCCGTTCTGCATCATCAATTGCCTGGAGAAAGGCCTTTTTGTCCGGGGCCTGCATCAGCTTTGCCCGGAAGTCCTCGTCCATGAGCAGGGTCATCAGCCGGGAGAGCACTTCCAGATGGACATCTCCGTCGTTGGGGGCGGCAATCATAAAGAGCAGGTCGGACGGTTCATCGTCCATTGCCTCATAATCTACCCCCTGAGGTACTGTCATGGCTGCCAGAGACGGCGCGGCAACGGCTTCGCTCTTGGCGTGGGGAATGGCAATACCTTCGCCCACTGCGGTGGAACTCATGGCTTCTCTGGCGAGAATCCCTTTCTTATAGGCTTCCGGATCGGTAATCCGGCCGCCCTTGACCTGTAATGCAACCAGCATGTCGATGGCTTCTGCCTTGGACTGCGGCGCAGCGTTTAACTGAATGCTGTCTTCCTTCAATAAATCTACAATGCGCATGAAAAATCCCTCCCTTATTGCGGTGTCTCTCCCAGCTGCCGGAGCAGGCTGTCAATCAGCGGCCGTTTGGCCAGGCCTTCGGAAAAGGCGGTGGCACCGCCGGCCGCCGTGCCCAGCCGGAGGGCGTGGGCATAATCACCGGTTTCACAGCCGGCCACAAAGCCGGCCACCATGGAATCTCCGGCACCTACGGAATTTTTCACCTCGCCCCGGCAAACGCCGCAGATGTGTGTGCCGCCGGTTTCATCCAGGAGAATGGCACCGTCTCCGGCCATGGAGACCAGTACATTCCGGGCACCCATTTGCTGCAATTTTTCCGCGTGGGCGATAATCTCGTCTGTGGTGCCAAGCTGTGTTCCAAACATTTCGCCCAGCTCCAGATGATTGGGCTTAATGAGAAACGGCTTGTATTTCAGAACGTTTTTCAAAAGATCCCGTGTGGCATCTACCACAAAGCGGATGTTTCTGCCGCTCAGCCGCTTTAAGATCTGCTCGTAGCTGTCAGACGGCAGTGTGCTGGGGATGCTGCCGGCCAGAATCAGTGTGTCACCGTCCTGCAAGGCATCCAGCTTCTGAAAGAGTTCCTCCAGCTTTTCCGCCGGAATCTCCGGGCCGCGGCCGTTGAGTTCCGTTTCGGTTCCGGCCTTGATTTTCACGTTAATCCGGGTAAAGCCGGCATCCAGGTGGACGAAATCGGTGTCAATGCCGTCTGCCTGCAGGCCCTGTTCAATGGCCGTTCCGGTAAAGCCGGCCAGAAAGCCCAGTGCCCGGGAAGGCACGTCCAGTTCCTTCAGCACCATGGAAACATTGATGCCCTTTCCGCCGAAGTAGATTTCCTCGCCGGAGGAGCGGTTCACATCGCCTACAGTCATGGCATCGGTGTGTACCACATAGTCAATGGCCGGATTAAATGTAACAGTATAAATCATTTACAAAACCTCCTTCACGGTTGTAAAGCTGCGGTATTTGGCATCCGGGAGCCGATCCGTGATAATCTGTGCCTGACTCAGCTGTGCAAATGTCACAGATGTGATCTGATCGAATTTGGAGTGATCAGTCAGCAGAAACGCCTGGATGCTGTTTTCTATGGCCGCGGACTTGATCTGCGCTTCGTTCACATCGTGGGTAGAAAATCCGGCGGAAACGGAAACCCCGTTTGTCCCAAGAAAGCTCTTAGTGAAATGATACCGTGCAACGGTGCACGCACATTCTGCCCCCACAATGGCCTCCGTGGAATATTTGATCTCGCCTCCGGGAATGTATACCCGAAAGCCGTGCTGCGCCAGCTTTTTGGCGTGGAACAGACCGTTTGTGACAAAGCAGATATCCTTCTTGGGCAGAAAGCCGATCATGTTTTCCGTGGTGGTGCCGGCATCCAGAAAGACGAAGTCGCCGTCCTCCAGGAGAGATGCGGCATACTGTGCCACCGCCTGCTTTTCTTTCAGAAACAGGTGCGCCTTTTCTTCCATGTCCTTTTCCACTGCGGCAAAGTTTTCACTCAGGGCAATGGCGCCGCCGTGAACCTTGATGAGCTTTCCCATTTCGGCTAAGGTGCTGATATCCCGCCGGACGGTGGAAACCGAGGCGTTCAGCAGATTGCACAACTCAGAAACCTTTACGCTTCGTTTCTGCTGTACGGTCTCTAAAATTACCGCAAGCCGTTCTTCTGCCAGCATAAAACATGCACTTCCTTTCCTGTTGCAGAGCATGCTCTGGATGATTTGTGCTTTCATGAAAATGAAAGAATTTGCTCTGTTTTGAACTGTTTTGCTTTTTCTGTGATTATAATACCACATGTTTTGACGCTTTTCAAGTGTTTTCGGTCAAAAAAGTTCAAAAAAGAGCATTTTTAGAGACTTATACAAGGATTCTGGCTGTTTCATTGTGCACATTTACTATAAGTCTGCCCGGAACGCCGGAACTCTATGCAGCAGACCGCAAAAATCTGGCGGATGCGTCCGAAAAATTCAATTGTTTCCGGCAAAGAAGTGCTATACTGAGAGCATCAAAGAAAAGGAGGAATCCCAAATGGAATTCAAAAGAGAAAATATCAAAGGCGGCTCTGCCTATGAAGACGTTGCCGGTTATTCCCGTGTGGTAAAGGCCGGGCCTTTTGTCTATGTTTCCGGTACCACCTCGGTCACACCGGAGGGCACTGTGTACGGGGAAGGCGACCCCTATGAGCAGGCAAAGTACATTTTCACGAAGCTGGTAAAACTCCTGGAAGACAATGGGGTTTCCAGAGAAGAGGTGGTCAAGGTGAATATCTTTGCCACAAGCTCTTCGTACAACAACGAGATTACAAAGGCGTATTCGGAGTATTTCAAGGAAAGCCGCCCGTGCTGCACCTGGATCGGCATTAAGGAGCTGAACCGTCCGTCTCAGCTGGTGGAAATTGAAATGCAGGCCAGTTACAATATATAAGGCGGGTGAAACCTCGCATCCAGTGAGGGGTTGCTCGTACTTGTTGCTTAGGCTATAATAGAAGTATCGGAACGGTGTATATTACCAAGTGCCATGAAAATGAGCCCGAGCTTATGACCGCCGTCCATACTTCTGTTATAGC
>OJNT01001269.1_pt1 | contig 17576 bp, 17 predicted proteins | sample 1597981 | NCBI WGS metagenome assembly OJNT01 (sample SAMN01915211, study PRJEB22387) | human gut metagenome | isolation source: stool | host: Homo sapiens | place: USA
ATATACAAAGTATGAAACAAATAAACATACTTATAACAAAACAAAAATGAATTATAAACAAAGTATAGGATAAAAATTGAAAAAAGGAGGAACTATGATGAACAGCGGATGAAGCGGGATTAGATTTTTGAGGGGTGTTATCTGTTAAACAATATTTTTTACGAAAGGGGAAAACTTTTATGAGACCATTTAAAGAACTATACGATAATAAAAACCATGCAGACTTTCAGGAACTGGAGAAGAGTTACGACAGGTTCAGAGATACTGTCAGGACATTATTTAAGAAAGTAGACCAGGCCGCTGACGAGGCCGAAACCCGGTATCTGATGGAAACTGTCAGGGAAATAGAACAAGAGGGCAGGCCTTTCCGCTATATATCAGCGAAGGAACTGGAAGATGTCAGGACAAAAGCTTCACTTGAAGCGACTCAGGGAGAAATAAAAGCCTGTATTGCTGCTGAGCGTGATTTCCTGAAAGTGCTCAGGGAACTGATGGAGGCGGGGGTGCTCCCATTTGAAGAAGCTGACTTTATTGCGAATGCTGCACACAGGGAAGCCCATGGACAGAACGGTGACATTGAGGCAGCCTGATATAAAATACTGATACGAAAGGAAGAAAAAACTATGACAGATAATACATTAAAAACAAACAATACATTAAAAACAAACAACACCCAGCAGGTGGAACCGGAATTTCGCCCATTAACAAAAGAGGAAGCGGAGATGCTCCTGGAGGAAGCAAAGAACTGGAAGGAGCCGGAGTATGATGATTACGATGCTTATAACACTTACGAAACAAGCTGTGATGTGGGATTCCCGCCAGCTTTAAAGAAGAAGCCGTCTGCAGAGGAATATGCCAAACAGATAGACAAGACCGGCTTTGAAAAGAAAGGCCTGTATAAAGGGATTGTACAGGTAGAGGATGATTTCCGCAGGATAAGGCTGATTAAGGCATACCGGGAAAGGGCAAAGGAGCTTGGCGGAACACAGATGGCAAAATTCTTTGATGAAATGCTGAAAACTGCAAAAAAAGAATGGATGGAGGGAGAAAAGATGGGTATGAAGAAAAAAACGATGCCGGCGTCCGGAACAGTGCTGGGAAGGACAAATTATACAAATTTACCGGAAGGGATGCAGAACCTGGACTGCGCGGAATGCTGGGAAGCAACAGACCAGGGCATATATTTCAACGGGCAGGAAAAGTATATCAAGGTCTGCAGCCAGTCGGTATCGATTACCGGAATCCTCCGTTCCGTAGAGAGCGGGGAGGAGATAGTCGGGCTGGAATTTCTGAGGAACAAGAACTGGAAGAAGATAGATGTAGACAGGGGAATCCTGGCATCCTCCCAGAAGATAATCGAACTGTATAAGCAGGGATTCAGTGTTACCAGCCAGAACGCAAAAGCAATCGTTGCATTCCTGCAGGATATGCTGGACAGGGGCATAGAGAACGGCACTATCCCGGTCTCACTCGTCACATCTAAAATGGGATGGACAGAAGACAAATCAGCATTTATCCCTTATACAGATGAGAAAATCATGTTCAATGACCAGGGGAAATTTAGCAAACTGCCAAAAGCTCTGGAACCGAAGGGTGACTCAGAGCTGTGGTATGAGGTTATGAAAAAAGAACGTGATATCGAGATGGTACAGCTGCTGCTGGCAGCCAATCTGGCGGCTCCTGTGGTGGGGCTGCTTGGGCTGGAAGGCTTCACTGTAAACCTCCACGGACAGTCACGCGGAGGAAAGAGTGTTACCAATAAACTCTGTGCAAGCGTCTGGGCTGGACATGAATCAAGGGATGGATTTGTCTACGGTGTAAACAATACCCTCAATTCCCTGGATGAGATTTTGGGAACGTACAATACCCTGCCGTTCATCATGGAAGATGCCAATAACATGGATAAAAAAAGAAAAGTTGACATGTCATCATTCGTCATGAAAATCGCGAATGGGGTTGGAAAGGCACGTATGGGAAGAGATTTAAAGCTGAAACCGGTACAGACCTGGTATCTGGTAGGAATCATGACTTCTGAGTACAGGCTTTTGAAAGATGGTGACAATGGGGGCGCTTATAACCGTCTGGTGATGGTGAAAGCACCGGATGAAGAAGACTGTCCATACAAGGAAAATGCGGCAGAACTTCTGGATTTTGCAGAGAACAACCACGGATTCTGCGGCAGGGATTTTGTGAAAGTCCTTCAGGAACTGGGAAAAGATATCGTTGCAGAGATGCTGCAGGGGGTAAAGCGTGAGGTTGATGAGAAGGCAAAGGAAGCGGGAAAATCCGGAGGACAGGTGCTGCCGATAGCGGTGCTGGTGCTGACAAGCCGGCTTGCAGAAGAGCATCTGTTCCATGATGGGAAAGTCATTTCCGTGGAAGATGCGGTGAGCTGGATGACAGACAAGGATTTGGCAGACCAGAACGAAAGATTCTATGAGACTCTGATGGACACTGTGATGACAAATGGAAGCAAATTTGAAGGCCTTGGTATGAATACGGACTTCCCGCCGCAGAATTACTGGGGACGTTACGACAGCGCAACGAACAAGATTGGGATTATCCCGTCTGTCCTGAGAAAACTGGCAGAAGAGGCTGGTGTGGATGATGTGAAGGCCTTTCTGGAATATCTGGATGGAAAAGGCATGATTGATAAGGATAAGAACGGGAACCTGACAAAAAATGTGTATTCTTCCTGCCTGGCGAAGGGGAACCGGATGCATGTGATTCAGATGAAGGAGGCCGACAAGGATTCCTGTGATGCCTCATTTGGTAACGGGGATTGTCCATTTGATAACTGATAGGGAGAATAGGAGCGGAGAGCCTGGAAACGGGCTCTCTGTTTTAATGCAGGGATTTATAAGAAATTTACAGAAGGCTTACAGGCTGCTGTAAGAGCCCGGATGCCCGCAAAGCCGCATAAACAGGGCACTTGCGGGCTCCGGATGTGATTCTTACAAAGCTTTCCATAAGTGATTGCTGTTATGGAGAAGGATATAATATTTTTTTCATCAAAAACTTTTTCTATAGGTCAGTGTATGTTGGAAAATCCTGTAAGTTTGTAAGATTTAGTAAGATATAGATATTTGTTATATATAATATATAATTATATTTGAATAAAAGGATTATAAATTAGATATATTGCATAATAAAAAGAGGGGTTTGGATGCCGTGGGGATTACAGCGGAAATGTAAGTTTTGTGTAAGCCGTGCAATATCTGAGTACTGGCAGGTTGGAGGTATTGGTGGAGGAGGTAGTTATTGCAGCCGGTCAGGTATGAGTGCCCGTATAGAAAGCAGTCAGGGGTGTATGGGCGAAAAGGTCAGTTACTGCAGCCGTCAGGTATAGAGTGCCCGTATAAGAATCAGTCTGGATGTGCTGGCAGAGAATCCCCTGCCGGCTCTGCCGATATCCCCCGGCGGCAGCTAATCTTTTTATACAGAGCCTGACAACCTGCCGGCAGGGATTAACCCGGAACGGGCAGTCCCAAGGACTGTCCCGCCAGTATCCTTCTGATAGAACATCATCCACAGGTTTCTATTCATCGCTTCCGTCCCTGCCCGTCCGTCTCTTCTGCGGCCTGCACCATTTCTTTCACCACATATGCCGCCCTGCCGGCCAGATATGCACCGTGCCGCAGGCTGTAACCGGTATTTTGTACTGCACGTTCAAAGAGATACATCCGGAAGCTGCCCTTCCGTTTCCGGATGCGCTCCGCAGCCTTCTTCTCATAATCCCTTGACCATTTCTCACGCCAGGGTTCAAATCCCTTCAAATCCTCAGCATCCAGCTTTCCTTCCAGCTCCCCGTACCGCCGTTCCAGTTCTTTGGTCTGTTCCCTGCAGCCGGTTATCTCCTGTTCCAGGGTCTCCGCTTCCAGTTCCATCTGAGAGAGTATCTGAGCCTCCTGGAGATAGTCAGAGAGGGAATCAAACCCTTCCTCTGCCAGCACTCGGTCAAGCCTTTCCCTCCGAAACCGGATGGCCTCCTGCTCTGCCTGTATCTCTCCGGCCAGGCTGTCTTTTCGTACCGGGAAATCATCTGCCTCTTTCTTTAACCGTGCAATCTTTTCCTTTGATGCCCTGTCACGCTCCAGGGCATTTTCCCTGACTGTCCTTACCCGGCTGATTCTCTCATCTAGCCGCTTTCTTTCTGTTTCCACGGCGGCCTGCCGTTCCAGCAGGCTTTCCAGGTCATACCGGACAGAGAGGATATCGCCCCGGATTTTTCCAAGCTGCTCTGCCAGCTGGTCAAAGAGCCGTTCTTTTTTCTTTTCAATCTCCTTTTCCACCTCGTCCAGGGATTTTTGGATGTCTTCATTCTTTCTGTTCAGCGCCTGAATCTCCTCATTTGCCCTGTACCGGTCAGAATCCGTCTGTCTGGATGCATAGGAGCCTAAGTGGATGCCGGGGATGGCATCCAGTCCTTGGTCTTTATAGGAGCGGCAGTCCACCCGTTCGGGTCTGCCTGCCCGTTCCAGAGCCAGGTTTACATGTTCCTCCCAGGATTTGCGGTATGCCAGGATGGCCTCCCGGGAGTTCCAGTATCGGGCTTTCTCATTCTGCCTGCCGGGAGTGCAGCGTGGGTATTTGGATGCCCGGATAAGGCTTCCCTCAAAGGCCTCAGAAGGGGTCAGCCAGACTTTCTTTTTGCCTTTGTAATACTGGTACTGTTTCTGCCAGCCCTCTTCCTTGGCGGCCTTAAATTCTTCAGCTGTGAAAGCCTTTGTTTGGTTTCCTTTCTTACAGAGATATTCCTTCTCCGTTTTCGGCATCCACCGGCCGTTTTCATCCAGAGGCCGGAGGGTCAGGAGGATGTGTGCATGGGGATTGCGGAAAACCATAGCTTTCCGGTCAGTGACCCGGTTCCCGTCTGCATCTACGGGGATGCCGGAGGAATCCCTGACCGGCGGGTTGTGGATATTGATATCAGCAATCATGCCGTCTGAGACAAAGGAATCCCGGACAAATTCCTGTACCAGGCGGATGTTCTCCTGCAGGGATAATTCCTGGGGCAGTGCCACCTCAATCTCCCGTGCCAGCCTGCAGTCCCTGCTTTTTTCGGCTTCCTCTACTGCATTCCAAAGGACAGCCCGGTCGTTCCATTCCCCGGGTGCATTTGCCGGGAGGATGATTTCACTGTATTCCACCCAGCCCTTCTGGGTGTAGTCATCGGTCAGGCCGGTGTAATTGTTCTCTATCCGGGAAGCAGAACGGTAAGCGGCTGCAGAGACAACGCTGCGGCCTTCCCCTCTGCTGATGACCTGGATATGACATTGAAATATTGCCATTTTATTTCACCTCTAAATACTTTTTCTTTTAATATGCCAATCCCCGGCATCCGTGAAAACCGTTTTTTATGGCGTGGAAGATTCTGCATATTAATTGTGACAGGAAAAGTCCTGTCGAATAACCTACAAGGAGTTGAAGAACATGAATGGAGAATTAGTTTCAGGGGGCAGGGAGAACCTGCGCGTCCTGGTTGATTATAAGGGCTCCGGATTTCCGGGAGGGCAGATGCAGGATGATTTGCTTTTGTTCTCCCTGAGACCGGATGCAAGCCCGAACCCGCTGGCTCTGGCGGTAGTGAATTTCCCTCCCATCAGGGGGAGAAGGAGCCTGTATATCCACAGACTGTCAGGAGAGGCACCGGAGGACAGGGACGTCCTGCTGGATGCCATAGAGGCATTTGCCCGCAGGCAGGGATATCCGGTCCTGTATCTCAATGTGATGGAGCAGGAGATGGCCTATCTGTACAGCCGCGGATTTACGGTATCCCCGGACTGCCCGATAGCGGCAAGGGAAGTGAGGATATGAACGGGAGGTTCTGGAAATGGATAAACCGCATCTTCGCAACGGGCATCTGGCTGCAGCCCTTTGTGATGGCGGGGCTCATCCTGTTCTTCCGGGCGGTCTTTGGACAGAGGCCGTCCATCCTGTCCCTGTTCTTCCTGTCCTGGCTGCCGTCTGTCTATGTGTGGTCAGAGAACCAGAGACAGAGAGCAGCGGGCAAGACAGAGTTTGGCATAGAGGATATCTTCCACGACAGGCCTACCCAGTATGAAAGCCCGCTAAAGATGCAGGCTATGTATCCGAAGGTTGACGAGAGATTCTTATTTGATGCGCCGGAGGGAGTAGTGTTTGGAAAAACAGAGATTGGAACTATCTCCAGGCAGACAAAATACCTGTGCAAACCGATGGAAGGAGTAAGATATACTGACGGACACGCCCTCGTGATAGGGGGGAGCGGTTCCGGGAAGAGCTCGGCCATCCTTATCCCGACCCTGTTATCCGTGTCGCATATAGGGCTGTTCTGTATTGATATAAAGGGAGAATTATGGAGCAAGACCCGGCGTCTGGATGATGACCGTGTGGTGATTGTAGATTTCCAGGACAGGAACCTTTTCGGCTGGGATGCACTGGCAGCCCTGAACAGGAAGGCTTCCCCCTCTGACCAGGACATCCGGGAGCAGATGGAGGAGATAGCAGACAGCCTGATACCCATTTCTGCAAAAGACAGCCAGGAGTTCTGGAAACAATCGGCCAGGTCTTTGCTGATTGGAGAACTGGTTGGACTGTATAAACAGAAACATATCCATGACCTGGCGGCACTGGTCAACGGGATACTGTCCAGGGACAGCCGGGAACTGGTGCAGGAACTGATGGGAGGTGCGGCACCGGGGGCTGTGGAGGTGAAATACCTTTCCTCCTTTGAAAAACTGGCGGATGAGACTTTCTCGGGGGTTTGCCAGCAGCAAGAGGAGGCGCTGAAATGTTTTATTGACGATGATGTGCAGTATGCATTTGCAGCCAATCCCCGCAGGGCATGCCCGGAGATGATAGAGGAGGGGAAGGAAGTTTTTTTATCCGTCCGGGAGGAGAAACTGGAGGCATATTACGGGGTGGTGAACTTAATCATCAGCCAGATTTTCGGATGCCTGATTAAGCGTCCGGAGGGGAGCCCGGGGGTGATAGTGGCTATTGACGAGTTAGGGAGGCTCTGCAGCCGGGGAAAAATCCCACACCTGCATAACGAAATCCTCCTGACCGGCAGGAGCAGGAATATCACCTTAATCCTCATTACACAGTCATTTGAGGCGCTGCAAAACAGCTATACGAAAGAAGACGTACAGAGCATGATATCCAACTGCTCTTATCTGGCTGTCCTGGATGTCAGGAGCCAGGAGACGGCAAAGACCATCTGCAGCATGGCAGGGAAGTATAAGGAGCGTGAGACCACCTGGTCAGGGAGCGGGAAACACAGAAGCAGGAGCACCTGTTACCGTGACCATCCCATCCTGGAACCTTCAGATTTGTCCAGGCTGGTACAGATGGATGAGGTCATCCTGATAACGGCAGAATATTCCTATTGCCGGGTAAAGAAATGCTCATATTTCAAAGAACCGGTGCTGAACGCCAAATCCATGCAGGCACAGAGATATAACCGGGAGGCTGCCGGGCTGGAAGGAAAGGTGCTACCGGAGGTGAAAGTAACACTGCCGGAGGAGGAAGATTTTCCGGAAAGAACTGAGAGATACATAAAAAACAAGATAAAAGAATATTACACCTGGTGCACCCGCAGGCTGGCAGAGAGCCTGGAAGAGGCGGCCAGGAGGCTGAGAGGTAGATAGAGATGGAAAGAGAAGAGATGAAAAGGATACAGAAAGAGATGGAAAAACGGCTGGGGGATGACTGGGATATCCAGCCGGTCACAGTCAATAAAGTAGGCGGGCAACGGGAAGGCCTGTCCTGCCGGTATCAGGAGGAGAACATGGCTGTGACGGTATACCCGGAGAGCTGTAAGGTGACACTGGGGGAAAAGGCCGGTGCAGAGGAGATTGGGGAATACCTTGCGGGCATCGTGGAGGAGAACCGCAGGCCTCCCATAGAGGTCAGCAGGACGGCAGAGGATTTCCGGAACGGGCTCTATATCCAGATGGTAAATGCAGATGTGAACAGGGAACTGTTAAAGGATGCCGTGTATTATCAGAAGGAGGATATGGCGGCCATAGCCAGATGCCGGGCAGGACAGGAGGGAGGGGATGTCTATTCCTTCCTTGTGACAAAAGAGAACCTGTCAGAATTTCAGATGACAGAGGGGGAAGTCCTGGAGCGGGCATATAGAAATACCGCCCGGCAGGAATTTTCCCTGATGAGCATGGAGGATATCATGAGGGAGATGTTTTCTGCGATGGCATCTGCACCGGAGGATGTGATGGCATTGGAAAGGATGATAAAAGAAAATCCTTCCCCGCTGTATGTCCTTACGAACGAGGAACGGTTAAACGGAGCCAATGCCCTGGTCTGCCCGCAGGTGCTGCAGGATGCTTATGAGACACTGGGAGAGCCGTATTATGTGCTCCCCAGTTCTACCCATGAGGTGCTGCTGGTGAAGGAGAGCGAAGGGTTCAGCCCGGAGGAACTGCGGAACATGGTGTCAGAGGTCAATATCTCAACGGTAAGCCCGGAGGATTTGCTGTCCTTTAAAATATTCCGGTATGACGGCAGGACGCTCTCCGCAGTAAAGGAAGAGACCCAGACCATGACAGAGGCTGCAAGGAAAGCAAAAGAACATGGATTTAAGCTGATATAGGAGGGGCAGAGATGGAGAAAGTGGAGATGCTGCAGAGGAGCTTTGAGAACTATCTGCGTGTAAAGCCGGGAAAGATTACAGTAGATATCACCCTGGCAGATGGAAAGAAGATAGAGGGAATCAGAAGAATCTGAGAGTTAAAAAAGGAGAGTCAGCGCTCTCCTTTTTTTTCTGCAAAGATGCAGGCTTACGGTATCGGTTTCCCGGAAAACGGCAGATGTTTTTCCAGATAACCCAGTATCTCATCCTCACTCTGCCTGTCTGCACCCGGTATCATCCCCTCTACCATCTTTCCCAGGTTCACATACCGTCTAGTCTGTTTCTTTTTGTCCAAAGCTTTCTGACGGTTCTCCTCTAACTGCCGGCGGTGCAGGGCTTGTTTTTCCCTTAACTGCCTTAATTCCTCGGCAGTCTGTTCTATCTCTGTCATCTACATGCACCTCCCCTGTACGGCCTTCACGGTCTGTTCAAGGGGCTGCTTTGCTGCCCTGGCCTTTTCCAGGACAGCAGATGCCTGGTCAATCATGCTGTTTGAGGCCTCCCGGATAGTCTCAAGGCTGGCTTTCAATTCCTTTGTTTCCCTGCCGGAACTCCAGCCTGCGATATAGCCAAACGAGTAGTCCGAGGTGTCCAGCCCGAAGTACTTGCACACCACATATGCAACAGATTCGGCCTGCACCTCACGGGTGGAAACATCCCCGGGTGCATCCGGGATATCCGTGCTGTGGAGCATGGCATGCCCCATCTCATGGATGAGGGTCTTCAGGGACTGTTTCTCAGAGAGGGTACTGTCTACAACGATTTCCTTTGTATCCCTCCGGTAAAATCCGTGGGCTTCTCCCTTTATCGGCTGGAACGTGACGGGGACAGGACAGATTTTCAGGAGTGCATCCTTCAGCTCTTTCTGGCTGCTGTCCAAATCTCCGGTCAGTTCATTGGCTATCTCCGGCAGGGCGTCCCCGTCTGTCTGGGAGATATCGAAGATATATCCTACCTTGAAGTAAGGGATGACCCTCTCCACGGCTTCTTTCTTGTGGCTGCCGTCCGGTAAGAGACAGGGTTTTCCGGTCACCGGGTCTTTGGCATCCCTGAGGACGGTGGATTTATACGGGGCGGGGCAGAAAATCTTAATGCCGGATTCGCCCTTCCTTACCTGCCTGTTAAGCCGGTTCCATGTAGTGTAAGAGGCACAGCAGGTTGCACCGGGTCTCTGGCGCGCGATGAGGAGCTGGTTATTAAGGGAGTATGTATGGAATTTTGACATGCTGGAAAGGAATGTCATATATTTTTCCCCGTTCATAAATTCGTGGATGGATTTTTCCAGGTCTTCCGACAATGCCTGCACCTTTTCCTGTCTGCTGGGTTTCTTTGTATCAGTTGTATTGTTCTTCATAAAATTGATTCCTCCTTGGATGTTTTCTTTTAATATGCTGTATTTTTGGAGGAATGAAATTTTTTTGCGGAAAAATATGCTGATTTTGAAAACGGAGAAATTTTCTTTGATAACCTTGACCAGGGATTGTACCAGATAACTGAAATTAAGACAGAACCTGGCAATGCTTTACTGAAAGAGCCAATCATGGTAACTCTTCCAATGACAATGACAGAAGACGAAGCCAATGAATATGGCAACGTTGACTTTACATCTGCAAAAGAAGACGTTAATTATTCTGGCAAATGGTATTTCTATGAGTGCTTGTATGAAATCACCAATAACGCTACATTTAAGATGCCGATGACTGGTGATGACGGTAAGTGGAAATATGGATTTATCGGACTTGGAATTGTCATGGCGATAAGTGCAGGATTTGTGGTTTGTAATGCAAAAAGCAAGAAGGCAAAAAGGCGAAAACATAAAAAATAAAGCATAAATAGAGAGCAGCTTTTAAAGCTGCTCTCTATTTATGCTTTTTATTACCTATTTCCAAGTGGCATGTAACCTTTCGGCACTAACGATTCTAATTGAAGTATCCCTTATTCCATAATCATCAACCCATCCATTAAACGTAAATCCTTCTTTAACAGGAACAGGTAAGCTTGATGGAAGCTTAATTTTCGTTCCATGATAAAAATACATATCATACACACTGACATTATTCAACGTCGGAAAATATCCGCCATTTGCATCAATTGTCAACTTTTCTTTTTCGCCATAAGCAGTAAAAACCTGCACGCAATAATATGTAGAACCAGATTTATATACTCCTACGCCGAGATGAGTTGAATATGTATTTAATAATGCAACACGATGCCCTGGGCTATTCATCCAGCCTTCAATCACGCTTTGCGGAGAATTATATCCAGCTGCAATATTTTCTCCTCCGTTATCGTCCGGAATCCCATACTCACTTAAGATAGATGTACTATCTGTCCCATCTGGTCTCGTATGTGAAAACTTAATTGAGATTTCTCTTGCTCTCTGCATAGCAGCTCTATTTAAATCATCATTTGTTTGTACCAGAGGTTCTCCATGTTTTGTTCTCTCAATATTTGTCAGCCTGAAAATTTCAGCTGCAAACTGTTCATCACTCATCTGTGGAGCAGGTGTTTCCTCCGGAATATACGGATTATCATTATCGTCATCTCCGTCATCCCCGCTTGGCACAAATACCTTTACCCCATTTGCATCAAACTTTCCGCGTACACTATTACGGTTTACACATCCCACAACTGTGTATATATTGTCGCAGTTAGTATAAGGAAATTCATCAACATAAGATGTTTCCGTAGTGTCTCCAAGATAAAGCCATTCTGTGTTCTTTTTGTTTCTGATATATACAATATACTTATCGGCTCCACCAGCTTTCTTCCATGAAATGGTAACGCCTTCCGTATCCTTATCGTAAGTTGCAGAAATAAGCTTAACTGTCTGAGGAACTGTAGCTGCAGTCAGTCCTTTTGTGTTATATTTGCCAGACTTTTTCGTCTTTTTGTTATAAGCTTTAACTGTATACTGATACTTTTTGCCTACAATGATTGGATATTTAGATGAAGAAGTGTGAGTATAGCTTGTCTTTTTGTTGTCTAACGTCTTCACTTTAATCCACTTCTTACTACCGGATTCCTTATAATAAACAATATAGTTTGTAGCTCCAGAAGTCTTCTTCCATTTGATATTAATTTTATTATAGTCAGTGGCTTTAATGCCTGTCAGCTTCACCGTTCCAGGCTTGGCTGCCGCCTGCGTGGTTACCGGCATCAGCAGTATGACTGCCAGAATCAGCAATGTCAGGAATGAAAATCTTTTTCTCTTCATAAACCGAATCCTCCTTTATGGTTATGTACATATTGTACTACCGGATTTTTGTGGATACAAGAGCGAAATGTAGACTTTTGATACTTGACCAGGGAACATATCAAATTACTGAATTAAAAACTAAAGACGGAAATGCCCTGTTAAAAGAACCTATTATCGTAACATTGCCGATGACAATGACCGCAGATGAGGCTAATGAATATGGAAATGTTGATTTTTCATCTGCGAAAGAAGATAAAAATTACTCTGGTAAATGGTATTTTTATGAATGTTTATATGAAATCACCAATAACGCTACATTTAAGATGCCGATGACTGGTGATAATGGTAAATGGAAATATGGTTTTATCGGATTCGGTGTAATTATGGTAACTGGAATTGGATGGATTATTTATAATACGAAGACCAAAAGAATCAGAAAACGCAAACATAAAAAATAGAATAAAAAATAAAAAGTAAAAAAGAACAAAATAAAAGCTTGCATTTTAATGCAAGCTTTTATTTTGTTCTGTATTAATTATTTGGAATCCATTTAGCATATAACATCATTCCGTTTGATGTATATATTGCCATTTTTAAAGGTTTCCTATTAGATGATGGTGTTAAAGTGTCATACCATCCAGCAAAAGTAAATCCATCTCTAATTGGTACCGGTATACTTGTTACTTCAAATTGCTCTGGTGCATCATAAAGCCAAATCTGCGAACCAGCTGAACCGCTAATCGTATATGAAGATTTTCCATTAATTAATCCTCCGTTTGCATTAAATACAATTGAGCCGGATGCGTCTGGGTTTCCTGTTGAAAAATCCTGAACCCAATAATAATTTCCATTGTCTGATTCATAAAATCCAACGCCAAGATATTGATATCTATTGTCAAGCATTGTTACTTTATGTCCTGAGCTATTCATCCATCCTTCAACAACAGATTCGGCATCACCATATCCCATAGCTATATTTTCTCCATTTACGCAACCTAAAATGGTTTTATAGCTTGTCCCATTTGGTCTTTCGTGTGAAAATTTAACAGAAATTTCCTTGGCTCTTATCATAGCCGCGTCCTGAATCGTTTTATTATACTTCAAAGGCTGCGCCCCTTCTTTGGCTCTCTCAATATTCGTGAGTCTCAGTACCTCTGATGCCATAGCAATCGGGTCTACCGGGTCGTCAAAATCATCGTCATTGTCCCCATGATTATTATCATTGTTGTTATCGCCTGGTTTTTCCGGCTTTGATGTTGGTTCTGGCGTAGGTGTTACTTTTTTCTTTACCTTGATACTTACACCTGTATTGCTTCCGTCTCCATAAACTTTAAATTTGCTACTGTAGCCAAAAACAAAATAAGTATTCGTAACACCTTCGACAGGATTTTTGTCTTCATATCTTGTATACTTGGACGAAATTGTTGCAATTTTTGAAGGTGCTGAATCATTTGCCTTACGATATATCACGTAATGCGTCGTACCACCGGCAGGATTCCAGCTGACATTTACAGTGTTGTCTCCAGTCAGACCTGCGCCGAGTCCATATACGGTTGCGGGAACAGTTCTTGTTGTTAGTCCTGTTTTGCTATAGCGGCCAGACTTCTTCGTTTTCTTATTGTAAGCCTTTACGGTATAGGTGTATTTCTGACCTACAACAATTGGATATTTACTGGAAGAGGTGTGAGTATAACTGGATTTTGTGTTATCAAGTGTCTTTATTTTAATCCACTTCTTACTACCAGCCTCTTTGTAATATATGATGTAGTTCGTAGTCCCGGAAGTCTTCTTCCATTTAATGTTGATTTTATTGTAATCAACAGCCTTTATACTTGACAGCTTAACTGTGCCTGGCTTGGCTGCCGCCTGTACTGGAATCTGCGCGATGCTGAAAGCGAGCAGGAGCGCTGCGAAGATTGAAAGTATCTGGTAAAAATATTTCTTGATATTTACTGTATCCATTCACACATCCTCCTTCTGAGTGTTTATGTATCTATTGTACTACGGGGATTTCTCTGAGACAATAGGGAAACAAAGACCTTGCAAAAGAAGATACAAACTATACGAAAAAATGGTATTTCTTTGATTGCAAGTATGAAATCAAAAACAATCAGGTATTCTTAATGCCGATGACCGGTTCTGATGGAACCTGGATGTATGGCTTTGTAGGATTTGTCGCAATTGCGTTTACCGGATGCTTATATTTACTTCTTGATGAAAAGAAGAAAAATAAGAGAAAACATAGACGGAAAAGAAGATAAATCTGAAAAAGCTGAAAGATAAAGGTAACAACAGAACAAAAAACACAAAAAAACAACGCATCTGACGATGCGTTGTTTTTTTGTGTTTAAGATTCGGAAATTGGCGTCCAAGTCGCGAGAATTTTAATTGTATTTTTGCGAATTCTTACTCCGGAAATTCCATCTTCCCATCCAGCAAAAGTATAGCCTTCTCTTATTGGCTTCTCAATGCTAGACACTAAAATCATCTTTCCTTCGGGCCCACTAATCGATATCTGAGAGCTATTGTTACTAAACGTTCCACCATCAGCATCAAAAATAACTGTTCCTTTTACATCAGGATTATATGAAAATTCCTGAGTCCATAACCACTGACCGGTAATAGGGCTTTTGCATACACCGACGCCAATATACTTAGCGTTTGGATTTAACATTGTTGCCCTATGGCCGGAGCTATTCATCCAAGCCCTGACAACTGCTTCTGGAGTTTTCTGCCCTGCCGCAATGTTTTCACCTGCTCCGTTTGAAACTCCACAGTCTAATAATACCGTTTCTGCTGTTGTTCCGTCTGGTCTCGTATGAGAGAATTTTCTTGTAATTTCTTCAGCTCTGACCATCGCTGCTCTCTGGAGCCCTGCATGATACTGTAATGGTGCTGCTCCATCTTTAACTCTCTCAATATTTGTCAGCCTGATAACCTCGGAGGCCATCTCCTCAACACTCATCTCCGGTTCTGGACTCGGTGTAGGAGTAGCGGTAGGAATCGGCGTTGCGGTTGGTGTAGGTGTTGCCGGTTTCTCTGTCGGTGTGGCAGTAGGAGTCGGGGTTACCGGCTTCTCAGTAGGTTCCGGCGCCTTTGTAGGTTTTGGAGTAACTGGCTTCGGTGTAGCTGTCGGTGTAGGAGTCGCTGGCTTTTCGGTAGGCTTCGGAGTCTCCGTTGGGTCTGGAGCCTTTGTAGGTTTCGGAGACGGTGTAGCGGTAGGAGTTGGAATCACCGGCTTTTCTGTTGGCTCTGGTTTCTCAGTAGGTTTTGCTGCATCAGCCGGAACCTTGACGGAAACTCCGTCCTTATCGTAGCTTCCTTTTGTCTTCTTACCGCTGTAATAACCGCGTACCATATAGGTATTGACTTCACCTTTTTTGTAAGCTGCATCTTCATATGATAATGAATTTTTCAATGCCAGCATTTTCCACTTACCGTTATCTTTACGGTATACAAGATATTTGTCAGCGCCTGCTGCCTTATCCCATGTCAGTGTTACAATGCCGTCTTTATATGCAGCTTTAATGTTTTTTACCATTGCCGGCTTGGTATAAGCCGTAAGGCCTTTCTTATTGTAAGACCCTGCTTTTTTGGTCTTCTTATTGTAAGCCTTTACGGTATAGGTATATTTCTGGCCTACAACGATTGGATACTTCTTGGAAGAAGTGTGAGTGTAGCTGCTCTTGGAATTGTCAAGCGTTTTGATTTTTGTCCACTTTTTCGTTCCTTCTTTCTTATAGTAAACGATATAATGAGTGGCGCCTGATGTCTTTTTCCATTTGACATTGATTTTGTTGTAAGCCGGAGCTGAAATGCTGTTAAGCTTAACCGTTCCCGGCTTGGCTGCCGCCTGCGTGGTTGCCGGCATCAGCAGTATGACAGCCAGCAAAAACAGCAGGCAGGGAAAAAATCTTCTTTTTTTCATAAACAGAGTCCTCCTTTATGTTGTATATTGTACTACTAAGATTTCATGGAAACAAGAAGGAATACGGATTCAGGTTTCTGCCGGATAGATAGATACCTCTGAATAAATTGGATGTGTTAGATGAGAAAAGCGTAGAGCAGGGATGATTACCTGTTCTACGCTTTTCCTGTTATGAACAAAGTTGCATACTAACGACTTTACCATTTTTTACTGTAATCCATGCGCCTAAACCATTCAAGCGTTTCATAATATTTATAAAGTTTGACTTGGAATAATTATTTCTATATGGCTTATCTGGATTTTCGGGGTTAAATTCAAGTGAGAAGTATTTTGTCTTGGAAGTTAGTTTAAAGGTATGTTTTCCGTATTTTACAAAATTTTTCTTGCTTGTATTCAATACTCTGTTTTTGGATTTGTTAAATGAGGAATACATTGTCAATGTGTTTCCCTTGCATACGACTTTCATTGTTCCGGTGTCATAGTAATATTTGTTTCCGACAAGTTTTCTGCCGCCTTTCTGACGTACTAAATGGGTATAATAGTATGTCGTTCCGGATTTCTTGGTTGCTGCCTGTACCTGCGAGACTTCCATGAATCCGGTAACGAGACAGATAGCAAGCAGGATTGCCAGAACTTTTTGAAACTTGTTCTTCCATGTTTTCATGATGAAGACCTCCTTTTCTTTATATGTCTGATTATAGTACCGGAAGATGGAAGAGTCAATTAAATAGGTGATAAAATATCAGATTGTGAAAGATTACGGGGGAATCTGTAGAAAAGACTTGTCTGTTAGAGAAGAATGTAGTACTCTGAAAGTGCATGAACACTTCACTCATGCAGTAATACACACTTTTTTAATGGAGAAGAGCAGCCGGATTGTCTGGCTGCTCTTCTCGTTATCGGGAGAACGGTTTTGGGGTGACGGACGAAGGACGGCAGGAGGGCAGGAGACACCGGAAGGTGGATGCCCCGAGAACACCTTATAGGTGGTCAGTAATTGCGCCCTTGTGGTGTTGGAGATTACCTGCTATCACTACTTATTACGGTCGGTATCATTATTGTCATCGACATCATCATACTTATCATCAAGAGAAAGTGGTGTACGCGGCTTTTTACTTTCCTGTATCAGACCATTCCAGTTCATAGCATCAAGTATTATATCAAGTTTTTCAGCGGTCATAACACCGGACTTGCGCAACATATCAAACTGAGTATCAATGACGTGCTGGGAGCGTCTGTCTGATATTATAAGTTCAGTAGAAAGTTCCACGTTACGTCTTAATTGATAATCATACTTTTCATATAGTTCCTTATAGGCAACTGCATTTTGTTCTAATTTATCTGTCAAGTCTTGGCATTTAGCCTTCAGGGAGTCGTTTTCCTGCGTCAGGGAATCAATCTTTTCCCGTAGTTCATCCAATTCTTCAGTTTTCACGGCTACAGAATTGCCTGCTTTTTTTCTTCCGTGTCTGTCTAAAAAATCCACTGCAACATCATCAAGATACTGTGTGCCGCTTCTTATCCTGATGTGTGGGATAAGTTCGTCCCTATATTTTAATATTTTCCGCCGTGCGCCCTCATAAGTGAGACTGCGGCTGAGGGCATATTCTGGTAAAGTTATTCCAACTCCTTTTTCGCAAGTCCAGTAATTGGGAGGACAGCAATCTCCTTCATAGGGTTCTTCCTCAGTGTAGTCTTTATAGAGAATTTTAGTATCATCTGTCATAAGCTTATGCTCCTATATACATTATTTTGCTTTTGATATTATAACACAAAATAAACCATATGTATATGATTATAAACAAAAAATAAAATCA
>OJNT01001360.1_pt1 | contig 16798 bp, 7 predicted proteins | sample 1597981 | NCBI WGS metagenome assembly OJNT01 (sample SAMN01915211, study PRJEB22387) | human gut metagenome | isolation source: stool | host: Homo sapiens | place: USA
CTATAAGTAGATGTTGAAAATTAGTTTAAATCGAATATTTTTCATGGCTTTGCGTAACCTCATAAATACATATAGCTATCGCAAAGATCAAAGTTTTCCAATTGACAGAGGCGCAACGTCTGGAATTGGAAAAAGGTTTCCGTGCTGGCAAGAGCCATACATACCGTATGCCTTGCCGCGCAATTCTTTTGAAATCACAGGATCTGAAATCAGAGGATGTCGGCTCGCAAACGGAAATGACACTTGTATCTGTAAATGCTTGGGTGAAACGCTTCGAGTCAGAAGGAATTGCAGGTTTGGAAACACGTCCAGGACGTGGGCGAAAGCCAATAATGGACTGCTTGGACAAAGAAGCGGTTCGCAAAGCCATCGAGCAGAGCGTGAAGAAAGCCAAGGAATCTTGGCAGCAGGTCTCCGGCAAGGAAGCGAGCGAGAGTATGTTCCGAGCTTTTTTATCCGCATTGGCGCGAGATATAGACGTATAAGAAAACGTTCCAAGGGAAAGCCCTCGCCGCAGCTCTATGCGTACAAGATCGCACATCTCAACATAGTCGAGACGCTGTGGCGCATACTCAAAGGTAAATGGCTCAGACAGGCGGACTATGTATCCACGGACTCCCTGTTCTATGCTACAAACAGAGCATTGGCGGCAGTCGGGGATGAACTCGTTATCAATTTTGCCCATGCGGCTTAGTATAATTTAATTTTTACAACTTACTTATTATTCTTGATATGAAGCGAATAAACTTATCTTTTCTTATGTTCGTGATAGCGGTAACTGTTATGGCCGACGACACTGTCGTTTCACCCGACGGCAGATTGAACGTATGTGTAAACAACAAAAATGGTATGCCGGTATATTCTGTGAGTTACGACGGAAAGTTTGTGCTGACAGAGTCCCGTTTAGGTCTTGTTGCCAATTATGCCGATTTCTCGAAAAACTTGAAATTGAAAGATGTACAGCGTGAGGATAATGTAGTGAAAGACTACTATATGATCAACACCAAGCAGAATAAATTTCATTACGTATCAAATAAGATGGATCTTATTTTTGAGAACAAGGATGGACATTGCATGACTGTCGCTTTCTGTGTGGCCAACAATAGTGTGGCTTTCCGCTACGAGCTTCAAAAGCCCAACAATGAGAAAGGCATTCCGCTGAGTGCCGTCATTCTTAAAGAAACGACGTCTTTCCGACTGGCAGAAGCTGCCACAAGTTTCCTCTGCCAGCAGAGCCTGCCAATGGTTGGTTTTGCTAGAACAAAACCATCTTACGAGGAAACCTACGAAGCAGATGTCCCTGTGGCACAGCGCAAATCAAACAGTAAGCAAGGATTCACATTCCCTTGCCTGTTTCGCATCCCGGATGGAGATATCAACTATTGGGCGTTGGTGAGCGAAACTGGAGTGACAAGCAATTATTGCGGCTCACGATTGAGTGATTACAATCAAGAAACGGGATATAGCCTGCTGTTCCCACAAGAAGGCGAGAACAATGGAATAGGAAGCGTAACACCGGCGGTACCTGTTCCGTCAGCAACACCATGGCGTACCATTACGGTGGGAAATTCTCTGAAGCCGATTGTTGAGACAACGGTTCAATTTGATGTCCTTGACCCACTTTATGAAACAAAGTATGATTATAAACCAGGACGATATACTTGGAGCTGGATTCTTTGGGGAGACAGTTCGATGAACTGGGACGATCAGGTGAAATTTGTCGACCTTGCATCAGTGATGGGATATGAGTATATTCTCGTTGACGCTTTATGGGATTCACGCATTGGCTATGAGGGCATTGAACGTCTGGCAAAATATGCGAAAGGCAAGAATGTGGAGCTACTGCTTTGGTATAACAGCAATGGAGCGGTGAACGACGCTCCACAAGGTCCACACGGTGTGATGAATAACTGCATAGCCCGCAAGCGTGATATGAAGTGGATGCAGAAGATTGGCGTGAAAGGTATTAAGGTTGATTTCTTTGGCGGTGACAAGCAGCAGACGATGCAGCTTTATGAAGAGATACTGAGCGATGCCAATGAATACGGCTTGCAGGTTATATTCCATGGCTGCACTCTTCCAAGAGGTTGGGAAAGACTTTATCCCAATTTTGTGGCAAGTGAGGCGGCTCTTGCCTCAGAGAACATGAATTTCACCAATAGGTTTTCACGTTCAGAAGGTTTTGATATGACGCTGCATCCTTTTTGCCGAAATACTGTTGCCAGCTTCGACTGGGGAGGAGTGTTTATGAATAAGCGTTTCAGCAAGAACAATAAGAGTCGGCATCCGAGATACACGTCGGATATCTTTGAATTGGCTACGGCAATCACCAACCAGACTAACGTAAACTGTGTCGCTATAATGCCAAATAACCTTGAAGATATGCCACAGCATGTTCTGGATTTTGCGCGCAATATCCCTACCACTTGGCAGGAGACGCAATTCATTGACGGATATCCCACAAAGTATTGTATCATAGCCCGCAAGCATGATGGACATTGGTATATAGGGGGACTGAATGGCACAGACCATCCCATGACCTTGACCGTAAATCTCCCGATGCTTGCCGGAAAGATAGTAAAGTATTATGTTGACAAGCCGCGCCGTATCATAAAGCAAGAAGACAAAGAGAATGTTGACAGTTATGCCTCCGAATTGACAAGTCTGAAAATAGACAAGAGTGGTAATGCGAAAGTTACCTTGCAACCGTTGGGTGGTATAATTATTGTCGAATAAAATTAGAAAGTTTTCTACATTATTTATCAGAGACAATGGATGTTCTCGGAATAAAGACGACACTAATGATGGAATTTCATATTTTTGTACACGCTGAATATAAAAATAGCATAGAACCATGAAAATTAAAGAATTTATTAAAATCTATAACATGAAACAGCTTAAACTATATGTTTGCTGTGGTTTGTTGGCTTTTAGTCTGATGTGCAAGGCACAAACAACTACGGGAGGCGATAACATTGACCTGTCTGGTCAGTGGAGATTGGCCTTAGACTATAACAATCAAGGATTGCAGAATGAATGGTATAAATACTATTCGCAATGGGATAGTATGTCGCTTCCAGGTACTACTGATGAGGCCAAAAAGGGGCGACCGGAGTCGAAGCGTAAGTATGCCTACCGTGGATATGCTTGGTATGAAAAAGAGGTGACTATTCCAGAAAATTGGAAAGGGAAACGTGTGGTGTTCTCAATTGAGCGCGCTAAGGGGTCAATGGTCTGGTTTGATGGACAATACATCGGCTGTGACTCCACTTATATCTGTGAACAGAAATTTTTGCTGTCCAATGAGGCGGTTCCAGGTAAACATAAACTGACTGTGCGTATTTATAATGGAAATGATAAAAAATTATTGCCGCCTGTATCCATAGGCCATCAGTCCAACGATGGTACTGCCACCAATTGGAATGGTATGCTCGGTAAGATTCAACTCTGTGCTTATGAGGATATTTGGGTAGATCAAGTACAACTTTATCCCGATATTGACACGAAGACAGTGAAGGTGAAATGTGTCTTTGACGGTGTGACTGACAGACAGTGGGAAGGTACAGTTCGTTTATGCGCCAACCTCTGGAATGCAGGTAGTCAGAAACATACGATTCCAGAGAAAACTTTTCACGTTAAAGGGGTGTCGAACACTGATACGGTGCGTGAATTTATTTATCCCATGGGACAAGATGTGCACTTGTGGAGCGAATGGAATCCGGCACTCTATAAATTGACGATGAGTAGTGAGCTTAAGAGCGGTGAGGATGTGATGGCTGATCATCGTCAACTAAACTTCGGCATGCGTAAATTTGCCACAAATGGTAAACAGTTTACCATTAATGGGACTCCAACCTTTCTGCGTGGAAAACACGATGGACAAGTCTTTCCTCACCAAGGTTATGCTCCTATGAATGTAGATGAATGGGTTAAGATTCTACGATTACTTAAAGATTGGGGAATCAACCACATTCGTTGCCACACTTGGTGCCCACCGGAAGCTTGCTTCACTGCTTGTGACATTGTAGGTATCTATATGCTCCCTGAACTTCCTCATTGGGGCAGCGTAGGTCGTAAGGCGAAAGTCGTTCAGGGAGATGTGGAGCAGAAACTGGAAGTTTATGACAACACTACTACTTATTTAATAGGAGAGGGCAGAAGACTGCTTGATCAGTTTGGTAACCACGCCTCGTTCGTTATGTTCGAAATTGGCAATGAACTAGGTGGCGATCGGCAAGAGTTGCAAAAAATCATCACGGGTTTTCGTGCTCATGACCCTCGTAAACTTTATGCAGCAGGTAGTAACAATTTCCTGACCAGACCCCAACAGCAAGAGGGGGATGATTACTGGTCTAGCACACTCACAGGTGGAAAATATGGAGCGGGCGTATACACGGACTGTGAAGGCTATGAGGTCCGTGCTTCTTTCCCACAATCTAAGTTTGGTCATATGAACAACTATCTTCGGGGTACAGACTATGATTTCTCTGCTGGAAATTCACACTCTACAATTCCTGTGATTGGTCATGAAACGGGGCAATATCAGATGTATCCAGATACGTCAGAGATTCATCTTTATACGGGGGTAACCACCTTGAATAACTTTGTAGAGTATCAAAAGCGTTTGGATAAAGCGGGTTTGGGCGATTTGAGCCATAAATATTTTAAAGCTTCGGGTGCTTTGGCTGCTCTCTGCTATCGTGAGGAAATTGAGTCAGCTCTTCGAACCAAAGACTATGGTGGTTTTCAATTACTCGATTTACAGGACTTCCCGGGCCAAGGTTGTGCTTTGGTGGGTGTACTGAATGCCTATTTCAAACCCAAGGGCGTGATTTCTCAAAAGGAATGGCATCAGTTCTGTTCCGAAGTAGTACCTCTTTTGCGTTATCCTGAATTTACGCTTACGAACAACGACACATTTGAGGGACGTGTGCAAGTAGCTAACTATAGTGCAAAATCTTTGTCTAAGCCTGTGAATTGGTCTATTAAGGATGGACAAGGAAACCTGATTGATAAAGGTTCATTCGGGTTGAAAGATATTCCTCAAGGTAATGTCTTTGACATCGCTACCCTTCGTTATTCCTTGGATGGAATTAATCACGCACAGAAGTTGAATATCACGATTAGTATTGAGGGTACTGAGTATGAGAATACTTATTCTATTTGGGTTTATCCGGCTGATGCAAAAATTAAGGAAGGTAAAGTACAGGTCTTCACTTCGTTCAACCCAAAAGCACAAGAAGCTTTGAAGAAAGGTAAGAAGGTTTTGATTTTGCCTACTCCTGAGGTGCTTCCTACCAGTGTAGATGGGGCTTTTCAGAGTGATTTCTGGAACTATAATATGTTCAAGAAATATGGGAATGTGGGTACCATGGGAATCTTGACTGATGATGAACATCCTGTATTTGCAGACTTCCCTACAGAATATCACAGCAATTGGCAGTGGTTCCGTCTGTTGCGTAACGGTCGTCCTATCGACATGGCTTCATTGTCTCGTGAGTATCGCCCTATGGTGCAAATTATCGACAACTTTGTGCTCAACCGTAAGCTCGGTGTACTTTTTGAAGCTCAAGTGGGTAAAGGTAAACTGATGGTCTGTAGCATGGCACTTCAAGATAATATGAAGTATCCTGAAGGTAAGCAGATGTATAGGAGTATCCTGAATTATATGAACTCTAAACAGTTTAATCCTAAACAGATATTGTCTGTAGAACAAATCAAATCAATCATTCACTAACAATTGTAATATAATGAAGAAAAATTTCGTATTGATTACGTTGTTGCTGAGTTTGGCACTTCACTTGGCAGCCAGACCAGCTACACGACAAAAAATTGACTTTAATTTCGATTGGAACTTTTCACTGACTGATAGTCAGAAATATATTCTTACCCCTTTTGATAAAAGTCATTCAGAGTCTGTACAATTACCTCATGATTGGAATGTGAAGCAGGACTTCGATTCCAAATGGGGTGGAGCCACTGCCTATCTCCCAGAAGGCATTGGCTGGTATCAAAAAGAGTTTATACTTCCTGCTAGTACCAGTGGACGGCAAGTGAGCATCGTGTTTGATGGTATCTTCATGCAGAGCGATGTTTATATCAATGGTCATCATTTAGGTCATCGCCCATATGGTTTCTGTAGCATAGTTTACGACCTTACTCCTTATCTGAAAGCACCTGGCGAACTTAACTTCATGGCTGTTCGTGTCAATACTACAGGTGGACGTCCGCGTTGGTATGCGGGCGCTGGAATCTATCGTCATGCTTGGTTGGATGTGACTGAGGATGTGCATGTTGATACTTATGGTACCTACATCACAACCCCTCAGGTGAGCGCTGAGGCAGCGCAAGTGGCTGTGGTAACTACTGTGAAGAATAGCAGCCCTAAAAAACAGTACGTTACCCTTTTGCAAAAAGTCAAAGATGCTACAGGTAAGGTCTTGGCTAAAAGTAAATCTCAAAGAGTGGTGGTAGAAGCAGGTAAAGCTTTTGATGTGAAACAACTCCTTGATTTGGTTCAACCTAAACTTTGGACTCCGGAGTCGCCGACATTATACACACTAGAAACTTCGGTTAAGGCTGGTGGAAGCACTACTGATGTCTATACTAGCACTTTCGGCATACGTGCCATCGCATTCGATCCCAACCGTGGCTTTTTGCTCAATGGGAAGCAAGTCAAACTGAAAGGTATGTGTTTGCATCATGATGCCGGTGCCATGGGTGTAGCTGTCCCTTTACGTTCATATGAACGTCGATTGGAAATATTGAAAGAGTATGGTGTCAACGCTCTGCGTATGAGTCATAACCAACCTTCTACTGAGTTTTTAGACCTCTGTGATCGCATGGGCTTTTTGGTCATAGATGAGGCTTTTGACAAATGGAAGAGCGGTGATAATTACTATACTCGTCATTTCGATGAATGGTGGCAGAAGGATTTGGGCAACATGATATTACGTGACCGTAACCATCCCTGTATTATTCTTTGGAGCATAGGTAATGAGGTGGGGGAAGCCTGGAGAGAGGGTGAAGAGTATGTGAAGCGTGCTGCCATGCTGCAAGATTTCGTACATCGGCTAGAACCTAGTAGGAAGGTCACCCTTGCTGCCCAAAATAATCACAAGGAAGCATTTGCAGGGGTGACTGATGTCATAGGATATAACTATCTTGAAGCACGGGCTATCAGCGATCACAAGAAATTTCCTAATCGTTGCTTCCTTATTTCGGAGGAGCTTCCTTACTATCGCGGTGCCGAGGGCAATTTGCGAAGCTATACGCCGCTCAATCCATGGAGTCTGATTGCCGAAAACGACTTCTTTGCCGGTGGCTTTATCTGGCCTGGCGTGGACTATTTGGGTGAAGCAGGTTGGCCTAGTAAGGGCTGGCCTAACGGCTTGTTCGATGTATGTATGTACGAAAAACCTCGTGCGGCCTACCATCGTGCTATGTGGAACAAAACACCGATGGTGCGCATTGCGGTGAAGGATCCCTTTGCCGACATCGATCATGGTCGCGATCTGTGGCAGTGGCCGGCTATTGTTGATCACTGGAACTATCCCAATAAATTCAATGGTCTTGTGATTGAGGTACTTACCACCACCAACTGTGAGGAGGTAGAACTGTATCGCAACGGCAAGTTGATGGGGCGTGAGCGTACGGCTGATTATACCAACAATACCATTGTATGGAACATCCCCTACACGCCCGGAAAGCTCGAAGCGAAGGGCTTTAACAAAGGCAAGGAGGTAGCTTATTGGAAGATTGAAACCGCAGGTAAGCTTGCTACTTTAAAGTTGAAGGTGGATCGTCAGACCATTAAAGCGGATGGTCAAGATTTGAGTCATATAGATCTGACATTAATAGATGATAAAGGAGTGAAAGTGCAGACTGATAATCGAATGATTACTGTGAAGGTGAGTGGTGAGGGACGTTTGGTTGCTTTGGATAGCGGTGAGCTGCGTTTAAATAAATTTTATACCAACCAGATAAAATCTTACTTTGGACATGCTCTGCTTACTGTGCAATCTACACGTAAACCTGGTGTAATCCATGCGGAAATTCAAGTAGAGGGTATTGACAAACCATTTGAGGTGGTGATTAGAACTCGCTAATAAATAGAAAAACATATCGCATTAATAGATTTAACAAATATGAAAAATCAACTTTTAAAAAGTGTTTTGATGTTAAGCGCTTTTATGGTTACTATGTCGGTGAGTGCTCAACGGCCGATTATTCAGACCAAATTTACGGCTGACCCTGCACCAATGGTACATAATGATACTGTTTTTCTATATACTACGCATGATGAGGATTACGCACCTGAGGGTTATGCAGGCTTCCGTATGAAGGAATGGCTGCTTTACACCAGCACTGACATGGTGAATTGGACTGATCATGGTAAAGTAGCCAACTTGCATAATTTCACTTGGGCGGCCAAGGAAATTTCCGGTTGGGGTGGCTTTGATAATGGAGCATGGGCTCCACAATGTATTGAGCGAAATGGAAAGTTTTATTTATATTGTCCTCTTCAAGGTCGTGGCATAGGTGTGTTAGTGGGGGATTCTCCTTATGGTCCTTTTAAGGATCCTATTGGGAAGCCGCTTATTAGTGGAAAATATGATAGCATTGATCCTACAGTCTTTATTGATGATGACGGGCAAGCTTATTTGTATTGGGGAAATCCAAATATGTGGTATGCTAAACTTAATGAGGATATGATTAGCTTGAAGGGAGAAATTACGAAAGATACGAATCTCACTAAAGAAAATAGAGGTAATGTGCACTTTCAAGAAGGCCCTTGGATTTATAAAAGAGGTAAACAGTATTATATGGCTTATGCTTCTACTTGCTGTCCTGAGGGGATTGGCTATGCTATGGGTGATACGCCTACTGGACCATGGGTGTTTAAAGGTTATCTCATGAAACCCGATGGCCGCTCTTCGGGCAATCATCCAGGAATTATTGATTATCATGGTAAAACTTATCTCTTTGGATTTAATTATCAATTAAACTATGCCATAACCAATAAGCATCATGAACGTCGTTCGGTTTGTGTGGCCGAAATAGCTTTTAATGCTGATGGTACAATTAATGAGGAACCTTGGTGGATGGAAAACCAAAATCCTTCACCTATCAGAACATTCAATCCATTAAGAAGGGTGGAAGCTGAGACTATAGCTTGGTCGGAAGGCATTAAGACATGTTCTCATGATAATGGAATCTCTATTGTTGCTACTAAAAACGGGGCTTTCATCCAAGTAGCTAATGTGAACTTTGGTAGTAAGGGTGCTTCGGCTTTCAGAGCTTTGGTTGGCGGAGAAAAATCAAAGAATATTTCATTAGAGATTCGATTGGATGATCTTAATGGTAAGTTAGTGAGAAAAATACAGATTCCTCAAAAAACTAAAAGCGGAAAGTATCGTACTATCAAGGTTAATATACCACGCGTCACGGGTGTTCATGATTTATATTTTGTGTTTAATAATATAAAGGGTGAAGATAATTATGCTTACATAGATTATTGGGAGTTTAAATAATTCAATTCTTCTCGTTGCGCCCTCTGCCGTGAAATACTGGCAGGGGGCGCTTGTTTTTTATAATCAATCTGTTTCTGTAGGATTGTTTTCTTTCATATAGGCAGTGGGATACATACCATAGAGCTCTTTGAATGACTTGGAGAAGTAGTTGGGGTCTGAGAAACCGGTGAGGTCGCTCACTTCTGCGATGGAGTGCTTCTTTTCGGCCAGTAAACGTGCGGCAGCCTGCAAACGGATGTTGCGGATAAAGCGACTGGAGGTTTGGTTGGTGAGCTCTTTCAACTTACGATTGAGGTGCACAGTGCTGATGCCTATTTCATCGGCAATCTGCTTCACGGAAATCTCGGTGTTACTCAAATTGTCGTTTACTACTTTTATGATGCGTTCCATTAACTTCTCATCTGGACTTTGTAGGGTAGGGCTTTCGACTTTGTTTCCTATTTCTTGTGTACCGCTAAAACTGTTTTTTAAAGCCAATCTGTTCTGTATGAGGCTCAATATTGTACTACGCAGTATATTGAGGCTAAAAGGTTTGGTTATGTAGGCATCTGCTCCCACTGCAAGTCCTGTGATATTATCTGTTTCACGGGTTTTGGCCGTGAGTAGTATAATGGGAATATGATTGAATTGCAAATGCTGTTTGATATGCTTGCAAAGGCTTATGCCATCCATTTCGGGCATCATGATGTCACTTACTACTAGATTGAATGACTGCTTGTGGAGCAGTTCGATAGCTTCTTTGCCATTGCCGCATGAGGTGAGGTGGAAATCTTCAGCCAATTCACGACAAAGGTATTCATTAATCTCTTCGTCATCTTCCACAATTAATACGTGGTATTTGGTTTTGCTTTTTATGCGTACTACTTCTTTTGCTTCGTTGCTGTAGCAGGTTTCTGATGTAGAGGCGAGACGTTCGTTCGTTTGGTCGCTTATGACCTCGCTTTCAACGTTTTCAGGCCTCTTTTCTGTGATCATATCTTCTTCGGCCAAATGTGATGATTCTAAGGGAAGTGTGATAGTGAAGTGGCATCCCGGTTGGTGCTCTCCATTGTTGTCGGCTTGAATAGTACCATGATGCAACTCGACTAATGAGCGAGTAAGGTTTAGACCGATACCCGTGCCGATGACTGCTCCATTGCTATCTTGTTTGGATTGGAAGAATCGGTCGAAAATCTTTTCTTTGTCTGCTTCAATCAGTCCTTTACCCGTGTCGCGAACCACGATTTGGGCCGATTGAGTGGTTTGTGTCAACTCAATAACGACCTCACCACCTTCGGGTGTGAATTTAAATGCATTGGATAATAAATTGAAGATAATCTTATCGAAATTGGATGGGTCAATCCATAGCTTTAATTGCTCGATATCAGAATGGACAAAACGTAATTTGATGTTCTTTCGCGTAGATAGTTGAATGAAGTTCTCACAAACATCTTCGATAAAGGATACCATTTCGGTCTGCTTAAATAGCAAGTGCATTTGTCCTTTCTCAATCTTACGTACATCTAATAGCTGATTCACCAGGTTGAGTATACGATGTGCATTCCTGTACATCAGACTATAGTTCCGTTTGCGCAATGAAGTATCTTCATCATTCTCTATGAGCTTTTGCAATGGGCTGATTATGAGCGACATGGGCGTTCGTATTTCATGGCTGATGTTGATGAGAAATTGCAATTTGGCTTCCTTCTCTTTTTCTTCTTGGATATAACGCTTGATTTCAAGCTTGGATTGATAACGTTTGTATCCCAACCAAAGTATGATGCCAACTACGATGAATCCGATAAGTATATAAATTGTCCAAGCCCACCAAGAACGCCACCAAGGGGGAAGTACTATGATGCTGAAATTCAGTTCATTGGACTCCACATCGTAATATTGGGCGCGGATACGCAAATGATAGCGTTGGGCGGGTAGATTGTTGAAAGAAATCTTGTAGACTCCTTTCATCATACTGATCCAGCGGTTACCGTTCAAACTGTACTGATAAGTGATGTGCTTGCGTGGAATGGCAAAGTCGAGGGCTGTGAGTTCGAAAGTGAAGTTATTCTCCTTGTGCTTGATGCGATAGTCATGACTGGATATAGACTGGTTGTAGATATAGAAGTTGCTAAGTGCAATGTTAAAATCCTTGCGGCTGTGCATGATATTGTCGGGATTGAAGTAGGTGATACCATTGATCCCTCCAAACCAAAGCTGTTTTTGTTGGTCAATGAGCGAAGAGTTGCGGCAGAACTCATTGCCTTGCAGACCGTCTGCTGCATAATAGTAGTCTGCCTTGAGGGTGAGTGTGTTAAGGCAGATGAGTCCTTGATTGGTTCCCATCCATAGTTGGTTGTTATTGTCTTCGCGAATGGAGTATATGATCATCCCATTGGGGGCATCGTTGATCGTGATGGTGTCAAGTTTTGTTTGACCTTGGGCACGACGGAACAGACCATCATTGGTTCCCATCCAAAGGTCGCCTTTGTGGTCGGTAGTCATAGCATTGACGATGCTTTGGAGGAAAATGACTGTGATCTTTTGGGTTAGTGCATGTACGGCATAGGCACCATTGTAAGTGCCGATGTAGAGGGTGTCGGTGGCGGAAGCATAATGTAAACAGTTAATCCAGACATTGGTTTGTTGGCTCACTAATGAATCGTGCTGTAGGTCGCCGGTTTTTAAATTGTAACAGAATAGGCCTTTGCCGAGGGTGCCTATCCATAGTTTTTGATGGCGGTCTTCTGCAAAGTCATACACGTCTAGATAGTGTAGGTCTGGATATTGCGTTGATCGCAGGGGGTGACATTGGCTGGTACGTGGGTCTATCCATCCCATGCCTTGTCCTAAGCTGCCATACCAAATTTGGTTGGTAGAGGAACGATAGAGCGAAGGAATGATGTTGGGTACATTGCTGTTATTACCTGGTACAAGGTGATTTACGGTGCGCCGTTTGTTGTTGAGCTGGTAAATGCCATCATTATCTGTACCTATCCAATAGTTTCCTTGTTCATCTTGGGCTAAGGCAGAGATAGCATTGTTTCCTATGAGATTCTTTTCGTAAGATTTGGAGCCTATGTAGTTGAACTTCTGTTCTTGTCTGGGTACCATCAGTACTCCTTTTTGGTAGATGCCTAACCATAGTGAACCATTCTTATCGCGAAATATGGCATGAATCTTCAGTTTCTCGGGGTTGAGAAAGGGGTATTCTAAAGAGATGCTGCTAATCTTCTGTGTACGGGTGTTGTAGCATTTCAATCCGAAACCATCGGTTCCGATGTAGATTTCTTCGTCATTGTTGGGGTATATAGTATGGATGGGGTGAGTGAAGTTTGGCGTGAGGCAAATGACTTGCTGGGCTTTGGTGTTGAAGGTATATAGTCCATGTTGTTGTGTTCCGAAGAATGCTGTGCCTTGACTGTTACAACAGAGGTTGGTGGAAACGATAGAACTGTTGTTTTCACAGAAATAGGTTTGAACATTATTTTTGTTTGCAGGATTGAAGTGATTGATGCCTTTGTATCGTTGAGTGAACCAGATGGTACCATCGCAGGCTGATCTCATACGTCCGATGCCTTTAATGTTTTCCAAGTTTTGATAGATGGTTTCGTATAGCTGGTCTCCTTCTATATGAAGTTGTACGATTTGATAACCTGAAGCTAATAGTTTTCCATCAGGCAATTCGACAATGGCTGTCACATTTTGGTCGAATGGCTTTCCTGTTTCTTTATTAATCGTTGTGGGGGTGAAGTTGTCGGTTTGGGGCAGGTACATCTGTACGCCTGCATGGGTGCCTACGAACAAGTGGCCTTGGCTATCGACAAATAGGGTGTTCACAAAATTATTACTTAATGAGTGGGCATCTCCTCGATGGTGGAAATAGCTGGTCATTTTGTTGCCATCGAATTTGTTCAATCCATTTTCGGTGGCAATCCAAATCATGCCTTCGTGGTCTTGGCAGATCTGGGTAATCAGACTGCTGGACAGTTCAGATTCGGTTGTATATAATCGAGCTAATTGTGCATAGAGGGTATTGTTGCAGAATCCTAAAAATAATACTATGAACAACAGAATATTTTTTTTCATAAGGAATATTAGTTTTTCGTTAGGTTAATGCTGCAAAAATAAATATTAGTGTTGATTCATGCAAGCCTTCTAAGGGTAAATGTCTGCTGTATCTATTCTCCATCCCCTTTTCTGTATTCTATTTTGAGTGTGATGTAATATAAGTACGGATAAATGAATCTTCTGTCGAAGAAGTTTTGTGAGGAATACTCTATTTTTGCTGAAAAAGAAATCATCATTGAAAAAAGAAAAAACCATGAATGGAACAATGAAAATTATTTTTAGTTTATGTTTTTGTGTGTTGGCTTCGCTCCAAGTGATTCGAGCTGGCAATGGGGATGGTTTGTTACCCCAATATATAGTATTTAATTCGTCTGCATCTTCTTTGCCATTGGTGAAAAACGGAGTAGCTTCACCTATTTATATAGATGAACAAGATTGGAGGGGCGTACAACATGCAGCATCGGATTTAATCGCAGATGTAAAACGGGTCTCGTCGGCTCAAGCGGAACTTATCCATTCAGTCGATGTGAGTGGGTTGCTCAATCAATCAAACGGACTTACAGGAACTCGCAAGGGTATCATTGTGGGTACCATCGGCAAGAGTCGCATCATTGACCAACTCATTGCCCAAAAGAAGCTGGATGTAAAAGACATCAAAGGCACATGGGAATCGTTTGTGACCACTACGATTGATGGCAATCTTGTAATTGCAGGTAGCGATAAGCGCGGTACCATCTATGGTATTTATGATCTTTGCGAGAAGATGGGCGTATCTCCCTGGTATTGGTGGGCAGATGTGCCGGTAACACAACAAAAAGAAATATATGTGACTGAAGGTCGTTATGTGATGCCTTCTCCGAAAGTGAAATACCGTGGCATCTTTATCAATGATGAACATCCCTCATTTGCTAGCTGGGGACGCGAGAAGTTTGGCGGTCTCAATTCCAAGCTTTACGTACATATGTTTGAACTGCTGCTTAGACTGAAGGCAAATTATCTTTGGCCAGCCATGTGGGCTAATGCTTTCAATGAGGATGATCCCATGAACCCTGTGTTAGCAGATGAATATGGTATCGTGATGGGGACATCGCACCACGAGCCCATGATGCGCGCCCACAAAGAATATACCAAGCGTCGCAAAGAAGTAGGTCCATGGGACTATGCCAATAACCGGGAACGCATCGATCAATTCTTTCGCGAAGGTCTGGAACGAAACAAAAAATTTGAAAACATTGTCACCATTGGCATGCGTGGCGATGGTGATTCGCCCATGGGTAAAGGTGATGATGTGGAGAATGTGAGAGTGTTGGAAGAGGTCATCAAAGGGCAACGTGCCATTATCGAGGAGGTATATCAGACCAATCCGGCTGAGGTTCCTCAATTGTGGGCTATCTTCACAGAAGTACAGCGTTACTACGACGCAGGCTTCACAGTGCCCGAAGATGTAACTCTTCTGTTCTGTGATAACAATTGGGGGCAGATTCGTCGGACGGGTCCGAAGGAGGAACTCAAACGTCCCGGTGGCATGGGGTTATACTATCACATTGATATGAATGGGGGACCCGCCAACGATCGATGGGTCAACACCACTACAGTGCCCAAACTGCGCGAACAGCTCAACTTGGCTTATCAATCAGGCATTGACCGTATTTGGATTATTAACGTGGGCGATCTCAAGCCTAAGGAATATCCCATTGATTTCATCATGCGCTATGCTTGGAATCCTGATGCGATAAAAGTGGGAGACGAGGCTTCTTATACGTTGGCTTGGGCAGAAAGTATCTTTGGTAAAAACTATGCAGCTGAGATTGCGGATATTGTAGCAACTTATTCCAACTATCACCTCACACGCAAGGCAGAAGTGCAAAATCCGCTGATATTTAGCCATGTAAACTTCAATGAGAGTGATCGTCAGTTGGCGCAATGGCACCGATTGGTGCGCAGAGCGGAGGTTTTGGAGTATAAACTCCCTGAAGAAGTGCGCGATGCCTATTATCAATTGGTTCTCTATCCGGCTAAAGCTGCGGCAGGTGTGGCAGAAATGTATATTGCAGCAGGTAAAAACAACTTGTATGCCAAACAGCAACGTCTGCAAGCTAATTATTGGTATGAACGTGCTTGTGTGCTTTTTGAACAAGATAGGAAGATGAGTGATTATTATAACCACTGTGTAGCCGACGGAAAATGGAAGTATATGATGAGTGATAACCACATAGGTTACATCAGCTGGCCTATTCCCAAGAAGAATGAACTGCCTCCATTCCAGGTAGTGAAGCCTGCTTCACGGTCAAGTATGGGTGTAGCTTTGGAGGGAAGTGAACAAGCTTATCCCGCTGCCAATGTAGCTACGGCTTCCTTGCCTTTGTTCCAACCCATTGCAGGTAGTGACAGCTATTATATTGATGTCTTTAATCGTGGCAAAGGCGTTTTGGAGGGCAAGGTAGAGGCTGTGCCTTCTGAGTCGTGGATTAAAGTGAATACAGAGAAGTCTGTGGAGGGAATAGACGAAATACGACTGCGGGTGACGATAGACTGGAAGCAACTGCCTGCTGGTCGTCATCAGGGTTGTGTCAATATTCGTCATTCTTCTGCTGTGGTGGATGTGATGGTTGATGCACTCAATTTCCAAATACCTGATCATAGTCAGAAGTTATATGGCGGTAGTGGCGAGTTTTCTATGATGGCTGTTGGTTATAGCCGCATCCATGCTGGCAAGTATGCCCAATGGGTGGAAGCTCCAGGACTTGGTCGTGAACAGAGTTGCATGCTCATCAATAATGTGCTGGCTCCAAGTGCCACATTGAAGAAAGGTTGTTTGCAGAAGATAGATCAACTTCCTTCTATGGAGTATGACTTCTTCCTGCCTGAACCAACCGACTTTAAACTAGCCTTGGGTATTCTGCCCACACAAGACATTAATCCCGCTCGTGGTTTGCGAATGGCTGTATCTATTGATGGTGGTGAACCGGTGATTATAGACATGCGTAAGAACATGAATAATATTTTCAAGGAATATACCCCTGAGAGTTTAAGTCGTTCCAAAAACCTCAAACCACTACCCGAAGTGGACCGTAAGTTTGTACTAGCCGGATATGGCAAGCCACGTCGTTCTGACATTCTCGATGGTTTACGTTGGGTGGATCAGCAAATGGATAGATTGGAGGCTGGAGTTCACACCCTCAAGATCATTATGATAGACTGCGAGTTAGTGCTCGAAA
>OJNT01001456.1_pt1 | contig 16042 bp, 10 predicted proteins | sample 1597981 | NCBI WGS metagenome assembly OJNT01 (sample SAMN01915211, study PRJEB22387) | human gut metagenome | isolation source: stool | host: Homo sapiens | place: USA
GGCCGTCTACCGTCGGCACCTCGACCGTACCGCCTAGCAGGGCCAGCGTCACGGTGATATTGAGGTTGTGAATCAGGTCGTTGCCGTCGCGCATCAGTTCGGGATGCGGCTCCTCTTCGATCAGCACCTGCAGGTCGCCGTTGACGCCGCCGTGGCGCGCGGCGTTGCCCTTGCCCGTGACGGTGAGCATCATGCCCTCGCCCACGCCGGCCGGAATCTTGATCTCCACGACCTCCGAACCGCGGACGGTGCCTTCGCCCTTGCACTTGTCACAGGGCGAAGTGATGACCTTGCCCGTACCGCCGCAGGTCGGGCACACGCTCTGGGTCTGCATGCGGCCGAAAAAGGTGTTTTCGACGCGCGTCACATGGCCCGTGCCGTTGCACGTCGAGCAGGTCGAATAGGAATCGGCATCCTTGGCTCCCGTACCGCCGCACTTGTCGCAGGCGACGGTCTTGTTGATCTTGAGCTTCTTGGTAACGCCGTTGGCGATCTCGGCCAGCGTCAGCCTGACCTTGATGCGGATATCGGAGCCGCGGTTCACGCGCCGGCCGCCGGACGACGACGAACGGAACCCGCCCCCGCCGAAATGTCCGCCGAAAATATCGCCGAACTGCGAGAAAATATCCTCCATCGAGAAGCCGCCGCCGCTGAAGCCGCCGAAACCGCCTCCGCCGCCCGCCGCGCCGCTCATGCCGGCATGGCCGAACTGGTCGTAACGGGCACGCTTGTCGGGGTTCGACAACACGTCGTAGGCTTCTGCTGCCTCCTTGAACTTCTCCTCGGCCTGCTTGTCGCCCGGATTCTTGTCCGGGTGATACTGAATGGCAGCCTTGCGGTAGGCCTTCTTTATTTCGTCGGCGTTAGCGTTCTTCTGGACGCCCAGCACTTCGTAGTAATCCCTCTTTTCAGCCATCTTCTTACTCTCCTACAACGACTTTTGCAAAACGCAGCACCTTGTCGCCCAGCATGTAGCCGGTCTGGACGACGTCTACGACCTTGCCCTGCATATCCTCTCCGGCGGCGAACTTGGCCACAGCCTCGCATAGGTCGGCGTCGAACTCCCGGCCCTTGACGTCGATCTCGGTCACGCCCTTCTGACGCAGGGTTTCGGTAAATTTCTGCGATATCAGGTTCACGCCGGCGCGCAGCGCTTCGATATCGTCGCTCTTCTGCATGGCATCGACCGCCCGCTGCACGTCGTCGCGCACGGGAAGCATCGCCAGCAAGACGTCGCGGCCTCCGGTCTGCACCAGATCCATCTTCTCCTTGAGCGTACGCTTGCGGTAGTTGTCGAACTCGGCCTGCAGACGGATGTATTTATCCTGCCATTCGGCGGCGGCCGCCGCAAAATCGGGTGCGGCGCCGCTGTCGGCCCCGTCTGCCATTGTGTCAGTCTCTTCCTGCGGCTCGTCTGACACATTGGCACAGGGTTCGCCGTCGCACGAGGGATAACCGTCGCCCGGCTCGAACCCTTCGTCGCCGTTAATGGCTTCATTATAAGCTTTTTCCTTTTTCATATATAGTTGTTTTTCAGATTTCCCGTCTTATAGTCGATCAAATTGTATACCAACCTCCGGAAGGGCCTATCCGATGATGAAAATAGCAGGGCGTTTGTTCATCGCGGGCAGTTCGGCGGCACGCCATTCGCGGACGCGGAGCGTGCGGATGAATTCGCCGGGAGCCGTGATGTCCATGGCCACCGTCAGCCGCGTTTCGGGCGCAAGGGTCTGCAACAGCTGCTCCATCAGCTTGACGTTGCGGTACGGGGCCTCGATGAAGAGCTGCGACTGGCCTTCGGCGTGCGCGCGGCGTTCGAAACGGCGGATCGCCTGCACCCGTTCGGGCGGTTTGACGGGCAGGTAGCCGTTGAAGGCAAACGACTGTCCGTTAAGCCCCGACGCCATGACCGCCATGACGATCGACGAAGGTCCGACGAGAGGCACGACACGGATTCCGCGGCGGTGGCAGGCTTCGACCACCAGCGCCCCCGGATCGGCGACGCCCGGCACGCCCGCTTCGGAAATCACGCCCGCCGAACGCCCCTCGACGAGCGGTTTCACCAGCTCTTCGACCTCACGCCCGGCGACGGTATGTTCGTTCAGTTCGCGGAAGCAGAGCGTGTCGATCGGGCGCGCCGCGCCCGCTTTCGACAGAAACCGCCGCGCCGTGCGGGTATTCTCGACGATAAAATAGTCGAGCGAATCCATAACGGCGCGGTTTGCTGCGGGCAGCACGTCCCACGGCGCCGTTTCGTCCGAGATCGGACATGGGATCAGATAGAGTGTTCCGTACATTTTTTCAGTTCAGCGATTTTTCGTTCCAACAATCCGACACGGTTCGTAATGCGGACATACTGCACGGCGAACCAGAGACTCAGCGCCATGGCCCCGACGATCACCAGACCGGGCAGCCCGCCGAGACAGAGCCAGCTGAGCAGAAATCCCGCGATCGAAAGCGTCAGCGGAGCTTTCCGGACAAGAAAGGCCAATGCCGCGTAGACGCATGCCAGCGCAGCCATGAAAATCCCGACGGCCAGCATCGTCGCGTCGCCCCCGGCATGCACCAGCACGACCACGCCGCCGACAAGCGCGAAAAACGCGGCGCAGAGCATCGCGACCTTCGCCCGGCCCAGCTGGTCGAGGGCCGACTCCGCTTCGACGCGGGCCGTCAGCAGGCGGGTTTCGAGACACTTCACGGCCTGCGCCCTCTCCGCCGGACAGTTGCAGGCGGGACATTTGTCCGCTCCGGGCGCGATCAGGCCGCCGCAGTCGTAGCATTTCATCCCGTTATTCCTTGAGATAGATGCGTTTCACACGCCCCGAAACCGAGGTCATGATTTCATACGAAATCGTATCGAGCACGCGGGCCATCGTTTCGAGGTCGTTGCCCGGAACGGGCGAGAAGACCGACACTTCGTCGCCCTCCTTCACGCCGGGAATGTCCGTAATGTCGATCATGCAGCTGTCCATGCAGACCCGGCCGACGATCGGCGCAGGCTGTCCGGCCACGAGCACCGACCAGCGGCCGCAGCCCAGATGCCGGTCCAGCCCGTCGGCATAGCCGATCGGGATCGTGGCCGTAGTAGTCGGCCGCGTGAGCTTCCCGGCGCGGCCATACCCCACCGCATCGCCCGCAGGCAGGCGTTTGATTTGCACGATGCGGGTTTTGAGCGTCGAGACGGGACGCAGGGCGTCGTTGTGCCGGAACCCGAAGCCGTAAAGCCCCAGCCCCAGACGGCACATGTCGAACTGCGCTTCGGGGAAGCGCTCGATGGCGGCCGAATTGGCCGTATGGCGGATGACCGGATAAGGCAGCGAGGCGGCGAGCTGCGCGCTCATGCGGTCGTAGAGGGCGATCTGCGCCCGCGTATAGGCATCCTCTTCGGGCATGTCGGCGCAGTTGAGGTGCGAGAAGACCGAAGCCGCCTTGACCTGCGGCGTCGCGGCGAGCGTCGCGCACAACTGCGCGATCTCCTGCTCCACGAACCCCAGCCGGTGCATGCCCGTATCCAGCTTGACATGAATCGGGTAACGGGTTTCGCCCGCGTGCGTCACGGCGTCGGCGAAAGCGCCGAGCGAGTGGAAACTGTAGATTTCGGGTTCGAGCCGGTTGGCGATCATCACGTCGAAGCTGTCTGCATCGGCGTTGAGCACCACGATCGGCATCGAAATCCCCCGCTCGCGCAGCAGTACGCCCTCGTCGGCGAACGCCACGGCGAGATAGTCCACCCCCTGATGCTGAAGCATCTGCGCGACTTCGAAATCGCCCGCGCCGTACGAACCGGCCTTGACCATCGCCACGAGCCGGGTCCCGAAGCTCAGCTTCGAACGGAAATAGTTGAGATTATGGATCATGGCGTCGAGATCGACCTCCAGCACCGTCGTATGGCTCTTGCGGGAGAGCAGGTGCACCAGTTTCTCGAAACGGAAATCGCGTGCGCCTTTCAGCAGGATAGCACGCCCGGCCACGGCGTCGCGGTTGATGCGCGCGACGCATTCGTCGGTAGCCGTAAAGAACTCCTTGTCGCAGGCGAACAGCGCGGCATAGCGTTTCAGGCGGGGACCGATACCGATCAGGAAATCGATTCCGGCGCGTGCGACCATGCCCGCCACGCGGCTGTAAAGCTCGTCGTCCGAGAGACCGCTCTGCGAAATGTCCGACAGCACGAGCGTACGGCGGCGGCTCAGCGCCACGCTGTGCAGGTAGTCCAACGCCAGCGCCAGCGAATTGAGGTCGAGGTTGTAGGCGTCGTTGATAAGTATCGAGTCGTTGATGCCCTCCTTCACTTCGAGACGCATCGCCACCGAAGGAGCCGCGGCGAACGAAGGGGCGGGATAATGCATCGCATCGCAGAACGCCTCGACGATCTGGGCGTTGCGGCGCGAAGCGGCGTTGCCGATGACCGATTCCGGCACTTCGGGATACGCGGCGGCATCGACGGGACGGCGGTCGGCGAAATGCGCCGCGACCATACGGCCCAGCGGCTCGTAATAGCTGTGGTAGATGATTTTGGAAGCGCTGCGGGCGAGAATCATCTTCTCGTCGCATTTCTGTTCCAGATTGATGAAATTCTCCTGATGGGCGTCGCCGATCGAAGTGAAGATCACCGCGTCGGGGCGGATGATGCGTTCGAGCCGCTCCATCTCGCCGGGTTTCGAGATGCCCGCTTCGAAAATCGCCAGTTCCTCGTCGCCCTCCAGCATCAGCACTGAAAGCGGTACGCCCAGCTGCGAATTGTAACTCTTCGGCGAACGGTAATATTTCATGCCTTCGGGCAGCTCCTCGGCGATCCACTCCTTGATGACGGTCTTGCCGTTCGAGCCGGTGATGCCGACCACCGTACCCCGGAACTGCGCCCGGTGATAGGCCGCCAGCCGCTGAAGGGCTTCGATGGCGTTGTCCACCTGCACGAAACCGCACTCCCCGGTGCACGAGGAGGCTTCGACGCCCCGCTCGACGAGGAACGCACGAACGCCCCGGCTCTGCATGCCGGCGATGAAATCATGCGAATCGTGGTTCGCGCCGCGCATGGCGACGAACATCGGGCGGCACCCCAGCTCGCACGAAAGCGAACGGCTGTCGGTAACGACCGACCGCACCTCGGAATCGCAGCCCGAAAACTTTCCGCCACAAATGGCGGCAATACGTGAAAGTCTGTAATTCATCCTCTTATCATTTTCCGTTCCGTCTGCCGTGCGGTCTACTCTTGGCAGCCGACACGACACGCCGCACTCGGCCGGAACGCCGCGAAAAATCGTCAGTCCATCTTAAAAGTCACGATCGTAATGCCCGCCCCGCCGCGGTCGGCATGCTCGTCCTTGGCGCATTCGACCTCAGGGACCGTGCGCAGATAGCGGCGGATCTCCTCCTTCAAGGCCCCCGTACCCTTGCCGTGAAGGATCGAAACCGACCCCACGCCCACCATCAGGGCGTCATCGACGAAATCCTGCACGGCGTCCAGCGCTTCGGCGGCGCGCATGCCCCGCACGTCGATATGGTCCCTGAAATTGAGTTTGCGGGCCGAAATATCGACCGAGACCACCGTACGGGCCGTCTGCGGGCGCGTCGCTTCGCGGAACTCGCTGTTCGACACCACGGTCAGCAGTTTCCGGTCTACCGTGGTAAGTATCTGCCCGAAGGCGACCTGCGCTTTCTTCCCCTTGACCGACTGCACCACGCCGACCATATCCTGCCCGGCCATGCGGACCTTGGAACCGGTTTCGACCTCGCGGGGTTTGGGCGGTTCGGGGGCGGCAGCCGCCGCCTGCGCTTCGCCGCGCTGGGTTTTGCGCTCGATGCGCCGCTGGCGGCGGCGTTCGATACGCTCGATCTCACGGGCCACCTGCGCGTCCTTCTCGGCCGTATCGGCCTGCTCGACCGCATCGCGGAAGTCGTCCAGCTCGCGGCGCGCCAGCCGCGTCAGCTCTTTTTCGGCCTGCGCTTCGCGGATGGTCCTGATCGTATTCTCGATCTGCTTGTTGGCGTCGGCGATCAGCCGCTGGGCCTCCTGCTTGGCCTTTTTCAGAATCTCCTGCCGCTCGGACTTGATCTTCGCCAGCTGCTCGGCATAAGTCTGCTCCAGCTCTTCGACCTTGCGGTCCGTCAGGCGGATGCGGTCGCGTTTCTGTTCCCAGTAATGTTTGTCACGGGCGATTTCGCGCAGCTGCTTTTCGATGTTGATATGGTCGCTACCGGCCTTCTCGCCCGCAATGCGGATAATCTCTTCCGGCAGGCCGATCTTGCGGGCGATCTCCACGGCGAACGAACTGCCGGGCTTGCCCGTTTCGAGCCGGAACAGCGGCCTGATATGCTGCACGTCGAACATCATGGCGCCGTTGGCGATGCCTTCGGTGTTCGACGCATAATATTTGATATTGGCGTAATGGGTCGTGATAACGCCGTAGCACCCCTTGGCCAGCAGGCGTTCGAGGATGGCTTCGGCGATGGCGCCGCCGATGACCGGCTCGGTACCCGACCCGAATTCGTCGATCAGCACCAGCGTCGCGGAGGAGGCTCCGGCCAGCATGTTCTTCATGTTGAGCAGGTGCGACGAGTAGGTCGAAAGATCGTCGTCGATCGACTGTTCGTCGCCGATGTCGATGAAGATCGACCGGAACACGGGCAGCTCGGAGACCTCCGACGCCGGCACGAGGAAACCGCACTGGAACATATACTGCACGATGCCCGTGGTTTTCAGGCAGACCGACTTGCCGCCCGCGTTAGGCCCCGAAATGACGAGGATATGCTTGTGGCGGTCCAGCTGCATGTCGAGCGGCACGACCTCGCGGCCCTGCGCCCGGAGCGTCTGCTGCAGCAAGGGATGGCGGGCGTTTTTCAGCACCAGCCGGTCATCGGTCGAGACGATCGGCTTCACGCAGCCGTTCTCCGAGGCCCAGCGCCCTTTGGCGCGCAGCATGTCGATCTCGGCGAGGTAATCGCCCGAATCGGCGATCAATTCCGCATCGGGACGCACCGAATCGGTGAACTCCGAGAGGATGCGGACAATCTCGCGCCGCTCGGCGTATTCCAGTTCACGCAGTTCGTTGTTGATCTCCACCACCTCGACCGGCTCGACGTAGAACGTGCGTCCGGTGGCCGACTCGTCGTGGATGAAGCCCTGCAGTTTGCGTTTGTTGGCCGCGGCGACCGGAATCACGGCTTTGCCTTCGCGGATCGAAATCTGGGCGTCGGCATCGACGATACCGGCGCTTTTGGCGGCCGACAGCACGGCCTGCAGGCGTTTGGCGGCCTGTCCCTCGCGTTCGCGGACGGCGCGCCGGATCTCCAGCAGACCGGGCGAAGCGTTGTCCTTCACGTTGCCGAAGCGATCGACGATGGCGTCGATCCGCTGCACGATTTCGGGAAAGGCCGCGACGCCGCGGCTGCGGGCGTGAAGCGCCGGATATTGTTCTTCGCGGTTGAGAATGAACGCGACGATGCCGCCGACGACCGTCAGCGCACGATGCAGCGTCACCACTTCCTCGACGTCGAGGAACGAGCCTTCGACGCGCAGCTTGGCGACGATATGATCGACGTCGGGATACTCCCCGCCGGGAAATTCGTGTTCCATATCGAGCAGCAGACGCATCTCGTCGGCAAGCGTCAGCCGCCGGGCGATCTCGCGCGCCGAAGTCGAAAAGGTCTCGCCGGCCAGCCGCGCACGGGCGGCACGCATGGTACAGCGCGCCGCAACCTGTTCACGAAGCCGGTCGAAGCCGATCTTCTGCTCGAAGTTTGCAGGATAAATCATGGTGCTATGTCGGGTAAAGGGCTACCGCAGCCGCCTGAGCGAATCGCGCTCGGCTTTCTCGGCGGCCTTCGCGGCCTTCCGGTCGGCCCGCTCCTTCATCTTCTCAGGGTTGCGCCCGAAGAGCGAAAGATGGACGTAACGGCCCGGATACTGTTTGACGTCGGCCAGCAGTGCGGAGAGATTCTCGCTGGCCCGGTTAAGCGAATCGTAAAGTTCGGGATCGTTCATCAGCTTGCCCACCGTGCCCTCGCCCTGCGCGATGCGGGCCACCAGATCGTCGAGATGCCCGACGGTCTGCGAAAGCTTGACGGCGAACTCCTCTTCGGAGAACTGCGCGACGACCCGGTCCACATTGCCGATGATGCTGTCCACGCGCTGGGCGTTGTCGCCGAGCATGTCGGAGAACTTCGAAAGGTTCTCCAGCGCGCTTTTCAGGTTGTTTTTCTCGGCGGAAAGGATCTGCGCCATGTCGCCCGTCACGGAGTTGAGATTGCCGAGCGTCCCGGCGATATTGCCGGCGTTGTCCTCCATCAGCCTGTTGAGGTTGTCGAGCGCACGCGACAGATCGCCGGTGAGCTGCGAGACCTTCTGCTTGAAGAAATCCAGCTCCGAACCGGCCACATCCATCAGGTCGCGGTCGCGGCTCGACCGCAGCGTATCACCTTTATGCAGGTAGGTGTCGGCCGTGCCGTAGGTGATTTCGATCGCCTTGGCGCCCATCAGCCCGTTGCTGAAAATCTTGGCTTCCGAATCGGTCGGAATGCGGTACTCGCGTTTGATGGTGAACCGCAGCACGACTTTATCGCTGCGGGCGGGGTCGAACGACAGGCCCGTCACCGAACCGATCTTGACGCCCTTCATCATGATCGGCGAAGCGTTCTGCACGCCGTTGATCTGGTCGTAAGCCGCATAATATTCGACATTGCGGCTGAAAATATCAAATCCTTTCAGAAAGCGGATGCCCGCCCATGCGACGCCGATCATCGCCACGGCGAAAATTCCGATCTTAACTTCCCTTTTCATATCTCGTATGTTTTTATTTCACGATCCGAGTTCCCCGGCAGCTCACCACAAAGGCGTCGGGGAAGACCTTGCGCACCGCCGCCAGTTGTTTCTGCGCCGCAGCGCGGGTCTCGTATTCGCCGACGCAATACTTATAACGGTATTTGCCGTCGGCCGTATATTGCTTCACCTTGCCGCGGTAGCTCTTGAACCGCTCGGACGAAGCCGGCACGGTCTGGGGGCTGGCCAGCACCTGCACGGTATAGCGCAGCGGCTGCGCGTCCTGTTTCGGAGCCGGCTGCTTCGGGGTTTCGGCTTTCGGCGTCTCACGCTTCGGGGCGCCGGCCTTGGGAGTCTCCGTTTTCGGCGTCTGCGTTTCGGACGTCTCCCGCTCTGCCGGCGCAGTCACGGATTCGGATTTGGCGGCGGAGTCCTTCGCCCCCGCCTTTCCGCCGGCCCCGCGCACAGGCTCCTTGCCGACGACCACTTGCTCCGGTTTCTGCTCCGGCTTAGGCGCCGCAGCGGCCTCCTCTTCGGCGTTGCGCGTTTCGAGCACATAGGCCGAATAATTCTTCACGCCCTCGTAAATCGAACGGGCGATCTCGGTCTGGCCCTTCTCCGACTTCATGTAGGCAGCCTCCTGCGAGTTGGAGAGGAATCCGATCTCGGTCAGCACGCCCGGCATGTCGGTCGCATAGAGCACGCGCAGCAGCTGGGGTTTGATGCCCCGCGAGTGGCGGCCCGCCTTCAGGTAGTTGTTCTGAATGCAGCGCGCGATGGCCATGCTGTACTCGCCGTAGGTGAACTGCAGGTTCTGTATATAGGCCCGCACGATGGCCGCCGTACGTTCGTCGGACATGTCGATCAGGTCCTCGCGGTTGTTCTCGAACAGCGCGTTTTCGTTGTAACGCTGCTCCTTGGGGCTTTCGCCCATGATCAGCGTCTCGACGCCGCGCGCGGCCGTAGACTTGGCCGCATTGACATGGATCGAAATGAAGAGGTCGCCGCCGGCCTTGTTGGCGATGTCGGCACGCGCCTGCAGGTCTTTCGCCTTGTCGGGTCCCAGCGCCTTGTCCGTCTTGCGCGTATAGACCACCTTCACGCCGGGCATGCCCTCCTCGATCATTTTGCCGAGCTTGAGAGCCACCTTCAGCGTCAGGTCCTTTTCGCTGGTTCCGCCGTAGTGCGCACCGGGATCGTTGCCGCCGTGACCGGGGTCGATCACCACAACTTCGACTCCGTGCGCAATATTCCCGGCCGATGCCGCGTTCGTAAGAACGGTTACGGCCGCAAATGCGAATAACAGGAACAGTCGTGTGCGCATATTTAAGAGATCAAGTGTAAGCTTTCTGTAATTTTTTACCTATCTTTGTCGCGCCTGAAAACCCCGCGGGAGGTCGCCGGAGACCTGATTCAGGCGTTTTTGCCGACATGTCGGCAAAGGTACGAAAAATTATTGGAATTTTGGATAAACTTAGGGTAAAATATCTGTTTTCGGCGGCGCTGATCCTGCTCTTCGCCCAGCTGGTGTTCGGCGCGTCCGCACCCCGGAGCATGTTCGCCGCAGCCGCCCCGGACAGCACCTGCACCCACGATTCCGTTCCGGCATATACCCTTCCGGAAGCCGCGGCCGAAGTTCCCGAAGCCGCCCGCACACGCAGCGAACGCCGCGCGCAGGCACGGGCCGCCCGCGAGAAAGCCCGCCGCCACGCCGAATTCGAAGCCATGTCGCAGGAGGAGCGCGACTCGATGTTCAGTTCGCAGGTCGATTCGCTCATCGCCCGCCGGGCCGACTCGCTGGCCGGCAGGCAGGCCGACACCGTGGCCCGCGACTCGGTCAAGCGGCCGCGCAAGCCCGGCGCCTTCCTCGACGATCCGATTTCGGGCAAGAACAAGGACTCGCTGGTTTACGACGTCCGCAACAAGATGGTCTACATCTACAACGAAGGCGACGTCACCTATCAGAACAGCAACCTCAAAGCCGACTACATGCAGATCGACATGAACTCCAAGCTGATCCACGCATACGGCAAACCCGACTCGCTCGAAGGCAAGGCCATCGTCACCAAACCCGAATTCTCCGACGGCGGCGAAGCCCCCTACAAGATGGACACGATCACCTACAACCTCGAATCGAAGAAGGCCAAGATCAAGGGCGTGGCGACACAGCAGGGCGACGGCTGGCTGGTGGGCGGCAGCGTCAAGAAGATGCCCGACAACACGATCAACATCGAGAACGGAAAATATACGACCTGCGACGAAACGGATCATCCGCACTTCTATCTGGCGATGACCAAGGCCAAGGTCATTCCGGGCAAGAAGGTCGTCACGGGTCCGGCCTATCTGGTCATGGAGGACGTGCCGATCTATTTTCTGGGCATTCCCGAAGGCTTCTTCCCGATCAGTTCGGGTCCCAAGTCGGGTCTGCTGATGCCCACCTACGGCGAAGAGTACACCAAGGGATTCTTCCTGCGCGATCTGGGCTACTACTTCACGCTGGGCGATTACGCCGATCTGGCCGTCCGCGGCGGTATCTACACGCTCGGTTCGTGGGAGGCGTCGGCCGCATCGCGCTACATCAAGCGCTACAAGTACAGCGGCAGTTTCAACATGCAGTACTCGAACATCAAGACGGGAGAGAAAGGCGAACCCGACTATATCAAGCAGAGCAACTTCCGCATCCAGTGGACCCATTCGCAGGACCCCAAGGCCAACCCCGGTTCGACCTTCTCGGCGTCGGTGAACTTCGCCACCAGCGGTTACAGCAAGTATTCGGCGACCAACCTCAACGACATTCTCGCCACGCAGACCAACTCGTCGATCGCCTATTCGAAGAACTGGGCCGGCACACCGTTCTCGCTCTCGGCGAACATGTCCATTTCGCAGAACTCGCAGAACAAGACCATTTCGGTAACCCTGCCCACGCTGGTCTTCAACGTCTCGCGCTTCTACCCCTTCAAACGCAAGGAGAAAACCGGCAAGGACCGCTGGTACGAGAAGATTTCGATGCAGTACACGGGTAAAATGACCAACTCGGTGAGCACCACCGAGGACAAAATATTCTCGAAGGAGACGCTCGACAACATGAAGAACGGCATCGAACACAACATCCCGGTTTCGGCGTCGTTCAACCTCTTCAACTACATCAACATCTCGCCGTCGGCCAACTACAACGAGAAGTGGTATTTCAAAAAGGTCGAGCTGGAATGGAATCCCGTCACCAACAGCGTCGACACGCTGCCGGCGCAGTACGGCTTCTACCGTCTATACAACTACAACTTCAGCGTCTCGACATCGACGACCGTGTACGGCATGTACGACTTCACCAAAAAACGCCGCGACCGCAAGATTCAGGCGATCCGCCATACGATCACGCCGTCGATCGGATTCTCGTACGCCCCGGACTTCGGCGATCCCAAATACGGCTATCAGAGCAACTACCAGTCCGATTCGACCGGTACGTTCCGCCCCTATTCGCCCTATTCGGTCAATGCCTACGGCGTCCCCAGTTCGGGACGTTCGATGTCGATGAACTTCTCGCTGTCGCAGAACCTCGAAATGAAGGTGCTGAGCAAGCGCGACACCTCAGGCGTCAAGAAGATCAAACTGATCGACGAGCTGCGGCTCAGCGGTTCGTATAACTTTCTGGCCGACTCGATGGGACTCTCGACCATCCCCATCTCGTTCCGCACCACGCTGTTCGGCAACTTCGGCATCAACCTCTCGGCGACGCTCAACCTCTACAAGCTGACCCCCGACGGAAAACTGTACGACAAGCTCTTCCTTCCGGGACGTATCGAATCGACGGGCTGGTCGTTCGGCTACACCTTCAAATCGCGTCAGGACCGTACGGAACGCGCCATCAACGACATCACGAGCATTCCGCCCGAATACATGAACCCGTTCTACGACCCCTACGGCAACATGGACCCCGTACTGCGAAGGCAGTACATGGCCCAAACCTACTACGACTTCTCGCTGCCGTGGAACTTCGGTTTCAACTACACGGTCAACTACTCCATATCGCGGGGAAATTATCCGCCCAAAGGCTACAAAAAGAACATTACGCAGACGATCGGCTTCAACGGCAGCGTCAATCTGACGCCGAAGACGGGCGTCACGTTCCAAGGCGGTTACGACATCAAGCAAAACAAGCTGACGACCTCGTCGGTCTCCATTTCGCGCGACCTGCACTGCTGGCAGATGTCCTTTTCATGGATTCCGTTCGGCTACCACCGCAGCTGGAGTTTCAACATCGGCGTCAAGGCGGCGTCGCTCTCCGACCTCAAATACGACAAGAGTCAGAGTATGTACGACAATATGTACTAAACGTACAAAAGCCGCCGCCCGTCCGGAAAATGGAAACGCCCTGCCGAGGCAGGGCGTTTCCATATATAATGGGGTGTCCGCACAATCGGGACTGCCCCTGCGGAGCTAAATTTTCCGGACTTCAGGTTCTTTGCGGTCGATGTAGTTCGGATAGCGGAACTGCGGCATGCCGAGCGCCATGACGGCGCAGATACGGCGGTCTCGAAGTCCCAGCATCCGGTTCAGCCCGCCTTTCCCGTCCTGCCGCACGGCGGTCAGCACGAATCCCATGTAGACCTGACTCACACCGAGCGATTCGGCCGTCAGCGAGGCGTTCTGATAAGCGAGGTTCGCGTCCTCGGCGCCGAAGCGGCTCTCCTTGGGCGCATGGATGAACAGCACAGCCGTCGCACCCCGCAAAATGCGGTCGACGCCCTGCTCCGCATATTCGCGGCGCATCCGTCTGAACGCCGGAATGTAGCGGTAAACGCCCGGCAGCAGCCGGCTCAGCCAAGGCCGCACGAGCGGGTTAGACAGACGCTTCACGATCCGGCCGAAAACGCCCAGCGTATATTCGACGATTTCGCGCCGCATAGCGGGGTCCGTCACCAGCGTATAACCCAGCTGGCGGGCGTTGGTCGCCGTCGGCGCGCGGTCGGCGGCGGCAACGATGCGGTCCAGATACTCCTGCGGCACGGGACGCTGGGAAAAAGCGCGGTTCGAACGCCGCACGGCGAGCAGCAGTTCGACCTGTTCGGGCGTCGGCAAAGCCGCATAGTCGATCGGATGCACCTTCTCCGCCGGGAAATCGGCATGTTCGACCGCCCCCGTGGGACATGCCGCCGCGCAATGGCCGCAGACGATGCAGTTTTCGGGTTTATGCAGCGTCACCGCAGCCCCGGCCTTCTCCTGAACGAAAATCTGCGACGGGCACACCTTCACGCAGCGGCCGCAGCGGATGCAGATCGCATCATTTACTCGAATCGTATTCTCCATCATATCTTTCAAATTTTTTCAATATCTTTGGCATCTATCCGACAAACAGCATGCACCCCATCGTCATCAAACATTTCAGCGAAATCTCCGCCGCCGAGTACCACCGCATCGTGCAGGCCCGCGAAGCCGTCTTTTTCCTCGAACAGCACATCACCGAACCCGACGCCGACGAGGTCGATCCGCAGAGCGTCTTTCTCTGGACGGAGGAGGACGGCCGCGTCGTCGCATTCCTGCGGATCATCCCCGCAGGGATCGTCTGCGCCGAGGCATCCGTCGGACGGGTGCTGGTAGACGCCGGTTACCGCCGCCGCGGGTTGTGCCGCCGCCTGATGCACGAAGCCCTGCGGCATATCGCCCGGACGTGGGGTCCGCAGCCCGTCCGCATCTCGGCGCAGGAGTACCTCGTCGGATTTTACGCATCACTGGGCTTCGAAGCCGTTTCCGGGACCTACCTCGAAGCCGGCATCCCGCATGTCAGGATGCTGAGACGGTAACAAAAACAATTCCGGCGGCAAAGGAAATCCCTGCCGCCGGAATCGTTTTTAGGATTAATGCTTCACCGACGCCATCTCCGCGGGGTTGTGCTTGTATTTGAACACCAAGGCGAAGACCACGGCCACCACGAGGGCGTAGCCTGCGAAGATGTACCACGAATCGGGCCAGCCCCACGCATCGACGACGGCGCCTGCGGCGTACGAGCCGAAGAAGGCGCCGAAGCCGTTGGTCATGATCATGAAGACGCCCTGCGCCGAAGAACGGATTTCGCGGCTGGTCTCCTTCTCGACGAACAGCGAACCCGAAATGTTGAAGAAATCGAACGCCACGCCGTACACGACCATCGAGAGGATCAGGAACGCCGCGCCCGAACCGGGATTGCCGATGCCGAAGAATCCGAAGCGGAGCACCCACGCCAGCATCGAAATCAGCATCACCTTCTTGATGCCGAAACGCCGGAGGAAGAACGGGATGAGCAGGATGCAGAACGTCTCGGACATCTGCGAGAGCGACAGCAGGATCACCGAGTGTTTCACGATCGCCGAATCGGCATACTGCGGCATCGACCCGAAGTTCTGAATATAGGTATCGCCGAAAGCGTTGGTTATCTGCAGAGCGGCGCCGAGCAGCATCGAGAAGATGAAGAAGACGGCCATACGCTTCTCCTTGAAAAGCGCGAATGCGCGCAGCCCCAGCGTGTCGATCCACGACTGCGACTTGACGTTGCGGTCCACGGGACATCCGGGCAGCGAGAAGGAGTAGACGGCCAGCACGAACGACAGGAACGCCGAAACATAGAGCTGCCAAGCGGTGAGCTTGATCTGGATGCCGCCGATATGCGTCAGATCGACGAACCACATCGCGGCGATGAATCCCACGGTCCCCCACACGCGGATCGGCGGGAAGTGTTTCACGGTGTCGAGTTTCGCCAGATCGAGGGCGTTGTAGGCCACCGAGTTGGACAGCGCGATCGTCGGCATGTAGAACATCACGCTCAGCAGCATGCAACTATACAAAGGCGCATAGGCCGTCTGCGAAGCCGCCGCCACGAGGAAGGCGCCGCTGATCAGGTGGCAGATGCCCAGCAGCTTCTGCGCCGGAATCCAGCGGTCGGCTATGATTCCCATTACGGCAGGCATGAACAGCGAGGCAATGCCCATCGTCGCGAAGAAACTGCCGATCTGCAGTCCCGTGAAGTCGAGTCCGCCGCCCAGATAGGCGCCCAGCGAAATAAGCCACGAGCCCCAGATGGCGTACTGGAGGAAGTTCATAACGATAAGGCGAAACTTAATTCCCATAATTCTCTGATTTTACGTTATTTTAATTTCAGGTTCATTTTAGTTCGGAAACGATTAAAACAAATGTACGAAATTTTTTTCGGAATTTTCTTTGCAATTGAAAAATAAAGTTCTACTTTTGCATCACCAAAACGTCATTGAGCTATGGTGTAATGGTAACACAACAGATTCTGGTCCTGTTATTCTTGGT
>OJNT01001547.1_pt1 | contig 15246 bp, 10 predicted proteins | sample 1597981 | NCBI WGS metagenome assembly OJNT01 (sample SAMN01915211, study PRJEB22387) | human gut metagenome | isolation source: stool | host: Homo sapiens | place: USA
AAAATTAATAATTCAATAAAGGGGTCTTAGGAAGTTGTAGTCAGAAATGAAAATTCTCAATGTGGCTAATCGAGGAGAAACATAGTGAAACGTAGATCGTAATAAACCTCTTATTGTTTTGTTGATGCAAAGTAACGGCTTTTATTTGGTATATGCACTATACTTTATCATTTATCTGCCATATAATACCCTTTTTTGTGAAATAAGACCAAGACTTAACAATTGGAAGGGAACAGAAGGAGAGGATAAGACATAAAAAAAGTCTGGTGTGCTTGTATGCACGTCAGACTTTCAATTCTCTCGAGTGTTGTACTGAAATTATTCAGCTACAACAGCTGCGCTATCTACTGCTACAGTGTCAGCTGCTGCGGCTTCAGCTGCTGCTGCTTCTACAGCTGCGATTGAGTCAGCGATACGGATAGAATCTGCAGTTGCTTGTTCAGCGTTAGCTGCTTTGTTGCCACAAGATGCGAAAGATACTGCTACGATAGCTGCAGCCATCAAAACTAATTTTTTCATTTTCTTTACTTTTAAAACGTAATACAATCAATTGCTTTATTAAAACGTTGCAAAGGTATGTACTTTTTGAATATGTTGTTCTCGAAACCCCAACTTTTTTTATATTTTTTTTGGAGCTTCGGCTGTTTTTATCCCTATCTATGTGTTTTACAACATATTAATCTTCGGCAATGCTGTTGTATAAGTATCTCTTGATACTTCTTTTGGGCGTTTTCTCAAATTCAGTCGGATAAAGTTGGATTTGGCTTACTTTTTCGTAGGCTGCCACGCTGTTATTCAGATTTTTGAGATTCTCATCCATGATGGTTTTAAGGTTATCCGGCTGGTTTAGTCCCAAGGAATCCAGGGCTTCATAGTCGGCATAAACCAGCGCTACCAGTCTTTTATTCCGTTCGATGACAAGACTTTCCAGGACGAAAGGCATGTTGTTGAGCCGTGCTTCTATCTCTTCGGGGAAGATATTCTGTCCACTGGAACTGAGAATCATGGTTTTGCTGCGTCCGCGTATGTATAGGTTGTTGTCGTCGTCCAGTGTACCCAAGTCGCCGGTGCGAAGCCATCCGTCTTCGGTGAAGACTTCTTTGGTGGCTTCGGGGTTTTTGTAATAACCCGTCATCACGTTCTCGCCACGTACTTGTATTTCGCCGAGTTTGTCGTCCGGGTTTTCCTTGTAGATACGGGCTTCCATGATGTCGAGTACCCGTCCGGAGGAAGTCGGGACGAATTCATTCCAGGGAGCATAGCTGATGAGAGGGGCACATTCAGTCATGCCGTAGCCGATGGTGAAGGGGAACTTGATGCGATGGAAGAATTCTTCCACTTCCGGGTTCATGGCTGCGCCTCCTATGATGACTTCCTTGAAACGTCCGCCCAGTGCGTCAATCAGTTTCTTGCGGATTTGCCCGTATATCTGTCCGTCGAGCAAGGGAATGCTGAGCGCCCATTTCATGGTCTTTTTGTTGATGATGGGCTGTATGACATTCTTGTATATCTTTTCAATGACAAGGGGGACGGTGATAATCAGGTTGGGTTTCACTTCCTCGAAAGCTTTCATCAGAATCTTTGGGGAAGGCACTTTTCCCAACAGTGTGACGTGTGTGCCGACGGCCGTGGCGGTAAGGAAATCGAATGCGCAGCCGTATGCATGTGCCAAAGGCAGGAAAGAGAGCACTTTGTCCCCTTTCTTCAGCAGCTCGGTACGTATGCCGAAGGTGACGTTGCCGGCCAGGTTGTTTCCCGTCAGCATGACGCCCTTACTGAATCCGGTGGTGCCCGAGGTATAATTCAGCAGCATGACCTTGTCGTTGGAAAGGTCCGTGTAAACGATGTCTTCCTTGCGGAACCCGTTCGGGTAGGTCGCTTCCATTTCATCGCCCAGATGCTTGAGGAAACGCTGGATGGTTTCGCCGTCCCGCTGATACAGACAGCGGAAGTCGCTCAGTGAGAACACACCGCGAAGTCCAGTAAGTCGTTCTTCTTCCAGATGTTCCCAAATGGCATCGCTGGTGAAGAGGAACGTCGATTCGGAGTGGTTTACGATATGATGGACATCATTGGGGTTGAAGTCTTGCAGAATGGGGACTACGATACCACCGTAGGTGATGGTGGCCATATAGGCGATGCACCAGCGGGCATTGTTCTTGCCGATGACGGCTATCTTGTCGCCGCGGCGCAGTTGGCAGTACTTGAAAATAAGATGCAGTCTGGCTATTTCTTGTGCCACTTCGCCATAAGTATAGCTCTCGTTTTCTCCATAGTTGGTATAGCAGGGGAGGTCCCAATTCTCGCGGAAACTATGCTCGTATAGTTTGATAAAGTTCTCTTGTATCATTGCACAAATTTTAGTTGAGTGTGCAAAAGTAGGAAAAATAGATTAATAATGTATATATTTGCAGCATAAATGTGTTTATAAGCTCATGATAGATACCAATATATTTCAAGATAAGACGGCGGTTTACTATACGTTGGGGTGCAAACTGAACTTCTCGGAGACCTCTACTATCGGTAAAATTTTGCGGGAAGCGGGCGTACGTACGGCGCGCAAGGGTGAGAAAGCGGATATTTGTGTAGTGAATACCTGCTCGGTGACGGAAGTGGCGGACAAGAAGTGCCGCCAGGCCATCCACAAACTGGTGAAGCAACATCCGGGTGCATTTGTCGTGGTGACCGGTTGCTATGCCCAGCTGAAACCGGAGACGGTGGCAAAGATAGAAGGTGTGGACGTCGTGCTGGGAGCCGAGCAGAAGAAGGACCTGCTCCACTACCTGGGCAATCTGCAGAAGCACGAGACCGGCGAGGCCTACACTTCCGCTTTGAAGGATATACGTTCGTTTGCCCCGTCTTGTTCGCGTGGCGACCGGACACGCTTCTTCCTGAAAGTGCAGGACGGCTGCGATTATTATTGTTCCTATTGCACCATTCCCTTTGCCCGCGGACGTAGCCGTAACGGCAGCATTGCTTCTATGGTGGAGCAGGCCAGCCAGGCGGCTGCCGAAGGTGGAAAGGAAATTGTATTGACCGGCGTCAATATCGGAGACTTCGGCAAGTCTACCGGTGAGACTTTCTTCGACTTGGTGAAGGCGCTGGACGAGGTGGAAGGCATTGAGCGTTACCGCATATCCTCCATCGAGCCGAATCTGCTGACAGATGAAATCATAGAATACGTGTCCCGTTCCCGGCGTTTCATGCCTCATTTCCATATACCGCTGCAGTCGGGCAGTGACGAGGTGCTGAAGCTGATGCGACGCCGTTACGATACCGCCTTGTTTGCCTCGAAGATAAAGAAGATAAAGGAAGTGATGCCCGATTCCTTTATAGGGGTAGACGTGATTGTGGGTACCCGTGGAGAGACGGAGGAGTATTTCGGGCAGGCTTATGAGTTTATCAAGAGCCTGGACGTGACGCAGCTCCATGTCTTCAGCTATTCGGAGCGTCCCGGCACGCAAGCCTTGAAGATAGACCACGTGGTAGCACCCGAAGAAAAGCACCGCAGGAGCCAGCAATTGCTGGAGCTTTCGGACGAAAAGACCCGTGCTTTTTATGCGCGCCATATCGGGCAGACGATGCCGGTGTTGCTGGAACGTCCCAAACCCGGACTGCCGATGCACGGCTTCACTCCCAATTATATCCGTGTGGAAGTCCCTCATGATGCTGCCTTGGACAACCAGCTCGTGTCTGTGCGCCTGGGCGATTTCAATGCCGACGGCACCGCACTCTTGGGAGCAATGGAATGAGGAATGCCGCCTTTGCAACAAATAACTCATAACTTATAACTCATAACTGACGAAGTGAAATCAAAAATTGTCTATTGGCTGACTTATGCGGGCATGTGGCTTGTGGCACTTCTGCCTTTCCGGGCGCTTTATGCATTGTCTGACGGGCTGTACTTCCTGATGCGCCACGTCGTGCATTATCGGAAGAAAGTCGTTCGCCGCAACCTTCGCAATTCCTTTCCGGAGAAGTCGGAAACCGAATTGATGGAGATAGAGCGCAAGTTCTACCATTATATCTGCGACTATATGCTGGAAGAGGTGAAGATGCTGCGCATGTCTTTCGAGGAGCTCTGCCGCCGGATGAAGTATGATAATAAGGAAGAATACCTTGCCATGATAGAGAAGCATGGAGGCATTGTACTGTTGATTCCCCATTATGCCAATTTTGAGTGGATTATAGGCATGGGGGCCATCATGCATCCGGGCGACATCCCGGTGCAGGTGTACAAACCGCTAAGCAATAAGTATCTGGACGAGATGTTTAAGCATATCCGTGCCCGGTTCGGAGGATACAATGTGGCGAAACATTCCACGGCACGCGAAGTGATAAAGCTTCGCCGTGAAGGCAGACGGATAGCCATCGGCCTGATTACAGACCAGTCGCCCAACCGCAGCGAGGCCCATTATTGGACCACTTTCTTGAATCAGGACACCGTGTTCATGGATGGCGCCGAGCGCATTGCCAAGCTGATGGACTTCCCCGTCTTTTATTGTGAATTGGAACGGACATCCAGGGGATATTGCAAAGTGCTCTTCGATTTGGTTACCGAAACTCCCAAGCAGACGGCGGATGGCGAGATAACCGAGTGCTTCGCCCGTCGTCTGGAGCAGACCATCCGGCGCGAACCGGCTTATTGGTTCTGGTCTCATAAACGCTGGAAAAATAAACGAAAAGAATCTGTGCAACATGGATAAGATTGCTGTTGTCATATTGAATTGGAACGGATGTGATATGCTCCGTTCCTTCCTTCCCTCTGTTGTGCGTTTTTCGGAGGTGGATGGTGCTGTGGTGTATGTGGCGGACAATGGCTCTACGGATGCTTCCGTGGCAATGCTCCGTCGCGAGTTTCCTTCTGTGCACTTGATTCTGCTGGAAGAGAACCACGGTTTTGCCGACGGATACAATCTGGCATTGAAGCAGGTGGAGGCAGAATATGTAGTGCTGCTCAACTCCGATGTAGAGGTCACCGAGCACTGGCTTGTCCCGTTGGCAGAGTATATGGATGCCTATCCGGAGACGGCCGCTTGCCAGCCGAAGATACGCAGTTGGCGTAACAAGGGGCAGTTTGAATATGCCGGAGCTGCGGGAGGTTTCATCGACCGCTATGGCTATCCCTTCTGCCGCGGCCGTATTATGGGCGTGGTAGAAGAGGACAAGGGGCAATACGACACGGTGATACCCATTTTCTGGGCTACGGGGGCGGCTCTGTTCATCCGTCTGGCAGACTACCGGGAAGCGGGTGGGCTGGACGGACGTTTTTTTGCCCACATGGAGGAGATAGATTTATGTTGGCGGCTTCGTGCCCGTGGCAGACAGTTGGCATGTATACCGCAGAGTGTGGTATTTCATGTGGGAGGGGCCACTTTGAAGAAGGAGAATCCGCGCAAGACCTTCCTCAATTTTCGTAATAACCTTGTCATGCTTTATAAGAATCTGCCGCAAGAGGACTTGGCGTCCGTGATGCGTGTACGTGCGGTGCTCGATTATGTGGCTGCGTTCAGTTTCATGCTGAAAGGCCAGTTACCCAATGCTTTGGCCGTATTCCGTGCGCGCCGTGCCTACCACTCCCTTCGCACTTCATTGGCAGCGTCCCGCAAAGAGAATCTGAAAAAAACTACGCTTGCCGTAATACCGGAACGGACAAAAAGCAGTATATTGGCGCAGTTTTATCTGCATGGAAAGAAATTCTTTTCCCAATTGTAGGAACTGTTGCCTTTTATAATTGTTCAATCTATTAAAGGTTTTGAATTATGGAAAAACTAGTTAGAAAAATCGGATTAGTGGCACACGACGCCATGAAGAAAGACCTCATCGAGTGGGTACTGTGGAACTCGGAATTGCTGATGGGGCATAAATTCTATTGTACGGGCACCACGGGTACCCTTATCCTCGAAGCCCTCCGGGAGAAACATCCTGATGTGGAGTGGGATTTCACTATCCTTAAATCCGGTCCTTTGGGCGGTGACCAGCAGATGGGCTCGCGCATTGTGGACGGAGAGATTGACTATCTTTTCTTTTTCACCGACCCGATGACCCTTCAGCCGCACGATACGGATGTGAAGGCGTTGACCCGCCTTGCCGGTGTGGAGAACATCGTGTTCTGCTGCAACCGCAGTACGGCAGACCATATCATTTCCAGCCCGTTGTTTGTCGACCCGACGTATGAACGCACTGTTCCCGATTACAGCAACTACACCAAGCGGTTTGCAAATAAGCCGGTGGTGGCCGAAGCGGTGGAATCGGCAAAGAAGCGGAAACGGCAAAAATAAGGATGAAACTCGGTTCTACTGGGCATTCTTAATCTATCGCTACCCTTCGTTCATGGACAGCCCACACTGGTGCGATAGCCCACCCTTGCCGTTTGAAGTCATAGAGTTGCACAATAATGGTGTTGGTGAATCTGCCCATTCTATGTCGTTGAGGTATTGGTAGGGGAAGCGGAACTCTGTGAGGTTTATTTTCAATAGTTCATTCCTTCTGAAGTCTGCATAGTTGTATGGGTTTGTAAAGTCGTAAGGGGTGGGCAGGTAGAGGGCATTTCTCCAATGAAACTCGGAGCTGTATTTGATAGCAAGCGGCCGGTAGCAGGAAGAGAGCGACGATGGGGAGTAATGCCAGTCGTTGTATAGCGTTTCTCATTGACTTTTTGTTGATGATGGGGCAAAGGTACGGAATATTGGTATCAATGGTTGTATTCTACGGCAGAAAAGTTGCTGCATGCTCACTGCAGAACTTCTGTATACATTTTGCAGTGCTACTGCATATCTGTTGCAGCGTCACTGCAAAGCTATTGCAGTACTACTGCAAATATATGTGCAGCGCCACTGCAAAAAGCATGCAGTGTCTTTGCAGTGGGAAGTGTCTGTGTATCAATAGTGAATGGGGTGATTCGGCAATCTGTCATTCTCCGCGGCGTTGGCATATTTCCACTCCTGCAGCCTCTATATCCGCGCCCATCGGTGGATTGCGCTTTGCCAGCTTGAGGGTTATTTCCTCTATCTGTGGGAAGTCGTGGAACAATCGGTTTATAATTCGCCCGCATACATGTTCCAATAGTTTGGAAGGAATGTCCATCTCTGCCTTCACAGCTGTATGTACATCGGCATAGCTCACGGTGTCGGCTACGTCGTCCGTTTCTGCCGCACGCCGGATATCAACTTGCAGGCGCAGGCTGACGGTAAACTCATTGCCTACCACGGTTTCTTGTTCGCCCACGCCGTGATGGGCGAAGAAGCGAAGCGTATCAAGGAAAATATAACTGGTCATTACTTGTAGATTGTTTTCTGCAAACTTACTGATATTTTGTGGTACGGGCAAATCAGTATCCGGTTATTACGATTCAGGCTGTGGATTGTATTCTGTAAAATATAAAAATAGCGCGAAATTGTTTTTTATAGAATACAATTATGTGAGGGCCGGAATGAACTTATCGAATTATTTTAGGCACGGAATTATACGGGTTATCACGGTTACTTTCAATATTATCCGTGATTGTCCATGTAATCCGTGCCTAAAATAACCCTTTGTTAAGAATCCTTTCTTATCTTCCGGTGCTTTCTATCATGCTCCTTATTTTCTCGTTCAGGCTTTCTGCCTTCATCAGTTGTTCCAGTGTCAGGTGCATGCGCCAGCGCCAGTAGTGCCGCGGGTTGGCAGGAATATTGATGCGTTCTTCCTGCACGTTCGGGTTGCGCCATTTGCCGTCCATGGACATCCAGTCTTGCAGGGAGAGGATGCAGAGGATGGAGTTGCTATGGAGGTGATTGCGAACCACTTCTTCGCAGAGCTCCGGCGTGGCCGTTGCCGGTGCGGCACCGTAGTGCCCGAGCATGGTGTTGTAGTAACGCTGCGTCTGTTGGAAGTCTTCTTCCCACCAGCCGCGCAGGGTAGACATGTCGTGCGTGGAGATGGTGCAGACCGAACGGTATGGATACCAGTCTGTGTGGCCGAATTCTTGTTTCGGGTCTTTCGGCATACGTTGTATCTCCAGGGAAAGGATACGCAGGTCGTTCATCACCCATGCCACGCAATCGGGAATCATGCCTAAGTCCTCACCGCATACCAGCATGCGCGTGGACTGTGTCAGTTGCGGCAGTTTCTTCATGGCTTGCTGTCCCCAGAAGTCGTTGTGGCGGTGATAGTAGTACTGGTCATACAGCCGGTTGAAGGCAGCCTTTTCCCAATCGTTCAGTGCGCGGTAGATGTAGTCGTGCTGCACGCCGATGCGCGGATGGTATTCGTGCGGATTGTTGCGGTCGGGCACGAACAGCACATCGCTGATAAGGGCGTAAAGCCCGTCACGAATCCAGATGCTGTCATCGTCCGTTTTTCCGGCAAAGTAGGCTTCCACCTTGCGCTGGGTGTCGAACTCGGGACGCATGCGGTAAACCTCCCACGTGTCTGTCGGCTCTATGAAGGTCTGTTTCACATAGTCTGTATGCGGGCCGAAGATTTGTCCGAGGAAGTACTCATGGATATAGGGCTTTAGGAAGAAGTCTTCGCGGAATGCCAGCCCGTAGCTTTCTATCTCCTCGCGCGTCATGGGCAGGGCGGGGACGAATTGTCCCAACAGCCCGTGTACGGCGTGCATCGGTATCTCCCAAATGCGGAAGAAGCCGAGGATGTGGTCTATGCGGTAGGCATCGAAGTATTCTGCCATTTTGTGGAAACGTTTCATCCACCAGGCATAACCGTCTTTTTCCATGACATCCCAGTTGTAGGTGGGGAGGCCCCAGTTCTGTCCGTTCACGGAGAAGTCGTCGGGCGGTGCACCGGCTTGTCCGTTCAGGTTGAAGTAGTGGGACTCTTTCCAGGCTTCCACACTGTTGCGGCTGATGCCGATGGGAATGTCGCCTTTCAGCACTACGCCGTTGGCGCGCGCATGCTCCGTGGCGGCAAGCAGTTGCCGGTGCAGGTTGAACTGGATGTAATAATAGATGGCTATGTGCGGATAGTCGGCGGAGTCCGGCCGGCACAATGTCTCTATCTCCTTGGCATCGTAGGTGGCATACTTGGGCCACTCGCGGAAATTCGGGGTCTTGTAGGCATCACGCAGGTAGCTGAAGACGGCATATGGCTGCAACCATTCCTTGTTGGCTTCGTAGAAATTACGGAAAGCATCCGATGCCAGCACCTTTTCCCCTTCCTGCTTGAAGATGAGGTGGAAGTATTCCCACTTTGTCTTGTTCACAGCTTCGTAGTCCACGGCGGGCAGGGCATTCAGTTCCTTCTGGCGTTTGTTGAATTCGGCCATCACCTTCTTGTCCTTCAAGCTGCCCAACTGCTTCAGGTCGGCGTACATGGGATGGAAGGCATAGATGGAGATGCTACTGTAAGGGTAGGAGTCTGTCCAGGTATGCGTCATGGTAGTGTCGTTGATGGGCAGAATCTGCACCGCCTTCTGATTGGTGGCAACTGCCCAGTCAATCATGCGCTTCAAGTCGCCGAAATCGCCTACACCGAAGCTTTTCTCGGAGCGCAGGGAGAATACGGGTACGGCTACTCCGGAACCTTTCCATGCAGGAAGATTGAAGTATACATAACGGTCGCCGACAGCCAGCGTTTCGTTGGCGGCTATCTGCGGGTCGGCCATATAGCGGTTGGGATTGTTCTCCCAGGCCACGGCACGGCGCTCTTTCTTGTTGTAAAGGACGAATTTATACTCCAGCGGGAAGCTGATTTTGCCGGCATCCACTTCTACCTGCCATTCGGGGAAGTCGATGTCGCTCATAAGGGCAGCTTTGTCCGGGTTCCAGTCACCCAGCGCCTTCTGGTTTCCGCAGAGTGCCAGGCAATGGTCACTGTCTATGCAGGGGGCGTACGCCTTTATCAGCAACCCCTTTTTGTAGCTTTTCGGGGCGGCACTGCGTTCGCGATGCGCCAGCAGGGATTCTGTGAAAGCGGATGTATAAAAATACTGCTGCTCGGGCAGATTCTTCCAACAATCTTCTATGCGGTAAACTTTCTTCGGATTGTCTGCAACGTGCAGGATGCGTGGCAGGCTGTTCCACTCTGTCCGTATGGTTCTGCCATCTCGATAGATGTGGTAACTGTATTCGACGCTTCCATTACCGGGAATCTGGATATCCACTTCCGCGGTCCAGTGAATGCCGTCTACAGTGTGCAGGGGGGTGGCTTTGTTGGGCTGGTTGTTGCCAAGTTCCGGGATGGAACCCAGGACTCTGACTTCTTCACCCCAGCTGGTGCGATACTCGATATTGAATATTAGTGTCATATTATATTAGATTTAGAAATAGCAATAGCTGCAATGATTATGCAAGTATAGAAATTATTCCTCATAATCATGCAGCTACCGTTATCTAAGTCATTTAAATTCCTATGCAAACGTTTGTGCTTGCCGTGGGATTATCCACAGCGAGAAGCTCCGCACGTCTTGCAGATGAGGCAACCTTCTTGGTAAACCAGTGTTTCGTTACCGCAGTTGGGGCATTTCTTGCCTTTGGCTTCCGTGCCGTCCTGGATGTATTTCTTCAGGGCGCGTTCCACACCGTTCTTCCAGGTGTTGATGTTTTCGCTGTCCAGTTGCAGTGAACCTACCAGCTTGATGACCTGCTCGATAGGCATGCGGTAGCGCAATACACCGGAAATCAGCTTGGCATAGTTCCAATACTCTTTGTTGAACTTCTCGGACAGACCCTCGATGGTGACTTTGTATCCGCGCTTGTTCTCGAACTGGAAGTCGTAACGCTTGTTTCCGTGCTCATCCACATTCTTGATGATGTGGCCCGACACCACATTCTTCGGCAGGATGATGCCTTCATCATCATCCAGCACACCGGTGAATATTTCGTAGGGATGATTGTCCAGCAAGCCGACGAATGCCACCCATTTCTCCTTGTTGTTCTGGAAGCGGACAACGTCTGCATCCAATATTCTGGGACGTGTTTCAACGACCGTAGGCGGTTTGCACGGGGGAAGTTCGGACTTCTTGTCACTCTTGGTAGAGATGAGTACGCCGGAACGCGAACCGTCGCGGTAAACCGTACAGCCCTTGCAGCCGGATTTCCATGCTTCTACATACAGACGGTTCACGAGGTCTTCGTCTACGTCGTTCGGCAGGTTGATGGTTACGCTGATAGAGTGGTCCACCCATTTTTGGATACGTCCCTGCATCTTGACTTTCATCAGCCAGTCCACGTCGTTGGAGGTTGCTTTATAATAAGGTGATTTCTCTACCAGGGCATCCACTTCTTCCTGCGTGTAGCGTTTGGCGGGGTTGTATCCTTGTGCTTCCATCCAAGTCACGAACTTGGGGTGGAACACGATATATTCTTCAAAGGCATCTCCGGTTTCGTCGATGAAGTCCACATGGACGTTCGTATCGTTGGGATTCACTTTGCGGCGGCGCTTGTACACGGGCAGGAATACGGGCTCGATACCGGAGGTGGTTTGAGTCATCAGGCTGGTGGTGCCGGTCGGGGCGATGGTCAGACAGGCAATGTTGCGGCGTCCGTACTTCTTCATCTCCTCGTACATTTCCGGGTCAGCTTCACGCAGGCGGTTGATGAACGGGTTGTTCTTTTCGCGTTCTGTATCGTACACCTCGAATGCGCCGCGTTCTTTGGCCATTTCTATGGAGGAGCGATAGGCGTTGAGTGCCACCGTCTTGTGTACTTGCTCCGAGAATTCGGTTGCCTCTTCAGTGCCATAACGCAATCCCAGGGCGGCAAGCATGTCGCCTTCTGCCGTGATGCCTACACCGGTACGGCGGCCTTGGGCGCTTTTCTTGTAAATCTTCTGCCACAAAACGCGTTCTGTATGTTTCACGTCTTCACTTTCGGGGTCGGCATCTATCTTGCTCATGATGCGCTCTATCTTCTCCAGTTCAAGGTCGATGATATCGTCCATGATGCGTTGGGCCAAAGCTACATGCTTCTTGAATAGCTCAAAGTCAAAGTAGGCGTCCGGCTTGAACGGATTGACCACGTATGAGTAAAGGTTGATGGCGAGCAGACGGCAGGAGTCGTACGGGCACAGTGGAATTTCGCCGCATGGATTGGTGGATACGGTACGGTAGCCCAGGTCTGCATAGCAGTCGGGCACGGATTCCTTTAATATGGTATCCCAGAACAATACACCGGGTTCTGCCGATTTCCATGCATTGTGCACAATCTTTTTCCATAATGCGGATGCGTCAATGTCTTTTTGAAATGCCGGCTCTGTGGCGTCAATCGGATATTGCTGTGTATATGGTTTGCCTTCGATGGCGGCCTGCATGAAGTCGTCGGTCAGTTTTACGGAAACGTTGGCTCCGGTCACTTTGCCCTCAGTCATCTTGGCATCGATGAAGGCTTCCGAGTCGGGGTGTTTGATGGATACGCTGAGCATCAGTGCGCCGCGGCGTCCATCTTGAGCTACTTCGCGTGTAGAGTTTGAATAGCGTTCCATGAAGGGAACCAAGCCGGTGGAGGTCAGTGCCGAGTTCTTTACCGGTGAACCTTTCGGACGGATATGGGATAAGTCGTGTCCCACGCCGCCACGGCGTTTCATCAGCTGTACTTGTTCTTCGTCTATCTTGAAGATGGCACCATAAGAATCCGCTTCGCCGTCCACACCGATAACAAAGCAGTTGGACAGAGAGGCTACCTGATAGTTGTTCCCGATTCCGGTCATCGGGCTTCCTTGCGGAACAATGTACTTGAAGTGGTCGAGCAAGCCGAAAAGTTCCTCTGAACTTAATGGATTGGGGTACTTGGCCTCAATGCGGGCTACCTCATTGGCTATCCGCCAATGCATGTCTTCCGGAGACTTTTCGTAAATATTTCCGAAAGAATCTTTGACTGCATATTTGTTTACCCAAACTCTGGCAGCCAACTCGTCGCCTTGGAAGTATTTTAAAGATTCTCCGTAGGCTTCGTCATAAGAATAATTTTTCTTTTCCACAATGTTGTATCTCTTAGGATTAGTTACAAATAAGTAAAGTTGTAGAAGTTGTACTTATCGTTAACAAATGTATTTGCAAAGCTATGAATGTTTTTCAACTTGGCAAAATTAAAATGAATGTTTTTATTAACCGATATATAGTTTTCTATTGATTGCTATTAATTTATTGGTTTATAATGTTTTAATGATTTGAGTAAACGAATAAGTTTTCCAAAATGGAATTTATTAACAACTTGTTGGGCTGAAAGGTTCTCGGTTTAGTCGAACATAAGGTTACTTTTATCTGCTCGTAGAGATAATAATTGTTCATTTCTTGTTGAAAAGATGTATTTTATTCCGGATATATGATGATAAAAAAAGTGTGAACTCTTGAATGAATTGTTCGTGGATTACATTATCTTTGCAAAAAAAGAAAGAATGGAAAGCTTGAAACAAAGGAGAACAATCCGAAAATACCAGCAGAAGGATATTTCTGCTGATTTGTTAAATGATTTGCTTGAAACCTCTTTCCGGGCTTCTACAGTCGGGAACATGCAGGTTTATAGTGTGATTGTGACGCGTGATGCAGAGCGTAAAGCCAAACTGGCGCCTGCACATTTCAATCAGCCGATGGTTCGGACGGCGCCGGTAGTGCTTACTTTCTGCATAGATTTGCGCCGCTTCAGCAAGTGGTGTGAGCAACGTAAGGCTGAGCCGGGATACAACAACTTTGAGTGGTTTGTGACGGGGGCTGTCGATACCTTGCTGGTGGCACAGACTTTTTGTGTGGCTGCCGAGGAGAAGGGGTTGGGCATTTGCTATCTGGGAACTACCACTTACAACCCTCAGATGATTGTCGAAGCGTTGGAGTTACCGGAATTGGTGTTTCCCATCACGACAGTCACAGTGGGATGGCCTGCCGAACAGCCGGAACAAGTGGACCGTTTGCCGCTGGAGGCCATTGTACACGAAGAGGTTTATCATGATTATACTCCTCAGGACATTGACCGGTTGTATGCCTATAAAGAATCGCTTCCTGAGAACAAGCAGTTCATCTTGGAGAACAATAAGGAAACGCTGGCGCAGGTCTTTACAGATGTGCGTTATACGAAGAAAGACAGTGAGGCAATGTCGGAGAATCTTTGGAAGATAATGAAAAAGCAGGGATTTTGAAAATTAAGGATTAGGGATAAGGGATAAGGGATAAGGGATAAGGGGTTAAGCTAATGCATACTTAGCTGCATTTAATCCCTTATCCTTTATTCTTATCCTTTTTTCAGTGCGGCTTGAATCTCGTCGATTTCCGCACGGAATGATTTGTCCACCTCTTTCAGTTCTTTGATGGTTTTACATGCATGCAATACGGTGGCATGGTCTTTATGTCCAATTAGCGCACCGATTTTTGCAGTAGAGAAGTCTGTATGGTTTTTGGCTAAATACATGGCTATTTGTCGTGCTTGCACCACTTCCCGCTTTCTGGATTTTGTGTGGATGGTGGCAGTTTCCAATCCGAAGTGCTTGCATACGGTGTTGATGATTTCATCGACAGTCACTGCCTTGCTTTCGCTGTTCACTACCTTGCGGACGATACGTTGCGTCAGTTCCAGGTCTATTTCTTTATTGTATATGGTGGAATGCGCCATAATGGAAATGACGATGCCCTCCAGGTCACGTACACTGTCGCCCACGTTCTCTGCAATATAGTCAATCACTTCCTGGGGGAACTGCAGGCCGTCACGGTGTATCTTGTTGCGCAGAATGTTCTTGCGGAGTTCTACGGTAGGTTTCTCCAGCTCAGCCACCATTCCCCATTTAAAACGTGTAATCAGACGCTCTTCCATGCCCTGCAGCAATACCGGTGCACGGTCGGAAGTGAGGATGAGCTGCTTGCCGTTCTGATGCAGATGGTTGAAGATATGGAAGAATGTATTCTGCGTTTTGGTCACGCCGGCAAATTCCTGAATATCATCAATGATTAGAATATCAATGGTCTGGTAGAAGTTGATGAAGTCGTTAGTCGTATTGTTACGTACGGAATCGGTGTATTGCACTTGGAATAGGTGTGCAGATACATACAATACCCTTTTCTCCGGGTATAGTTCCTTGATTTTGGTTCCGATAGCATTGGCAAGATGGGTTTTGCCTACACCTGATGCTCCGTATAGGAACAGCGGATTGAAGATTGTTTTAGCCGGATTGAGAGCGACAGCTTCTGCAACGCTGCGCGACAGCTTGTTGCTGTAACCTTCGATGAAGGTTTCAAAGTTGTATTCTGGATTAAGGTGCGGGTCAAGTTCGGGGACGGGAATCTGCGGAATCCTTTTGTCCATCACTTGTTTTTGCGGTATGATG
>OJNT01001597.1_pt1 | contig 14907 bp, 10 predicted proteins | sample 1597981 | NCBI WGS metagenome assembly OJNT01 (sample SAMN01915211, study PRJEB22387) | human gut metagenome | isolation source: stool | host: Homo sapiens | place: USA
AACTCCACGATCCGGTCGTCAGCCAACCGGTCGAGAGCCATCTTGACCAAATCAACCTGCCCTGCCTTGTTCTCTTTGGAAAAGAGCCCCATATCAGACCGCCATGAGCTCCTTCTCTTTCTTCTCGAGAAGGGCGTCGACCTCTTTGCACATGTCGTCGGTCAGCTTCTGCAGGTCCTTTTCGGCAACCTTCAGGTCGTCCTCGGTGATCTCGCTGGCCTTCTGCTTTTTCTTGAACGCTTCCATCGCGTCGCGGCGGATGTTGCGGATGGCGACCTTGCCGGTCTCGGAATACTTATGGATCTGCTTGACGAGCTCCTTACGGCGCTCCTCCGTGAGCTGCGGGAAGTTCAGGCGGATGGACTTGCCGTCGTTCTGCGGGTTGATGCCAAGGTCAGACTCCTGAATGGCGCGCTCGATGGGCTTGAGGGCCGTGCCGTCCCACGGGGTGATGACGAGCTGGCGCGGATCGGGAGAAGCGATGGCCGCGATCTGCTGGATGGGCGTGGGAGAGCCGTAGTAGTCGACGCTGATGCGGTCGAGCACAGAGGCGTTGGCGCGGCCTGCGCGCACAGAGGCAAAGTCCGCGTTCACCGCGTCGATGCTCTTTCTCATTTTGTCGGAATAAACCTTGTAATCTTCTTTATTCATGGGGATACCTCCTCAAAAATTTTTATCGTAAAACCGCAAGTGCGGGGTCGCTCAGTTTTCGCCGACGATGGTACCGATCTTCTTGCCCTCGACCGCACGGATGATGTTCTCCGGGTCCTTGAGCGCGAAGACGAGCACGGGAATGTGGTTGTCCATCGAAAGCGACGTGGCCGTGGAGTCCATGACCGCAAGGTGCTGGGCCAGCACGTCCTCATAGGAGATGGCGTCGTACTTGATCGCATTTGCATCCTTGGCGGGGTCGGCGTTGTAAACGCCGTCGATGTTCTTGGCGAGCAGGATCACATCGGCGTTGATCTCCGCCGCGCGCAGCACCGCTGCCGTATCGGTCGAGAAGAACGGAGAGCCGATGCCGCAGCCAAAGAGCACTACGCGGCCCTTTTCCAAATGCCGGATGGCGCGGGCGCGGATGTAGGGTTCGGCGACTTCTTTGATCTCCAGCGCCGTCTGCACGCGCACGTCGACGCCCTTCTGCTCGAGCACATCGGCGACCGCCATGCAGTTCATCGCCGTGGCCAGCATGCCCATGTGGTCGGCACGGGTGCGCTCGATGTAGCCCTCGCCGTTTTTCACGCCGCGCCAGAAGTTGCCGCCGCCGATGACGACGCCCATCTGCACACCCATGTCCGTGCACTTTTTGATGACGTCGCACACCTTGGAAACGACGTCGAAGTCGAAGCCGAAGTGCTTGTCGCCCGCCAGCGCCTCGCCGCTGATCTTGAGCAGCACGCGCTTATACTTGAGTTGAGCCATGCTCATAATCTCCCCTTTCAGGAACAAGTTCAAATTTTCACAGCTACTATTTTAGCGTATTTTTGCTCTTTTGCATAGGGGGAAAGCGTAAACTTTTTTCACAAATTCGCTTTTCCCTTTTTCGTCAAGTTGAACCGCCGTGAATAGCGGAAAAAAGCAGCCGTATGAAACGGCTGCTTTTTTAGATTTTTGTTTACTTGATGCCCTTGATGCGGATAAGGTCCTTCAAAAGCTCGACCGTGCCATCGATGCCGAGCAGGCTCGAATCGATGCAGAGGTCGTAGCTCTTGGCATCGCCCCAGTCCTTGGCGGAATAGTAGTTATAGTAGGAAGCGCGGGACTTATCCGTCTTCTTGATGCGGTCTTTCGCCTCGTTCTCGCTGATGCCGTTGCGGGCGGCAACGCGCTTGATGCGGTTTTCGAGCGGAGCCGTGATGAAGAGATTGATGACGTCGTCGCGATCCTTGAGCGCGTAGTCCGCGCAGCGGCCGATCAGGACGCAGGGGCCCTTGTCGGCGAGCTTTTTGATCGTGTCGTAGGTCGCCAGGTACACCTGCTGTTCGATGGAGCCCTTGGGCGTCACATGGTTCATCGAGAAGGAATAGGGGTCCATCGCGATGGAATAGAGAAAGCTCTTCGGGCGTTCGTCAAAGGAACGGAACAGCTCTTCGCAAAGTCCGCTCTCCTCTGCCGCCTCCTTGAGCAGCATGTCGTCGTAATAGGCGATGCCGAGCTGCTTGGCAAGCATCGTGCCGATCTCGCGTCCGCCGCTGCCGTATTGTCTGCCAACCGTAATGACCATAAAGATTCCTCCTTTTTCGCGCCTTGAAACAAAATCGGTGCTATTTGGATTATAGCACCGATTTCGTAAGAAGACAATATTTTTTCCTGTTTCGATTTTGTAAAGGCGCGGCCTTATTCCGGAAGCGGCAGGCCGAGGCGGCGATACATCGTCTTTTTCACCGCGCGCAGAATATTTTCATAGCCCGTGCAGCGGCACAGATGGCCGGAGAGAAGCTTTCTGAGCTCGTCATCGGTGTAGAGGCGGTTCGTCTCCAAGATCTCGACCGCAGTCATGATGAAGCCCGGCGTGCAGAAGCCGCACTGGACAGCGGTCTCTTCAATGAACGCCTGCTGGATGTCGCTCAGCTCGCCGTCGGGCCCCATCAGGCTTTCGAGCGTGCGGATGTGCTTGCCGTCCGCCCAGACGGCGAGGTAGATGCACGAGTTGAATGCCTCGCCGTCGATGATGACGTTGCAGGCGCCGCACTCGCCGACCTCGCAGCCCTTCTTTACGGACGTCATATGGTAATCGTTTCGCAGCATATCGGTCAGCGACGCACGCACGTCGACCATTTTCTCAACGTCCTTGCCGTTTAAGTTGAATCGCACCAGCTTGTACTGACTCATTTGATGACACCTCCCGCCCGTTTGATAGACTCGATCAGGCAGCGCTTGGCCATTTCGACCGCGATGTGTTCGCGGAACGCCTTGGAGGCGCGCCAGCTGTCACGCGCGTGGATATCGTTGAGCACGGCGAGTGAGAACTCTTCCGCTGTCGTAAGTGTCAAGGGTTTATCCTTGGCAGCTGCCTCCGCGCTCGGGCAGCGCATCGGCACAGGACCGGCAACGCCGTAGGCGATGCGGGCGCGCTCAATAGTCTGCTTGTCGGGCGACAGGCGCACGTTCACGCTGCACCCGAGCGTTGCGATGTCCATCGCGTTTCTCATGGCGTACTTGATGTAGTAGCCATAGCAGTTTTCGTAGCTCGCCTTTGGGATGAGGATGGCGGTCTGGATCTCGCCATCCTCCACGCGGATGTCGACCTGACCGGCCTTGATGTAAAAGTCTTTGATGGGCAGGCGGCGGATGCCGTCCTTCCCCGTCAGCTCCACGATGGCCTCCCACGCATGCAGTGTGGAGGCGGAGTCCGCGCTCGTCACGCCGTTGCAGGTGTTGCCGCCGATGGTGCCGATGTTTCGGATCTGCGGGCCGCCGACCATGTCGACCGCCTCGCCGAGAACATTGATGTACTTCTGGATGATGGGGTCACGCGTGATGTGGGAAAAGCTTGAGAGCGAGCCGATGCGGATGTTTTCCTCCTCGTCGATGCTCACGCCGCGCAGCTCGTCGAGGCCGTAGATCGAGATGAGCTCCTTCCCGGCGCGCTTGCCCTCGCGCATCTGCACGAGCACGTCGCTGCCGCCGGCGATGATCTGCGCCTCGGGATGCTCCAAGCGGAGGGCGACGGCGTTTTCGACGCTTTCCGCCTCATAGAGTGCTTTCATGTCATACATGGCTCACTTCTCCTCCTTCCAGCTGTCGTGGATGAGCCCCGCCTTGCTGAACTCGGCGTACAGAACGTGCGGGGTGATGGGAACGGTGTCGATGGCGACGCCGGTGGCGTTGTAGATGGCGTTGCGGATGGCGGGCGCGCCCGAGCACGCGGGCGGTTCGCCGAGCGCCTTCGTGCCGAACGGCGACGTCGGCTCGGGATTTTCGATAAACTGCGCCTCGAGATGCGGGTGGTCCATGAACGTCGAGAGCTTGTAGTCGAGAAGATTATTGTTGAGGGGGCGTCCCGTCTTCTCGTCGAATAAAAGCTGCTCGCTCATGCCAAATCCGATGGCCATGGACATGCCGCCGTGGACCTGCGCCTCGGCAAGCGCGGGGTTGATGAGCTTGCCGCAGTCGTGGACGTTGATGATCTTCTTGAGCGTCACCTTGCACATCGGGATATCCACCTCGACGTCGGCAAAGGTGCAGCCAAACGAATAGGCGTTGTTGCGGATGGTGTAGGTCGACTCGGCGGTGATGTGCTCGGAGTCCGCGGCGTTGTACTGCGCGGTCATCGCAAGGTCTTTCAGCGACATGAGCACCATGCCGTCGCCCTTGCGGATGATGTTGCCGTCGACGATGTCCATATTGTCGACCGCCTGACGGGTGAGCTTTGCCGCGTACTGAAGAATTTTCTGCCGCAGAAGCGTCGCCGTCTGGCGGATGGAGAAGCCCGCGACGTAGGTCTGGCGGCTCGCGTAAGCGCCGAGGCCTGTGGGCGTGATGTCCGTATCCTGACATGAGACGACGCGCACGTCGTGATAGCTCTTGAGGCCGACGGCCTCGGCCGTCATCTGCGCATAGGCCGTGTCCGCGCCCTGCCCGATCTCCGTCTCACCGCACTGCATCGTCACCGTGCCGTCGAGATTCAGGAGCATGCGGTTCGAGGACGTTTCAAGCGAGATGGGATACACCGCCGTGTTGTACCAGAAGGCCGCCACGCCGATGCCGCGGCGGACGGGGCCCATGTCCTTGGCATACTCCTCGCGCTTTTTGTCGTATTCGATGTACTCCTTCCCCTTTTCCAGACATTCGCGGAAGGAATCGTAGTAGTTCGTGTTACCTGAGAAGCCGTCGTGGAAGCCCTTGGGCATGATGTACTTCATGCGGTATTCGAGCGGCTCCATGCCGACGGCCTTCGCGCACTCGTCGATGTTCGCGTCGTCCGCGAACGACGCCTGCGGCATGCCGTAGCCGCGCATCGCGCCCGCGGCGGGGCGGTTTGTGTACACGGTGTAAGCGTCGCCCTCGAAATTGTCGCAGGGATAGATCTGCGGGAACGAGCCCATGGCCTTGGCGACGATCGAATGGCCGTGCGAGGCATACGCGCCCTGATTGGAGAAGCACTCGACCTTGCGCGCGGCAATCGAGCCGTCCTTATGGAGCCACGTGATGATATGGAAACGGATCGAGTGGCGCACACGGTTACTGACGAATGTCTCTTCACGCGAGCAGTCGATGCGCACGCATTTTCCGTGCACCTGCGTAGAACACCACGCGCACAGCGGCTCATAGAGCGCATCCTGCTTGTTGCCAAAGCCTCCGCCGATGTAGGGCTTGATGACGCGGATATCCGCCCACGGACGCCCGAGCGCCTGACCGACGATGCGGCGGATAATGTGCGGGATCTGCGTGGAGGACACGACGACGATGCGGCCATTTTCCTCGTAAGCGTAGCAGCCGTGGTTTTCAATGTGGCTGTGCTGCACGGTGGGGGTGTTGTACCAGCCCTCGACCTTGATGAGGCCGGGCTCTTTGATCGCCTGCTGATAATTGCCCTTGCGGATATCGGTATGCTTCAGGATATTCCCCGGGAAATTTTCGTGGATGCAGGGCGCGTCGGGCTCCATGGCCTTCTGCACGTCGAGCACAAACGGGAGTTCCTCATATTCGACCTTCAGCGCGCGCACGCCCTGCATGGCCGAGACCTCATCCTCCGCAATGACGACCGCGACGTCGTCGCCGTAGTAGCGCACATGGCGGTTCAAAAGATTGCGGTCGGCCACGTCCTGATGCCCCGGGTCCATCGACCAGGGATGGCCCGCCGTCGGGAAGCAGTGCTCCGGCACGTCGAAGCAGGTCAGCACCTTCACAACGCCGGGGATGGCCTCCGCCGCGGACTTGTCGACTGATTTGACAAATCCGTGCGCGATGGTGGAATGCTTGATGCGCGCATAGAGCGCACCGGCCGGCATCCGATCCTCATAGTATTTCGTACGTCCGGTGACCTTGTCGAACGCATCGACGCGGATCTCGCTTTTTCCTACCTTGCTCATCTGTCTACCTCCTGTTCCGAGCAGTCGCTTTGTCGGTTTTGCTCGAAATCTGCAACTCCTTTGCTATTATTTTAGCACATTTCGCACAGCGTGTACAGTGCTGCATGCGTGATATAATACAAATGATCGCGGATGTACCATTTTGTCCGCTTTTTTCTGCCGATTGGTGAAAAAGAAACGAATGACTGGTGATTTTAGATGGATAACACGTTGAAAATAGGATGCGTGGTCATGGCGGCGGGCAATGCCGCGCGCTTTGGCGAGAACAAGCTCGCCGCGATGGTAAACGGAAAGCCGCTTATCGAGCATGCGCTTGAGGCGATCCCGCGGGAGAGCTTTTCCCGCGTGCTGGTCGTAACGCAGCACGAAAACGTGGAAGCGGCCGCCAAAAAGTTTGGCTTTGAAGCTCTGCGGAACGAACATCCCGAGCGCGGCCAGAGCGAGACGATCCGCCTCGGCACGGCAGCGCTGTCAGACTGTGACGCGCTCTGCTTCATGGTGGCCGACCAGCCGATGCTCAAGCGCAAGACCGTCGCACAGGAGCTTAAGTTCTTCCGCGCGCACAGCAAAAACATCGTCGGATTGGGACACAACGGCGTGCGGGGCAACCCCTGCCTCTTCCCTGCCCGCTTCTTTCCTGAGCTTTTATCGCTTGAGGGCGATGTCGGCGGCAGCGTGGTCATCAAGAGACATTTAGATGATCTGCTGCTCTTTGAAGCGCCGGAGACGGAGCTTTGCGACGTTGACACGAAGGAAGCGCTCGAAGCGCTTAAGAAACGCTGATCTCGCCGCGGAGATTCTCCTCCATCGCCTGCTTGATCTTCTCCTTGTCGTAGCCGCAGGAGAAGAGATAGTAGAGCTTGGCGACGGCGGCCTCGGTCGTCATGTCGAGTCCGCTGACCGCGCCCGCCTTTTTGAGCGCGCTGGACGTTTCGTAGGTGCCGAGCGACACCGCGCCCTGCGGACACTGCGAGCAGACCGTGAGCACCGTGCCGTTCTGAAACGCCTTGCGGATGATGGGCAGCAGCGCGTTCCCGTCGCCGGGGATGTTGCCCGCGCCGAACGTCTCGATGACGATACCGCGGAGCTTTTCGGTCATAATGGCCTCGAACAGCGAAAACTGAATGCCCGGAAATACCTTGATGACGCCGATGGGAATATTATCAAGCGTCTGGAGCTTGAGCCCGCCTTCCTGCCGTGGCAGGAGGGCGGCTTCGTTATATTTGATGGAAATGCCCGCCTCGGCAAGGCTCGGGTAGTTGGGCGAAACGAAAGCGATGAGTCCGTCGGCGGAGTATTTTGTCGCGCGGTTGCCGCGCAGCAGCTTTCCGCCGAAGTACAGGCACACCTCGCGCACGATGCCTTCCCCCGCAATCAGCAGCGCGGTGATGAGGTTGTCGCGCCCGTCGCTACGAATTTCGCACAGCGGGATCTGCGAGCCCGTGAGCACCACGGGCTTGTCGAGCCCATCGAGCATGAACGACAGTGCCGAAGCCGTGTAGGCCATCGTGTCCGTGCCGTGCAGGACGACGAAGCCGTCGTAATCGTCATATTTCTGCGCGATCAGCTCTGCGATGCAGTTCCATTCGCGCACGGTCATGTTGGATGAATCCAGCAGCGGCGAGAGTTCATAGAATTCCCACTCCGGCATCTCCGGCGCGCGGAGGTCTGGAATGGCATCGAGCGCGGCGCGGAAGTAGCCCGCGCGCGGCGCGTAGCCGTTTTCCGTGCGCGTCATACCGATGGTGCCGCCGGTATAGATGATGAGAACTCGTTTCATAGCTCTCTCCTGATTGTATTACTTTTTGTACGGCGTATGGTCGAGCGGCAGGCTGCGGCGGCGCTCGCCGTCGTAGCGGTAATACGCCTGCGCGATGGCCGGCGCCGTGGGGATGGACGTGATCTCACCGATACCGATGGCGCCGTTGGCGAGGTTTAATCCCGGCTTGTCGATGACGATCGCCTTGATCTCGGGGATCTGATGCGAGCGGAACAGGCCGAGCGTGCCGTATTTTGCCGTGGGCTTGCCGTGGTCGAGCGGGTACTGCTCTGTCAAGGCGTAGCCCATGCTCATCACGACGCCGCCCTCGATCTGCCCTTCGCAGGACAGCGGGTTGATGGCCTTGCCGACATCGTGCGCGGCGACCATCTTTTTAATTTTGCCCGTCTCCTTGTCGAGAATGCACATCTGCGTCGCGTAGCCATAGGCGACATGGCTGACGGGGTTCGGCACATTTGCGCCGAGCGGGTTCGTCTTGGCGTAGTATTCGCCGTAAAACTCCTGCCCCTTCAAATCGCTCAGCGAGCGGTACTCCATCGCGTCGCGCAGCAGCAGGCATGCGCGGCGGCAGGCCTCGCCGGTGACGAGCGTCTGGCGCGAGCCGGAGGTATCGCCGCTGTCAGGCGTTATGAACGTGCTGTTGCCGTCGTAGACGACCTGATCGCGCGTGAGCTTTGCGTTTGTCACGACGAGCTGCACCAGCACCGTGCCGAGACCCTGACCGATGCAGGACGCGCCCGCGCGGATGTGGACCTTGCCATCCTCGCCGATGACGAGCTTGCAGCGCCCATAGTCGGGAAGACCGACGCCGACGCCCGCGTTTTTCATCGCGCAGGCAAGGCCGACCGGCTCGCCGTTTTTGACCGCTTCGTCATAGTAGGGCTTGATGGCCTCGAGCGTTTCGACAAGGCCCGTTTCGGGGCCGACGATCTGGCCGTTTGGCAGCACCTCGCCCGGGCGGATGGCGTTGCGGTAGCGAATTTCCCACGGGGAGATGCCGACAAGGTCGGCCATCTCGTTGAGTAGCGTTTCAGTCGCAAAGCAGGTCTGCGTCACGCCGAAGCCGCGGAACGCGCCCGCGGGCGGATTGTTCGTATAGTAGGCGTGGCCCTCGATTTCAAAATTTTCATAGTGATACGGGCCCGCGGCGTGCGTGCACGCGCGCTCGAGCACGGGGCCGCCGAGTGAGGCGAAGCCGCCCGTGTCGGACACGACGCTCGCCTTTACGCCCTGAATGATGCCGTTTTCGTCGCAGCCCATCGTGAAGTCCATCCACATCGGATGGCGCTTGGGATGGACGAGCAGCGATTCCTGCCGTGTGAGCTTCACCTTGACCGGCACGCGCGCGATGTATGCGATGAGCGCCGCGTGGTGCTGCACGGACATGTCCTCTTTCCCGCCGAAGCCGCCGCCGACAAGCATATTTTCGACCTGGCAGTGGGCAAAGTCGACGCCGAGCATCGCCGAGCACTCGTGCTGGGTGGTGTGCGCGCTCTGGTCGGTCGTCAGCAGCTTCACGCCGCCGTTTTCAAGCGGGAGCGCCACGCAGCACTCGGGTTCCAAAAAGGCGTGCTCCGTCCACGGAGTCTCAAACTTCTCGTGTAAGACGTATTTGGAATGTTTGATGGCCTCGTCTGCATTGCCGCGCACAACGTGGCGGTGCGCCTGCAAATTGCCGCGGTTGCCCATGATGACCTCGGGCGCACCGGGGGCGGACGCCTCCTCGGGCCCGTAGACCGCGGGAAGCTCTTCGTAAACGACACGTACAAGCTTTTTTGCCTGCTCGAGTGTTTCTAAGTCGCGCGCACAGACAAGCGCCACCGCGTCGCCGAGATACTGCGTGATTTCCCCCTCGCCGATGAGCGTCGGCTGGTCCTTCTGGATGTGGCCGACGTTCTGCTGGCCCGGGATGTCCTTTGCCGTCAGCACGCATACGACGCCAGGAAGCGCTTCCGCTTCTTTCGTGCGGATGTAGAGCACGCGGGCGCGCGGGTACTGGCTGCGCACCGCGCCGCCATAGCACATGCCGTCAACATAGATGTCATCGGGGTACTTGCCGTAGCCCTGCACCTTTTCGGCGACATCGATGCGGTGCACGCGCGAGCCAACCTGAAAGTCTTCCTTCTTTTCGGGAATTTTCCCCTCGCGTAAAATCTTCGCCGCAAGCAGGATGCCGTCGATGATCTTGACATAGCCCGTGCAGCGGCAGATATTGTTGCGGATGGCAAAGGCCGCCTCTTCGCGCGTGGGGTCAGGATTCTGGTCGATAAGCCCCTTGGCCGAGATGACCATGCCTGGAATGCAGAAGCCGCACTGCACGGCTCCGGCCTCGCCGAAAGCGTAGGTAAAGGCCTCCTTTTCAAAGGCGGAAAGGCCCTCGACCGTGACGATATGTTTCCCCTCCAGCTTGTCTGTCTGAGGGATGCAGGCTTTCGTCGGCTTGCCGTCGATGAGGACATGGCACGTGCCGCACGCGCCCTCACTGCACCCGTCCTTGACGCTGGTCAGATGCAGCTCGTCGCGAAGATAGCGGATGAGTTTTTGATTTTTCTCCACCGTGACCGGTGTACCGTTGACAACGAATGCAGCCATTTCAGATCTCCTGTTCACGAGAAAATCACAAATATCACAATTATTTTGGTTGCCTAACTAATTTTATTGTAGCACAGGCACAACAAAGACGCAACACAAATTCTAAATTTCGATATTCTATTTTCGGAATCACGCTTTCTGCCTCAAATCCTTGACAAATTTTGAACATTGGACTAAGATATCGCCATACCTGCAAGGGGCGCTGGCGCAAGCCGGCTGTGATGCGGCGTATCGCCGTCGCTGTCCCTCAGACCTGATCCGGGTAATGCCGGCGTAGGAATGCAAAGATGATCTTGCCTGAGCTTTGCACCGTGACGTCGACGCCGCGGTGCTTTTTTGTGCCGCGGCGCGGACAGGGACCATATTTTTAGGAGGAATCCCTTATGAGCAACACGTCCACCCATTCCAGCACCCGCCGCCTGACCGAGGGCGGCATCTGCATCGCGCTTGCCCTTGTGCTGAGCTATCTCAAAATTCCCATCGGTCTGTCGTTTGGCGGCTTCGGCGGCTCGATCACCCTTGTGATGGTCCCGCTCATCCTCTTCGCCGTGCGCTATGGCGCGCCCTGGGGCATCCTCGCGGGCGTCGCGTTCGGCACGCTCAAGTATTTCTTCGCCGAGGGCTTCGCCGTGAGCTGGGTGTCCATCATCTTCGACTATTCCGTCGCCTACGGCGCGGTCGGCCTTGCGGGCCTTTTCTGCGTGAAGGGCAACGACTATTCCAAGCTCCCGCTCGCCGCGTTCGTCGGCTGCCTCGGCCGCTTTGTCATCCACTTTATCTCCGGTGTGACGGTCTACGCGCAGTATATGCCCGAGGAATTCATGGGCATGACCATGACGTCTCCCGTGTTCTACTCCGTGCTGTACAACGGCACGTATATGCTGCCGAACACGATCCTCGCGATCGTCATCTGCGCGCTGCTGATGAAGCCCGCAGCGAAGCTGCCGAGCGCAGAGTAAAAAAATAATATGGCAGCGCGACAGCGCTGCATTTGTTCCCTGCGCCGCGCAGGGGTGCGATAATAAGGGAGGGGTATCTCTTTTTGAAAAAGAGATACCCCTCCCTTACACCCTCCCACAGAAAATTTTCATTGCAAGCGAGCAGCTCGAAGAGGTGCGATGCTTGCCGATTGCACTTCCCTGCGCGCGGCGAAGCCGCGTTAGCATTGCTATACGATTTGGCCTACTTCTATCATCCGCTGCCGCTCTGCTCATCTTGTTTTGGTGCAGCCTAATCATCTGACAATGCATATCGTCTTGGTAGTGCGTACTGCGGCGAGCGCCAGCAAAGCCGCCTCGGCAGGCAATAGCAAATCTGTACAAGTCCAAAGTAGGCGGAAATTGCGTAAGGCTACCGAATCGCAGGCAAAGCGACAGCGAAGATAGAAGCAAACCAAGTCGTTTAGATACAACACCCGGCAGGCACCTGATTCCGCAGGCCGCGCAGCTCTTCAAGTGCCAATCTGCCAATGCAAAGCCATTCTCTTGGGGTTCCAAAGGGGCCATTCTCTTTTGCGAAAGAGAATGACCCCTTTGTCCCGTTGCCCTGCGGAGTGCAGGGGAAACACGCTCCCCGCGCAGCGGGAATGCTGTATTTACTTCTTGCGCTCCACCAATTTCTGGTATTGTTCCGAGATCTTTTTTCGGATATTTTCGATCTCGCGGCTTCCTTCCTCCTGCGTGTCGAGGACGAAGTTCTTCGTGCCGAGTTTGAAAAACAGCATGAACGCCTCAGTCACCATGCGGCGGGTCTCGCGGTCGAGGTTTTTATAGGTCTTGAGCATCGCTGCGGCGCTTTTGAGCTTTTCCTCGGTGAGCTCGCTGAGCGTTTTTGCGCCCGAGGCGGTGAAGACGCTGTACAGCGCGTCGGCCAGCGCTTCGCGCTGCTGGGTGTTGAGCGAATCGGCCCAGGACGAGAGCGTTTCATCGACGAGCTTTCCCTCGCGGGAGAAGTCGTCGAGGTGGACAAACTGCGTACCCAGCACCTGCCAGGAAAACCCGTCATGCTGGTAAAGGCCGTCATAGGTCGAATGCACGACCTGATAGCGCTTTTCATGTTCCATCAGCATGCCGACGACAGACGTCTGCGGCAGGATGGTATGGATGCGGCTTGCGATGCGCTTGTGGCCCGGCGTCTCGCTGATGTCCCAGGCGAAGCCGGGGCCGTCGTTATTATGGACGGCGACGATACGCTCTTGGATCTCGCCGCTGCTCTTGGCCGCGCTGTAAACGGCGAGGTTGCCGCCCTTGGAGTGCCCGCCGATACGGATGGTCTTGTCGCCATACTGCCGCGCGACGCGCGCGACGTATTCGACCGCCTGCTTCTGCGAGGGGATCTCCTCCAAAAAGCCCATGTTGAGGTCTTCCTTCCACCCGACGATCGTATCGTCCGTGCCGCGGAACGAGATATAGATGCTGCCGTTGCCAAGGTCGATCGTCAGCGCCGCAAACTGCTGCTCGATGGAATCGTCAAGCAGCGCTGTGTAGCCGTTAAGCGTCATATTGCGAAAGCGCGGGCTCGTCATCAGCTTGCGCAGCATTTTCGAGATCGTGTCCGGCACGAGGACACCCATGGGGACGTCCTTCCCGCCATGGCGGGCGAAAAACGCCTCCGCCGCCTCATCGAGCGGCAGACCGCGCCCGAGCTCGGGAGGCGGCACGATGCCGTCAAAGTCGACAAAGCTCAGCTCTGCCAGAATCAGCGCGTCCACCTCGTTGAACGGCGAAATTTCGAGCGTCAGATCCCCGCGCCAGTCCAGATAATCCATCAGATTTGCCATATCGTTAACCTCCGTCAATGGGTCTCGTTTTCTTTCATCGTATGGCGCGCATAGCCGCTGCGCCACAGCCGCACGGCGCGCGCTTGCAGCGCCTCGGGCTTGTTGGGGAGTTTTTCCGCCGCGACCTCGTCTAAAAGCCGCGCAAGCACCGCGCCGATCTCACGCCCGTGGTAGCCGAGGGCGGCGAGGTCTTCCCCGCTGATCTTGAGCTCGTGGATCGAGCAGCACGCGCCCTCTGAGATCAGCTCGTCGTAGATTTTCTGTGCTTCGTGCCACAGTGCCTGCGCACGCTCTAATCCCGCGGGCGCTTTCGCGGCATTGTCCGCCTGTTTGGTATAGAGAAGATTCTGCACCGTTTCCGCGCCGAGGCGCGCCATCTCCTTATGGATGGCCGCCCGCTCGGGACGGAACATATCGTCGAAACAGACGAGCTGCGCGCGTATTCTGTCACGCAGCGCCTTTTCAAAGTGCAGCCGCGCCATGATGTCCTCCGCCATTTGAGCGGAAATCGCCGTGTGGCCGTAAAAATGTCCGATACCTTGCTCGTCAAACGTCCGGCACAGGGGCTTACCGAGGTCATGGAAGAGCATCGTCCACCTCAGCTCCCGCTTTGGCGGCACGGCGGCGACAGCGCGCGCCGTGTGACCCCAGACGTCGAAGCAGTGGTGGTAATTGCACTGGTCAAAGCCGACGCAGGGTAAAATCTCCGGAATCGGCACGCCCAGAATGTCTGGAAAGGTCAAAAGCGTTTCCCCCACGTTCTCACCGAGCAGGAGCTTGTTCATCTCCGTGTACACGCGCTCATGCGCAACGTGGGCGAGTAGGCCGCGCGCCTCATGCGCGGCGCGGGCGGTCTCCTTCTCCGCCGAAAAACCGAGCACGGAGCAGAAGCGCACGAGCCGTAAAATGCGCAGCGCGTCTTCCTCAAACCGCCGCTTCGGCTCGCCGACGCAGCGAAGGACGCCTGCTTTCAGGTCTTCCTGCCCGCCGTAGGGGTCGACGAGCGTGCCGTCCGGCGACAAAGCGATGGCGTTGACCGTGAAGTCGCGGCGGGCAAGGTCCTCTTCAATGCTCGTGCCGAACGTGACGGAATCTGGGTGGCGGTTATCCCTGTACGCGCCGTCGCGGCGCATCGTCGTGAGCTCAATGGGCAGTCCCCCGCTCACGACCGTCACCGTGCCGTGCTGTAATCCCGTCGGGTGCGCCCACTCGCCGAAGAGGCGCAGCACCTCCTGCGGCAGGGCGTCGGATGTCATGTCGTAGTCGGACGGCGCTTTGCCTCGCAGCATTTCGCGCACGCAGCCGCCAACCAGGTACGGCGAATAACCCGCGCCTTGCAGCGTGGTGATGACCGTTTCGACTTCCTTCGGTAAAAAGAGCATGGAACCCTCACAAAAAATCAAATTTTTAGCATTGCACTCCGTTCGCCGCTATATTATAATAGAAAATCCATAAAAAGTAAATCTCCTGTGCTCCGCACAAGGAAAGGATTTGATACAATGACTAATCAGAAGGATATTTTCTCCTATCTCGTCCCCGGCAAGTGCGCGCATCTGTCCGGCATCGGCGGCGTTTCGATGAGCCCGCTGGCAGAGGTGCTGCACGGCATGGGCCTCAAGGTCCAGGGCAGCGACATGAACGACGGCCCGTCCGTCGAGCATCTGCGCTCGCTCGGCATCCCCGTGGCCATCGGCCATGCGGCGGACAACCTCGGCGAGTGC
>OJNT01001615.1_pt1 | contig 14713 bp, 14 predicted proteins | sample 1597981 | NCBI WGS metagenome assembly OJNT01 (sample SAMN01915211, study PRJEB22387) | human gut metagenome | isolation source: stool | host: Homo sapiens | place: USA
AACCTCCCCTGCAATTATGTAATCCACACCGTCGGACCGATCGTACAGGGCAGGCTGATTGAAAAACACTGCGAGCTGCTGAAAAGTTGTTATCAGGGCTGTCTGGAACTTGCGGTAGAAAGTGGAATAAAGAGCATTGCCTTTTGCTGTATTTCCACAGGTGTGTTCGGCTTTCCGCAGGATAAGGCAGCGGAGATCGCTGTGCAGACGGTGAGAGAATTTCTGAAAACCCACGATATAGAGGTGATATTCAATGTTTTTACAGAGAAAGATTACGAAATATACAACGGACTTTTCGGCTGAGATAGAACGTTTGAAAAATGAAATCGAAACCGCAGATGCCATTCTCATAGGTGCAGGAGCAGGGCTTTCCACTGCGGCAGGGTTCACATACAGCGGCGAGCGTTTTGAAAAATATTTTTCGGACTTCATTGAAAAATATAACGTTCGGGATATGTATTCCGGCGGCTTCTATCCATTTGAATCTCCGGAAGAACATTGGGCGTACTGGTCGAGATACATTTATATCAACCGCTATATGGACGTTGACAACGGTGTTTACAAGAGATTGTTTGAACTTGTGAAAGACAAAGATTATTTTGTGCTGACCACCAATGTAGATCACCAGTTTCAAAAAGCTGGTTTTGACAAGCACAGGCTTTTCTATACGCAGGGTGATTACGGACTTTTTCAATGTTCAGAGCCTTGCTGTCAGGAAACTTATGATAACGAAGAATGCGTGAAGGATATGCTGGAATTTCAGGAAAATATGCGTATTCCAACTGAATTAGTTCCACGCTGTCCGAAATGCGGAAAACCTATGACAATGAATTTGCGTTCAGATAATACTTTTGTACAGGACAAGGGCTGGTATCGTGCCGCAGAGCGGTATGCGGAATTTCTCCGCAGACACGAAAATCTGCATATCTTATTTCTGGAACTTGGTGTGGGATATAATACGCCTGCAATTATTAAATATCCGTTCTGGCAGATGACGGCGAAGAATCCGAAAGCCGTGTATGCCTGCTTGAATTTTGGCGAGGCAGTTTGCCCAAAAGAAATCGCATCTCAATCGATCTGTATCAATTCCGAGATTCAAAAAATAATTGCTGTATGATAAGCATAGCCGCCTTAGAACATCTCAGGCGGCTTTTTTTGTATGATCACAGGACTTCCCTGTTCTGCATTCGTTCTTGTTTTGGTGTGATTCCACGCCATTTTTTATAGGTTCGGATAAAGTGGCTGCAATCAAAAAATCCAGTTTCCTGAGCAATATAATCCAGATCATAATCAGAGTTCAGCAAGAGATCCTGCGCCTTATTCAAGCGAATATACTTGATATACTCCTTGCAGGAGCGGCCGTAATTTTCCCGAAAAAGTCTTGCAAAATTAGAGTAGCTCATATGGCACATCTCTGCCAGTTGCTGTACCTCCAGCGGTTCGGCGGAATGCGTATCAATATATTCCAGAATGTGATAAAATGACAGACTGATGTCCGTATGCTTTTCCCGCTGTATGATGCCGGATTTTTCAATGCTTCTTGCAATTTCGATCAGCAGCATATGTATCCCTGACTGCACTGCAAGCATATACATGGCATCCTTTTTTTCACATTCTGCGACAATATGAGAAATGATACTCCCAATAGTTTTGTGAGATTCGTCTTCGTTTATCACAAGACAGAAATCGTTGTCTGCTGTCCGGCGCACAAAATAATCATACATTTTTTGCAGATAGGCTTTTGGAATATGAATGGTGTGAATGTTAAATTTTATAACCGCATATTTTATTTCCTCTGTGTTGTTTTTATCCTCGGTTACCTCGTGCAGCTGTAGCGGATAAAAATAACATAGCTCCCCTTTTTTCAGGATTTTTTCCCTATTATTGCAGACAATTCGGACAGAGCCGCTGATGAGATACAAAATTTCACTGTAATAGTGCCAGTGCAGCGGAGAGTGTGTGCTGTCTGTATAGAAAATATCATAAGGCTGCTGCATAAAGTCAATATATTCAAAAAGTTTCATTTATCATTCCTCCCAATCTGTATTGTATCACAAACCAGTAGCCTTCGTCAATTTGCAAATAATCGGTTTGTACAATTTTTTGCGTTCTATTTCATAGAAACAGGATACCTGACAGGTATAAAATAGAATCAAGGCAATACCGCACAAAGATTGTGCGACAGATGCGTCGTCAAATTTTTCGTCAGATGAAACAAAAAGCGGAGTGAATACTGGATGTATTCACGAGCATTTTTGTGAAATACGAAACAGGCTCTGAAGGGAAATTTGCAAGCAGATGGCGTGCAAAGTCGCCAGACGCTCTTTGTGCGGTGTTGCCTTAAAAATTGCAGAAGGTGTCTGGAATTACATTCAGAAATATGTGATTGACAAAAAAACAGGAGAATGGATCGAAGATACTTCTCCTGACAACACCACAAAACCGAATCAGGCTTTGGCACACGTTTGGAAATGTCCTTATCACAACGGCAGAATGTGCATTGAGATGGTTCACCGGCTTTCAGCAGTATCGTAACAGGAGGAAATTGAGAACCTGTCTTCACAAGACACATGTATACGCTTGTGAAGACAAGTTCTGAGAGGAATACCGCTAAAACTCGCCTGACGGTTTTTTTGCGGTATTTCATCAAATTTATGAGGAGATGCAGTTATGTTAAAATTAGCAGGAATATTTCAGGACAATATGGTGATACAGCGAAACAAGCCGATACAAGTGTGGGAAACAGGAACGCCCGGCACTATTGTGACAGTATCGCTTTTTACAGCAACTGCGGATACCATGGTTTGTGCTGATGGTTCATGGAAAATTGCTTTACAGCCATTATGTGCCGGAGCAGGATATACGCTTGTGGCATCAGATACAGCGGAATCCATTGTGATTCAAAATGTAGCTGTTGGAGAAGTCTGGCTTGCCGGCGGTCAAAGCAACATGGAACTGGCACTGAAAGACAGTGAAAACGGCATCAAGGTTTCTGAGGAATACAGCGGAAAAAACATACGGTTTTATCAGGTTCCGAAATGTTCTGTGCTGGATGAAAATCAGAAAGAGCAGGAAGAAAACAGTACATGGCAGATTGCAGATAACCGAAATGTGGGCGGAATGTCAGCCATAGCATTTTATTTTGCAAGCCGTCTTTCAGAAACGCTGCATTGCATCGTAGGCATCATAAATTGCTATTGGGGCGAAAGTTCCATTACCTGTTGGATGAGCAGAGAACAGCTTGCAAAACTGGAAAGCGGAAAAAATTATCTGGAAAAATATACAGCTCTTGTAGGAAAAAAATCTTCCCGGCAGTATGCAAAAGAAATGGAAGAATACAACTGTGCGTATCAGCGTTGGTTAAAAAGCACAGAAGAAGTAAAACAGAAAGCTCCTCAGGCATCATGGAAAGAAATCCATAAAATTTGCGGAGAATGTCCGTGGCCGCAGCCAGTTGGGTGGCAGTCGCCGTTTCGTCCCAATGGACTTTATGAAACAATGATTCGGCGTATAGCACCTTATTCTCTGCGTTGATTTTTATACTACCAGGGAGAAGAAGACGTGCAGCGGTACGCAGATTATTCGGATATGATGCAGATGCTTGTGAAACAATGGAGAATGGATTGGAATGACTGGAATCTGCCGTTTTTGTTTGTTCAGCTGCCAATGTATCTTGCAGATGGTGAAAAGGATGACAGTTGTTGGGCGTTGCAGAGAGAACAGCAATACATTGCCTCCATGATGATTCAAAATACTGGTATGATCTCTCTGGCAGACTGCGTGAATATGACAATATTCATCCGTTGGATAAAAAAACACCGGGAGAACGTTTGTTTCAGCTCGCGAAAAATCTGGTATACGACAGACAGGGAACGATCACAGCAACAGCAGCACAGCTGTTTTCAGACAATGGGAAGCTATATGTGACATTTGATCATCTGCATGAAAAATTGGTTATGCAGACAGCAGATAGCCGCCCTTTTGAAATTTCTGGAGAAGACAATCTATTTTATCCTAAAAAAGCAGACGTAATTCACGAAAATATGCTCTGCATATCAAATTCTGCAGTCAAATTTCCATCTGCCGTTAAATATGCCTGGTACAATTTTGGTGAGGCAGTCTTGTTTACAGAAAGCAGAAATCCGGTTTCTCCATTTTTCAAAAGCGTATAGAAAACATGACAGGAGGTATAACTCATGCAAAACACAGTCAATTCCAATGCAACAGAAAAAGCAAAAGCACTTCTGAATTTTCTTTCAGAAACCGCAGGAAAAGCGATTATCACCGGACAGCACACCCAGACAAATCCAATGGAGGAAATTGACTATATCAAAAGCAAAACGGGAAAAGAGCCCTTGCTCCGCGGGTTTGAACTGCTGGCATATTCGCCGAACATCAATGATAACGATGCGTCAGACGCCTGCCTTACTGAGGTTTATGAAAATCGAAATACCATGGAAACTGCACTGAAATGGGCAGAAGCAACCAGCGGTATTGTGACGTTGTCTTTTCACTGGTTTTCTCCCATTGGCGGTCATGACAAGAGCTTTTATGCGAAAAATACAGATTTTGATGCATCACGCATCCTGATTGACGGCACACCGGAACGTGCAGCGTTTTATCACGATATGGATATCATTGTAGAAGAACTCAAGAAGTTTCGTGAGGCAGATATTCCAGTATTGTGGCGACCTTTTCACGAATCAGACGGAGATTGGTTCTGGTGGGGTGCAAAGGGGCCCCGAAACAGCAAAGGAATTATACAAACTGATGTTTGAATATTATACGCAGGTACATCATCTGAATCATTTGCTTTGGGTCTGGAATTGCCGTCTGAAAGAAGGATACCCTGGTGATGCATATGTTGATGTAATCTCTGTGGACATTTATCTGGAAAAATACGCAAGAACAGATTATCATGAGGATTACATGAAACTCATTGCATCAACAACAAAAAATAAAGTGGCTGCTCTGGCGGAAGTAGGATATCTTCCGGATGTTGAAATGCTGGAACAGTCGCATACGCCATGGGCATATTATATGACATGGTCAAAAGAATTCTGTATCGGTGAGCAATATAATTCAACAACGCAGTTGCAGAAAATGTATGCAAGTGATTATGCTCTTACAATGGATCATAGATGAAAAATTATCTGAGTTTGTAGAAAATCCTTGTAAGTTGTCATATTTGAAAGATTTTGACAGCTCGCTTTTTTATTAGCGAGGTGGCTCAGTTTTTTATTGACAAAGGTAATTGTACACGTTGTTTGAAACATATCAACATCATCAGAGCACCATGCCCGCTACGATTATCGATATTTACATACGTTCGTTTTTCAGGTTTCTTTTTGTTATTTTTGCTATTAAAGTGATCATTGGTCACACCCGAAAAAGCGCTTAATCTGCGATAGATGTTTTGCTTTATTGGATTTCCCCCGCCTAGACATCCATTGCTTCTTGTTCCAATTTACAGTTATTTGTCAGCATATAGTTGATTGTGTCTGAGAACTCTGTATCAGCTAATTTTTTAAGCGCTTCACATCGCTTTCTGTAAGCGGTTTCGTATAATCACGATATTGCTGAAGCGTAGGTATGTCCATATGATAAGGGGAAAAAGGCACGCCTGCTTTGTTTATCAGGTGCAGCAGAATATAAAAACCGCCTGCATCAATATCTCCGAAATGATAGTATATGGCCGTCGGATTGTCTTTGAACAGCTGCTGAATGAAACGTCTTCTGTGCGTATTATGGTAGCCGCCAAGATACACTGCAAATGTATCCTTTTCTGAAAACGCATGGAAAGAAGTGAGGTTTTCAATGGTCAGAACTCTTTTTCCGGTAACAATTATTCGTTCGATATCCGGCAACAAAGCAGAAGATATCGCGATATCTCCGTTCAATTTTGACAGATCAATCGTTTGACCGCTTATCTGAATCAGAGCACTTCCCTTCATGTAAATATGACCCGGATTTTTCACGATGTTCAGATCCTCCAGCACAGTTTCCTCATCCGGGAAATCGCCGTATTGAAAAAGCAATCTCTTCACTTTTCCTTTTATCGCCTCAAATGATTTGGAATTGTAAACATCACAAAAGAGTTACAATTCGTCGATCTTTTTGCTGGTTTCCTTGATGTGACCTGTAATCTGGAACTGTCTTTATTATAGCAGAGCCGCGGGACGCACGTCTGTCCGTTCAAATATAATTTATAACCATAGACAGTATCACATAAGTTTTTGCAACATCCCCTATTTTTAGAACAGGCAGACGTGTTTTTCTGCTTTGTCGAATCGTGTCGAAACTTGCGGTAAAAAAATGAAAAACCACAGTTGAATTTTTATGTCGTTTATGGTATAATTGTAACATATAGACAATGCTGAGGTGGAAAGAATGGAATATTATGCACATATTCGGGAGGACGGCGAGAAGCAAATGGTTCTGGAGCATCTGACCAATGTTTCTGATATGGCGGGTGCATTCTCGAAGGAAATGCTTCGGGAGGTTTGCCGGGCTGCCGGACGCTATCATGACATCGGAAAATATGCGCCGGCATTTCAGCAGCGTCTGATGACCGGAAAGCCGAAGTTCGAGCATTCCGCCTGCGGCGCGATCGCTCTGGATCAGATGTCGAAAAACAAGATGGAGGAATGCGTTGCCTGGATGCTGGAATACTGCATTGCCGGGCATCATACCGGACTGCCGGACGGCGGAACGAAGTCCGGCAGAGGGTATCCTTATGACGGAACTGCATTGTATCATCGGTTGGGGCGAGCGCCGGATTATACCGGGGAACGGGATTTCAGCGCCTATCAGAAGGATGTGCCTCTGGCGATCCCGGATGCCGCTGCCATGATGCAAGAGCTACTCCGGGCAAAAGATCAGACGGAAATGCTGGAGCGGTATGCCTTTTTTACACGATATGTTTTTTCTTGTCTGACAGATGCCGATTTTCTGGACACGGAGCAGTTTTGTAATCCGCAGAAACAACGCGGTCTGTCTGCAGACTTTGCCGAAGTTCTGAAAGCGCTGAACCAGAAGCTTTCCGGATTCCGGGCTGAAACACCGTTACAAAAGGCACGGCAGCGCTTGCAGCAGCAGGCGTTTCAGAATGCCGCGCAAAGTGATGCGCCCATCTCTATTTTGAATATGCCTACCGGCAGCGGAAAGACGCTGTGCAGCCTGAAGATTGCACTACAAAAGGTGCTGAACAATACCGGAAAAAAGCGGATCATCTATGTAATACCATATACAAGCATCATTGAGCAGACTGCCGAGCAATTCGAACAGGAGTTCGGACAGTACGCGGACATTTTGCAGCACCATTCCAATTATGTCTACGATACCGATCCGGAGGAGCAGGCAGACGACACGGTTTCTGCGGCACAGCGCCGAAAGTCTGCCACAGAGAATTGGGATGCGCCGTTTCTCGTTACCACAAGCGTACAGTTTTTTCAGTCACTCTACCATTATAAAGGCACCGGGCTGCGTAAGCTGCACAATATGGCGGATGCTGTGATCGTGTTTGACGAGGTGCACCTGCTTCCGGTGGAGCTGCTCCAGCCCTGTCTGCGCGGCATCGGCTATCTGATTCGATATCTGAACAGCGAAGCCATCTTTCTGTCTGCAACGATGCCGGATTATACGGAGCTGTTTCAGCGGTATCTACCAGGAATTCCGGTTTGTCCGCTCATCACTGACCGCACCGATTTTGCCGCTTTTCAGAAGTGCTGTTTTCACTTTCTGGGGATGACAGACTATGATAATGTGCTGGAAAAGGCTTCTGCCTATCCCAGCAGTTTAATTATTGTTAATCAGCGAAAGTCTGCCCGAGAAGTCTTTGCACAGGTTTCGGGGAAGAAATATCACCTTTCCACGGACATGATACCGGCAGACCGTTCTCGTGTGATTGGAGAGATCCGGGCAGACCTGAAAAAGGGTGTCCCCATCACGGTGGTTTCTACCTCTCTGGTGGAAGCCGGGGTAGACCTTGACTTTTCCGCAGTATTCCGGCAGATGGCAGGGCTGGACAATATTTTGCAGTCTGCCGGACGGTGCAACCGGGAGGGAAAACTGCAAAAGGGTGACGTCTATATCTTTGAAACTGAGGAGCGTGTGCCCCGCACGCTGGAGCAACGGGTGCAGTTTACAAAGGCGGCGCGTCAGAAATGCCCGGAGATCGCCGACCCGGAATGCATCGAGACCTATTATCGGCAGTTCTACACATTTTGCGATAAGGATGAGATCAGGAGCAATACCATTGCCAGGGATGCTGCGGGAATCGACAATCTGCCGTTTCGGACATATGCGGAAAATTTCCGGTTCATTCGAGAAGACACAGTCGGCGTTGTGATTCCTACAGACAACACAGCAAAAGCACTTCTGGCAAAGCTGGAATCCGGAAAGTTTTCGGTCAAGCGAAAACTGCAGCGCTATACCGTTTCACTGCGGCGGCATGCGTTTTCCAAGGCGGCAGAAGCCGGCATTCTGTGCGAAAGAAACGGCGTTTTCGTTCTGGCGGATATGGCATATTACGAAAAGGAGACCGGCTTGAATTTGGAGCACAACGGAGATCTGCTCTGGGATGGCATGTTCCCGTAATATGCATGCCTTTGGCTGGGAGGAATCTCTGAACAGCAGAAGAGAACCCGGCAAAATCACCGGATCCTCTTCCAATCGTTCTTCATAAAAAATAGAAAATATTTCAACTCACTGCAATTTGCAGACTTTTCTCTTATTATAAGCGATGATGTGATAAAAACCAAGTGGGTTTGGAATACTGTACAAAAATATTCTATGATATTTGTGCAAAATGAATATTGCATATCCGAAAGATCAGCGTTCTAGCAAATATAAAACAAGTCGAAAGGAGTGAATGAAATGGCTTATGGATTTCAAATCATGGTGGAGGGCGACTATGCCTGCTTCTCCCGGCCGGAAATGAAGGTGGAGCGTGTTTCTTATGACGTGCCGACACCATCTGCACTGGAAGGTCTTATCAAGTCCATATATTGGAAGCCTCCGGTTCGTTACAGAATAGACAAAATTTTTGTCTATCATCCCATCCAGTTTCTGAATGTGCGGCGAAATGAGTGCAAGAGCAAGGTTTCTTATACTGCTGTACGCGCACAGATGAAAGGGAATGGCTCACCGGTAATCTATACCTCTGAGGATCGCACGCAGCGCGCCTCGATGATTTTGAAGCATGTGAAATACGGCATTGCCTTTCACATGGAGATGACCGGGCTGAAAGCAGACCATCCCGATGAGTGCGAAGCCAAGCATTACAACATTCTGCTGCGGCGGCTACGAAATGGTCAGTGCTTTTGTCAGCCGTGTCTGGGCTGCCGGGAATTTCCGGTGAAAAAAATCACCCTGGTGGACGAGCTCCATCCGGAAGAGATTTCACCGGAACTGAAAGGAGACATCGACCTGGGCTATATGCTCTATGGTATGCGCTTTCATGACGGCGGAAAGCCCATAAACGGTGACTGGGAACACCCGCAGTTTTCCGACAAAGCGGATGCGGTCTATTATCGGCCGCATATGATTGACGGCATCATTGACGTGAAAAAGTATCGGGAGGGGATCATATGCTGATACAGGCGCTTTGCAGCTATGCAGACCAGCTGGCGGAACGTGCCGGCGGACAAAAAATTCCCGATGGCTGGTCGGAGCAGAAGGTTTCCTTTGAAGTGCTTCTGACACCAGAGGGAAAGATCGGCGGCATTCTGGATATCCGGAATGCGGTGGAAACGCCGCAGAAAAAGGGCAAGACTAAGATCACATATTCTCCCAGAACTTGCCTGCTTCCGCTGCGGGCACAGGTGACGGGGATCTGTTCCAACACCATTGAGCACCGTCCGCTGTACCTCTTCGGTCTGAATCTTGATCAGGGAGAACTAAAGCCCTGTGACAAGACCAATAAGGCGAAGAAATCCCACGATGCCTTTGTGGTGCATAACCGGGAATTTTTTCAGGATCTGGATTCGGAGATCTGCCATGCGTTCTATGCGTTTTTACAGAACTGGAATCCGGAATCGGAGACAGAAAATCCTCATCTGAAAAAATGCGGTGCACTCTATAAGAACAACTATTTCTGTTTCGGGCTTCAGAGTGATCCCAATGTCCGTCTGGAGAATGACCCTGCTTTTCGGGAGAAGTACGACCGCACTTTTCGGGAGAAGCAGACTGCTGAAAAGGCGGCACAGAAAGAGAGCGGCACTTCGGCGCAGTGTGCTGTTTTGGGCGAGGTATTACCGGTGGCGCGTATCCACGATAAAATCAAGCTGCCCGGCGGAAATTCCACGGGGTGCGTTATGGTAGGTATGAAGGAATCGGCGTTCTGGTCTTATGGAAAGACACAGTCCTATAACAGCAACATTTCAGAAAAGGCGATGAAGAAATACACTTCGGCGCTGAATTATCTGGCTGGGGACAGGCGTCATCACAAGATCATGGATGAGATGTGTCTGGTCTATTTTGCCATGAAGCCGGATGATGCCGGAGAGTGCGATCTGTTTTCTTTTTTGCTGGGTGATCCTACTGCAAGGAACGAAGCTGAACTGGATGACATTTTTCGCCAGGCGGTTTTCGGTAGAGCCCCCGATCTGTCTGCGCTGCATGCGGACGCAGATGCGACATTCTATGTGGCAGGACTTTCTCCCAATAGTTCCCGCATCTGTCAGAAGTTTTTGTACCGGGACAAATACGGCACATTCATTGCCAATCTCGTGCAGCACCAAAAGGATCTGGCATGCAACCCGGCGCGGATGCGTCAGGTCTCCTTTGATGACATCCGAAAGCAGCTGGTTTCGCCGGTGGCAACGAATCCGAAAGTGCCGTCACCGCTTATGGCAAGCATCATGTATGCGGCCTTTCACGGGAGCGCTTATCCCACAGACCTGCTTGCCACCGTAATCCGCCGCGTCAAAACAGACAGCGACAACGAAAACAACCATTTTATCAAGTTGAACGATGTGCGCACAGGCATCATTAAGGCATGTCTGAACCGTAAGGCGCGGCTGGCGCATCAAGAGGAGGAGATCACCATGAGCCTGAACAAGGAAAACCAGAACCCGGCATATCTTTGCGGCAGATTGTTTGCTGTTTATGAAATGATTCAACAGTCAGCCGCAGACGGCAACCTGAACCGTACCATCAAAGATGCTTATTTTTCTTCCGCCTGCGGCATACCCCGGCGTATTTTGCCGCAGCTTGACAAGCTATCAAAGAACCATCTGAGAAAGATCGGTGCAGGCAACAAGGGCAGAGAAGTGTATTTTGAAAAGCTGATCGGTGAGATCATGGACAAGCTGGACGGCGGCTTTCCAGCAACATTGAGTCTGGAAGAGCAGGGCTGCTTCATTGTCGGATATCAGCAGCAAATCACCGATTTTTATCAGAAAAAAGCAGAATCCAAATCCGCTGAATAGAGAAAGGATGGTCTATTATGGAAAACAATCAAGCAATTCAGAACCGCTATGACTTTGTGATGCTGTTTGACGTGGAAAACGGCAACCCCAACGGCGACCCCGATGCCGTAAATCTGCCCCGGACAGACCCGGAAACTTCTCTGGGCCTGGTAACTGATGTATGTCTGAAGCGGAAGATCCGGAACTTTGTGGAACTGGCAAAAGCAGATGTGCCAGGTTATCAGATCCTGATCCGGACAGACCGTCCGCTGAATGAGAAGTTCACAGAGGCATATGACGCAGAGAAACTGGAAAAGGGCAGAAAAAAAGAAACGCCCATGAGCGATCAGCTGAAAGCGCAGAAGTATATGTGCCGGAATTATTATGATGTCCGTACCTTCGGCGCAGTTATGAGTACCGGCGACAACCCCTGCGGCATTGTCCGCGGCCCGGTGCAGCTGAACTTTGCGCGGAGCATCGACCCTGTATTGGCGGAGGATATCACCATTACCCGGCAGGCAAAGACAACGATCGACCGCCAGGAAAAGGGTATGACGGAAATCGGAAAGAAGAGCCTGGTCTACTATGGTCTCTATCGGGCAGAGGGTTATATTTCAGCATCTCTGGCGCAGCGGGTCACCGGATTCGGAGAAGAAGATCTGGAACTGCTCTGGACAGCCATCATCAATATGTTTGAAAATGACCACAGCGCTGCAAGAGGTAAGATGTGCATGCGAAAGCTATATGTTTTCCGGCATGATTCTGTGCTGGGCAATGCGCCGTCTCATGTGCTGTTCGATAAGATCACAGTCACCAAAAAAGCGGATGTTGTGACACCGCGGAAATTCAGCGATTATACCATTGCAGTGGATCGCCAGCTTCCGGATGGCGTTACACTTCTGGAGAAAATATGAACGAGGATGCCATTCAAATTCGCAGCATTCAGCATTATCTGTACTGTCCCAGACGGTTTGCGCTGTTGGAGATCGATCGGGACTGGCAGGAAAACGCCTTTGTCGCAAAAGCTGACCTGCTGCATGAACATGTGCACGACGGATCTCATTCGTTTTCAGACCATCGAAAGACCGTGTGCAGTGCAATGTTCGTTTATCGGGAGGATATGCCCTATGGGATCTACGGAAAGACAGACTGCGTTGAATTTCTTAAGGCAAAGGACGGCGTCGCTGTTCCGGGGCTGACGGGAACATACCAGGTGCGCCTAGTGGAATACAAGCCCAAAGCACCAAAGGATGCGTCGTATCATGAAACAGATGCAATTCAGGTATTTGCCCAGAAGGTTTGTGCCGATCAGATCTAGCAGTGCGACAGTGAGGCGTATCTGTATTATGCAGATATTCGAAAGCGGGTGAAGCTGCCTTTTGATACGGCATATGCCGCATATGATGCCAAGCTGCGGCAGTTGTTGGAGGAGATGCGTGCGATTCTGGAATCGCATGTGATTCCGGCGCGTAAGCGCGGACAGAAGTGCTCCGGTTGTTCGATTGCCGATCTTTGTCTGCCGAAGCAGAAGCCGTATTGTGTTCGGGAAAGAATCGATGCACAGAAAGGAGGAGATGCAGTATGCGAAAGCTGAAGAATACACTTTATATTTTGGATGAAACCGCTTATCTGACTCTGGATGGTGAAAATGTTGTGATTCGGTGTGACGGTGCGGAGAAAAGACGCATGCCGTTTACCACCATCGAAGAGATCTATTGTTTCAGCTATCCCGGAGCTTCGCCGGCGCTGATGGGCGCGTGTGCAGAACGAGGGGTAAACCTGTGTTTTTTTCATCCCAACGGAAAACTGTTGGCGCGCATACAGGGAAAAACCAAAGGAAATATCTTTTTGCGAAAAGCGCAGTTTGAACAGTTTGCTTCGCCGGATCCGCTGCTGATGCAGAACACGGTTGCAGCAAAGCTGTCTAATACACGCTATCTCCTTCGGCGCTCTAAACGCGATAATCCACAGCTGGATGCAGACGGTGCACTGAGCAGCTGCATTTCATTTTTGGAAAGCGGTATTGATCGTGTCTATCAGACCACAGACCGGGAAATGGTGCTGGGTATTGAGGGAAACTGCGCAAAGGCGTATTTCGGCGTGTTTAACCAATTAATCCTGCACCAGAAGGAGGATTTTCGCATGCATGCCCGTACCAAGAAGCCGCCGCTGGATCCGGTCAATGCAGCGCTGTCCTTTTTGTATGCAATCATGACAACGGCGTACACTTCCGCACTGGAGAGCGTGGGATTGGATAGCTGTTACGGCTTTTATCATGCACTGCGTTCTGGCAGAAGCAGCTTGTCCTGCGACTTGATAGAAGAAACGCGCTGTATTGCCGAGCGCATTGTGTTGACGCAGATCAATTTAAAAATTCTGACGCGCAAAGATTTTGCGTTTCAGGAGAGTGGCGCAGTCCTTCTCAATACGGACGGCAGAAAAAAGATTTTGACTGCCCTGCAGAAGCGAAAGCGCAGTATCATAACGCATCCATATCTGAATGAAAAAATCGAGATGGGGCTTTTACCATATGTGCAGAGTGCACTACTAGCAAAATACATCCGAGGTGAAATCGAAGAGTATCCTTGTTTTCTGATGAAGTAGGTGATGTTGGATGATGGTGCTTGTAAGCTATGATGTGTCTACAACAGATGCCAAGGGAAGAACGCGGCTCCGAAAGGTGGCAAAAACTTGTCAGAATTATGGACAGCGCGTACAGAATTCGGTTTTTGAGATAGACGCAGATTATGGTACATTTTTAAGAGTCAAGGATCAGCTTTTGAAGCTGATCGATGAAGAGAAGGACAGGCTGCGGTTTTATTATCTGGGGAATCATTGGGCAAGGCGCGTGGAGCACTTCGGCGCGAAAGAAACCTATGACCCGGAAGGCGTACTGATTATCTGAGTGTTTTGCTGAAACTTATTCTGGCTGCGAACCGCAAATAATCTGAAATTCCGGAGCACTTCGCAAAGGAAAAGAGTAAAATAAAAATATTTTATGCGAAATTGTATGATTTTGCATAGGATAATCCGCTCGCGTGATAATTTTGTGCCTCTTTGACACAACATCTAGGGTCACGCCCCACGCGGGCGTGTGAGTTGAAATGTAGAACCGGCCGCAGTATAGGCGCCTTTTCCCAGTCACGCCCCACGCGGGCGTGTGAGTTGAAATAATTTTTCCATCCAAATTGACATCGCCCAGCAGATGTCACGCCCCACGCGGGCGTGTGAGTTGAAATCCAAAATGTAACGCTGACTGGTGTCGGCAGATATCAGGTCACGCCCCACGCGGGCGTGTGAGT
>OJNT01001653.1_pt1 | contig 14432 bp, 16 predicted proteins | sample 1597981 | NCBI WGS metagenome assembly OJNT01 (sample SAMN01915211, study PRJEB22387) | human gut metagenome | isolation source: stool | host: Homo sapiens | place: USA
GAAACCAAGGTACATGTGTTTCAGACTGCATATGGGTATAGATTCCTTGCTTCTTGTGGATCTCACATGACTAAAGTCACATGCTCCTCAGCCGCTTTAAGCGACAAGGCTAAATATCGGCGGATACGCCTGTGACTTAGGATATGCGCAGTCATGCGCTTTTTTCCATGCCAGATATGGCAGGTTCCCACACCACAGGTAGTCCGCTGTATATCTGCCTGTGTTTATGCTGCTCTTAAGAGTTCCATTTCTAAAAATAGTTCTCTTAAGTCCGCATATACACATGAGATCCTACGCTTTACTGAAGGGACTTTTGCCTCCAGCAAAGACCTTTCCGTTACCGGAATGGGTTTTAAAAGTTCCCGTATAAAATATCTTGCTCCAATATTATAGGACGCTGAAAGATCACAGTTATATCTTTTTCCATTCTGGAATGTACATAAACTGTGATTGCCCGGATCGCGGACAACTGTTCCTGACCCATCATAGGCAAGCCTGCTGGTATTCCATGCACAGATTCTGGAAATCCGCATCCCTCTGCGATGCGCCTGATGTTCACATCTTTTCTGGATATCTCTTTTTCTCCACAGATGCAGCTTCTGTTTCTTTCTTCCGGATATCTTTCCTTTTATTTCCAGATACTCAAACACAATCACATCCACATGGTTTTCTTCTGCATATCCTGTGACTGCACCTGCAATCTTTCTTCCAAGTTCTGTGTTAAGACGCTTCGCGTAGGCCCATCTGCTTTTCACCTGTGCAGAACCATGTTTCCTCTGGAACCTGCTTATTCGTCCCAGCACACGGTACATCCGGTCTTTTTCACTGGGAAAATCAATAAACTTTCTTCCCAGGACAGTTCCATCTGCCCGCATAATGGTACAGACTGCATCCGTATTGAGTCCTAAATCCACACTGCAGATGATCTGTTCTTTTACAGGTGTCTTTGTAAGCGGCACTTCTTCCGTATAAGAAAAGCGCAGGAAGTATTTACGATGCCTTTTTTCCAGCACGGGTGCTGCAGCTTTTTTTCCTGCCCAGTTCTTTCTTAGATATTCCATATCTGTATGGCTGAGGCTGACCCGGAACCATTTCCAGTCATGACCATCATAAAGTTTCAGGCACGCTCCATCTTTTTCTTCTGTATCCTCACGATACATCACATCTCGGTAGAATACCGGCATGGCATGATTATCACACACCAGCTTCGGCCTGCCGCCTTTCTGATCCGTTTTTTTCCACAGTTCCATCCTTGTCTTATATGAGGATACACTTCCCAGGGCATGCTGGATAGCTGCCCTTCTGAGATAAGAAGGCATCTTTGGAAAACGCAGGTCAAAATCAAACCTTGCCTGGTTCTTTTTGGTGGTATGTACCAGATGTTCTGCCGTGTTGAAACGTTTTTTAGGTTCTGTGATCACTGCCAGTTCATCCCATATCTGGGCATAGATCTCAATCAGACAACTGACCGCAGAACGATAAATATCCAGTGTCTGGCGGATCGGGATATTTTGTTTTCGCAATTCTACACCATAACTGGATACTGTCCTCATCTTTTTTCCTCTTTCTTACAAATATAAAAAACGGATTCTTTCAGGTTACTGTTTTTCTTTTTGCCCCTCGATATAAGAACATACCTGTTCCCTGCTCCTGTCACTCACCGTTACTGCACAATAAGATGGATTCCACAGATGCCCTCCCCAAAGCTCTTTCTTCAGTTCTGGATGCGCAAGAAACATCTGCCGGGCAATGTTCCCCTTCATGATCTTGATCATATCAGAGATATAAAACTGTGGTCTGCAATCTACAAGCAGATGGATATGATCCGGCATAACCTCCATTGCCAGAATCTGAAATTTATATTCTTCTGCAAGATCACAGAGCATTTCTTTGCATTCTGCATCAATACCATCTTTTAAAACCTTTTTCCGATATTTTGTGCACCATACCAGATGGTACTGTAGGGAATACACATATCCTCTACCATATGAAAGTTCATTATTATTGATATTAAACATATTTTTCTCCATGTTTATATTATATCATATGCAAGAAGTGTTTGCAAACATTTGTTCTGCTCGTTTTTTAAAAAAAGTGCGCCTAACTCATCACTAAGTAACGAGAATGCGACGCACAGTTATTCAATTCCTGCCGAAATCCATACGGTGTCCAGAAGCTCATTCCACCGATATGCAGATAGTTGAAATTCGCCAGCTGATAAAGGAAATTGTTCTGCATACCAATTCCGGCAGATGGAAGTATGGTGGAGAACCATGTTGCTCCCATCGCCACATAAGCAAAAAGCGGCATGAAAAGAACCACAATAGAGATCAGTAAAACCGTCAGGGTATCTTTAAACTTCGCAGACAGGAATAGCGTACAGCTAACCGTTGCTAATACGGAGAGCAAGCCTGCTGCGGCAAGAATTATCTGCAACTGTCCCAGATTGATGTTTGGCAGGTTAATGATAGAGTATAGCATCTGGAATGATGTTTTTAAGCAATCCGTACCGAACGCTGCATCTAAAAGAAGCTGCCCACTACGGACAGCCTCTTCTCTATAATAAGATTTTCATTACTGATATATGTCCACCAATCCTGTTTTTAACATTGAATCTGAAAACTCATATGCAGCTCCATCACCGTTAAGATTCAGATACATATTATTCAAGTCATTCTCATTTACGATCCATGCCATATTCACCTGTATACTCTCACCAGGTTTTAATGAAGAAATATAGTTTCCTCCATTTCCATAATCCTCTGATATACTGTTGTATGTCATTTCAGCTGTACGTGCAACACCATCCCATATAACACGATCGTAGTCATCTCCGGACTGTTCTGTCGGATCGTAAATTTGATATGATCCATCTTCATGGTCCATCAACAGCAATGTACCAATATAAAGCATATGGTTAATTTCTTCATCTGACTTATTGGTATAAGTAACTGTCGCATAGACGAGCTTTTGTTTCACACTTTCTGTTTTTACAATCTCATCCACTGAATCAATGCCATTACCGGACTTAATATAAGACAGCGTATTATTTACTAAATTTCCATCAGTTCCAACTGCATCAGTCCATTCTTCCGGCACATTATTCTGACCAAGCAGCTGCAGATTGTCCTCCACCTGAACAGCATCAACACAAACTGAAATTTTATCATTTTCAATATAGTTGCCATCTCTGTCTTCACCAGATGCTGATATATCAAACACTTCACCAATCTGATGCATTAGCAATTTATTATCTGCAATAGAAGTCATCACTGCTTCTCCCGATGATTCTTCAGGGGATACCATTTCGCTCCACGTATACAAACCAGCGGTTTCAATCATTGTATCATTTTCAGTGATTACAAGGTTTTCTACCACTTTAATGGCATCCTCTTTTGAAATATCATCACCGATATAAACAGTAATTACACGATATACATCTGGGCGAAGAAGGTAAATCCTTTGATTAAAAGATCCATCCTCTGCCAGGTCATTATATTTAAGATATACACCTTCATAATTGCCAAAAGTTCGTTCCTCACAGTCAACAACATTCTTATCTTGCATTACTTTGCTCAAATCATCCTCGTCTAAAAGCACAGATGCAAAGCTGAATCCTCCGGTTCGATCATGCTCAGGATATTCCAGATGAAATTCATCAATCCATTCCATTCCTTCTGGAATATATCCTGCTGAGATATCTATATCATGAATTCTTTCAGGAAGATTAATTTTCCCTGTGCTGCCATCCGCCTTAATTCCCGTTACGATACTGTAGGCTCCTTGTTTTTCTAAAAACATATGATATAATTTGGTACCTGCATAGACTATGGTCGATGTAGCCAATACACATACGGCTATTGCTGCAGCCACTCTGGCACCTGTCCATTTTTTCACTCTCCTTGTCTGAATATTAACCACCTTCGTGTCCTGTAGCTGTTTTTTCACTTCGCTTTGGATCATCGTGTGGATGAACTCCGGAGTTTCAGGAATATCTTTTTTCATATCTTCTAACCTCATACTGTCAACTCCTCACTTTCCTGTAAATTACGCTTAAGCTTTCCCCGTGCTCTGGCAAGTCTTTTTTGAACTGCTCCCTCGGTTATCTCAAGAATCTGCGCAATCTCTTTTATGTTGAAATCCTCAATATAGTACAGAATAACTGGCATTCGTAATTCTTCTTTCAAAGAATTTACGGCTCTGTACAAGTCGCTATAGTCAGTTCTCTGATCTGTCTCAATTTCTGTCATTTCACTCATCCCTTCCAAAGAAACAAGTTTACTCGACTTTCTCAAAAGAGTATAACACTCATTGATCAATATACGAATCAACCAAGTCTTGGCATATTTGTCATTTCTCAAAGTTCCAATCTTTGAAAATGCCTTAACAATCGTTTCCTGAATAGCATCCGCACAATCTTGATCGTTAATTAAAATTGTTTTGGCAGTAGAATACAATTGTCTCTCTGAATTGAGAATCAACGTCCCTAATTCTTCTTTGGTCACTTTAACACCACCTTCTTTAGCCGGCCGGCAATTTTCATTTACATAGATTAGACGTACAGTTTTTCAAAATATCCCCAAATAAACTTTATTTTTTTAATAATAGAGGAAATAAATCTTTCCCCTCTGTTGACATTATACACCTGTCTTACTTCTTACCCATATACAATTGTGAAGGCTTTTTCCAACGTCGGTACATTAAAAAACGATAACTATGCCCGGACCTGGTTAATCCGTATCTTAATCAACGAATGTTACAGCCTTGTGCGTAAATCCAGTAAATTTATCCCATTGGAAAATCTAGCTGACAGACAGGAACTGGAATTAGAAAAAACAAAGAATTACAGTGAATTGTATACAGCCGTAAATTCCTTAAAAGAGGAACTGCGTTTACCCGTTATTCTATACTATATAGAAGATTTCAGTGTAAAAGAAATCGCCCAGATCCTTGAAATATCGGAAGGTGCCGTTCAAAAGAGACTTGCAAGGGCAAGAGGAAAATTAAGGCAGGAATTACAGGAGGTGTCAATATGAGATTAGAAGATATGAAAAACGATATTCCCGAAACACCGGATTTTATCCATAATATGATTCAAAATGAGGTAGCAAAGCAGCTGGCGGATAATAAAGTGGCGAATCTGCGAAGAAGAAAACGATGGACAGCTCCGAAAGTTGCCGCAGTGGCAGCTGCGTGTGCACTGGCAGTTTCCACGGCAGTATATGCAGGAGTAAATCTGTATCACTGGTTTTTGGAAAAACAGGGTTCTTATGGTGTTTCAGTCAAAATTGATGCTGGTGATGCAGCAAAGAAGACCGTACTTCCAGATGAGGTCCCAGAGGTAGATCTGTCTGCTAAATATGTTCCGGAGGGCATGAGCTGGATTGACGAGTACCATCTCCAATATCCTGAGCATGACATGACTGGCGGGTTCAGTTTTTCATTTGTCCTGTTGGATAAAAATGATCTGGGACAGGTAGTACAGGATCAGAATGTTATTGATAGTGAAGAGCGTACATTTGGAAAATACCAGGGGATATATCTCAAATATAATAGCATTACCGAAAACGGGGCTCTTAACCAGAGAATTTATCTTATCTGCCCGGATTTATATCGTGTGCTTATGATCTACATCGGAGATGATGTGTCAAAGGATGAAGCCATAAAAGTTGCAGAAAATCTGGTGATTGAGGGAAACACGACTATGGTAAAGACCGCCGGATTACCTACATGGAGCGGAGAGATGATATCTGAAAAGACAGAAGATGATAATGATGAAATAAGTACTTCTGTAAATGAGAAAAAACTACCCATTTACCAAATTGGTGACACCTTTGATCTGGATGTGATTGGTGAAAACACAAATGGTGAATATCTGGAAAAAACGATTTCCGCAAAGGTAGATTCTGTTCAAATTTCTGATGATCTTCAGCTTCTCGATCCGGACAAAATACCACAAGAATGGGCGGAAGCCATTGATGCTGATGGAAAGCTATCTACAAACACATTGAATTATGTGAAATCTGGCGACGGAATCGATTCCCTGGATGAAATTGTGAAGTCAGAGGAAGTGAATCAGAAACTGGTCTATGTTACAGTTACCTATACCAATCATTCAAATGAGGAAATCGACCATATGCTTTATCTTGGTGCTTTACTGACCCTGACTAAGGAAAATGGAAAAGTACAGCTTTACATTCCAACAGAACAGGCCGGCGATGGCTATGACTACATTAGCTGGGACGGCGTGGCAAAGACTGGAGGAATGGTATATTATAGTGTCTCTGAAAATTATGGCAATGGTGGAAACTACATTTCCTCTATAAAACCAGGCGAAAGTGTACAGCTGAACATGGCCTGGATCGTAAATGAAAGTGACCTCAAAAATCTGTATCTGAATGTGACTGGAGACGGAGCTTCATATGAGTTCTCGGAATATATACTGAAAAAGGGACTGGTAGATATTCGCAAATAATATGCTATCGTTTATGATTCCATTTTTTTATATGTCATATATGAAAAAGCGTTTTTCGATTCCTTTTGGTTTCGAAAAACGCTTTATTTGCTTCTTCAATCTCTGCACATGAAGTGTAATCTGTGGTATCCAATACGATTTCCTCATTCTTTCCATTGCCGGTTAATAATTATAACGACAGTGTACTATATGAAGCAACCGACAACAACAAAAATCGATAGATGAGTTTCGACAGAAAAAGAGATTCCACACTGTAAGTGGAACCTCTTATCTATTAACGCAATGGACAATCAGATACTTTTATATTTTGAGCCAGTTTATGCAACCCAAGATGTCTGCAGTAGTTTTCCAAATCTTTTGGATTCTGGGATGAACGTGGTCCGATAATAATTGAATTGATAATATCTTCCCTGTGCATATTTTCTGTTTCTAAGACTTTTTGTAAATCTAAAATGTAGAACTCTTTTATTATATTGAATGTTTTGTATTCGATATGAGAATCGTTGTCCGTTACAAAATATGGTGCGATTCGGATTTCCTTTTCAGCAGTAAATGTAGGATGTTTGTGAATAAGGGCACATAATGCTAAATTATCAATGAATCCATCTAAGTTGGAAAATCCTTCCAGAATTCCAGTGGAAATATATGAAGACAATAATTTGTATAATTCATGATCCCTGGTCTCCTGAGTATAATACTGTTCGCCAATGATCATCCCATGATAATATAACAAGTTGTGCAATGCTTCGGTATTGAATTCTATTGCAACACCACGTCCATAATCGGCATAGCGGTCCCATTGAGCTGCATCGTCTAATGCCTGTGACAAACAGAACATAAAAAGGTGTTTTTGCGATGTTCTGTCATATATTTCTTTAAATATTTTATCAACATCACATTTGGGTTTTATATTATTTTGGGTAAGACCGTTCTCAATGTTCTGCTTCAGGTTATCAATAAACCCAATCACTTCTTTTGCATCATTCACATTCGTTGCGCTGCCAAACCAAATCTTTTTTTTCCTTAAAATTCCATCCAAGGCTGGAAAAGAAGTGTAATGCCATAAAGTTTTACCAACTTTCTGAACAAATTTGTCAGTAGATTCCTGTCTTTTCTGAATTTCTACTAAATTGTAGGTCATATACAATACCTCTTCTGAAATAATATCATTTGAATATGCATCGATCGGACAAATCCTTTATTCTGTATAGATGTTCCCATTCTCATCCGTCCAGGTACCGTCACCATTGTCTGTGTATCCGACCCCATCTGCGTCACAATAATAATAATCTCCGTTTGTTGTTTCTATTACATTAACAGTACCGTTACTGCCCTGGAGTTCATGCTGTTCCAGTTGGTTTCCGAAATGATAACCTTCGTCATTCCAGGTACGATATGAATTTCCATTGGCATCTGCCCAGTTTCCATCTCCCTGATAACTGTATCGGCTCCCATAATAATCAGAATAGGTCCCATCTCCGTTATCGTAAAGAACTCTGGATTCTTCATCTCCTCCACCCGGTGCTACAATTGATGCTACACCGGAAGTAGTAGTGAATCCACTGGTATATGGTACGCCTGCTGGCAGATTTTCATAAGATGAAACAGACCCGTTGTTGTCAGAGGTAATTCCATCATCGGTCGTTTCACTTACCTGTCCGCTGTTTTCCATGGCAGGTTCATCGTTTGTTTCCGCATCTGCTTTTTCCTCTTCGTCTACAGAATCCTCTGTATCTGTATTCTCTGTCACTCCTCCTTCGTCCTGTGTTTCAGCAGCTTTCTGCATAGTTACCATTTCAGAAAACGGTGCATAATCCGGTACATTATTTTTCTCTGGATCTGCATTTTTTTCAATACCAGACTTCTCCGTCTCTACTGAAACTGTATCTGTCCCGGCAGAGACATTAAATACCAGATTACCGCCTGCAAGCAGCAGCGTCACAAGAATTCCCGGAAGAATTCCTTTGCGGAGTTTCCGAATGTTCACCATATACAGAATCCGATCTTTAAACACCATTTCGCTGTCATTAAGACTTGCTGTCACATATGGAATCTGATTTTCCATGGCCACTGTCCTGAGAAGCAGCTGTCGATATAATTTATGTTCCTTTTTATTAACTCTGCGAACAACTGCTGTATCACACAGATTCTCAATATCCTTATCCGCTTCTTTCAGCATGATAAGAAGAAAGGGATTGAACCAGTATATCGATGCACAGATTCGAAGGAGCATCTTATACCAGAGATCCCGATGGCAATAATGTGTAAGTTCATGGTAAAAGATAAGTTTTCTTTCTTCTGCTGAATACCCGGTTGCTGGTAGATACAATTTTGTATGTAAAAGTCCTGCAAGAAGCGGTGTGGTAAGACCTGCGTTTTGCCTGAGTTCCGGTATTCTGCGTACGTGCTTCTTTTGACACGCTGCACGGTACATCTGAATACTCACCGTATCACTTACCTGTAGACTCATCCGTTCCAGATTCCTTATAGAAAAATAATATGCCAGCAATTCTCCTGTCAGTTTAAGTACCGCTACGCTCAGCCAGACAGCAACAAAAATCACAGCCACAATTCCCAGCCATTTATCTGATTCGTACCTGACAGTTCTCTTTTGTTCCGGGATTTCTGTCAGATTTTTCATGTCATTGCTCGCAGATAATACGGTTTCTGTTATCTTCTGACTTTCCTCTGGTCTGACTGCGTAATCCGTTATCTTCGGGTTTTGCGTATTCTGTTGACTGCTTCTAAGTACTTTGAAATCCACCAGTGCCAGATTCGCCGGAAGGCGCACCGGAACACAAAGGCTTATCGTAATCAACAGCCAGATAAAGTACTTCCATCTCGCTGATACACGTCCTTTAAACAGAGTCGCAAGCACTTTTACCAGTAAAATTACTATTGCTGCAATAATATTCAGTTTCAGAATGTGCAGAACAAGAACCTCCATAATTTGCTATTCCTCCCTGTCCTCCAGGTTCTTAAGAAATTCACTGAGATCCTGGACTTCTTCCGAGCTGATCTTCTTTCCATGATAAAGTGAAGTTACAAACTTTTTTAGTGAATTCCCATAAAGTTTCTCAAGAACACTCTGGCTTTCATGTGCCTGATAATCTGACTGCGAAACCAAGGGTGTATACAGATTCATTTTTCCCTGTTTCGTCACTTCCACGAAATTTTTGTTCTCCAATCTGGTCAGCAATGACAAAATTGTTGTTGATGCAAGCTTTTTCTTCGTATTGATCACTTTTTCAATCTCCGGTCTGGTCATTGGCGGAGTATTATTCCAAAGAACGAGCATAATATCCAACTCTGATTCCGGAAGTCTCTGGTAAGTTTTTTTCACTTTTTCATACCTCCTGTTACATATTTTCTACAAATGTAGGAATAATTCTATTTTACCACGGTTCACGGAAATGGCAAGGGCTTTTGCACAATTTGCAAATGCCCTTGCCATTCCTGCAGCTACTGACCACTATCAGTCTATTTCTGTATAACTGCTGCCATTTTCATCACTCCATGTCCCGTCTCCGTTGTCCGTAAATCCTGTACCATTTTCGTCCTGGAAATAATAATCACCATTTGTAGTTTCCGTAACCGTCACAGTATTACCGTTTGCATCCTGAAGGTCATGCTGTTCCAACGTATATCCCAGATGATGAGTGTCATCATTCAGAGCTGAGTAGGTATTTCCATTTTCGTCGGTATAAGTTTCATCCCCATTATCGGTATAGTTCATTCCATCATCTCCACGATATTCACAAGAATAATCTTTGTGAAGAATGTAATTAATCTCAATGGTATTTCCATCACTGTCAACTAATGTCATTGGTGAGGTAGAAAGGATATCGGAATCATCATTGCTGTCCGAGGATTTTGCAGAAGCATTTTCTTCTGTATCGGAGGAATCTGAATCTCCTCCTGACTTCTGACTGGCAGTATCTGTAGTTGACTTATCAGAATCATCAGAAGAATCATCGGTCTGGTTTTCATTCTCCTGTCTGGTAAGTGAAGGATTTCCAGGATAAGAAATATATTCTACAAATTTTCTGACGTCACTGATGTCATCTGCATCTTTTGCATATCCCACTGCCATATACAGGCTGTTTCCCTCTGAATAAATTGTCTGATAGCAGGCATCGTATGTGTCATTGCATTTGGCAATCCCTGTTTTGACATCCTTCAGTGAATATTTATAGATATTTACATAATCATTTCCGTTCGTATAGCTTGCATAGGTACCTTTCGTATCTGCTTTTTCCCATTCAGATCCAGCCGGCGGCTGTGTATAGAAATCGTTATTTCCTGCTGCCATAACCGTTGCAGCTGAAAAAATCCCAAGTGTTGCTACCGTCATAAGTGTCATAAATTTTGTCTTCATCGTGGATTCTCCTAGAGTTTTATTTTCTACATCTGTAGAAGTTAATTATATTCTACAACTGTAGAATATAATTGTCAATTCTTTTTTTATATTTTTTTATCAACTCAGTTTAATTTCTATTTTCCTTCCACTGGGCTATATAAATCTAGAGGATATTCATCACTTTCATAAACACGTCCTTCGCCTTCTCCAAATGATTTTCGGCATACTGGACATGATAGCCAGAACTAACATTTTTTTTTCTGCAATCGTATTTCCATCAAAAGTTCCGTTTTACAACATTCCTGCAGTAAAAAAAGGCCTTCCCGGATAGACCATTATTGTTCCTGTCCATCCAGAAAGACCTGAAAATTAAAATGTTATATTTCTTAGAAATTTTCCATTAAATTTCTGCAAGCATTTAAATAAAATCATGGGTCTCGTTTTTCGCAAACTTCCCATCTAGGAAAGCAAAAGTTTTGTCTTTCATCCATGTTCCCATAAATGCTCCGAAAAGCAGGATAACTACAACCACCCGCATAGCAGGTGGTTTATTTGTTTCCCAAAGTTCCGTTTTTCGGATCAGCAAAAAATTTTACAATGGAAGAATACGGTAAAAGTCAACGGATTTTTTTTACCAGTTTTACCCAATTTCCAGCTGTTCAAAAAAGACAGCCACATTGCAATAACTGCAATAACGATTCAGTGAATTATTTCCATCCATGATAAATTCCCAGGTATCTTTATAAGTACCACATACATAAAAACCATCGTCATGTAAATATTCCAGGAATTTTTCCAGCTGATCTGTATATTGGTCTGCGATGTCAAATGCCAGATCTTCCTTTTCATCATCAGTCAGATTTTCTGCCCGGTCATGCAGCACATGTTCCATATTTCTGGAAAAATAGTAGATCTCGTAGGGAAATCCTGCCACAGTTTTCCGGTTATACAAAGAATATACAATCTTTCTCTTGCTTAGATTTCTACGGATCAGCCGATCCTTATTTTTTGCCTCTATATGCGCATCAAAATATTTCGTTCATGATCGTTTACCAGTTTCGTAAATATAACAGCCAGTGCATCTTCATCCGTCGGCCCTTCTACAAGAAACTGAATAACTTTTTTAGTCATTAGCACGTATCCTTCCTGCCCGCCTCATAGCAAGCTCCATCTCATATATATTTGTTTCATTGTAGAGCTTTTCTTTTTGCCCGCCAAGCTTAATCGTCCGTAAATAAGATAACCGGGTATTTTGCGTATTTTTGATATAAGTAGATTTTATATAGCAATTCTCAGGATTCACAGTCGTATAAAGCAGAGAATCGTTTTCAAGAATCTCCAATGGGCGTAAGTTATGTGATGTAAAGATCAATTGTCCCTTAGCTTTATCCTGCATAACTTCCAGACATTCTCCCAATAAATACTCATAAATACTAGAATCCAGCTCGTCTACCACAAGGCAATAAGACTCCCTGTTATAGCAGGCAACTAAATTACTGCAAATAGAGATCAGCTTCTTTATTCCTGCGGATTCATACAAAAGAGGAATCCGGTTCTCTCCACGCATGGCAATGATTTCAAACTGCACTCCGTCTTTTCCATCCTTCAATAGCTTATCAAACGCATTATAAATTTCTATGTTGATCTCAGGTATTAATGATTTCATTACAATATTGATCTGCTTGATCGTATTTGCTACATAAGGAAAAACTTCTTTTGGCACCACATTTATATCTGTGAAGCGTAAGAAGATGCCTTCACCTTTTTTTGGTATCGTGTCCGACCAGTCAATATTAACCGGCATACTTTCCAAATTTAAGGATAAGTAGCCGTATTGTGCGTTTTCAACAACAGCAAGAGCATAAATTCCATATTTCTGAAAACACTGACTCAGTAAAGCAAGCAATGCAGCTTCACCCTCGGCTTTTTCAAAGACTTCCTGCGCTTTTCTTGAAAATAAAAAGGAACTTACCTCTGGAACGCCCTTTTCCTCATTATAGTTCTGTGTTGCCTGCTCTGCGACTCCAAGTGCAATGACATTCTGGATATCCTTAGAAAAACGCTCATACATATTCTACCAGATAGCATTTTTCTTCGATTTTCAGCTCAAAGCGATACTTTACAGTGGAGGTATCACTTGCTTCATTTATATAATAATAAAAATTTGACGGGATCTGACGTCCGGAAAGAAGATATTTCAGCAATACCATATAGTCCACAACTACTGTTTTTCCAGATCCATTGGCTCCGTAGATTCATAAAATGCTTCCCTTTTTGTTTTGGGGCATTTCAATTTCGCCGTGTATCACATTTTTTATGTTGTTGATTTCTATTCCCAAAAGCCGAACAACGTATTTCATCTCCATCACATCTCCTTTCAGCTCCATCCACCTGTACTCAGTATATCTTGCTATATTGCAAAAAACAATTCTTATTCTTATTTTGTTAATATTTTTAACATTATTTGAATTATTTTCATATAAACAAACAGGGCTTATGATAGATATGTTTATTTTTGAGTAGATAATGGATAATTGAGAATTATCGGACACATGGCTGTCTTATCATGCAGATGAAGCAAAATCGCGCCGTGCAATGCGGCAGCTGGCCCAGTACATGAATTCACAGGGCAGTGAATAAAGGATGTTCCGCTGACACCTGTAATAACAGGTTGGCTGCGATTAGATCTTATTTATGGTACGTAGCTGATGGCGAAATATCGATGCAGTCAATCGCTCTTGGGGCTTCAAAGGTCCCATTTATTAAGGGAACACAAAAGGTGAAGGAAACAATAAAGCCAGATGATCTTGCAGCCTTGCTGGCTGCCCCTTCCGACAGATCAAAAATAGGAATACGGGACAAGACTATACTGATTCTTCTGTACGATTCGGCTATAAGAGTATCTGAACTGCGAGAGTTAACTCTTGAATCTTTGAAGCTAAATGAAACGATACCTTATATCCGAGTTCATGGAAAAGGTGATAAGGAAAGAATTGTATCAATAACAGACAAAACTGTCGAGCACTTAAAAAGATACATAAAGATCTATCATTCGGAAACAAACGGTGATTATCCCCTGTTTTATACAGTGATCAAAGGAAATCTGTCTGCTATGTCAACCGGAAATGTAGAAAGAATACTGAACAAGTATGCAGAAAAAATAAGACCTGATCATCCTGGACTTCCGCAAAAGCTGTATCCACATATGCTCCGAAGAACCAGGGCTTGTGGACTGTATCAAAATGGAGTTGAACTTGAACTTGTATCCCGAATACTGGGACATACTTTCACTCAAACGACCCGTATATACGCATCTCCATCAATTGAAATGCTGAAAAAGGCCATGGAAAACAATAGTGTTGATGTATCTGAAACAGCTGAATGGCTAGATGATGAGGAAGAATTAGCTAGGATCTGTGGAATAAGATAATAATTATCCTCAGCTTTGAGAGTATTTTCACAATAATTATAGGGAATAAATGAAAAGCTGAGGATAAAAATATGCTGAGGATAATCCCATCGCCAGATACACCTTTTTAAATCCGGAAGCATCTGCATCATTCAGCATGGGTAAAAGCCTTTATGAGATGGCAGAGC
>OJNT01001666.1_pt1 | contig 14315 bp, 10 predicted proteins | sample 1597981 | NCBI WGS metagenome assembly OJNT01 (sample SAMN01915211, study PRJEB22387) | human gut metagenome | isolation source: stool | host: Homo sapiens | place: USA
CGCTCCTTGTAGGTGATGCCGAAGCCGTGCGAGAAGTAGAGCGCCTTGCCCGGCGTGAGGTGTTTTTCGATGGTGGGCCATACGGCGATCTGACCCGCGTCGGACAGCAGGTACTGGATGATCGTCGCGCGCTCGGCGGCCTCTTCGATGCCGAAGAGCGTTTTGCCCGGCTCCCAGCCGTCGGCGACGGCCTTCTCCCAGCTCTTGCTGCCCTCGCGCTGGCCGACGATGACGTTCAGGCCGTTGTCCCTGAGGTTGAGCGACTGCCCCGGACCCTGCACGCCGTAGCCGATGACGGCGATGGTTTCGTTTTTCAGGACTTCGCGGGCTTTCTCCAAGGGGAACTCCTCGCGCGTAACAACATTTTCTTCGACTCCGCCGAAATTGATCTTTGCCATAATTAGTATGATTTAAAAGTGATTTGAATTCGTCTGCCGTCGGCTGCGTTCCAGTTCTTCGAGGTACTCGTTGAGCAGTTCGCGCCGCGATTTGATGATGGCCACGATGCCGCTGCGCACGAACTGCTGCACGCCGTAGGGCTGTAGCAGGCGGAACAGCTCCTTGGTCTCGGCCTTGTGGCCCGTCTTCTCGACCACGATGTAGTCGTCGTCGATTTCGAGGATACGGACGTTGTGCTGGCGCACGAGGCGCTCGACGCTGCGGCTGCGCGTCACCTTGTAGAGGGCGATCTCCTGCTGCACCACTTCGTCGGAGGTGTAGACGAAGGTCTTCAGCACGTCGATCTTCTTTTCGATCTGCCGCACCAGCTTGTCGACCCGTTCCGGCCCGGTGCGGACGACGATCGTGAATTTATGGATGCCCGCCAGCGCCGACTCGGAGGTCGTGAGGCTCTCGATATTGACGTCGCGGCTGGTGAAAACCGTGGTGATCTGGTTCAGCAGACCCACCTTGTTTTCCGAAAATACGGTGATGATATATTCCTGTTCTTCCATTGCTCGTTCGGATTTTACTCCAGCCGGATCGCTGCGACGGGCGCGCCGGCCGGCACCATGGGAAATACGTTGTCTTCGCTTTCGACGCGCACTTCGAGCAGGTATGCGCCCCGGCAGGCCTGCATCTCGGCGATCGCCTCGGCGAGTTCCCCGCGCCGCTCGACACAGCGGTAGGCGATGCCGTTGCCGCGGGCGATCAGCCCGAAATCGGGGTTTGCCAGCTCGGTGAACGAATAGCGGCGGTCGTAGAAAAGCTCCTGCCACTGGCGGACCATGCCCAGAAACGAGTTGTTCAGCAGGACGATCTTCACGGCCACCTGCGACTGGAAGATCGTGCCCAGCTCCTGAATGGTCATCTGCAGACCGCCGTCGCCCGCGAAAAGACACACTTCGCGGTCGGGGGCGCCCAGCTTGGCCCCGATGGCCGCGGGAAGCCCGAAGCCCATCGTTCCCAGCCCGCCCGAAGTCACCATGCTCCGGCTGCGGCGGAACCCGAAATAGCGGGCCGCGAACATCTGCTGCTGACCCACGTCGGTCACCAGCACCGCGTCGTTGTCGTAGGCGCGGGCTACGGCGGCGACCGCTTCGCCCATGCGGATACGGCCTTCGGCGGGATGGACCGCCCGGCGGATCACCTTTTCGTATTCGATCTTGTCGCAGGCGCGGAATTCGTCGATCCATGCCCGGTGGTTGCGGGCCTGTATGCGCCGGGTGAGCAGCGGAAGGGTCTGTTTCGCGTCGCCGACCAGCGCAACGTCGGCCGGGACGATCTTGCCGATCTCGGCGGGATCGATTTCGAGGTGGATGATCTTGGCGTTCGCCCCGAAACAGCCCGGATTGCCCGTCACGCGGTCGTCGAAGCGCATGCCCACGGCGAGGAGCAGGTCGCAGTCCCGGTTTTTGATGTTGGGACCGTAGTTGCCGTGCATGCCCAGCATGCCGACGTACTGCGGCGAGTCGGTCGGCAGGGCCGAAAGCCCCAGCAGGGTCGATGCGGCGGGCATGCCGCTCTTGTCGAGGAAGGCGCGCAGCTCCGCTTCGCCGCCGCTCAGAATCACGCCCTGTCCGATCATCGCCAGAGGCCGTTGTGCGGCATCGATCAGCCTTGCCGCTTCGTCGATGCGCTCTTCGGAGGGTACCGATGCGGGGACATAGCTGCGGATCGAAGCCACTTTCTCGTAGCTGAACGGGGCCGTTCCGCATTGGGCGTCCTTGGTGATGTCCACGACCACGGGGCCGGGGCGGCCCGAACGGGCGATGTAGAACGCCTTGGCGATGGCGCCCGGAATCTCTTCGGTGCGCTTGACCTGACAGTTCCATTTGGTGACGGCCTGCGTGATGCCCACGAAATTGGTCTCCTGAAAGGCGTCGGTGCCCAGCAGCGAAGAACCGACCTGTCCGGTCACGAGCACCAGCGGCGTGGAGTCCATCAGCGCGTCGGCGAGTCCCGTCACGGTATTGGTGGCGCCGGGTCCGGAGGTGACCAGACAGACCCCCACGCGGCCGCTGACGCGGGCGTAGCCCTGCGCGGCGTGTACGGCGCCCTGTTCGTGCCGCACGAGGATGTGGCGCAGGCGGTCGCGGTAGTCGTAGAGTGCGTCGTAGACGGGGATGATCGCCCCGCCGGGGTAGCCGAAAATCGTATCGACGCCCTCGCGCAGGAATGATTCGATCAGGGCCTGCGCTCCCGTGACGGAGGGACCGGGCTGCGGTTCGGACATGTTTGTTTGCGTCGTATCCATGATTGCTGCTGTTTTACTTATTCTTCATCGACGATACGTACGGCGCCCTTGTCGGCCGAGCTGACCAGCTTGGCGTAGGCGCGCAGCGACGCGGGGACTTTGCGGTCGCGCGCGGCGGGGCGGAAATGCTCCTGAGCGGCCATTCGCGCGGCTATTTCGGCGTCGTCTGCCAGAAGGCGTATCGAGCGACGCGGGATGTCGATCTCGATCTCATCGCCCGTCCGGACGACGGCGATTTCGCCCCCGGACGCGGCTTCGGGCGAGACGTGGCCGATCGACAGCCCCGACGTGCCGCCCGAAAAGCGGCCGTCGGTAATCAGCGCGCAGGCTTTGTCGAGGTGCTTGGATTTGAGGTACGACGTGGGGTAGAGCATCTCCTGCATGCCGGGACCTCCCTTGGGGCCTTCGTAGCGGATGATGACGGCCTCGCCCGCCTGCACTTCGTCGCCGAGAATGCCCTCGATAGCCTGTTCCTGCGATTCGTAGACCCGTGCGCGGCCGCGGAAAACGTGCAGCGACTCATCGACGCCCGCCGTCTTGACGATGCAGCCGTTGCGGGCGATGTTGCCCGTCAGTACGGCCAGTCCTCCGTCGCGGGAGTAGGCGTGTTCGACGTCGCGGATACAGCCCGTCGTGCGGTCTGCGTCGGGGGCGTCGTAATAGGAGTGCTGCGCCCCCAGTTCGCGGCTGTAAAGCCCCGCAGGGGCGCTCAGCCAGCGGCGCAGGGCCGCGTCGGTCAGCGTCTCGCTGCGCAGGTCGCAGGCGTCGATTGCTTCGCGGAGCGTCCGCCCGTCGATGCGCGGGACCGAGGTGTCGAGCAGGCCGGCGCGCGCCAGTTCGCCCAGAATGGAGAGGATGCCGCCGGCGCGGTTGACGTCCTGTATGTGATACTGCGAGTTGGGAGCCACCTTGCAGAGTACCGGAACCCGGCGCGAAAGGCGGTCGATGTCCTGCATCGTGAAATCCACGCCGGCTTCGCGGGCCACGGCCAGCAGGTGGAGCACCGTGTTGGTCGAGCCGCCCATGGCGATGTCGAGCGACATGGCGTTCTCGAAGGAGGCTTTGGTCGCGACCGAACGCGGGAGCACCGATTCGTCGCCCAGAAAATAGTAGCGTTCGGCGTTGCGGACGATCAGCGCCGCGGCGTCTTCGAACAGCCGGCGTCGGTTGGCGTGCGTGGCGACGATCGTGCCGTTGCCCGGCAGCGAGAGTCCCAGCGCTTCGGTCAGGCAGTTCATCGAATTGGCCGTGAACATGCCCGAACACGAGCCGCAGCCGGGGCAGGCGCAGCGTTCGACGCGCGCGATCTGCTCGTCGCTGCAGGCTTCGTCGGCCGCCATGACCATCGCGTCGATCAGGTCGATGTCCCTCCCGTCGAATTTGCCCGCCTCCATCGGCCCTCCCGACACGAAGACCGTCGGGATGTTGAGCCGCATGGCGGCCATCAGCATTCCGGGGGTGATTTTGTCGCAGTTCGAGATGCAGACCAGCGCATCGACCTTGTGGGCGTTGGCCATGTATTCGACGCTGTCGGCGATGATCTCGCGCGAGGGCAGCGAGTAGAGCATGCCGTCGTGGCCCATGGCGATGCCGTCGTCTACGGCGATGGTGTTGAATTCCGCGGCGAAACATCCGCAGGCTTCGATGCGCTGTTTGACATACTGCCCGATTTCGTGCAGGTGGACGTGTCCCGGCACCAGCTGGGTGAACGAATTGGCGATGCCGACGACCGGCCGGCCGAATTGTTCTTCGCGCATGCCGTTGGCGCGCCAGAGGCTTCTGGCGCCGGCCATGCGGCGGCCCGTCGTCGTGACGGTGCTTCTGAGTGTGTGTTTCATCTTCTCTCTTTTTTCGGCGTATCCGCTTCAGGCGGACGGCCCGGACAGCAAAAAAGCCCTTCTCCGTCGGAGAAAGGCTTTTCTATAATCTTTCGAGTATACGCATCACCTTTCTCCCGTTATCCTGTAGTGACGACGAGCAGCAGATTAATGACGTTATTGTTCGAATGATTCAGAGCGGTCATGGCCGGATTTCTGTATTTGTTCCGTTTCAAAGATAGGGATATAAAATCAGACGTACAAATAAATTCCTAAAGAAATTTAATAATGTGATATTCCGGAAGCAGATCGCGCTCTCAGGTTTTTATTTTCAGGTCTTGCATGCTGTTTGCTTACAATTTGAAACCGCTATTTTTGGCTTTAAAACCGGTTTTAGGCCGATTTGCAAGAGTTCCATGCTCCGGAAGCTCTGAAATGTCTTACTGTTTTTATATTATTATAGGTGTGTCCGGCCTTTTTGTGCTATTTGTTCCGAGTGAAAACCCTTCCTGATTATTCGGCGGGCATCTTACGAATCGTTACCTGATTTGGATATTAAATTTTTTTGTTTTATATTTGTCCCTGATGGATATGAAACGGAATCATACAATGTTCGGAGAGTGCGGGAACACCTGCGCTCCGACGACGTATGCCGTCCTCTCCGTTATCTTCACGACTGCCGCTACTACAACCCCTGTGGGGGTTTAGTTTGTTTTTTCCGTCAGAAGCATCTCCGTATGCACACCCGGCCGAGGCTGCCGGGGCGGAACCCCGGATTTTAAGTCAAAGGCAGTTTAATTCAAAGAAGATTTTACCATGAAACATATCAAGGTTTTCGCCCCCGGAACGGTGGCGAATCTGGGCTGCGGCTTCGACATCATGGGCCTGACGCTCGACGGCGTGGGCGACCGGATCGAGGTCGCCGCCGAAGCGGGTGCGAGCGGGCTTGCGATCCGCAACGAGAGCGGGAAGAGACTCCCCGAAAAACCCGAAGACAATGTCATAACCCCGGCCGTCGCGGCCCTGCTCGAAGCGTACGGAAAGCCCGTGCGGGTCGAAATCACGATCCTCGAAAAGATAGCGCCCGGAAGCGGCATCGGATCGAGCGCCGCCTCGTCGGCCGCAGCCGTCTACGGGCTGAACGAACTGCTGGGCCGCCCCTTTTCGGCGGAACGGCTGGTGGAGTTCGCCATGATGGGCGAAGCGCTGATCGGCGGTACGCCCCATGCCGACAACGTCGGGCCGGCCTTGCTGGGCGGCGTGGTGCTGATCCGCGGATACGGGCCGCTGGACATCATCCGCCTGCCGGTGCCCGATGACTTTTTCTACGCCGTGGCGCATCCCGACATCGTGGTCGGCACCAAGGAGGCGCGCGAGGTGCTGCCCCGCGAGATTCCGATGGCGCATGCCGTCACGCAGTGGGGCAACGTCGGCGGACTTGTCGCCGGACTGGCGCTGGGCGACGTGGCGCTGATCGGCCGCTCGATGCACGACGTCGTCGCGGAGCCTTACCGCAAGGGATTCATTCCCGGTTACGACCGTTTGAAGGAGGAGGTGCTCTCCGAAGGCGCTCTGGCCATGAACATCGCCGGATCGGGACCTTCGGTCTTTGCGCTGGCCGCCGAAGGGTCGGTGTCGGAACGGGTCGCCGAACGGATGAAGAGCCATTTCGCCGGGCTGGGAATCGGCTGCAACATCTATGCGGGCCGCGTGTCGAACCGCGGTGCGCGAATCGAAGAATAAGAAAAAAGGAAAACCATGAAATACTACAGTACGAGAGACAAAGCACATGCACGGCCCTGTTCGCTGCGCGAAGCCGTCGAGGCGGGACTGGCGCCCGACGGGGGACTGTTCGTCCCCGAACGGATTCCGCAGGCGGATATGGCGGTCGCGGAGCGGCTGGCCGGGGAATCCTATGCCGCGATGGCGGGGTATCTGGCCGGACTGTTCTTCGGCGAGGACATCGACACCGGGATTTTGCAGCGGGAGATCGGCCGCATCTACGATTTTCAGGTTCCCCTGCGTGCGGTCGGCAGCCGCTATACGCTGGAGCTGTTCCACGGCCCGACCTTCGCGTTCAAGGATTTCGGCGCCGGATTCATGGGCCGCATGGTCGGCCTGCTGGGCGGCGCGGACGAAAAGCTGGTGATCCTGACGGCGACGTCGGGCGACACGGGCAGCGCCGTGGCGCACGGTTTCTACGACGTGCCGGGCGTCGAGGTGGTGCTGCTCTATCCCGAAGGGAAGATCAGCCGCCTGCAGGAGTGTCAGATGACCGCGCTCGGCGGCAATATCCATCCGCTGCGCGTGGCCGGAACCTTCGACGACTGCCAGCGGCTGGTCAAGGAGCTGTTCGCGGACAACTCCTTCAGGGCCGTTCGCCGGGTGTCGTCGGCCAATTCGATCAACCTGCTGCGATGGATTCCGCAGGCGTTCTATTACTTCTACGGGTATTTCCAGTGGCGGCAGGCGTCGGGCGGCGAGAATCCGGTGGTCGTGGTGCCGAGCGGCAATTACGGCAACCTCTCGGCTGGCATGCTGGCACGCCGCATGGGACTGCCCCTCGGCGGCTTCGTCGCGGCGTCGAACGCCAACGACGTGGTGCCCGAATTCCTGCGGACGGGCGATTACCGTCCGCGGCCGTCGGTGCGGACGCCGGCCAATGCGATGGACGTCGGAGCGCCGAGTAACTTCGAGCGGATGATGTGGCTGTGCGGCGGCGATGCGGACGCCCTGCGCGGCGAATTGCAGGGATTTCGGTGCGACGACGCCATGATCCGCCGCACGATCGACGGGCTGTACCGGAATTACGGTTATTTATCCGATCCGCACAGCGCCGTGGGCTATGCGGCTTCCGTGGCCTGCGGCAGGCCGGGGTTTTACCTTTCGACGGCCCATCCGGCCAAGTTCGGCGAGGTCATTTCGCCCGTGACCGGGGCGAAGGTGCCGCTGCCCCCGCGCCTTGCGGAGCTGGTGAAGCGTCAGCGGGTTTCGGAGCCGATGGCGGTGGATCTTGGGGCGCTGGAGGAGTACGTTGCCGGAGTGTGAGATTCGCGGCGGTCCCCGCTGGTGTTTCGGTGCCGATGACGGACGAATGACATGCCGGTGATTGCCGATGTCGGTTCTACGGCAGGCGGATAGCGGGCGGGGCGATGGCGGAATCCGTCCCTTTCCGGAACTGCGCGGCAGGGACTGGCGATGTCTGGTTACGGCCGGGCCGGTTTGGAGCCGAGCCGACTCCCGGCCCCGAAACGGCGGGAAGAATGGAATTGAAAAAGGGTTGCAACGCGGCGGTTGCAGCCCTTTTTTTGTGCGGGATTTCCGGGTTGCGTGCGGAATTCCCTTTTTGTGTGCGTGACTCTCCTTTTGCGTGCGGGGTTCCCGGCTAAATATGCGCGGCGATGAAATCCCCGACCTCGGAGGTCGAATAGCGCCGTTCGCCCTGTGCGGCGAGGTCTTCGGTGACGATCCCTTCGGTGAGCGCCCGGTTTACGGCGTCGCGGACGGCGCTCCCTTCGGCGGTCAGCCCCAGATGTTCGAGCAGCATGGCGGCCGAGAGGATCGCAGCCATCGGGTTGGCGATGTTTTTGCCTGCGGCCTGCGGATAGGAGCCGTGGATCGGCTCGAAAAGCGCGACTTCGGACCCCACGCTGGCCGACGGAAGCATGCCCAGCGACCCGCTGATGACGCTGGCTTCGTCGGTGAGGATGTCGCCGAACATGTTTTCGGTGACGATCACGTCGAAATGGGTCGGCTGGCGGATGATCTGCATCGCGGCGTTGTCCACGAACATGAAGTCCAGCTTCACTTCGGGGTATTGGGGTGCGAGCTGCTGGGCGATCTCGCGCCAGAAGCGCGAGGTTTCGAGGACGTTGGCCTTGTCGACTACCGTCAGGTGACGGCGGCGGCTCATGGCCAGCCGGAACGCCACGTGCAGCACGCGCTCGATCTCCTGCCGCGAGTAGGTGCAGGTGTCCACGGCCCGGTCGCCCCCTTCGTCGCGGCCCTGCGGCCGTCCGAAATAGATGCCGCCCGTCAGTTCGCGGACGCAGACGAAGTCGGTGCCCCGCACCACCTCGGCCTTGAGCGGCGAGCGGTCGGCCAGCGTGTCGAAGAGCGCGATGGGGCGCAGGTTGGCGAACAGTCCCAGCGACTTGCGCATGCGCAGCAGCCCCTGTTCGGGGCGTACCGGCGCTTTGGGATCGTTGTCGTATTTGGGGTCGCCGATGGCGCCGAACAGCACGGCGTCGGCTTCGCGGCAGATTTTGTGCGTCTCCTCCGGGTAGGGATCCCCCGTGGCATCGATGGCGCAGGCGCCCACCAGTGCTTCGCGGTAGGTGAAGTTGTGCGCATACTTCCGGGCGACGCGGTCCAGCGCCTTGACGGCTTGCGCGATGATCTCAGGACCGATGCCGTCGCCGGCTAAAAGGGCTATGTTAACATTCATGGTCGTTATAGTTTGTTTCGATTATGTTCAGCATTTTGATCGTCGCCTTGATGGCGGCTTCGGTCTGGTCGGCATCCAGACCGCGCGTTTTGAATACCTTGCCGCCCATTTCCCACGTGATGATGGTCTGCACGAAGGCGTCGGTGCGGCCGCCGGGCGGGATCGAGACGGTGTAGTTGCGCAGCATCGGGAACTCGCGCCGGAGCTGGTGCTCGTAGATTTGCCGCAGCGCCCGCATGAAGGCGTCGTACTGGCCGTCGCCGGCCGAGGTCTGCTCGTACTCCCGTCCGTTGATCTCGATCTTGAGCGAAGCCGCAGGATGCAGCCCCTGCGCCAGCGAAAGGCTGTAGTTGAGGATGCGGACCGGATTTTCGGCCAGATCGTAACGCAGTACGTCGGCGATGATGTAGGGCAGGTCCTCGGCGGTCACCAGCTCCTTCTTGTCGCTTAGCTCCACGACCCGTTCGGTCACCTTGCGCATCGAGGCTTCGTCGAGGTCGATGCCCAGCGTTTCGAGGTTCTTCATGATGTTGGCCTTGCCCGAAGTCTTGCCGAGGGCGTATTCGCGGACGCGGCCGAACCGTTCGGGGAGCAGTTCGTTGAAGTAGAGGTTGTTCTTGTTGTCGCCGTCGGCGTGGATGCCGGCGCATTGCGTGAAGACGCTTTCGCCGACGATCGGGCGGTTGGCGGGAATGCGGATGCCGGTGTAGGTCTCGACCATGCGGCTGACGTGGTTGATCTTCGTCTCGTCGATGCCGGTGGCGCGGTGCAGGCGGTCGTGCAGGACGGCGACCGTACTCGACAGCGGTGCGTTCCCGGCCCGCTCGCCCAGCCCGTTTACCGTGACGTGGACCCCGTGGAATCCGGCTTTCACGGCCGCGGCGGTATTGGCGACGGCCAGATCGTAGTCGTTGTGGGCGTGGAAGTCGAAGCGCAGGCGGGGATAGCGCCGCACCAGATCGCCGCAGAACCGTTCGGTGGCGTAGGGATCGAGCACGCCCAGCGTGTCGGGGCACATGAAACGCTGCACGGGGGCGTCGGCCAGTGCATCGAGCATGGCGTAGACGTACTCCGGCGAATGCTGCATGCCGTTGGACCAGTCTTCCAAATAGACGTTTACCCGCATGCCCCGCGCGACGGCCCGGTCGATCGCGGCGCGGATGTCGCCGAGGTGCTCTTCGGGCGTGCGGCGGAGCTGTTCGCGGCAGTGCTTGAGCGACCCTTTGGTCAGCAGGTTCACAACGCGGCATCCGGCGTCGCCGAGCCAGTCGAGGGATATGCCGCCGTCGATGAACCCCAGCGCCTCGATGCGGTCCGAATAGCCTTTGGAGGCGGCCCACTCGGCGATGCGCCGCACGGCCTCCTGTTCGCCCTGCGAGACCCGCGCCGAAGCGATCTCGATGCGGCTGACGCGCAGTTCCTCCAGCAGCAGCCGGGCGATGGAGAGCTTTTCGCGGGCGTTGAACGAAACGCCCGACGTCTGCTCGCCGTCGCGCAGCGTGGTATCCATTATTTCGACCGGGGGAAGCATCGTCGCGGGCTATTTTCGGGCGGCTTCGAACGCTCCGATCTGGTCGGAGATGCTGCACAGATAATCCACGTCGTCGTAGCCGTTCTGCAGGCAGCGTTTCTTGTAGGCGTCGATCTCGAACCGCTCGCTGCGGCCCGTGGCTTCGGCGGTCAGCGTCTGCCGGTCCAGATCGACCGTAAAACGGGCCGCGGGATCGTCGTCTATGGCGGCGAAGATCGCCGCGAGGAAGTCGTCGCTTACCGTGATCGGCAGCAGACCGTTGTTGAGGGCGTTGTTGCGGAAGATGTCGGCGAAGAAACTCGACACCACGACGCGGAAGCCGTAGTCGGCGATGGCCCATGCGGCGTGTTCGCGCGAACTGCCGCACCCGAAGTTGCGGCCTGCGACCAGTATGCGGCCCCCGTAGCGGCTGTCGTTGAGCGGGAACGAAGCGACCTTCCGGCCCTCGGCGTCGTAACGCCAGTCGCGGAAGAGGTTGTCGCCGAATCCCTTGCGCTCGGTGGCTTTGAGAAAGCGCGCCGGGATGATCTGGTCGGTATCTATGTTTTCCGTGCGGACGGGCACCGCCCCCGACGTGAAGGTTTCGAATTTGGGTATGGACATTTTTCTTGGCTTTTACATTTCAAACACCTTGCGCGGGTCTTCGATGCGCCCGCAGACGGCAGCGGCGGCGGCCACCGCGATGCCCGAAAGCATCGTCCGTGCGCCCGGCCCCTGACGCCCTTCGAAATTGCGGTTCGAGGTCGAAACGCAGTATTTGCCCGCCGGAATCTTGTCGGCGTTCATCGCCAGACAGGCCGAACAGCCCGGCTGGCGGAGTTCGAATCCCGCGTCGGCCAGAATCCGGTCCAGCCCCTCGGCCCTTGCGGCGGCTTCGACGCCTTTCGAGCCGGGGACGATCCACGCCGTTATGTTGTCGGCCTTGCGGCGGCCTTCGACCAGCCGTGCGAAGAGGCGCAGGTCCTCGATGCGGCCGTTGGTGCAGCTGCCGACGAAGACGTAATCGACGGGTTTGCCCTGCAGCGTTTCGCCGGGTTCGAATCCCATGTACTTCAACGCCTTGGGATCGGCGTCGGCGGGAATCTCCGCATCGACGGCCATGCCCATGCCGGGGTTGGTGCCGTAGGTGATCATCGGGGCGATGTCGGCGGCGTCGAAGCGGTATTCCTTGTCGAAAACCGCGTCGGCGTCGCTGTAAAGTTCGCGCCAGCGGGCCGCGGCCCGGTCGAAAGCGGCGCCCTGCGGCGCGCGTTCGCGGCCGCGGAGGTAGTCGAACGTGGTCTGGTCGGGGGCGATCATGCCGCCCCGCGCCCCGCATTCGATGCTCATGTTGCAGACGGTCATGCGCCCCTCCATCGAGAGGGAGCGGATCGCTTCGCCGGCGAATTCGATGAAATAGCCCGTGCCGCCCGAAGCGGTCAGCCGGGAGATGATGTAGAGGATGATGTCCTTGGCTTCGACGCCCGGCCGAAGCGTTCCGTCCACGGTGATGCGCATGCTCCGCGGCTTGGACTGGATGATGCACTGGCTGGCGAAGACCATTTCGACCTCCGACGTCCCCACGCCGAACGCCACGGCGCCCAGCGCCCCGTGCGTCGAGGTGTGGCTGTCGCCGCAGACGATGGTCATGCCCGGCTGTGTGAATCCCAGTTCGGGGCCGATGATGTGCACGATGCCCTGGCGCGGGTTTCCCACGCCGAAATGTTCGATGCCGAATTTGGCGCAGTTGGCCTCCAGCGCCTCGACCTGGCGCCGCGATTCGGTCTCGGCGATCGGCAGGTGCTGGTCGACGGTGGGGATGTTGTGGTCGGCCGTGGCGGTGATTTGTGCCGGGCGTGCCACGCCGATGCCGCGCCGTTCCAGGCCTGCGAAAGCCACGGGCGACGTCACCTCGTGGATGTACTGTCGGTCGATGTAGAGCACGCAGCGTCCCCCGTCTTCGGTGCGCACGGTGTGCGCATCCCATATTTTGTCCAGAAGAGTCTTTCCCATCTTACGCCTCCTTTTCCTTGCGTTCGGTTACGTTCAGTATGCGCAGCGCGTCGAGGAACGCCTCGATCGACGCCCGCGTGGTGTCCGTGTGGGCGGCGAATCCGTGGACCGTGCGGCTGCCGCACTGCACCTGCACGTGTACGCGGCCCACGTCGTTCGACCCCTTGGTGATGGCCTGCATGAGGAATTCCGTGAGCACGACCTTCTCGTTGATGAGGGTCTTGATGGCCGAAACGGCCGCATCCACCGGGCCGTTGCCCGTGGCGATGGCCATGCGTTCGTGGTCGCCGAACTTCAGCACCACGGTCGCCGTCGGAACGAGCGTTCCGGTGGTGACCTGCAGGAATTTGAGCGATACGGACTGTTGTTTCATGCGGTCGATGTCGCCCACCAGATACAGCAGGTCGTAATCGTGGATCTCCTTCTTCCTGTCGGCCAGTTCGAGGAACTTGGCGTAGGTGTCGTCCGTCTCCTCCTGCGTGAGGTTGTAGCCGAGCAGTTCGAGCCGGTGCACGAGCGCGGCGCGGCCGCTGCGGGCCGTCAGGGCGATGACCGACTGGTTGAGCCCGACGTCCTGCGGGTCGATGATCTCGTAGGTCTGGCGGTCTTTCAGCACGCCGTCCTGATGGATGCCCGACGAGTGGGCGAAGGCGTTGCGGCCGACGATCGCCTTGTTGGGCTGGACGGGCATGTTCATCAGGCTCGACACGAGGTGCGAAGCCTTGGTGATGAGCTGTGCGTCGATGTTCGTATCGACGTTCAGCTCCTTGTGGCAGCGCAGGGTCATCACCACCTCTTCGAACGAGGTGTTGCCCGCGCGTTCGCCGATGCCGTTGATCGTCACCTCGGCCTGCCGCGCGCCGTTGAGGATGCCGCTCAGGGTGTTGGCCGTAGCCATGCCCAGATCGTTGTGGCAGTGGGTCGAGATGATCGCCCGGTCGATGTTGGAGACGTGATCGACGAGGTATTTGATCTTCGCGCCGTACTCGCCGGGCAGGCAGTAGCCCGTGGTGTCGGGAATGTTGACCACCGTGGCGCCGGCCGCGATGACCGCTTCGATCACGCGGGCGAGGTATTCCGGATCGGCGCGCCCGGCGTCTTCGGCGTAGAACTCGACGTCCTCGACGTAGCGCTTGGCGTATTTCACCGCCCCGACGGCCGATTCGATGATCTTTTCGGGCGTCGAGCGCAGTTTGTCGTAGATATGCTGGGGCGATACGCCGATTCCGGTATGGATGCGTTTGTGCTTGGCCAGCCGCAGGGCGTCGGCGGCGACGTCGATGTCTTTTTTCACGGCGCGGGTGAGCGCACAGATCGTCGGGGCCGAAACGGCCTTCGAAATTTCAAGTACGGAGTTGAAGTCTCCGGGGCTGGAAATCGGGAATCCCGCTTCGATGATGTCCACGCCGAGACTTTCGAGGAGCTTGGCGACTTCGATCTTCTCGGTGGTGTTCAACTGACAGCCCGGCACCTGCTCGCCGTCGCGGAGCGTGGTGTCGAAAATAAAAAGTTTTTCGCACATAATAGGACTTGATCTAACTAACCTTGGCAACAAATATATTAAAAATATTTTCGAATCCCTTCATTCTGCGCAAGTTTCGTTTGCCGCGCCGCCCGTGCCGGAGTGCGTTCGGGCGGGGTTTTCATTACAGATTCGGCGTCGTGGAAGAGTATCCGGCGAAAGTCTGGCGGCTTTGGGCCGGGAGCGCTTACGGATTATAACCTTTCGGAATTTGTCGCACGGCCGCCGATTTGTTGCGGGAAATCTCTTCCGAAGACCGGATTCGAGCCGGAAACGGGGAAAAACGACGGGCCGCTCCCCGAAGAGCGGCC
>OJNT01001667.1_pt1 | contig 14312 bp, 10 predicted proteins | sample 1597981 | NCBI WGS metagenome assembly OJNT01 (sample SAMN01915211, study PRJEB22387) | human gut metagenome | isolation source: stool | host: Homo sapiens | place: USA
CTTTGAACAATCCCATGTTGGACATGATCGTGGCAACCACCGTATTATTCTGCAGGCGGCCACATTCCTTCAGATACTTTCCACAGACATACAGGATATAATCCCCGTGTACTTCCATGCCGTTCTCATCCACGGCAATACACCGATCCGCATCCCCGTCAAACGCAAATCCGCAATCCAGATTCTTCTCCCGGACAAGTCTCTGCAGATTCTCGATATGTGTCGATCCACATCCCATATTGATGTTGGTACCGTCCGGCTCATTGCCAACCACATATGTTTTGGCGCCAAGCGCATCAAACACACTCTTTGCAATGTTAAACGTACTTCCGTTGGAACAATCCAGCCCCACGCGCATGCCATCGTAAGATCTGGTAGCCAGAGAAATCAGATAGCCGATGTAACGGTTCCGTCCAATCGCATAATCCCGCGCCACACCAACCTTGTCACGCAGTGCAAAAGGCAGTTCTCCCATCTCACCATCTATGTATTTCTCCAGTGCAGCTTCCACCTCTGTGGAAATCTTGTGTCCGTTTCCATCCATGACCTTGATTCCATTGTCATAATACGGATTGTGACTGGCAGAAACCATAATGCCGCAGTCGAAATTTTCTGTACGGACTACATATGCCACACTTGGCGTGGTGGTAACATGCAGCAAAAATGCATCTGCTCCGGATGCCGTAATACCGGCAACCAGCGCATACTCAAACATGTAACTACTACGACGTGTGTCCTTTCCGATAATGATCCGTCCCCTGTGATTCTGGTTGTAATACCAGCCCAGATAACGTCCAATTTTATATGCATGATCTGCGGTTAATACTTTGTTGGCTTCACCGCGAAAGCCGTCTGTTCCGAAATATTTTCCCATTGTTATTCTCTTTTCTCGTATATTCTGTCATGTAAATAAAGGTATATATATCAACATCTGATAAACATTTTTATTGTAAATATTATGGAGAAAATTTATTGTTACTTTTTATTTTCCCTTAATTACGCCTGTAGCAATTGCAAGTCTCCATCCTGCAACTATAATCAATACACAAAGAATTATTGTTCCAAGTATTGATGACACCATAGTATTTTTTACGCAAATATCTACAAACCAGATATTAATTTCTTCCCGTTGCATAAAGTATAACCACAAACAAATTAAAAGTAATGACACCAAAAGTAAATCACTCCACCAGACAATTGGATATTTCTGAAATATAGTTGCATCAGGATCATCTGTAGATTTAAAATTTAAATGCGTCATTTTTCCAACACAAAATAGAAATACATAGATTAAATTAAAAATGCACAATCCCCAAATTAAACCGACCGCTCTAAAACGCATTTGCGACCGCCAAAGGGTGCAAAATGCGCATCTGTCTTTTTGGCATACCTGTTTTTGGGCTTTTTGAGTTTAAAATATCGGATATTTGGCAACAACTGGGTTATCGAACAAAACTTCGAACAACCGGCTTAATGGCATTGCCTCTTGTTCTGCATACTTTTTCTCCCTCTATCCTAGCGCATAAACAATAATTCCAAAAATAATTAATCCCATCGCTACCACTTTCCTTAAGTTTAATTTTTCGCCAAAAATCTTCACTCCAAAAAAAGTAACATAAATATAACTTGTAGCTTCTAAAATTGGTCCCATTGATAAAGGAATTCCTTTATAAGCAATAATTGACAAAAAAGTAGTTCCAACAAACATTATGTAAGCAATAATTACTAACGGATTCATATATTCCTTTATTTTAGAATCATACTGTTTCATGGCTGATTTTTTTAACATTACCTGCGATATCGCACTCACAAAAACACCAAGCAATAATACACAAGCATAAATTAGAACTGTCTTATTCATCTTCTACTTTCCCATCTGCATTCGCATAAATAATAACTCCCACGATAACCAAAATTGCTCCAATCACTTTTCCAACTGTTACTTTCTCATGGAAAAATACAGCTCCCCATATAATTCCCCATATAACAGTAACTGCTTTATTCGCAAATGCCGTTGTCAAGGGTAAACGCTTAATAATCTGCTGCCAGCCAATTGCATAAAAACCAAGTAACAATATAATGATTGCATAATAAAAGCAGAATCGAAAACTTAAAAATGCTTCTCCTGATGCAAGTTTACTACAAATTCCACTCATAGAATAAATCATCAACATAATATGCAATAAAAATAATGTTTTTAATCTCGATTTATCCACCTTTATTCCTCCTGATGGGATGGCAAATACGACTCCAACACTGCGTAGTCGGATCCACTCATCAAAAATGCCCCATATCGACTAGAACTATCTACTATTTCATCCGTTCCTTTCTCTGTTCCCTCTACTCTGACTAAACACTCTGGATGCTCCTTCCTCAATTGATTTAAAACATCTACATCCTCATCGCCAAAAATATAATGTATTGCGGCAACACCCGCTTCATGATAGTCCAACAAATCCGGTTTTTTCCCAAGTGCAACATCAATGACTGCTTTTACAAAATCTACACCCGTTGACAATTGCACCAGATCACTTCCAATACAATCTCCCCCCATACGTCCACCAATTTCAATTAATTTTATATTACCATCCTGATCAATTTTTATCTCTGAATGTGACGCACCATTTACAATCTTTAAACTATCCAATGCATGAAATACTATTTTTTTTACATTTTCCACCACTTCTTCTGAAACAGGTGCAGGCTCTAAATGTCCAGTTTCAATAAAATGAGGTGCTCCTGTAGTATATTTTTTTGTCAATGCCAAAAAATGGTGTTCTCCATGATAAGAGATACATTCCACACTATATTCCTGTCCAGTAACAAATTCTTCTACTAATGCTTTTTTCTCAAAACCTTGTTCTTTTGCTTCTTCAATTGCTTCCAACAGCCCATTCGGTGATAAAAGCTTCGTAATTCCTCTACTTCCAGATCGGTCTATTGGTTTTACAATTACTGGATACTGTAATTGTACTCCCGATAAATCACGAACTGATGATACCAATATACTCTTTGGCGATGGATCTCCATTCTTTTCAAATGCTTCTCTCATCAAATGCTTATTTGTAGAAATCAATGCACATTCCGGCGAATTTCCAACAAGCTCCATAGCATGTGCAACATAATTCACTGTAATTGCAGCTAAATCACTCGCTATACTACAGATGCCATTGATTCCTATCTCTTTACACTTTTCTAATATTTGCTCTTTTTCAACGATACTAATTGGATAGAAATAATCCGCACTCTTTTCCCCTACATCGCCTGCAGCCCATGCAAAAACATGTGTTTCAATTCCCATTGATTTTGCCTTTTCTATCAGCGGCTCTTGCAAATAAGATGCTCCAATAATGGCTAATTTTATCATTTTTTCTCCCATAACTCATCAAAACGCTTCTGTTTTTGTTCCATTTTATAATCTTCAAGATATTTCAAATATGTATATTCCGGCTGATATCCTAAATCATTCTTTGCATTTTCTATATCCATCACAAAACTTGTAAAACCTGCTCCCTCTGGTTTTTCTATAATATCAGATGTATGATTTTGAGGTGAAAAAACCTGTATCATTCCCTCTATCTGCTCCCTCAGTGTTGTCTTCAGCCCTGTACCCGCATTATAAATTCCCCCATCAACTTCTGCATACAATGCCTTAAACATCATCTGACATAAGTCCTTTACATATAAAATATCTTTAAATGCATTAGGATTACCCCACATTTCTATAGGTTCCCCTTTTTCCGCACGATCGATCATATATCTATAAGCAATTACTTTCTTTACTCCATCAACAAAATAATATTTATCTGGATGATATAAATATACATTCGGTAAACGAAATACAAAATTTTTAAGCCCATATTCCTGTTTATAATGTTCCATTGTCTCCACAATCATCGTTTTCGTAATTGCATAAAAAGCATGATCACCTGTATATAATAATTTTCGCGGTAAATTTGGAGATAAAACTTCTCTTTTTCCCCAATAACCTGCCTGTTCGGCCCATGTTTGTGTATAAAGTACTCTATCCGCATGACATTTTCTTGCATACTCAAGAACCCTAAGTGCACCATTTATATTTGTCTCCACATACGCAAATGGATCATATTGTTTCATATATGCCGGCAAAAGCCCTGCTACATTTACAACTGCATATACATCTTCCGTAGGTAGCTTATCAAAATCATCTGGTACACATAAGTCAACTTCAATATACTCAATTCCATTTTTAGAAAAGAAATCTGTTTTTCGCCGACCAACTGCAATTACTTCGTATTCTGCTGTATCCAAATTATTTTTACAATAATCTGTAAAATACGCACCAATATTCCCTGTTGCTCCAAATATAATAATTTTTTTCATTCCAACCCTCTATTACTTTTCCTCATCGTTAAGAATCTGCCGCACGACATATAATGGTCTATCTTTTGTCTGCATAAAAATATTTCCCACATATATCCCTACAATCCCAATAACCATGATAATAATTCCACCTATTAATATATTTGTTGCTATTAAACTTGTCCAACCAACAGACACCTGTGCAGTAAAATGATAAATAACTAATCCTATGATAAATAAAAAGGCACACAGACTCATAATCATTCCAAAACCAACAAACAATTTAAGGATTTTATCTGACTGAGATGTAAGAAGTTCAACTGCCATATTAATCCGCTTCTTTAAACTATAAGAAGACTCTCCTTCGTAACGTTCATCATGTTCTACATCAATCACAGCCTGCCTGAAGCCCAACCATTTTATATACATTACATAGCCTCTATGCTGCTCTCTCATCTTGCAATAATTCTCAATCACATTCTTTTTTACAATACTAAAATTACAGATTGCTCCATCATAATTGCCATCCGTTGCAAAACGATAAACTTTATAAAATTGATTTGCAAGAAAAACTTTCAATGAATTATCTTTTCGTTCTTTTCTCCTTGCAAACACAACATCATATCCTTCCTGCGCTTTTTCATACAATCTTATAATTTCTTCCGGTCTATCCTGCAAATCGCAGTCCATAACTACAATCCACTCACCTGCTGCATAATCGAGCCCTGCTAAAATAGCTTTCATCTGTCCAAAATTTCTCGACAATTCAATTCCCTTTACTTTTTCGTCCGCTGCACATATTGTTTCAATTACTTCCCAAGAATTTTGGGGGCAATTATCATTTACAAGTATAATTTCATAATTATCTGTTATTCTTGATAAGGACTCTGCTAATCGGCGATGTAACTCTGGCAATGCTGCCCTACATCCATAAACGGGAATCACTACTGATATATCCATTTTTTCTTCTGCACTTTCTTAAACAACGTTTTATTTATAAAAATTCTTAATTGTTTCAATTACTTTTTCTACATCTTCTGGTTTTAATCCATAATACATCGGCAAACGCATCAAACGTTCACTTTCTTTTGTCGTATATTGATCTTCTCCATGAAAACGTCCAAATTTTCTTCCTGCTGGTGCAGAATGTAATGGAATATAGTGAAAAACACATCCAATGCCATTCTCTTTCATATATGCAATTAACCGTGTTCTTTCTTCTAAATCCTTTGCCTTAATATAAAACATATGTGCATTATGAACACATCCCTCTGGGACAACAGGAAGTTCTATATTACCTTTTTCAGCAAGTTCTTGCAATCCATTATAATAATGATTCCACGACTGAAGCCGATTTTTATTAATCTCATCTGCCATTTCCAACTCAGCCCATAAATAAGCCGCATTCAACTCACTCGGCAAATAAGATGATCCGTAATTAACCCACGTATATTTATCTATCTGTCCTCTAAAAAATTTGCTTCTATTCGTTCCCTTTTCCCGAAGAACTTCAGCATATTCAACCATATCTGCATTTTTAATTAATAATGCTCCTCCTTCACCCATAGAATAATTTTTTGTCTCATGAAAACTATAGCATCCATAATCTCCAATTGTTCCCAAAGCCTTCCCTTTATATGTACTCATGACAGCTTGAGCTGCATCCTCAATCACAAGCAAGTTATACCTACGTGCAATATCCATAATTGTATCCATTTCGCAAGCAACACCCGCATAATGGACTGGAACAATTGCCTTTGTCTTTTTCGTAATTGCAGCTTCTATTTTGGTTTCATCAATATTCATCGTATCTGGACGAATATCAACAAAAACAACCTTTGCTCCGCGTAAAACAAATGCATCAGCAGTAGATACAAAAGTATAGGATGGCATAATAATCTCATCTCCCGGTTGGATATCGCATAAGAGCGCTGCCATTTCCGTTGCATGAGTACAAGAAGTTGTCAATAGAGCTTTTTCTGTCCCTGTTTTCTCCTCAATCCATTTAGAGCACTTTTTTGTAAATTCTCCGTCACCGCAAATCTTATGATTGTCAATGGCTTGTCCTACATATTCTTTTTCGTTGCCACAATATGGCGGTACATTAAAACTGATCATTTTTCACCTCATAAACATAACATAATACTTAGTAATATATGCTTAATTTATTTTCTTTCATAAAATATAGACTTTTTCTTGTTGTCTCAGCATCTGTTGCAGATATAGATTGTAAAAACTCATCTGAACATTCCTCAATATTTTCCAATTGCGTCTCAACATTTTTATAAAACTGTCCAATATATACACTATTACATCCCTCAATAAAATTTGTTGCCGCAAGTAAGACGCATAAACAACAAACCAAAATCTCCCCAATCTTTATATTACTTGTCTTTTTTTTGCATACTGATATAATAAACTCCACCCCAAAAGCACAAGCAATTAATCCTATGGCACTATCTATAACGTATCTTGATGATACCATTACAGAAATGCCGTATTCCGGAACTCTTGCCAATGAAATTGAAAAGCCAAGAGCATTTGCATAAGTTATCAGAAGCATTATAAAAAGATATTTTTTATTTTTTTCCTTTAAGCTTCTAAATAAACACATTAAAAAAAGCAATAACATTATTATTACTATACCAGCACCCACAATACTATAAATTTCAAATACCCCCTCTTTGTTTTCTATTGAGGTTGGTAAAACAGAAGCTCCCCAGAACATAAAAAAACCAGCAAAAATTGCAATTAAATTTTCAAGAGAGAATTCAAATTGATTACTACCACTAGATACTAATTGCATATAAATAAATATTCCTACCAAAATTAAAACTATAAAAATTGCTGCATGTACATAACTGTTTTTATCAACACTGTTTAATACAAAAATTAAAATATTTAAAATTAAAGAAAATGCAACAGCGAATGCATAGCCGCCACACATAGTTATAATAAAAAGATCACATATTAGTGCTCCAATTATAACTATCACATATTTTCTACAATTATTTTTCATTTTGTTATCAGAAAAAATATATGCTGTTAGCCAAAAAACACCTATTAATAAACCAATTCTTACCGCACTAGCAAATGCAAAGGGCTCTGTTATTATCTCCCATTGATTAAAATTTAATGTAATTAACGAAATAAATATCGTCCCTATGTATAAATTTACTTTTGACGGATGGCACACAGAAATAAATAATACTATTACTAAGATACATACAATTACTTTTACAATCATACCTGCAATAGGTAATATTGAAAAATTATAATGTGTAACCTGTAACAAACTAAATGATAGTAAATATATCCCTGGCTGATAATGCTGAGATCCATCAGCAAAGAAAAATGAAACCATTCCATTACCCTTTTGGATTCTCTCACCATAATCCAAAACCCATCTAAAGAAATCAGAATAAGGCACTATACATTTTGCATTATCAATCCAATAACAGTATACGCAAATAATTCCCATCAAAGCAAAAAGTAAAGGTATATTTGTTTTTTTTATTAAACTTTTCATATCTAAAAATTTCTCCTACCATTCTATATATCATAATTGAAAAGATCATTTCAAAAATCAAACGTTACAATCATTGTTAGTGAGTGCCGTTACACCATTCCTATATTTTGGCATTTTCCATTTTAATCCCCACTTTTTTTCATAAACTTCTTTATTAGCTTCAAAAATTGCTCTGTATTTTTGATCATCCATTTTTTTAAAAGAAGCATTATTCACATGATGTATAAAAGCATCCTCGGCAATGGTAATATCATAGCCTGCACTCTTAACAGCTTCGGTATAATCGTCATCTTCAAACATGCCAATCTTATATGATTCATCCAACAATCCCACTTTTTCTATAACTTTTTTATTAATAATGGTGGCAAATAGTGGGAGCCTGTCTACATCTTCATACTCTTCATTCATATGCATACTTGTATACTCATATGCAAATAGCTCCATTTCTTCTTTATTTTTATACTTAACTTCTATTTTTGATTCATTTCCTATAGAATTGGTCACAGGATTACACATACCATATTGAGAATTATTCTCCAAGTGCTTAACCATATTTGTAATCCATCCCCTGCTAACAACGGTGTCATTATTTAACAAAAGAACATATTTTCCTGTTACAGCTTTAATTCCTAGATTATTTCCTCCAGCAAAGCCAGCATTTTCTTCATTAAAAATAATTTTAACATTATTATAATTTTGTTGTTCTAATTCTTTCAGATAACCAACAGTCCCATCCGTTGAACAATTATCAACAATTATCAATTCGTAATTTCCATATGCAGTCTTGTTTAGTATACTCTCCAAGCATTGCTTATTCAAAGCCAAATTATTGTAAGTCAATACAATAATACTAACTTTCGGGACAACGTTTTTACATTCCATTTCCAATTTTTCATATCTCTTTTGCCAATCATTATCTTTTGCAAAAGCAATGTCTTCCTCTGTTTTTTTTAGATCATCTTCGTTGAGAAGACATTTTTGTACATACGCTGCAAACTTTTCATTATCATTTGACATATATACATACTCATCTCTATAAGGCATCAATTCTGGAATTTCCGTTGCGACAATTTTCTTTCCTGCGCTTAGATATTCGTAAAATTTAACTGGATTTGTTGCCTTTATTAAATCCGTCGATGTATCAAAAGGAATTAAACACACATCAAATTCAGCCAAATATTTTGGTAATTCTCCATATGGTTTTTCGCCTATTAATTTTATATTAGAACATTGTTTCAATTTATCCTCATATTCTGTAATTGATCCAATAATAACAATATCATACTCTGGAAATTTTCTTGCCAAATAACATACTTTTTCCCACGCAAACCAATGTGCAACCGCACCATAATAACCAATTTGCTTTCTATTATTTTTTTTCTTTTCTAATTTCGTAGCCTGATAAAAATGCTCAACTTCTGTACCATTTCGAATAATAGAAATTTTATTTTTATCGGCATGCTTTCCAGCAACATCATATAAAAACTGAGAACTTGAAACAATCCAATCACTTTGTTCCAATAATCTGATGCAATTATCTTTCAAAAAGTCTTCCGCAGTTCCCAAAAAACCTGTATAATCATCCATATAATCTGTGACAAACTTAAAACCAAATTTATTTCTCAAATATTCTGCCGCATAAACCCAATTTGGATAATCTACAAGAACCAATGCATCCGAAATTGCATATTTTCTTATAAGATTTTCGAACTCCTGTTTCATCCATTCCAATGAATCCTGTCCATTTGTTATATAAATAGAATTGCTGTTTTCTCCTTTAAAATTAACAATATAAAGATTTTCACTTTTTTCTTGTATATTGTATTCTTTGATAAAATTTGCATTTACATAAAACACTCTATGACCATTCTCAGCGAATCTTGATGCAAAATGCTGCGGTCTTTGATATCGAAAATCATAATCAATCACTGATAAAACGATCACATCATACTTTTTATAATCAGAATGAATTATTTTCTTTGTAATACTAGACAATTCTGAAATTTGATTTGCAGTATTCAAACATACTTGTTCCTCTTTTAATTGACCTTGTCCACTACTACAGGCAATTCCATCTTGTAATTTTTTATCTAAAATCATCCACGGATTAAATTTGATTCCGTCTCCAATACTATAATTTGTTTTCTTAATTTTTCCCTTTATCCATTGTCTAAATTTTTTTCTTTCTTCTTTTGTTCCTCTAAAATACTGTCCTTTTAGTCTCCACATGAAATGATTAAGCTTCATAATCTTTCCAGTTGCAAAAAGATGACACATTTCCTGTGCTTGTAACATATACTCATCCTTTTGTTTTAAAATAGCTTTATCCATTAAAGACTCTCTAGCATATTTACTTACCTCATCCTGATATATTTGTAATTGTTGATCTTTCTCATTAATTACTTTCTTTAACTCTTCATTCTTTTCGTTAATTACCCTCTGTAATTCTTCATTTTTTTCATTTATTGTCTTCTGTAATTCTTTATTTTTTCCATCATACTCATTTATTATTTTCTTATATTTCGCTTCCTTTTCTTTTAAATAGTCACTATCAACAGCTTCCACCAAATCCGCCAACACTTGATGTTTTTTATCAATCGCGTATACCAATAATATTTGTTCATAAGGGTAAAGTACAGAATCACATTGTACTGTTTTTGCATATACTAAATCCTTATTTCCAACTTTTGCCGGAATATCTTTTGTATGAAAGCTCTTTTCATGTTCATCGATTACACCATCTTCCTCGCAATAAGGAAATAACAATATCACATATTTTTCAGCTCTCTCACATATATTTCGAATCACTTTATATGTCTCTTTAAAATGTTCCACAACATTAGAACAAATTATCACTGGATATTTTTTTCTATCTTCCGGCTCTAATATGTTTCCAACAGTAAACGAGAATTCCGGATATTTCTTAGTAGCAATTTCAACTGCCGCCTCTGAAAAATCTTCTCCATTCAATTTGGAATTCCAAAAAACTTTTCTGTAAACAGCAAGTGCGTCCCCTTCAGCACATCCCAAATCACAAATCTCATACTCATTTTCATTAATCTCATTTATCAACCATGAAGGAACCATCTCATTTAGTAATGATGCAAAATATTTCGTTTGTTCATTTCCACTATAATTTTCCCAATCTGTCCGAAATCTACCATTCCAATATTCTTGGCTATTAATTTTGAAATTATTATCTTCATTCTTTTTATTATTCATAATTTTTCTGCTTATTTCCTTATCTTTAATGCAATTTTTCGGTGGAAAAAAATTGGGTGGAATTTCAACCTTACCATATTTAAAATCAGGATGTTTTTTCAGTAGTTCTATGAATTCATTAATATAATCATATCTCTCAAAAGAGCTACACCGTTTACAATATTCTGGTAACATATCATAATTGAACATTGCCTCTCTTAGTTCCGAAAACTTTCCACCTCTCCAAACATTTTCAACATTGCCTTCAACGATCTCATCAATGGTTCCAAAATCAGCACAACATGGAGCCACCTTCAAATTCGGCATAATAAGCATCGTCATAAAAGGTGCTGTACAATACGGCAATTTAAATTTATTATAAGTTTTCAAATTTTTTTTAACTTTTATTTTTCTTGTTTCATATGTTGCAGGATTAATTTTATCATAATTTAAATACGGAGATTGGTTTTTTAATTTCAAAAGTTTCTCTCGAATACTATTTCTATGAAGTATCTCCCCATCCTCATACCCGTCATACGAAATTAAATTATTTATGACTATTTTTTCGCATCTATTGTCCTTTTGAATTTTTTCAAATTGTTGATTAATTATAACATAGTCACTCTTTCTTATTCTCAACAATTGAATAACTTTGTCTTCTTCATATCCAAATACATCATTATAGGTAATATAATTAATACCTAGTTTTTTAGCTTCAGCATATATATCATATATTTGTTCAATATTAAGTCTATTAACCACTACCGTCCATTGCAAAATAGAATCTGGCAATTTTTTACGTAAACATTTAACATTATTTATTACCTGTTCAAATTTAGCACCACATCTCAGCAATTCAAATGTTTCCTTGTCCACACTATCCACAGAAATCGATATTACATTTATTCCCTTTAACAAATCCATATCAATGCGCTGTAACTGAGTTCCGTTATTAATCAATTGCATTGTTGTCAAAGCATTTGCATTTCTACATATATTAATAAATTCTTCAAACTTACTATATAATAATGGTTCTCCTCTTCCTGATGGATTAATAAAACTAGCATTTTTTAAAAAAGGTTCCATTTTTTTTAAGACATAAATCGGAATTTCCTCTAGTTTTTCAATTTTTTCCATGCAGAAACCACAATATGGACAAAACGCACAATGCAAATTACATGCATTTGTCAATCCAAACATCAATTGTACCGGATAATTATCTAAATTGTCCGTCTTATGTACTAGCATATTTTGCAAAAACAATTCAAAATTATTTTTTTTCATTTTGTTCACCTGTTTTTATAAATTATTGCAAATCCCATTCAGAAGTTATTCTGGCAACGCCCAAATCCCCCTTATTTGAAAAAATATGTATGCATGCAGCATTTTCTAGATAATCATAGGTTACTGCTTCCTCATTGTTTAATCCTATACAAAAAAAATATTTTCCAGACAATAACTCAATATGTTTTAAAGTAATTTTTAAAATCGAATACTCTTTCAAATTTAATATCTGTTTATTTTCAAAATATGTGTTGGTTCCAAAACAATATACCCCATCATCTCTATATACAAGAAAACAAATACTCCCTTCTGCGTGTTCGCAATCAACTATATATTTTATATAAACAATTATATCATCTCCTGTTTCAAATGACAGTTTCTCTTTTCCCTCTATATCCGTAATATACATTTCAGAAAAATAAACCTTTCGATCAAGTATTTCTTTTCTCTTTATTTTAAGTAAATTTTTGCTTAACTGTTTAATTTCTTCATTCAATCCTATATTTTCCAATTTTGTATTTTCAACTTGTACAACACTCTCCTTTTCCTCGTTCTTATCAATTGTTTCAATTTCACTATAGTATTCTTCTTGGAACCGTTCCAATCGCTTAGACTCCATATCAATCAAATAATCTTCACTAATTTTCTTTGAGTGTCCCGCTTCCTTAATTATGCCATTTTCAATCCATATGCATCTGTCACAAATTTTTTCAATTTGATCCAACGAGTGTGAAACTATCACAATCGATGTACCAGCTCTTTTTATTTCTTTAAGTTTTTCAAAACATTTCTTTTGAAAACTAATATCCCCAACTGCTAATATCTCATCAATCAATAAAATATCTGCTTCAACATTAATAGCTACTGCAAAAGCAAGTCGCATATACATTCCTGATGAATATGTTCTTACAGGGTTTTCTATAAAATCTTCTAATTCTGAAAATTTAATTATTTCATCAATTTTTTTATCAATCTCTTTTTTAGTCAATCCAAATATAGCAGCATTAAGATAAATATTTTCCCTTCCACTCATATCTGGATGGAATCCAGCCCCCAGTTCTAACAAACTTGAAACTCTTCCCTTCAATTCAATGCATCCAGAATCTGGATATATAATTCTCGTCAGCAATTTAAGTGTTGTACTTTTTCCACAACCATTTTTTCCAATTAATCCAATTGCTTCACCTTTTTTTACATCAAAGCTAATTCCTTTTAACACCCATCGTGTTTCCGTTTTGTTTCTTTCAGGTGTAACCAAGCGTTCTTTTAAAGTTCTTCCCTTATCATAATACACCTTAAAACTTTTAGTTATATCATGAACTTCTATCACATTGTCAGCTTGCATTTATAATTCCTCCACGAAATTTTTTTGAAGTTTTTCAAAAGCCAAAATTCCTACTATCAAAAAAATTAGCCCCCATATTGTTGCACTCCCCAATGTACTTAGCTGAGGAATTTTCTTATAATATAAGATTTCATGATAAGTTTCTATTATCGCAGATAATGGATTCCATTTAAATATCGGTCTTAAATTCTCAGGAACCATTTCTGTTGTATACATAATAGGAGATAAATACATCCATGCCATTGCAAAAATATTTAAAATATACTCCAAATCTCTAAAGTACACTGTCAATGCCGAAGTTAGCATGCACATTCCTAACGCCAAAACATATTCAATCAAAAAAACAACAGGTAAAAAACAAAGAGCCAACAAGTTTATTCCGTGCCCACTGAAGATTAATACAATAAAAATAATTATAAAGGTTAGTAACATATTAACAAAAGCACTTGTAACATATGTAATAGGTAAAACCAATCGAGGAAAATATATTTTTTTTATCAAATTTTCTTGTGCTATGACACATGAAGATCCCCCCGCAAGCGATGCACTAAAAAAATTCCATGGAACCAAACCAATAAATAAATATATATAAAAATCTTCAATATTAGCTCT
>OJNT01001672.1_pt1 | contig 14257 bp, 9 predicted proteins | sample 1597981 | NCBI WGS metagenome assembly OJNT01 (sample SAMN01915211, study PRJEB22387) | human gut metagenome | isolation source: stool | host: Homo sapiens | place: USA
TAGTTATTAATAAATAAAATTACCATCCCGGATTATTCCTGTCGATATAAGGATTCGTATTGACAACATCGGGCGGGAACGGTAATAACAAATGCTTCTCTTCACGACGTTTTACAATCTCATTTTCATCCACAGTACCGATGGCATTCATTACTTGCAGATAGATACCCCAACGAAGCAAATCATAGCGGCGGATACCTTCGGCTGCAAACTCTTTGGCACGTTCTTCAAGAACGAATGAACGGAACGACTCTTTTGTAAACGGATTCTTCTCATGACGTTTGCTTACCAATGTACTGTTATTACGCTTGTTCAGCATTTCCATTTTAGCAAAAGCATCCGTTGTAGGACCATTCAACTCATTTTCCGCTTCACAATAAATGAGAATGAGATCGGCGTAACGCAAATACGGCCAGTTCCAGTCTGTACGGTTACCATTATTATCAGCAGTTATAGCTGTAAATTTTTCAAGTTTGGCACCATACTCATGGGCACCGTTTCGTACAACATCCGTAGTTTCGTACTTATATGGACATCCTTCGTATGGAGGTAAGCCCTGACGTACTTTTACACTATCGCGTTCGGGGTAGAAATACCACTCCATTTTTTCATAAGTTTTATTCCAGTTATACGGAACACGGTGTTTTACTCCCCAAGTGATACGCTCATCATCCCAGTCGTCAAAGGTCTGCAACCAATGGTCTCTTTGAACGTAGTAACCGGAAGTCCATTCGCCATTGTATGCCGGATCGGGCCATCCGTAATAATCCTTACTAACATAGTTGTAATAATCGTCGCCCTGTCCAGCCATTGTCTGCAAGCAGAAAAGCAACTCAGGTCCATTCTTATAGGCCGGACTCCACAATTCTTTCTGGCTACTTGCCAATGAAACCTCGCCACTATTGATTACTTCTCCGGCCTTTTCTTTTGCCAGGCGATAATATTCCTGAGAATCAAACTCTTCATACCCGGCTACTACATTCTTACTGTGAGTAATGGCTACAGGCATCAAACGGGAGGTTGTTCCATCAGGATTTACTTTACTTCCCGGACCACCTTTTACTGTAACTTGTCCGCTCTTCATAGAAGCTGAACCAATAGTAGCATACACCTTAGCCAACAAAGCCTTGGCAGTGGCACGACATACGTGACCTTTCTTAAACGCCTCATCGGTGCGCGGAAGCAGCAATGCTTCGGCTTCTTTCAGTGTTTCAATAATATGCTCATACACTTCTTTTACAGAAGACCGTGGCAATTCGGTAGAATTACCCTCTGCAATGGAATATGTATACAAAGGTATAGGACCAAAGAACTGAACTAACTGGAACTGAGACCAAGCCTTCAGGAAACGGAGTTCACCCAATGCATTATTCTTTTCTTTTTCAGTAACGCCTGTTATCTTTTGTACTAAGTAATAGTGATAATTGGCTCTGTGGATAGTAGTACAATAATATTGATAGAAGTTTTTTGTCGAACTTTTATCATAAAAGTTACCGGCGCCTTCATCACCAAAAGCCCAGCTCGGCCCTGTTTGATAATCACAATCGAAGTTCACCACATTATGATAATTACCCCATGTGAAAGGCCAATGCAAAGTATGATAAGCACCTGCCACCAACTGATCATACGAACCTTCGGCAGCAACATCTTCACCTGCAACAAAGGTAAATGTTTCCTCTTCCAAGTCACATGAAGTGGTCAGAAACAAACCTGCAGCACATAAGCTTAATATTTTTAACAGTTTCATATTCTTACTTTTTTAGAATGCTAATTGAATACCTAAGTTAAATGTACGGGCACTCGGATATGATGACATATCCACACCTCTACGAGTCGGGTCACTACCGAACGCGTTTACATCCGGGTCATACCATTCATAACCGGAAATAGTAAACAGGTTAGTTATACTTGCTACGATGTTAATAGACTCTACAAATTTCACCGGATGAGCCCAATTATAGCTTAAACTAATATTCTTACAGCGCAGATAAGAACCATCTACAATATAACGGTCGGAAGCTTTCATAGCACGGGTAAAGGTGCCATCGGCACGCGGCCATTTAGCTGCAGCTCTGTTTTCAGGTGTCCAACGGTTATTGAATACGAAATAAGGCATATTACCCGAACCTACCGCTACATCAAACTGCTTCAAGTTCACATTCAAAATATCATTTCCTTGTGTACCTTGCAGGAAGAAGCTGAATGTCCATTTCTTCCAGTTCAATGTACTGGTAATACCATATTGATAATCGGGATTCGTATCACCAATAATCGTCTTATCACGGTCATCGATTACCGGATCGTCATCCAGATTCTTATACTTCACCTGCCCAACCATAGATTTTACTTTAGAAGGAGTTGCATCTCTGTAATACGGATCAGCACGTACTTCAGCCTCATTATCATAGAATCCATCTTCCACATATCCGTACAAAGTACCAATAGGATGACCATTTCTTCTCAGGAACATACTTTCAATACCCCAAGCTACATCAGAGAACTGATCGGCATTCAAACCACCAATTTTATTGCGGTTGAAAGAGATATTGGCATCTAATGTCCACATCCAGTCGCGGGTTTTCACCGGAATGACATGTGCTGTAATTTCAAGACCTTTATTGGTTACATCACCATAATTACAAGCTATCTGATTGAAACCGGAACTCATATCAATATAACGATACTGTAATAAGTCCGTTGTTTTCTTGTAATACAAATCAACAACCAGATTTACACGATTATTGAAGAAAGCTGCATCCAAACCAAGGTTAAACTGATTCGTTGTCTCCCATTTCAAATTAGCGGCAGCAGGTCCTCCCCAACGATCTTCACCAGCACCAGGATTCATCGTTCCATCGAACGGATAATTCTGGGCTTCGAAGCGAGAACGGGTTGCATAGGCACTAATACCCTGGTTACCAGTCTGACCGGCACTGAAACGCAACTTCAGGTTATCAAAGAAATTAAGATTCTTAATAAATGCCTCATCAGACATACGCCATGCAATAGCACCGGAATAGAAATTAGACCAACGGTTCAGAGGATTAAAACGGCTGGAACCATCACGGCGGAATGATGCGGTGAACAAATAACGGTCTAACAGATTATAATTGGCACGAGCCAAATAAGACATCAACTGTGAACGCCATCTGCCGCTTCCAATTTCTTTTTCACCTACTGCAGCATTCATATCATTATCTTCTGTAATATCATTCGGGAAATTCTTAGCAAGCATATATTTGCTTCTTCCCATAGACTTTTCATAAGTCATACCGGCAACAACATTGAAAGCATGCACACCAAACTTCTTTTCAAAAGTAAGTAAAGACTCTAAAGTAAAACCTTCGTATGCATTATCATCTTTTCTTCCATAACCATTGGTAGGATTTTGCCCTGAACCGGTGTAGCGATTGTAATATTGGCTACGTTCGTTATAGGTATAACCATAACCGATGTTCTGACGGAACTTCAGCCAATCCACAAATGTTATTTCACCAAAACCAGAAGCATAAATACCATAAGTTTCAAGCACATTCTTTTCTGTATGAGCACTCAGATATGGATTTGCCAAACCAGAAGCAAAGTCCTCTGAATATTTAGAGTCTGCATCCGGGTCGAATACCGGACGAGTCGGATTAAATGCAATTGCGGACTCAATCACACCATAGTTTTCCGTATTAGTACGGGCCAGGCGATTCTCCGATTTTGTAAAAGTCAGATTACTACCGATTTCAACATAATCATTAATCTTACGATTATTATTTGCACGAACATTGTAGCGCTTATAATAAGAGTTCACAATAACACCCTGCTGATCAAGATAACCGCCAGAATACATATAAGATCCTTTCTGGTCACCACCGGAAACATTCAGACTATACTCCTGACTAAACGCATCACGGAAAATTTCCTTCTGCCAGTTAGTACCATAGAACAAATTTCCATCTTCACGCAAGTCAAAACCATTACGAAAATCATCAGGACTAGGCAGATACTTTCTCTCAAGAATGATCTCTTCACCAGTCACAGGATCGGTACCCTTTTTAATTGACCAATGGCCGGGTATAGGATAAGGAAGACTTTCGTCGGAAACATAATTCTTGCCATCATACATATAACCGAAAATAGTACATTCATTCTTGAACTGTGCATAATCGCCCGCACTTAAAACATCAATCAGTTTTACAGGTTTGGACATGCTGAAATTAGCACTGAACTGGACTCTTGCCTTGCCCTGAGCACCACTCTTAGTCGTGATAATAACCACACCATTAGCAGCACGCGAACCATAGATAGCTGTGGCAGAAGCATCTTTCAATACCTGAATAGACTCTATATCCTGCGGGCTAATTAAACTCAGAGGGTTATTATTGGATTTCGTTCCGAAGTCAGTCGAGGGAGCTTCACCTGCCGTGAAGGGCACGCCGTCCAGAATATACAATGGCTCTGTATTGGTAGTAAATGAGTTGGCACCACGTATCTGGATAGTTACACCTGCACCAGGAGCACCATCAGCTTGTGAAACTTGTACACCTGCCATTTTACCCTGCAAACCTTGATTAATACTCGTCGGATTTGTTTTCAGTAAATCGTCACTTTTCAAAGAAGAGATTGATCCCGTAAGATCCTTTTTAGGTACACTACCGTAACCGATAACCACTGTTTCTTCCAACATGTGGCTATCTTCATGTAATGTAACATTTACAGTAGCTTTACCTTTCACTGCTACTTCCTGAGTTTTGTAACCCACAAAAGAAAAAACTAAAGTAGCATTACTGGAAGCATTTACCGAGTAACGTCCGTTTACATCTGTAATAGCTCCCGCCGTTGCATTTTTCACACGAACAGTAACACCAATTACAGGTTCACCTGAATCATCGGTTACAATGCCCGTAATTTTAGACGTTTGAAGCATGTCTGTAGTTTCAGCCTTCAAACCATTCGGAACTAACATTAGTGCCATTAAAAGCACACCAATAATTCCATTCATCGATTTGTGCAATTGCGTTATTGATGACGGTGTGGATCATTTTTTTGAAACTTTATCACTCTCTGTTTAGTTGTTATTTGATGGTAGGATTAATAAATAATTCATCCATATATACTTTCTGAGGAACATCAAAAGCAACCTTTATATACCTTGCATTTTCATTCAATTTTTCGAATAATATCCCGTCAATCCAGGCATCATGCTTATTATTCGGAAAGTAAGGGGCATCTTTGATAGAAGCCAGAGTATAAGTTTTTCCATCTTCCGAAGTATATACATAGACTTTCAGCGGGGTATTGATTCCTTCCGGATTATAGTTCAATGTACGCACCATGATATTCTTGACCGGAGTTTTCTTTTGCAAATCCACCACTATTTCATGGTGTCCCTGGTTAAACTTCACCCAACGGTTGTCTTCACTGTTCTCTTCAGCTACTTTGCCATCCAGCAGGGCTTGCATGTCCGATTTACTAATCATGTCAGGAGTAGCTGTATTCATCAGTTTTTCCAATAGAGTTGCTTCAAACATTTTCCAGTAAGTATCGCCGTTTCTCCACGCCATATATTTGTTGTATACATCATTAGACCAAACCGGTTGCCCCAACTGATAAGAAGATTTCGGATCTTCAATGATGCCACCAAACATGAACGAAATAATGCGGTCTACCCCTGCTGCAGATGCAGCTGCCTGCTGAGACAGTAAACGAGAATAGGCAGCCGGAATCAAAGCGGACTGACGGTCGTTCGTACCTTCTTCCCACGTAAATGTTTCGCAATTTGCCCACATTTCAATATTCAATCGATTGTGAATATCACGCATTCTTTGCCAGTTCTTTTTCAAACGGGGAAGTGTGAACTTATCACGCACGCAACCCACTTCGTCCTGATAAGCTATAATATCGACCTTCAATTTTGCCATCTGTTTCTCAAAATCCGGATTATCAAACTCCGACAAACCAATTCCATAAGGAGATATCAAAGTTTTCTTGCCAGGCGTCAGAGTTTGTGCCTTTTCAGCCAATGTATTAACCGATTGTACGGCATGTTCGGCAAAAATCGGACAGATACAATCTTCTACCGGCAAATACCAACCATAAAAAGCCTTATGATTTTTGTAAAGAGAGGCCAGTTCTTCCATAATCTGTAACTGGCGTTCTTTGATTGCCGGGTCCAGCAGATTATCATCCTGATCTTTTGCCCAACCGGTACTCATAAATACTTTCACGTTATGTTTTGCTGCTTCATCAAGGATAGCATCTACAGGACTTTTCATGCCCTTATCATACAGCCAAGGCATGATTTTAGAAGGATAATATGCCTTACCTTCATTAGCTACCTCCATGAATACCAGATATTCAATGCCCATAGCCGCTAATTCACGAACCTTAGCCGCCCACAACTTCGGGTCTGTATTATCAAAGTTTTGAGGATTGGTATATTTATTACGCACATCTTTATATGCCAGATTGATCCATGTGCCGGTAATAGGTTTTACACCTGTAACTGGCTTTCCGGCTTTTTCTTGCTTACCGGAAGTGTCATTAGCAGCACATGCAGTTACTGACGGCATCGCAACCAACATTGCCAGTAGGCCAAATAGTATTACTCGAATGTTCTGTTTCATAGTTTCTATATTTATTAATTAAAATTCTGCTTATCTGAATAGATTACTGCTTCACCCAAATAAATGTGTGCATCTTTATGAGGATTCAACCATTTAAAACTGATCTCATGCTTTGCATTTTGCAACTGATATCTATGGAAAAGATCTACCCTTCTATCATCAATGGAAGATGCTTTGGCAACCGGCAGATTTGCCGTTTCAATCAAATTACCGTCAATATACATTTCAACCTGAGCCACATAGTTTTCATCTGTACATTTCACATATCCTTTCAAAACGAAACCGATACCATCGAACACAAAGCCGGTATTATCCTGTAAAGTAGTATTGACAGCCAGTTTATCCACTGGATAATGACCTTCAAATGCTTTTTCATATTTTACAGCAACAGTTTTTTGAACTTTAATAGCCACCTGCCCATTATCTACTTTACCACCTTCTCTTTCTATTACTTGCAAAGCATGTTTCAAGCCCAGTTCCGATAGTTTATTAAGAGATACATCTGTATAGGCAAAAGGTATATCTTCTATTTCATAAAGACTTTCTTTCCAATTCTCCGGAATATTAGAATATCCTATCATCGTACCCAAAATACCGGCAGCTGTAGCTGCATTGCAATCCGAATCCTGTCCGCAACGGGCAGCTATGTCAATTGTGGAAAAGAAATCTTTCTGTCCATACAATAATCCCATTATGACATAGGCACTGTTAATCTTTGCATCAATATCAAACGGAGCAAAAACACCGTCAGGGCAACCAACCTCCGATGTCCACTTCTTCTGGCACTCGAACCAGGTTTGTTTCCAGTCATTCGGATACTGCTTATACCAGTCTATCACATCTTTCATGCAACGGTAAAAATCACTCTGTTCGGGAATTGTTTTCAGCGCCTCCGAAACAACGACTTCCATATCATCGGAAACAAAAGCCATAGAATACAAAGCACCAACATATACGCCTCCGTACCAGCCATCACCGTAAGTGAAGATATGTCCTACTCTATCAGATATTTCGGAAGCAGTATTGGGCATACCCGGTGTCATCAAACCTGCGAAATCTGCTTCAATCTGATAATCTATATCATCAGCATGGGGATTATTCAACCAATGACCAGACATAGGCGGCATAATGCCTTGTTTGATATTATACTTGGCAACCTGGTTGGCATGCCATAATGGAAAACCGGCATTGGCAAAGCTGATTGCAAACGAATCAGCCGGAGCTTCCAGACCTAAACGTTCGAACACATTAACGAAGATGATGTCTACATACAGATCATCATATAAACCGGGAAAAGTATCAAAATAGAACTTTACTCTGTCCTTGGACCATTTTATAGGAGTATAGTCTTGAATCATTGTACCGTTGTGCAGAAACTCTACGGGCCCACCATAGGTACAACCAATGGTCTTAGCCGCCCAGCCACCTCTTATTTTATCAGCCAGTTCATCCTGCGTCATCGTTACCTCAGACGGAACTGCTGTTTGGGAGGAAGAGGAAGTACATCCTGCACACCACACAACAACTACAAAAACATAAACAATAAAGGCTATATTCTTCATGGTTCTTTACATTAAACTATATTTTACTTTATAACTTTCAGCTTAGCTGATTCTTTATCCATTACATTATAGGTAGATATCTCATATACACTATCTTCATTACCTTCCTTATCAATGAAGGAAGTCAGGAAGTCATTTCCATATATATGAAGCTTCTTTAAGAGCGTGCCATTCCTGTAAATATTGAAACCGGCAACCGACTCCAGACTACCTGGAATCCACTTAACTTCCATGCCATTAGCTACCTTTATCATACTGGCACTTATAACTTCCTGCGGAGTAGCTATTTGAGGAAGTTTACCTTCTTTACAGTATTGCAGGTAGGCTTGATGATAGTCCTTATTCACTACAAACGGACTATTATAATGGCTATAAGCAAAGCAGATTAGATTACTTACATAACCATTAACTATATCCAGTTGCTTCTTTATCCTTGTCAGAGGAGCACTCACCCAGAATTGTTGATCGAACGTTTCAACATTTCCCCAGAATTTCAATCCCGGTTTAGTATTGACAGCTTGTTTCAATTTAGAGAACCAGTCCGATAAATTATCTAAGTTCAATCCACCGGCACCGACACAGTCTTGCGGAGCAAAAATATCTCCAAATCGGAAGTGAGTTTGTGCAAAAACATTCTCCCACATTTTTCCGTATTCTTCTGCATTTCCACCTACTTTATGATTCATAAACGGAGAAAGCATGAGCGGCATTCCCGGAGTGAGCTTTGAAAGATGATCCAAATTTGTATTTAAGGCTCTCGCCAGAATAGCCTGACGTTCAGCTGTCATACAGTTCAGATTGTCAACTTCCCAAACCCAATACCATCCGTACATTGCATCCGGATATTTTTCCTTGTACAAGGAAACCAGTTCATCTGCCACTTTATTGCCGATTTCCATTTGGCTAATCAACCAATCTGCATCATAATCTACTTTCCACCACCTATCGTTAAAATTCAGTCCAATAAAGATTTTTATTCCATTCTTCTGGGCACTGCGCAAACACTTTTCAAGTGTCTTGTTCTGCTGTTTTTTCTTTGTCAGCGAAGAGGGATAGTTAGTAGTTGTTTTTCCTTTCTCATCTGTCAGAAGTGCAGGTGCATAAATCAGATACTTCATACCTGCCTCTTTAAACATTTCCATTTCCCGATCCCAACGTGCATCATCCCAATTAGCAACTAAATATTCTTGTATAAAAGAACCGCTGAAACGAGGGATATTGGTACCTTGATTTTTCTGTTCGAACATGTAATGGAAATATGTACCTTTCAGGTCAATAATATATGAATCGAAGCTGGCTTCATCTTCATGCAGATTAATGATACGGGCACCTCGGCTCAGAACTTCATTATAAGCAGACGGATAGCCTGTTTTACGTCCATAAGCTAATGCTATATAACCGTTCCAATCAACCATATAGTCATTGTTATGATCGTGCCCGACAAATACTCCTATTACATCTTTTTTCTCTATAAAAGAGGACAATAAGCCTGAATTTATGTTGGACGCACAAACACCTTCCTGCTTCTCACCGAATTCACGGCAAGCCCATCTGGCCGTTTCATGTTCGGGTAGAGGAATATGGAAAAACGCCATCGATGGCAATCTGTATTTATTACGTACTGTAAACTGATCACTTGTCTTACGATACCAATCTATCTGATCATGCTTAATCCAGTCATAATATCCGAAAGAACGGTCTTGGGTAAGATTATGTGAATCGAACAAATACAAAACCCATTTTTCTGAATTTCCATCAGATGAAAGGATAGGAAGCGCACAATTACCGGAACCGGACAGCTTTCCATTTTCTGCATCATAAGTCAGGTTATAGGGTACCGTACGCAGAAATTCAAGAATCTGGGCATTATTCATATCAGTTTCTTCATCATGATTCCCGAACGTAACAGCAAACGGCATTTTCTCTTCCTCGAACAAACCAGCCAATCTTTTCCAGCCACGAAGAGCATTCCAGGAAACCACTACATCACCTGTCAGAATCACAAGATCAGGACGTTCTGAGCGAATAATTTCACGCATCAAGTTATAAGTACTGTCATTCTTTTGTTTATAAGAATCGCTTTCCACCCAGTGCAAATCGGTGAACTGCACAATCTTGAACTTTCCATCACGAAACTTCAAATTAGAAGTCTGGGCCAAACAGGAAAGACACAATAGTGAACTAAATAGGATCAATAAATATTTTTTCATTTCTTTCTATCTGTTCTAAATGGTGCCAAAGGCAACCCGTTACTATCAAATAAATTGGGAACTGCATCATTGGTAAAGCAATAGCGTACTGCAACCGGAGTTTTTACTTTTACGGAAGAAACACTAATCTCACCATTCTTCATTAGTTTGGCATCTGCCGGATATACATTTCCTGCCTGATCCACTATCTCAAAGTTTTGGATGGTTTTGTCATTACACGTTAATTTAATAGCAGTAGTAGTCACCATAACTTTGCGTCCTTCTATACGGATAGACTTTAACATCGGAGAATAAGGCTCCACTTCTTCCCTATGGTAGGTTTTCTTCAATGCCATATTGGCCAAACGGACACCGACCTGTTTTTTCAGACTCGGATGGATATCAGAAATATCATTCACCAGATCGCTGACTACGACCATTCCAGTGTTATGTAATGTTGCAGCAACATCTGCCTGCTGTTCCCGTAAATAAGCAGCATTTCTGTCTGCATATCCATTCCATGGAGCAATCTGCACAAAATAAAAGGGCAAAAAACGGTGAAATTCATTTCTCCAACCTCTTATCATTCCATCAAACAGAGGACCATAGTCAGCAGCCCGTTCATTATTAGCTTCTCCCTGGTACCAGATGACGCCTGCAATAGTATAATTCTTGATAGGATGAATCATTGCATTGTAAATGGATGAGTTGGCAGTAGGAGACCAACCTGCTACTTGTTGTTTTTGTGATAACTCAAACAACTCCTTTTCATGGCTGAAAGTAAATTCATCGATCCAAGGTTCTACTGCTGTTCCTCCCCAATAAGATCCAATCAGTCCGACTGGCACATTCAGTGCTTCATTCAAATGTTGACCAAAGAAGAAGGCCACAGCGCTGAAATCTTTGTAAGTTTCCGGAGAACAAATTTCCCATTGTCCCTGAATACGTTCTACCGGATACTTAGACGTTGCTTTAGATATCTTGAAAAAACGAACTTGCTTATTTTCCAAAGCTTTTGTGATATCCCCGGCATCACGAACCGGATAGCTCATAATATATTCCATATTGGACTGGCCGGAACACAACCATGTTTCACCCATCAGAATATCTTTTATTTCCCTCTCCAGTTTGTTCTCCCAACCGTAAAAACGAATACTATGAGGTCCTGCAGCTTCTGGAGTACGTATATAGGCTTCCCAGGCGCAATGCATATCCGACTTTACATGTACCGTATCTGTAGGGGCCCAACTGCATACAATCTTCAGGTCCCATACACTGGGACACCATCCCCAAAGCTTCACTTCAGAATTCCGTTGCATCACCGCATGATCACTAATGATAGATGGAAGAGCAAATTCCGGGTTCTGTGCTGAGATATTGGCAAATACCAGTATAAATGTTATTATAGTAACTAATCGTTTCATAGTAGTTATTATTTAAAGTTCTGCTTTCTATACCAATCCATGTACTGATTGTATAGTCTGACTGACTCATCACGCAGACCGGCATGAGCCAGCGAACCGGGTTTATTCATTATACCAAGATATTGATATACCAGAATCTTATCTACAAATGGAGATATAGCCTCCATCTGATGAATAATTCTCTTATCAAAATCAGCCGAGATTAAACTACCATGAGTAGTCTGTTCAAAGTAAAAAAGCTCCATGTCGGCCCATATTCTTGAACGACCGGCTTTTTGATGCGCTTTAGCTAAATTTTCAAAAGCACGGGCTGATTGACTAAAGGTAGTGACACCCACTCCCACGCCATCTTGATAAGCTACGATCTCTACATTGAGTTGCTCTAATTGTTTAATGAATGTGTCATCACACTTTTCGGCCTTAATGTTATAAGGCGCAATGATATTTACACAATTCGCATTCAGAGACTTGGCTATCTGCGCACATTCATTCACATATGGAATTACATACTCACCAAAATAAGGATCCAACCATGATTCATTGGGGAAATACCAACCATAGAAACTTTTATGATGTCCATATCTTGCATAAATTTCTTCCATGCATTTGGCTCTCTCCCTGCCCAACTCTTTGTCGGTCATCATCTTTACAGCATCCAGATCTAATGCCCAATAGTCATTGCTTACAAAGAACTTAACACCAAACTCATCTGCTGCCGAAAGCACTGTTTCTATGGGATCTTCACATCCCATTTTAAACTTAGGAGCCAGATCCGTATCATAAAATGCAAAACCATGAGAAGCTACATTCATCATGACTAAGTATTCCATGCCTGTTTCACGGATTTCACGTATCTTTTCCCGCCACTGGGTTGCAGTAAAGTTTCTCAAATCTTTATCCCAATACACACCTTCTTTTCCTCCCGGGTGTTGGAATTCAAACCAGGAACCGGATATCGGCTTGATGTTTGGATTTTGAATGGCCTCCTGCAGAACTTTTGCCTGCGAGACTCCCGGTAAAATGATACCGGCAGCCCCCAAGCCTAAAGTCGTTAGAAAATTTCGTCGATTCATAGTATTAGATTTTTCATTCTGATTTTATAATTTCTTCCAGCACTGTCCAGCATTGATACAGTCCTCTGGGTACATGGAAACATCCTTTCCATTTCCCACCTTTTAATGGTAGCAACACCTCTCCTCTCCTATTCAGATAGCCGTACCATTCAGCATATTCCGGATCTTTAAAATGATTCCAGGTATAATCATGCACTTTCTCGAACCATTCCAAACATTTCTTATCGCCAGTAAGTTGATAGGCTTTCAATAAAGAAATCAATGTTTCAATATGTACCCACCAAAGTTTTTGATCCCATTCCAATTGTTGAGGAGGATATCCTTTACGGTCCATAAAGTAATATATACCGCCGAACTCTTTATCCCAGCCATACTCCAACATTGTCAAAGTAACATTCTTGGCTTTTTCTATCAGTTCAGGACGATGCAGACGTTTTCCAAGATCCATAATAAACCACATGGCTTCAATATCATGCCCTGGAGTCACCTGGCGTCCCTCAAAAGAATCAGAAAGCTCACCGTTAGTCTGTACATTTTCAATGATGATACCTCCCAGTTCAGGACGATAGAAAACCTCCATTACTTCATGGATGCATACCTCCATAGTTTTCTCTAAATAATCAGCATCAAGTAAATGTTCGATTTCCAAAGCCAGATTACATAGAATCATCGGGAGAGCGAAGTTTTTCAAATCTCGCGTACCGGGATGCAGTTTATTCCACTTACCCTTCGGATTATCCACTTTAGACAGGATGATCTCAAAAGTCTTCTTAGCAATATCAGCATATTCCTGATTTCCGGTAGCAAGACTGAGTTGTCCGAAAGCCATGGTTGCAAAAGTGTATGAGAAAATGTTATAAGGATCTACCAGCGGGCGTCCCGTACGGTCAAGAGAGAAATACCAATTGTAATTTCCATCGTGACCGTACTTTTTCAAGAACTCCCCGCCTTGAATGGCACAATCCAACCATTCCTGACGTTTCTCTACCTTATTGTAGAGCATTGAAAACAACCATACCTCACGGCCTTGCAACCAAACAAACTTATCTGTATCGAAAACATTACCTTGACGGTCCAAGCAAGTGAAATACCCGCCGAACTCGTGATCCTGAGAATGTTCTAGCCAGAAAGGAAGAACATTATCCATCAGTTCGTCCTTATAAAGAGCAGCTAATTTTTTTAAATCCATAATTCTCTATATTATATATGTATATTAAGGTCGATTTCTATTTGGAACTGGTCCAGTAACGCTCAATCTCTTCCAGCGATTTGCCGGTAGTCTCAGGAACGAGTTTCCAAACAATAAGCATATAAGGAACGCACATGACGGCAAATAAAAAGAATGTTCCGGCGGGGGTAAGATTCTGGAGCATCCAGGGGGTTAATTGGCCGATA
>OJNT01001690.1_pt1 | contig 14137 bp, 10 predicted proteins | sample 1597981 | NCBI WGS metagenome assembly OJNT01 (sample SAMN01915211, study PRJEB22387) | human gut metagenome | isolation source: stool | host: Homo sapiens | place: USA
GCAACTACGACGGCAAGGATAAGTTCCGCACCCAGATCGGCGATTACTGCTTCATTGGCTGCAACACCAACCTTGTAGCCCCGGTCAAGGTAGGCGACGGCGCTTACACCGCCGCAGGCAGCACCATCACCAAGGATGTGCCCGCACAGGCACTGGGCATCGCCCGGGAGCGCCAGACCAATCTGGACGGTTGGGCAGAGCCCAAGATGGAAGCCTACATCGCCAAAAAGCAGAAGCTGGAAAACGAGCAGAGCAAGTAACGCTCTGCCGGAAGGGAGCTACGTATGAAGTCTGAAAGTTTTCGCAAGCAGGCACTGTGCCTTGTCCTTTTCTTCGCGGCTGTTGCCGCCGTGTTCGCCCTGACCCGCCTGCGCAGCGACCCCGCCAAAAAGCAGGCGGAGTTCGTGGTGCAGCAGCTGCTCTCCTGTTCCTCTGCCGTGGAGCAGGCCGTGGACGCCGCTGCGCCCTCCGGCAGTGAACCGGGGCTTGCTGCTGTGGACACCGATGGGCTGTACGCCTTCCTTCAGGCGCAGCTGGGCGATGCCATGACTGCCGATTGCCTGAACAAAATCATGGCGAACCGTCTGCCCACCCGCATCACCGCGCTGGCAGGGCAGTCCGGCGACAAGCTGGTGCCCAGCGACCTCACCCTGAAAAAGCGCGCCGGGGCAGAAAACTGCTACGATTTTTCCGCCGCCCTGCTGACCGCTACGGACAGCACCGCCGCCGCGCAGGTATCCGGCACCATCACCATGGTGAAGGAGGAGGGCCGCTGGAAGGCCTCTGCCATCACGCTGAACCTGTAATAAACCCTTTTGCCCCTGTGCCCTGCGGCACGGGGGCATTTTTTGCTTATAATGTATATCTTTTTGCGCGCGCGTATGTTATACTTAGATGTTGTATCACACTATTATCAGGAAAAGGTATGATCCTATCATGAATGAAAACGATATCTGGCTCATTGCAGGGCTTGGCAACCCCGAAGCAAAATACGATGGCACCCGCCACAACGCGGGCTTTGCCGCGCTGGACTCTCTGGCGGGCAAATGGGGCATCAGCGTCAGCAAAACCAAGTTTCAGGGCCTGTGGGGCCAGGGCGAGGTGGACGGCCACAAGGTGGTGCTGCTGAAACCCCTGACCTACATGAACCTTTCCGGCGATTCCATCGCCCCGCTGGCGGGCTTTTTCAAGATCCCTGCTGACCACGTCATCGTCCTGTGCGACGATATCACCCAGGCCCCCGGCAAGCTGCGCATCCGGCCCTCCGGCTCGGCAGGCGGGCACAACGGCCTGAAGAGCATCATTGCCCGGCTGGGCGGGGAGAACTTCCCCCGCATCCGCATCGGCGTGGGTGCCAAGCCCCGCCCGGACTATGACCTTGCCGACTGGGTGCTGGGCAAGTTCCCGCCCGAGGACGCCAAAGCCATGGCCGACCGCTGCCCCGACCTTGAAGCCGCCGCAAAGCTTATCATGGACGGTAAGCTGGGGCTGGCGCAGAGCAAGTATAACGGGTGAGGGAGAACCCCCCAGTCGCCTGCGGCGACAGCCCCCGCTAATAGGGGGGCCCTTGGCATTGCGTAAAGTTTTACGGTTTTGCCAAGGCCGCCCCTAGTAGGGGCGGTGGCATTGCGAAGCAATGACGGTGGGGTTTAGCTTTCTAAAAGTGTTTGCTTCGAGAGGAGGTCTACGATGTACGAAGCGCTGCTGAAAAGCACACCGGAATATCAGAAGATCGCGGAGAGCCTGCGCACCCCGGGCCCGGCGGCGCTGTTCGGCCTGCCGCCTGCGGGCCGTGCCCTGCTGTACGCCGCTTTGCAGAAGGATCTGGGACGGCTGGTCTGCATCGTGACCCCCGGCGAGGCCGAGGCCACCCACTTTGCAGACGACCTCAAGGCGCTGGGCCTGACCGCGGCGGTGTTCCCGCCCCGGGACTTCATGCTGCGGCCAGTGGAGGGCGCGGGCCGTGAGTACGAGTACCGCCGCCTGTCGGTGCTGGGCGCGCTGGCGGGCGGGCGGCTGAACGCCGTCTGCGTGCCCGCCGAGGCGCTGCTGCAATACACGGTGCCCCGGGATGAGTTCCTGCGGAACACCCTCACCCTCAAGCCCGGCATGGTCTACAACCGGGAAGCGCTGGTGGCACGGCTCTTTGCCGCCGGGTACGTCCGGCGCAGTCAGGTGGACGGCCCGGGCCAGTTCAGCGTGCGCGGCGATATCGTGGACATCTACGCGCCGGACATGCACCAGCCCGCCCGTGTGGAATACTGGGACGATGAGATCGATTCGCTGGCCTCCTTCGACCTGCTGACCCAGCGCCGGGACGGCAGTCTGGAAAAGATCTACCTTTCCCCCGCCCGCGAGGTGCTGTTCGGCAGCACCGCCGAGACGGCCGAGGCTCTGCGCGGAGCCATCAAAAAGGCGCGGGGCAAAAAGCGTACCGCCATGGAAAAGGCCACAGAGGCCGACCTTGCCCAGCTGGATTCCGGCCTGATGCCCGAAGCCATGGACAAGTATTACGGCATCCGCTACCCGCAGCCCGCCACCCTGCTGGACCATCTGGACAACCCCATCTTCGTGCTGGACGAGGTGGGCGGCATCCGGGATGCCCAGAAGGCCACCGAGTACCGCCGGGGCGAGGAGCTGACCGGCCTGCTGGAGGAGGGCGTGCTCTGCCCTGGGCTGGACGTGCTCTACCAGACCATGGACGACCTTGCCATTGCGGCCCAGAAACAGAGCACCCTGCTGTGTGAGAACTTCCTGCGGGGGATGAACGAATTCAAGCTGAAGGACCTCATCAACGTGGAGGCCTTTGCGGCCCCCAACTGGGGCGGCGACCTGGCCTCCCTGCGGGAGGATCTTGACCCGCTGATCGCCCAGGGCTATGCCGTTACCCTCTTCTCCGGCACCCCCAAAGGTGCCGCCGCCCTGACCCGGGACCTGACGGACAAGGGCTACTCTGTGAGCATGAGCCGGGACGTGCGCCCGGCCAAGGGCATCGTGCAGGTGCTGCCCGGCCACCTGACCGCAGGCTGCACCTTCCCCTTTGCCCACGCGGCGGTCATCTCCTCCCGGCGGCACGGGCTGGATGAAGAAGCCGCCGCCGAGAACAAAAAGCGCAAAAAGAACAAAAACGCCCTGTCCAGCCTTTCGGACATCAAGCCCGGGGACTATGTGGTGCACCAGAGCCACGGCATCGGCATGTACGCGGGCATCCAGCGGCTGGAAGTACAGGGTGCCATCAAGGATTACCTGAAGATCCAGTATTCCGGCTCCGATGTGCTCTATGTGCCCGTCACCCAGCTGGACCTGCTCAGCCGCTACACCGCCCCCGGCGACGAGGAAAAGGTGAAGCTGGCCAAGCTGGGCGGCACCGAATGGCAGCGCACCCGCGCCAAGGTGAAAAAGGCCACCGAGGAGATGGCCCAGGAGCTCATTGAGCTGTACGCCCGGCGCAGGCAGGCCCAGGGATACGCCTTCCCGCCCGACGGCGACTGGCAGAACGATTTTGAGACCCGCTTTGAGTACGATGAGACCGACGACCAGCTCCACGCCACCGCTGAGATCAAGCAGGACATGGAAAAGCCCTACCCGATGGACCGCCTGCTCTGCGGCGACGTGGGCGTGGGCAAGACCGAAGTCGCCCTGCGCGCGGCCTTCAAGTGCGTGATGGGCGGCAAGCAGTGCGCCCTTCTGGCCCCCACCACCCTGCTGGCATGGCAGCACTACAACACCCTGCTCTCCCGGATGGAGGCCTTCCCGGTGAAGATCGGGATGCTCTCCCGCTTCCGCACCGCGAAACAGCAAAAGGAGACCCTGCGGGGCCTGCAGTCCGGCAGCGTGGACATTGTGGTGGGCACCCACCGCCTGCTCTCCAAGGATGTGCGCTTCCACGACCTGGGCCTTGTCATCATCGATGAGGAGCAGCGGTTCGGCGTGAAGCACAAGGAGAAGCTGAAGGAAAACTTCATCGGCGTGGATATGCTGACCCTCTCGGCCACACCCATCCCCCGCACCCTGAACATGGCCATGAGCGGCATCCGCGACCTGTCCACCATCGAGCAGCCGCCCATTGAGCGCCAGCCTGTGGAGACCTTTGTGCTGGAGTACAACGATGTCATCCTTGCCGAAGCCATGAAGAAGGAGCTGGCCCGGGGCGGTCAGGTGTACTACCTGCACAACCGGGTGGACAACATCGAGTCCACCGCCGCCCATGTCAGCCAGCTGGTGCCCGGTGCCCGGGTGGGCATTGCCCACGGCAAGATGACCGAGGAGGAGCTGAACCCGGTCTGGCAGCATCTGCTCAACGGCGAGATCGACATTCTGGTCTGCACCACCCTGATCGAAACGGGCATCGATGTGCGCAACTGCAACACCCTCATCATTGAGGATGCCGACCGGATGGGCCTTGCCCAGCTGTACCAGATCCGGGGCCGGGTGGGCCGCTCCGGCCGCAAGGCCTATGCCTACTTCACCTTCCGGCGGGACAAGACCCTGACCGACATCGCCCAGAAGCGGCTTTCCGCCATCCGGGAGTTCACGGCCTTCGGCTCCGGCTTCCGCATCGCCATGCGCGATCTCCAGATCCGCGGCGCAGGCAGTCTGCTGGGCCACAGCCAGCACGGCCACATGGAGGCCGTGGGCTATGACCTCTATGTCAAGATGCTGGGTCAGGCCATCGCCCGGGCCAAGGGTGAGCCCATCCAGCGCGACAAGAGCGAATGCCTCGTGGACCTGCGGGTGGACGCCTTCATCCCGGAAAAGTATATTGCCGACGGCCCGGGCCGCATCGAGGCTTACAAGCGCATCGCCGCCATCCAGACCCCCGAAGACGCCGCCGACGTGCTGGACGAACTCATCGACCGCTACGGCGACCCGCCGCCCTCTGTCAGCGACCTCGTGAACGTCTCGCTGGTGCGCGTACAGGCTACCGCTGTGGGCGTCTACGAAGTCACCCAGAAAAAGGACACCCTGCTGTTACAGGTGGAGACGCTGGATGTGGCCATGATTCGCGGCCTGCTCATCGCTTTCAATGGCCGGGTAACGGCAGGAGCCGGCACCAAGCCCTACCTCTCGGTGACTCTCCAACCCGACGAAAAGCCGCTGGAACTGCTGCAAAGCATCCTCAAGGCGATGGCAGACATCCTTGCCGCCCCGCCGGAGGAAAACACCGGCAAAAAATAAATTCACTAGGAGTACACTTATGAAAAAGAAACTCATCGCGCTCGTCTGCGTCCTCGCTCTGGCCGTCGGCCTCGTGGGCTGCAGCCTCTCCACCCCAGATTCCGTAGGCACCATCGGTGAGGTGGACATCCCTTCCGGCCTCTATCTGCTGGCCCAGTTCGATGCCTACCAGACCGCCGCCGACCTCGCTTCCGACGACCAGGACGCCACCAAGGTGTCCAGCTTCCTCAAGGCCACCATCACCGTCGATGACGCCACCGGCGAGACCGCCGTGGTCAGCGACTATGTGGCCCAGAAGACTCTCGAGAACCTCGAGTCCTACGCCGCCATCGAGACCCGTTTCGATGAGCTGGGCGGCGTGCTGACCCCCGACGAGGAGACGCAGGCCGACAGCTACGCCTCCCAGCTGATGGAGCAGAACGGCGACCTCTATAAGGCCAACGGCATCGGCCTCGACACCCTCAAGCGGTTCGAGCGCATCCTCATCAAGAGCAACGACCTGCTCGAGATGTACTACGGCACCGACGGCGAGACCCCCGTCTCCGACGCAGAACTGACCAGCCACCTCGAGGACGAGATGGTCTACATCCGCTATGTGGTCGTGCCGCTCTACAACACCAGCACCTTCGCTTTTGCTGATGACGACCAGAGCGCCCAGATGCTTGAGCTGGCCCAGACCGCCGCCGAGAGCTGCAACGCTGCCACCCCCGATGGAGCCAGCGCCCAGACCTCCGCTTTCAGCGCTGCCGTCGCCGCTGCCCTGCCCGACATCTACGCGGTGCTGGATGGCGAGCCCTCTTCCGACGCTTCTTCTCTCTCCACTGCTCTGCTGGGTTCTGACAACATCGACGCCACCTTCTCCGAGGAAGGCACCGCCGACGCTGTCCGCGCCCTCAAGCCCGGCGAGGCCGCTGCCGTGCAGTATTCCAGCTATGCGCTGATGATGCTCGTCCGTCTCGACCCGCTGGACGCTGACACTCTGGACAGCCTCCACGCACAGGCCCTCTCCGACATGAAGAGCGGCGAGCTGCAGGACAGCATTCAGTCCTATGGCGCCCAGCTGTCCCACGCTCTGGATTCTGCCGCCATGAAGAAGATGCCGGCTTCCAAAATCAAGAACGAGCAGTAATTTTCCTCAAAAATAATACAAAAGCTCCGGGAAACTATTGGTCCCCGGAGCTTTTCTGTTATCATACTGCTTTTCAAATTCCGCTTCCAGCGCCGCGCGCGGATATGCATCGTGCGGCGTTGCTTTTTGTCGGTTTTTATGGTATTCTCTTAGCAGAAAGGCGTTGTCCTGCAAGTGCAGCGGTCATGCTCCCTCCCTCGCGTCACATTGTGCCGCGTCAGGAGGAAGTTCAATTTTTTGTCATCCTCCTGACGGTTCGAATGTTTCTACATGAAAATCTAAGGGAGGATTCCACTATGGAAATTTTGAATACTGTTATTGCTCTGCTCGGCCTTCTGGCCACTGTCATCCTTGGCACTGCCAAAATCACTTGGACGATTGCCCAAGTCTTTTTTCGGGATATGCATCACGCAAAACACTATATCAAAAAATAAAATGGCAAGAAAAATGACCGCCCCTATAGTCTTCCAAACTCCGGCGGTCATGTTTCTCAAAATGTGACACTGAGAGAGGGAGCTGACCACTGTGCAGCCAGCGCCTTTCCTTATCTTTATTATAGACAGCCGTACGTGGATTGTCAAGCACAAGAATATAGCTATCCTACCTTCTCAAATTCTGCTTCCAGCGCCGCGCGGATATGCATCGTGCGGCGTTGCTTTTTGTCGGTTTTTATGGTATCCTCTTAGCAGAAAGGCGTTGTCCTGCAAGTGCAGCGGTCATGCTCTCTCCTGATGTCAAGTCCGGAGGAAGTTCAATTTCTGTCGTCCTCCGGACGGTTCGAATGTTTCTACATGAGATACCTAAAGGAGGAAATCCACTATGGATATTTTGAATATTGTTTTTTCCGCACTGAACCTTCTGGCTACAGTCATCATCGGTGTCATCAATATGACATGGATGATCTCGAGGGATGTCTTTCGGGACAAACCTCGGGCAAAGCACTATTCTAAAAAATGACAAGAAAAATGACCGCCCCAGACTTCCCAACCTGAGCGGTCATTTTTTCTTATAAAATCTGACATCCAGAACGGGAGCTGACCACTGTGCAGCCAGCGCCTTTCCTTATCTTTATTATAGGCAGTCGTGCGCGGATTGTCAAGCGCCAGAATACCCAGAACACAAAAGATAAAAACGGACCGCCCGCTTCGGCCTTTTCAGGCTGGGGCGGGCGGTCCGACGTTTTCTAACGCATTCTGATGCAATCCGACGTTTTTATCCGTTCTCTCAAAAAACAATGCAGATGCATCATTTTTCTTATATTTCGGCGTCATTTCTGCCTTCTGCGGCATCTCAAAGCGGGCAGTTTTTGCATTTTTTAGTTTCCATGATTTTCCAGTTCATGCATCTTTAACTGGTCTGCACCCTAATTATAGAGGAATCGTTCTCCAATGTCAATAGCCCAGCACCTATAAAAAGCCTAAGGGCGAGATTCCTTGCGGAACCTCGCCCCCAGACTATGTGAGATAAATCACTACATGCGCGAACATATAATGTTTATCATTACAGGCCGTGTGCCTGTAATTACTTTTGCTTTAGAAAGGCTGATTACACAGTTGCCTTTGCCTCAACAACGATAACAACGTAATCGTTCTTTGCGCTCTTGTCAGCCTCTTTCTTAGCCTTGAAGGTGTCGATAGAAACAGAATACTTGCCGTTTTCATCAGCCTTAGCGGTAGCCTTCATATCGTCGACAGCGTAGCCAGCCATCTTTCTCCACTTCTCAGTAGAGTTCTGCTCCTTAATGACATAAGCAATGATCTTGCCGTCATCGAAGGTGTAACGACCGGTCAGATCTTCGCCAACCTTATCATCGAGCACGCCAGCGGCTTCCTCAGCCCAGGCGGACAGCTTCTTGCCATCAACCTTCTTGTCGTTGTTGACCTCGACGGTGACACCACGAGTCTGGCCAGCCAGCTTCAGAGCGCTCTTCATGTCATTCTCATTCTTGACAGCACAGCCAGTCAGCATAGACAGAGCCATGACGCCCACGAGAGCAACAGCCATGATCTTCTTGAACATTTTCATAGTGATATTCCTCCAATAAAAAATATTTTTTATTTCGGCAAACCACTACAAGAACTTCGTGGTCTGTCTCGATGGGTTCAGTATAGTGCATTTTCACAAGATTGTCAAGATACGGTATTGTTTTCGGCATTTTGTCCAATCAGAAGCCGTGAAAAATAGCAAACTGCCCGTTAAATGTGCATCCGTGCCAAAATTTGTGCCAAAGATCCCCAAAAGCTGCCCTTTGCTTTACCTTTATAATAAGGGCAACCGCTCTACCTGCACAAGGGAAAATGGCCGAGATCTCGTTCATGCTTTTACTGCCTTTTCAAACTCCGCTTCCAGCGCCTCGTTGACGGCGCGGACGGCGGCGGCATCGGGTTTGATGGCCGTGCGGTCGTAGGTGAACAGGCCGTTCACCTCGTCCTCCACGTCGGTCAGCTGGGTGTACACCAGCGCCGACAGGCCCTTTTTCAGCTGCGGGAGCACCGTCTTGCGCTGCAGATCGCAGTAGCGCTCCGTCAGCTCTGTCCGGCTTCTGGCCGTGCCGTAGCCGTAGGTCTTCCGGGGCGGCTCATGTCCGGGCATGGGCCATGCAATGCCGCCGTACTCGCTGAGGGCCACCGTGCGCACGTTCGGGCGGATGCGGAGCGGATAGAAGTAGTTGTGGATGGAATGCACATCTCCCCCGCCCCGGTCGAACCAGCCGCTGGCCTCGTCCACCGGACGGGACGGGTCGAGGGCGCGGAGGGTCTCGGTGGCTTTCCGCGCGTCGAACTGCCCCCATCCCTCGTTGAACGGCACCCAGCACCCGATGCAGGGGTGCCGACCCAGCGCGGCTACCGTGTCGGCCAGCTCCCGGGCGTACTCCTCCCGGCTGTGGGCGCTGCCCCGGCCCAGAAAGCCCCACAGCAGCTTCCCGTCCGGGGCGCGGCGCATCAGGGGCTGCAGGGCGTTGGTCAGGTAGGTGACGTACCACATCGGGTAGGCTCCGCCGCCGTTGACCATATCCTGCCAGACGATGATGCCCAGTTTATCGCAGTGGTAGTACCAGCGCTCCGGCTCGATTTTGGCATGCTTGCGCAGCAGGTTGAAGCCCAGCTCCCGCACGGTGTGCAGTTCGTGCTCCACAGCCGCGTCGGAGGGCGGGGTGTAGAGGCCGTCGGGCCAATAGCCCTGATCCAGCAGGCCGTTGAGCAGGATGGGTCTATCGTTCAGGAAAAACCGCCGGATGCCTTTTGCATCCTCTTTGCACTCCCACTTGCGGAGGGCAAAATAGCTGTGGACGGTGTCGAAGCCCTCTTCTTCGCCCTGGGTCGTGCCGACGGTCAAATCATAGAGGAAGGGGCTGTCGGGGCTCCACGGGAAGAAATGCTCTTCGGCGATGTTCAGGGTCACTTCGCCGTCCCGGTCGGCCTCGTCGCTGCCCCAGCCCTCGGCGATGGTCACGCCGCCGGCCCGCACCACGGCCCAGAGGTTCACCGCGCCGCCGGGCTTCGAGGTATGGACTTTCACGGTCACGGTCCGTGCGTCGTAGTCCGGGGTGACGGTCAGCGTATCAATGTAATTTTCCGGCACCCGCTCCAGCCAGACCGTCTGCCAGATGCCGCTCTGGGCCGGGTAGAACATCCCGCCGGGCCGGAGGGTCTGCTTGCCTCTCGCCTGCGTTCCCGCACCGGTGGGGTCCTGCACGGCCACCCAGAGGGTGTTGCGGCCCTGCGGGCGGAGCAGGTCGGTGATGTCCAGCGTAAAGGGCCAGTAGCCGCCCCGGTGTCCCCCGGCCAGACGGCCATTGACCTCCACCGCGCAGGCGTAGTCCACCGCTCCGAAGTGGAGCAGGACGCGCCCGCCCTCGCCCGCCGGGGGCGTAAAGGTGCGGTGGTAGTGGAGCCACTGGCCGGGCTGCAGCGTCCGGCCCACGCCGGAGGCTTTTGCCTCGGGCGAATAGGGTACGAGGATAGCGCCGTCCCACTTTGCCGGGAACTCCGAGCTCTGGGTGATGGCGTAGTCCCACGGGCCATTCAGGTTGACGTAGCTGTCCCGGCGCATACTCGGGCGGGGATATTCGGGGAGCGGATGCATTTTAGTACCTCTTTTTCATAAGCTAGTCCGATTTGGCTCTCCTGAAATAGGAGAGCCGGCGAGCGTCAGCGAGACTGAGAGGTTTTATAGGCTGCGGCCAGCTTTTCCAGTGCGGGCAGGCTGCGCTTCACCTTCTCGGTGTCGATACAGTAGGCAAAGCGGACATAGCCCTTGACGCCGAAGGTGTCGCTGGGGACCAGCAGCAGATCGAACTCCCGGGCCTTGAGGCAGAAGGCGTTGGCGTCCTCTTCCAGCGCCTTCGGGAAGATATAAAATGTGCCGCCGGGGCGCTCCACCTCAAAGCCCAGCTCGGTGAGCTTATCGTACAGCAGGTTCATGTTCGTCTCGTAGACAGACAGATCGCTGGTGACGTCGAGGCACTCGGCAGTGGCTTTCTGGATGATGCTGGGCGGGCAGTTGTGGCCGGTGAAGCGGGAGATCTGAGCCATCATGTCCACCAGCACGTCTTCGCCCTCGCAGCCGGGCCGGACGGCCACATAGCCCAGACGTTCGCCGGGCAGGCTCAGGCTCTTGGAGAAGGAGAAGCAGGTCAGGGTGTGGGGGTAGAACGCTGCCGGGTAAGGCACCTTTTTGCCGTCGAAGGCGATGTCACGGTAGGGCTCGTCGCTGACGAGGAAGATGTTGTGGCCGAAAACTTTGCTCTTTTCGGTCAGGATGTCGGCCAGACGGCTCAGGGTCTCGGCGGAGTAGACGACGCCGGTGGGGTTGTTCGGGGTGTTGATGAGGACGCAGGTGACGTTCTCGGTCAGCATCTCTTCAAAGGCGTCGAGATTCGGCTGGAACGCCGGCGCCTGAGGCGGCACGACCTTGAGCACAGCGCCGGTCCCCTCCACATAAGGGCCGTACTCAGGGAAGTAGGGGGCGAAGGTCAGCACCTCGTCGCCGGGCTTTGTCACAGCGCGGACGGCGTGGGCGATAGCGCCCGCCGCACCGGTGGTGGGGAAAATATCCTTCTGCCCATAAGGCAGGCCGAAGGTCTTTGCCAGATGGGCCGCAACGGCGGTGCGGAAGCCCGGGTCGCCCTGACTGGGGCAGTAGCCGTGAAGGGCGACAGGCTCTTCCTCGGCCAGCAGGGTCTGCATGGCTTTGGTGAACTTGTCCGGGCAGGGGACGCTGGGGTTGCCCAGCGAGTAGTCGAACACGTTCTCATAGCCTATCTCGGCGGCGCGCTGTTTGCCGTACATGAAAGTCTCGCGGATGACGCTCTTGTGGCCCAGCATGGCGCGGTAAGTCTCGTTCAGCATAATACTTTCCCTCTTTTTCTTATTGATCCTCTTCCGGCAGAGCGGAGGCATAGCTCTGCTCCACCTTCACCATACAGCAGTATCTCGGGTCCTGCTCCTTGACGAAATTGCACATCTCGGCCAGCCGCGCGTCCTTGTCGCCGGTGTAGCCCGCCGGGAACACGAGGTCGAACAGCACGTTGGTGTGGCTGTCCCCCGGCACGATGCGCAGGTCATGGATGGACAGACGAGGGTCCATCTGACGGGCTTTTTCCATCAAACGGCTCCGCAGGACGCCCACGGCGGCGTCCGACGTCACGATGGGGTCGTAGTGGATGGTGACCTGTAAGTGGTCTTTTTTCAGAAAATCCCGCTCGATGTTGTCGATGATGTCGTGGGCTTCCAGCGGGTCGGCCTCGGCGGGGAACTCGATGTGGAGCGAGGCGAACTGATGCCCCGGGCCGTAGTCATGGACCATCAGATCGTGGACGCCCAGCACCCCCGGGTAGCTCATGACGGTGTGCTCGATGTGCTCCACCAGCTCCGGCGAGGGGCTTTCGCCCAGCAGGGGGCTGAGGGTGTCCATCATAAGCCCCCAGCCCGACCAGAGGATGAACGCCGCCACGGCCACGCCCATGAGGCCGTCCAGCACGTCCCAGCCCGTCAGGTGGGAGAGGACGGTGGACAGGAGCACGGCGCTGGTGGTCAGCACGTCGTTCCGGCTGTCGGCGGCGGTGGCCATCAGAGTCTCGGAGTTGATGCGCTGGCCGATGGTCTTGTTGAAGCGGCTCATCCAGAGCTTGACGCCGATAGACGCCGCCAGCACCCCCACACTGAGCCAGCTGAACACCACTGCCGTCGGATGCAGCACTTTGAGCGCAGATTCTTTCAGCAGCGAAAGCCCGATGGCGAGGATGGTGACGCAGACCACGAGGCCCGCCAGATACTCATACCGGGCGTGGCCGTAGGGGTGCTTTTCGTCCGGGCCTTTGGCCGCCAGACGGAAGCCCACGAGGCTCACCACGTTGGACGAGGCGTCTGAGAGGTTGTTCAGGGCGTCGGCCATGATGGCGATGGAGCCGAACAGCGTCCCCGCCGCCAGCTTGCCCAGACAGAGCAGGAGATTGCAGGCCATGCCCACGAGGCTGGCCAGATTGCCGTAGGCCGTGCGGACGGCGGCGTTCTTGGTATCGTCCGGGTGCCGGACGAACAGGCGGATGAGCAGTTGTGTCATAAAATTCCCTCTCAGCAGGTATTTCGATGCTACCAGTATAGCACTGCACTTTATGGTTTTGAAGTATTTCGGTAAAATTTTTCGGGTATGCAAAGCCCCCGGCGGGGAAGTTCCCTGCCGGGGGCGGAGTTTTCAGCGCAAAGGGCCTTACTTATCGGAAGGCTTGCTCAAATCGATGCTGCGGATGATCTTGCGCACGGGCAGCACGCTCTTGGCGTTCATGGACAGCTCGTCCACGCCCATCCGCAGGAAGGTCTCGGTGAGGGCGGTGTCTGCGCCCAGCTCGCCGCAGATGCCCACCCAGATGCCGTGGCGATGGCCCGCGTCGATGGTCATCTTGATGGCCCGGAGCACAGCGGGGTGGTGCGGGTTGAAGAAGGGCTCCAGCTTTGCGTTCTGGCGGTCCAGAGCGCAGGTGTACTGGGTCAAATCGTTGGTGCCGATGGAGAAGAAGTCGCACTCCTCGGCCAGCTCGTCGGCGATGAGGACAGCGGCGGGCGTCTCGATCATGGTGCCCACTTCCATCTTCTCGTCGAACTTCTTGCCCTCAGCCCGCAGTTCCGCGCGGCACTCGTCCAGCACGGCCTTGGCGTCCTGCAGTTCCCGCAGGCTGGTGATCATGGGGAACATGATGCTCATGTTGCCGTAAGCGGAAGCGCGGAGCAGAGCGCGCAGCTGGGTCTTGAAGAAGTCCTTCCGGGTCAGGCAGATGCGGATGGCGCGGTAGCCCAGCGCGGGGTTTTCCTCGTGGTCGAGCTTCATGTAGTCCACGGTCTTGTCTGCGCCGATGTCGCAGGTGCGAACGACCACCTTGCGGGGTGCAAGGCTCTCGAGCACCTGCTTGTATGCCTCGAACTGGTAGTCCTCCGTCGGGAAGTCCTTGCAGTTGAGGTAGACGAACTCGGTGCGGAAGAGGCCGACGCCGCCGGCGTCGTTCTGCTGCACAGCGCCCACGTCGCTCATGCCGCCGATGTTGGCAAAGACGTTGATGGTCTTGCCGTCGAGGGTGGTGTTGGGCTTGCCCTTGAGCTCCTGCAGCAGTGCCTGCTTTTTCTGGTCTTCCTGCTGGCGCTTTTTCAGGCTCTTGAGCAGGTCGGGGGTGGGGTCAACGTAGACACAGGCGTTGTAGCCGTCCACGACCGCCATCTTGCCGTCCCAGTCGTCCTGAATGTCCTTGCACTGGATGAGGGCGGGGATGTTCATGCTGCGGGCGAGGATGGCGGTGTGGCTGTTGGAGCTGCCCTCCCGGGTGATGAAGCCCAGCAG
>OJNT01001711.1_pt1 | contig 14015 bp, 6 predicted proteins | sample 1597981 | NCBI WGS metagenome assembly OJNT01 (sample SAMN01915211, study PRJEB22387) | human gut metagenome | isolation source: stool | host: Homo sapiens | place: USA
GCATCGATAGGTTTCCATCGATATGAATTACTTCCTAAAACAGATTGTTGTAATAAGAATATACATAAATATATTAAAAATGCATTTTTCATGCTACAAAGATAACAAAAAAGGGTTTTGTACATCATTTGTCTATTCGGTTTTTTTCGATGAAATGGGGTCTTCTATTAATTTTGCCTATTATTGTTTAACGATCTCAAAGGAGTATTCTCTCTTTGGGAATAAAATGATTGCTTATGGGAAATATTACTTTTAAAATGTTTTTTCTGCTGACTGCATTGTTGGGTTACAACTTTGCTATGGCGCAGACGGGGGCTCCTCATACTCTAAGAGGAGAAAGTCAGGTTGCAAGTGTATCATTGAATTGGAAAAGTCCAGCCGAGGCTAAAACAATGCAATGGCATAATGATACACCTTATAACGGTGTGAGCGGAGTAAGCTTGAATGGGGAGATTCCTGTTCTTTATATTGCTAACCGTTTTGATAAGGATGATCTTAAAGAATATAAAGGTTCAGTAATTGATGCCATCTCATTTTGTAATTACAGTGCAGTGCTTGAGGTTAGCCTTTTACTGTATGAGAATGATAAAGTAGTACGTGAACAGAAGGTGAATCTTGAGAATCTGAAACTGAAAGAAATGCAGACTATCAAGTTGGACGAACCTTATACTGTGCGTGACGATGTAGAATTGACTGTAGCTGCTAAATTTGTTCATGGTACGAACCTTACTTTTGTTGGCATTATGGACCGCGTACCAGGTGTTACGGGCAAGGGTGACTTATATTCGTATGATGGAAAGAATTGGAAAAACGTGGTGAAAGGTAATTTCCTGGTATCTGCTCATATTGATATACCTGCTGCAGGAGAACCTGACGGATATAATGTATATCGTGGCGATACTAAAGTAAATACAGCTTTGCTGACGGAAAAAACTGCCTTGTTGAAAGACGAACCTAAAGGCACTTATGATTATTGTGTGTCGGCTGTTTATGGTGATAAGGAAGAAAAGTCATTCCCTTTGTCATTGACCAATATTCCTGTAGAGGATGCCCGCCCAATTGCAGTGGACGTAAGAGCTGCGGTTAATGGTTTGAATGCGACGTTGAGTTGGAAATCTCCGATTCTTGCTGATAAAACATTGACTTGGAGTAATGGGGAAAAAGGTAAGGCCATGGGAGGAACTTCCGGTACAGTGCGTAAAATATGGGCAGTAAATGCATTTTCCAGTGATGAATTGGCTTCTTATGCTGATCATAAAATTACAGCCATTAATGTTATGCTGAATTCCGCAGTAACGGAAATGCGTTTAGTGATTCTTGAGAATAGTAAAATTGTATATTCTCAGCAGGTATCAGCTGAAGAAATTGCAGCATTGGAAGTGCATAAATGGGCTAAAATGGCTTTAACAACTCCGTACGTTATTGATCCGAGTGCAGAATTGTCTTATGGTTATTATGTGGTTCATGCAGCGGATCTTTTCCCTGGGTTGCTGGATAGTGGACCGGCTATTTCCGGTGCATGCTTTATTTCAACTTCTACGGCAAAACCTGATTTTGATACTACAGCTCCCAGTTGGACTAATATTGAGGCAGCAGCTAATGCAAACTGGATGCTAAGTGCTGATGTGGAAGCTCAGAGTGAGATTAAGACTCCGGTAGTGAAAGACTATACCGTATATCGTGATGGCGTGGAAGTCAAATCCGGAATAACAGGTTTAACTTATACGGAGGAATTAGCTCCAGGTACATATACTTATACAGTTGTGGCAAATTATGTAGATGGTCTTTCTTCAAAGGCTTCCGCTTCTGCTACTGCTACAGTTGAATTGCCGGCTGAATATGTACGTCCCACATTTACTGAAACTGATTTCGATAAAGGAAAGTTATCTTTGAAATGGGATGTATATACAGATTTGCCTATGGAATTGAAACATTATGGTGAACCCAAGTATAAATGGGGTATGACCAATGATGGAAAAGATGTGGATCTTTATGTCGGAGCACAATTTACCAAAGAAGAGTTGGCTCTTTATGCAGATTATGAGATAACAGGTGTTAATCTGTACTTAACGGATGATGTTAAGGAACTGAAAGTAGTGCTGTGCTCTGCCAATAAGAAAATCTTAGCTTCTAAGACTGCTACTTCTATCAAAACAGGTGAAATGTTTAGTGTTGCATTCGATGAGCCGGTAGCTGTACCTGTAGGAAGTTCTATTTATGTGGGATACTTTGTTCTGTTTGCTGATGGAAAAGAACCTATTGCTGCTGATGCCGGTCCACGTGTGACTGGAGGTGATATGCTTAGTTTGGATGGAACAACTTGGGTTGCTTACAGCCGGATCGATGCAGAATTTAATAGTAACTTTGTAGTAGGAGCACAGGTACGTTTGAAAGGTTCACAAAAGGCTGCTACGACTACACTTAGAAAGACAGCACCTGTTAATAATCAAATGGTTCCGCTTGAAAGTATGTCAGGCAGATCATTCTCTGACTTGAAATCGGCAACAGCCTTTGGTGTAAATGGTGTTGTTGCAACTCGTGCAACTGATAGTAAGCCTGCTGTAAAGAACTTCCGCGTTTATTGCAACGGTTCATTGGCTACTGAAACAGAGAATCCGGAATATACTGCAACGTTGAATTACGGAAATTATGAATATGCTGTATCTGCTGTTTATACAAACGGATGGGAATCTGCTCTTTCTGATACTTATACTGTTGAATATAAGCAACCTAATCTTGCACCTGCTCCTTACGGTTTGAGCGGTACATTGGAGAATAAGAATCTGACTTTGACATGGCAATCGCCTGAAGCTGCTAATGAAATGAACTATCAAGATAAGACATCCGGTAGTAAAGCAATTGGATTGACTAGGAGTAGCGGGGTATATGGATACTTTGTAATTGCTTATGATGCTGATGATTTGGTTGATCAGGTAGGTAAATATATAACTCACATTAAATATAGTTTGAGTGATGTTTATTTGCAGACTTCTGCCATAGCTGTCTTTTATGATCGTAATTTAGTTTATGAACAAGAAGTTGATGTGAAGACTCTGGTAGCAGGAGAAAATGTTGTTCGTTTGGATAAACCGGTAGTAATTCCGGCTGGTCATGAAGTTTGTGTAGGATATTATGTTAGCCACATTAATGGAGTGAAGCCCAATATGACAGATGAAGGACCGGCAGTGGATGGAAAAGGTAATCTGATTACTACCGATGGAACTACTTGGAGAACGTTGAAGTCTATGAATAAGGATTTGGATTACAACTGGCGAATTTCTGCAGTTCTGCAGGATGCCGATAAGCAAGCTGTTACCCGTGCAGAAGAACCTGCTACAACTTATAATCTTTACATTGACGGTACACTCTTGAAAGAAGGTATTCAAGCTACTAATTATACAGTAGAAAATGCAGCAGACGGTTCATATACAGTAACTGCGGTAGTTGGCGGTGTAGAAACGGCTGCATCTAATGCTGTAATTGTAGGTGTACCGACAGGTATTGATAAAGTGGAAGATGGCAGTGCGAAAGCATATTATGACAGCCAACTTCAGAAAGTAGTATTACCAGAGGTGGGAACTGCTTATATCTACTCTGTTAGTGGTACTCTGATAAAGCAAGTTATGAATGTTGAGTTTGTAGATATGTCGGATTTGCCGGCTGGAGTATATGTTGTACGAGGGGTACTTACCAGTGGAGAACAAATGATTAAAGTCCTTAAATAAGAATGTTAATAGATTGACAATGGAGGTTGAATAAGCCTTCCTCTCTAACGATTAAAAGTTCTCTCTACTCTTTGGGGTATGAGGGAACTTTTTTTTATACGTTGGGAGAAGAATTTTAGTCATTCTTGCCGCAATTACGTTTTATAATGGTGGCCTGAAAGGCTTTTTTACTGGAGAGGAATAGGTTGTATTCACATGATCCATTCCAGATAGTTCTCCGGTGTAATGATCACAGTTTCTTTTATTGGATAGTTATTCAAGAAAGGAGACGGAAAGGTCGTTTGGCGTTTATTGGGATTCCACTTCATTTCAAAAGCAGTGAATTTGCCGTCTGCTTCTTCAATATAGTCTATCTCTTGCTGCTGCGTGGTTCTCCAAAAGAAACTTTTGGCATAATTCCCTTTATAATGATTTGCTTTGATACGTTCACTGATGAAGAAGTTTTCCCATAAAGCACCTGTATCTTGGCGGAGGGATAATGGTGCAAAATTCTGAATGACTGCATTGCGAATACCATTATCATAGAAATAAATCTTCTTGCCTTTTTTTAATTCTGTTCGTAAGTTACGGTTGAAAGCATTCAGACGGAAGATGACGTAGCACTTTTCCAATAAGTCGATATATTTTTCTACCGTTTTGTTGTCGGTGCCGATGGTTTGTGCTACTTCATTGTAGGATACTTCGTTACCTGTTTGCAGGGCAAGAGCGATAAGTAGCTTTTCCAGTAATACGGGACGGCGTATCTCATTTATAGCCAGCAGATCTTTGTATAGGTAGCTGTTGGTTATATTCATTAATAGTTCTTTGGCTTCATCGGCATGATTGATAATATCTGGATAAGAGCCATATATGAGTCGGGATTCAAACATCTGTTTGACAGCCAAGAGACCTTGGGTATCATATAACTCTGCCGTAGAAATGGGATAGAGGTGATATTCGTATTTGCGTCCGGTAAGAGGTTCGTTCAAATTGCTTTGTAATTCAAAAGAAGAAGAGCCGGTAACTAGAAGTTGTACATTGACGAAATTGTCTGTAATGCGTTTTAAGGTTAAACCTATTTCCGGCACTCGTTGCGCTTCGTCTATTACAACGATTGTGTTGCTACCAATCAGCATTTTTAGTTCGGGGGTGTTGATGTTGGTCAACATCTCTTTTACTTCCGGTTCATCACAATTTAGTGTCAGTACTGCCTCTTTTCGCTCCTTAATGATTTGATTGAATAATGTACTTTTCCCTACTTGTCTTGCACCAATTAGGATGATGGCCTTTCCTTTGAATAGATTGCCTTCGATTACCGATTGAAGTTTTCTGTGTATCATCTTTTCGTCTTATTTGATTTCAGGACAAATTTAAGCTTTAAAAGTTTAAATCCCAAATGTTAGTATAATATTTGGGATTATAATCCTAAATATTAGCATAATATTTGGGAATATTCATTCCTAGTTGCGAAGAAACCTCATTATCGTTACTATTTTATAGAATAACGGTAATGAGGCTTTTATCAGAAAGAAGTATTGTATTCGCTTACTTTACTTCCCAAATATCATTCGTCATCAACAGTTCCTTGAAGTTATGATACTTCTTCTTTGTTGATACTTCTTCAATCTGTTCCATGACAGAATCATCGTAAGTCGGAGCTTCTACATCGCGGATTACACCGAGAGCAACCGGGAAGTCAGGACCTTCCATCAGAGCCAATTTCAGTTGCAATGTATTATCCATGCAGTGTGCATCATGAACGAGGATATCCTTTTCTGTGATACCGTTCTCGCCCAACTTCACAACTTTCAGTCCGAAACCTTCCTGCATCAATCCAAACTCTTTGTTCTCACCGAAAAGCATTGGCTTACCGTGTTCCAGGTAGATAGCATTCTTGGCACGTCCGTCTTTGTTGTATACAGAGCCGTAGGTTCCGTCATTGAAGATAACGCAGTGTTGCAAAATCTCACACACAGCAGTTCCTTTATGATTAGCAGCAGCCTTCAGAACTTCTCCTGTGCCGGGACCATCTGTAGCTACACAGCGTGCAAAGAAACGTCCACGGGCACCGAAGCAAAGTTCAGCTGGGTGGAACGGATCTTCTACCGTACCATAAGGAGAGGATTTACTGACGAAGCCACGCGGAGACGTTGGAGAATATTGTCCTTTTGTCAGACCGTAGATGCGGTTGTTCAGCAACAGAATGTTGATATCTATATTACGACGGATAGCATGGATAAAGTGGTTACCACCGATAGCCAGACCGTCACCATCACCTGAAACCTGCCAAACGCTCAGGTTAGGATTGGTAACTTTGCATCCGGTAGAGATAGCGGCAGCACGTCCGTGGATAGTCTGCATCGCATACGTATTCATATAATAAGGCAGACGGCTGGAGCAACCGATACCCGAAATAACGGCAGTTTCCCAAGGCTTAACGCCGATTTCTGCCAGTGCTTTGTGCAGTGAATTCAAGAAGAAGTGGTCACCGCAACCCGGACACCAACGAGGCTGTCCTTTTTTGAAATCTTTAGCTGTATATTCGCTCATGATGTTCTTAAGTTTTAAGTTGATAAGTTTTTTAGTAGTTACGAGTTACGAGCTACAAGCTACAAGTCTGTTCAGGGCAGTACTTGTTACTCGTAGCCTGTAGCTTGTCACTTCTTCAGTATCTCGGTGAAGGCAGCCACTAATTCGCTTACTACGAACGGCTGTCCCTTGACTTCATTGAATTGATACGGAGTGAAATTATCCACCTTCATGCGGAGATAACCGGCAAATTGTCCCAGATTCTGTTCGGCAACTACCACTTTTTTATATTTCTTCAATACTTCAGCCGTATTTTTAGGCAGCGGATTGATATAAGAGAAGTGGGCTAAAGCTACTTTTTGTCCGGCTTTGTTCATCTCTTCCATAGCAGAATACAAGTGTCCGTAAGTACCACCAAAACCTACAATCAGCAGGTCTGCGTCATCTACACAGCCTTGTACTTCTACATCGGGCACGACAATCTTTGCAACTTTTTCTGCACGCAGGTGGCACATCTGGTTGTGGTTTTCAGGATCGGTAGAGATTGCACCAGTGTTGCTGTCTTTTTCCAGGCCACCGAGGATGTGGGTATAGCCCTCTTGCCCCGGAACGGCCCAGTAACGTACCTGGTTCTCAGGGTTGCGTTTATAGGGAGTATAGTTGTCCTTCATTTCAGGAGTAACATACTGAGGTTTGATTTCAGGATATGTATCCAGATTCGGTAGTTTCCATGCACCGGAACCGTTGGCAACGAAACCATCTGTCAACAGAACCACTGGAGTCATGTGTTCCAAAGCCATCTTACAAGCTGCATAGGCTGCATCGAAGCAGTTTGTCGGTGAGGTTGCGGCAATAACCGGCATTGGGCTTTCACCGTTACGGCCAAATAAAGCCTGCAATAAGTCAGTTTGCTCCGATTTAGTCGGCAAACCTGTGGAAGGGCCACCGCGTTGTACATCCAGAACAACCAGAGGAAGTTCTGTAATCACTGCCAGGTTCATAGCTTCTGATTTTAGGCAGATACCCGGACCGGAAGTGGTAGTTACAGCCAATGCACCTGCAAAAGAAGCACCGACAGCCGTGGCACAGCCGGAAATCTCATCTTCGCATTGAACGGTAATGACACCTAAGGATTTATGTTTGGAGAGTTCATGTAATACGTCCGTAGCCGGAGTGATGGGATAAGACCCCAGGAATAACTTCAGACCTGCCTTTTCAGCAGCAGCAATGAAACCGTAGGCTGTAGCTTTGTTCCCCATGATATCCATGTATATTCCGGGTGCTTTTATCTTACTTTCTATCTTGTAAGTATGTGCTACGGAAGCGTGTGTATTGTGACCATAGTCGTAGCCGGCGTGAATCACCTTGATGTTGGCTTCTGCTATTTCCGGCTTTTTTGCAAACTTCTCTCTAAGGAAATCTTCCGCAATCTTCAGGTCACGATTGAACAACCAGCATACCAAGCCGAGAGCGAACATGTTGCGGCATTTCAGCATTGCTTTGTTGTCCATACCTGTTTCTGCCAGACAGTCTTTCACCATTTGAGAAATAGGAGCGGCAATAACATCTTGCTTGATACCCATTTCTTCGATAGGATTGTCAGTCTTGAAAGCGGCTTTCTGTAAATCGGAAGCTTGGAAACAGTCTGTGTCGATAATGATGCAAGCAGTAGACTTAGCAAACTTATACTGTGTTTTCAATGCGGCAGCGTTCATAGCTACCAATACGTCGCATTTATCACCCGGGGTGAATACTTTGCTGGCACCGATGTGTACCTGGAAACCTGATACGCCGGTCAGAGAGCCTTGCGGTGCGCGGATATCTGCGGGATAGTCGGGGAAAGTACTGATGTCATTTCCCACCGTAGCCGATACTGTTGAAAAGATGTTGCCGGCGAGCTGCATACCATCGCCGGAGTCTCCGGAAAAGCGGACTACCACTTGATCCAGTTCTTTTACCATCATGTCGTTTGCCATAATTTCGTATTACTATGATTAATTTATAGGATCACTTAAAATCTGTTCTCATGTTGGTTGGGTACTTACAAAAAGTACTGCGCTTTTTATAGGCACGTTTGCAAATGTCGGAAAGTTATGTGACTTGGCAAAATCTTTTTGAGTTAATCTGTGATTGTGTACTAAAAGAATTGAGAAATGAGTGTTTTTTGATATTTGGAGTGAGCAAAACTCTGACTATGTGTCTAACTTGAACGAATAAAAGTTGCATATTATCATTTGTTTTGCTGATGCGTGTATTGACTAAATGTAAGTATGGACAATTAAATGACTACTGTACGAAGCTGTTTTGACTTTACACTTTGATAAAATCTTGTGTTGCCTGTTTTTTCTTGACTTCTCGATAAAAGATTCGTTCGGCCTTGTAAAATCGAGAGAATGCTTTATCTTTGCAACCGCAAATGTTGCTGGTCCTGTAGTTCAATGGATAGAATAGAAGTTTCCTAAACTTTAGATAGGGGTTCGATTCCCCTCGGGACTACAAAATAAAAAGGGAAGTCGATTCATTCGGCTTCCCTTTTTATCGTTTTGTATAGTCTTTATTTAGCTACTTCTGCAGCCGGTTCAGCTGTTTTTTTGTTCTTCAACATCATGTATGCGATAGGAGATGCAATGAACAAAGAAGATAATGTGCCGATTACAACACCGAGAATCATTGCGAATGCGAAGCTGCGGATAGAATCACCACCAAGGATGAAGATACACAGCAACACAATCAATGTACTCAATGAAGTATTGATAGTACGTGCCAGAGTTGTATTCAATGAGTCATTGAACAGTTGTTTTCTGTCACGTTTTGGATACAAGCCGAAGAACTCACGTACACGGTCGAAGATTACCACCTTGTCATTGATAGAGTAACCGATAGCTGTCAGAATAGCACCGATGAATGTCTGGTCAATTTCCAGTGAGAATGGCATCCAGCCCCAGCAGAGAGAATAAGCACCCAAGATCATCAATGTATCACTTGTCAGTGCAGCTACAGAACCCACACTATATGCAATGTTACGGAAACGAATCAAGATGTACAGACCAATTGCAATCAAAGCAAGTACTACGGACCACATAGCCGAAGTCTTGATATCATCTGCAATACTCGGACCTACTTTCTGTGAGCTGACGATACTACCACCAGTATGGTTTTCACGATCGATAAATGTTTCCAGAGTAATGTTTTGCGTCAATACGGGCTTCAATGTCTCATAGAGATATGCTTCTATTTCAGAGTCAACATTGTTGCCGTCTTCTTCAATACGATAGTTTGTACTGATACGTACAGTTTTCTTATCTGTACCGATAGCGATTACACTGACGTTAGCGTCACCAAATTTACTGGAGATTAACTCGCGTACTTGTTCTGGTTCTACCGCATTCTCAAATTGTACCTTGAAGTTACGTCCACCTGTGAAGTCGATACTTTGGCTTAGACCGCGTACAAAGAGTGAACCGATACAGATTACAAGAATAACACCTGTAATTGTCAACCACTTCTTGTTGCCACCCATGAAGTCAAAATGTACATTCGCCATCAAATTCTTGGAGATCTTAGAAGAGAAGGTTAGGTTCAACCACTTATCTTTATTCATGAAGTACTCATAAACCAAACGTGTCATAAACACGGCGGTAAAGAATGAAATCAAGATACCGATAATCAAGGTCGTGGCGAAACCACGGATAGGACCTGTACCGAAGTTGAACAGGATAATACCTGTGATAATAGACGTTAAGTTAGAGTCGAAGATAGCAGAGAATGCGTTGGAGTAACCATCTGCGAGTGCTTTCTTCACACCCTTGCCAGCACGTAATTCTTCTTTGGTACGTTCGTAAATCAAAACGTTAGCATCCACAGCCATACCCAGTGCCAACACCATACCGGCAATACCGGACATTGTCAAGGCTGCCTGGAAGGATGAAAGGATACCTAATGTGAAGAACATGTTCAGGACTAGTGCACCGTTAGCAACCATACCTGGGATGAAACCGTACATAGTGCACATATAAACCATCAACAGAATCAATGCAACGATGAATGAGAATACACCAGCGTTGATAGAAGCTTGTCCCAAAGATGGACCTACGATATCTTCCTGAACGATACGTGCAGGAGCCGGCATCTTACCTGACTTCAATACGTTCGCTAAGTCTTTTGCTTGCTCAGGAGTGAAGTGTCCGGTAATTTGTGAGTTACCACCTGTAATTTCAGTATTTACATTCGGTGCAGAATATACATAACCATCCAATACGATAGCGATGCTCTTACCAATGTTTTGCTTAGTCAGCTGAGCCCAACGGCGTGAACCGTCTGTGTTCATAGACATGCTTACAGCCGGTTTACCAAATTGGTCATATTCATCTTTTGCACTAACAACAACGTCACCTTCCAATGGTGCACGTCCGTTACGTTCGGTTGAACGGATAGCATAAAGTTCGAAAGTCTGACCCTTCGGATCATATTCATAAGCAGAAACTCCCCATTTCAGACGGAGATCTTTCGGAAGTTCTGACTGGATTTCTTTCATAGAAAGATATCTGTTGATATCAGCTGTATCCTTGTAATTAGCATAAGCTACAACCGGGCCTTGTCCGCTGGAATTAACCTGCAGAACAGCCAGCAACGGATGTTCTTTCTTGATTTGTGCAAGATCGACAGATTGTGCTTTGTTTTCACCTTTCAATGCTGCAGCAAGACTATCGGCAGTGCTGGTAGCTTGTGCCACAACCGGAGCGGCAGTGCTGTCAACGGCTACACTGTCAGCCGATGCTTCATTAGCTAAAATGCTGCGCAGTTTGTTATCAGCAGCTTGCAGATAGGGTGCAACATCCTTTGCGTTGTATGTTTCCCAAAACTCCAGATTAGCAGAACCTTGTAGTAATTTTCTTACACGCTCTGGCTCTTTGATACCCGGAAGCTCCACCATGATACGTCCCATCTTGTCTTCCAGACTCTGGATGTTGGGCTGAACCACACCAAAACGGTCGATACGAGTACGGAGTACATTGTATGAGTTGTCAACTGCAGCTTTTACTTCCGAACGCAGTACTTTTTCTACTTCAGCGTCAGAAGTCTTTTGGTTTACTTTGTCTTTTAACTGTTGAGTAGCGAAAAGTTCGGAAAGACGTGCATCCGGAGCAATTCTGTGATACTCTCTAACAAACAGAGTAATGACGTCATCCTGGCTGCTAATAGCCTGTTTGGCGGCAGTTGCCAATGCTTGGTTGAATGCTTCGTCGGTTTTGTTGTCCGCCAATGCTTTGATGACATCGGGAACAGAAACTTCAAGGATAACGTTCATACCACCCTTTAAGTCCAAACCTAAACTGATTTCCATCTCACGACACTGTTTTAGTGTCCAATTGCCGAACCACACTTTCTCGTTTGATAGAGAATCCAGATAGTCCTGCTCTAACTTCAGATCGCCTTTTGCGTACTCTTTTGCCTTATTGTTATAATGGCGAGTCACAAAAGAGAAGGAAAGGTAGAACACACACACCAGTGTGAGCAAAATTGCAAAAACCTTTACAAATCCTTTGTTTTGCATGTTACTTTTAGTTTATTATGATTACTTTATTAATTGATTTCTATAGCGTACAAGGCTGCAAATATAGTTTTTTTTTCACATTCGGAAGTAAAAGGAACTCAAATATTTGCATCTGGCAATGATTTTGCTGCCTTGGTATAGCACTAATTTTACTTCATTCCACGATTTTTTAACATTGGTTCCAGTTGAGGCTCAGTACCCCGGAAATTTTTGTAAAGTGTCATCGGGTCTTCACTGTTACCTTTTTCAAGAACATTATACCGGAAAAGATCTGCCGTCTTTTTGTCGAAGATACCATGCTCTTTGAAGGCTTCGAAAGCATCGTTATCCAATACGTTTGCCCATAAATAGCTGTAGTAGCCTGCAGCATAACCACCGATGATATGATTAAAGTAGGTGGTACGATAACGCGGGGCTATTTCAGGGATAAGATTCAATTGATCCATGGCTTCTTTCTCATATGCCAATACATCCAGATTCTTGGTGTCAGTCAAGTTGTGCAGATTCATATCCAGAATGGCAGCAGCCAGTAATTCTGTGGTCATGAAACCTTGATTGAAGGTTTTCTGGTTCAGAATCTTTTCGATAAGCCTGTCGGGAATGGTTTCTCCTGTCTGATAGTGTTTGGCATACATTTTCAGTACTTCCGGTTCAGTAGCCCAATGTTCATTTATCTGGGAGGGTAATTCAACAAAGTCACGTACGACATTTGTTCCGGAAATGCCTTTATAGTTGCATTTAGTCAATAATCCATGCAAGGCATGCCCAAATTCATGGAACAGAGTTTCTACTTCATCGATTGTCAATAGTGATGGAGTATCGCCTACAGGTTTGGTAAAACTGCATACGTTGCATACCAGCGGGCGAATATCACCTTTCTGTTCACGATAATTGCTCATCCATGCACCACCGCTCTTACCCGGACGCGGGAAATAGTCTACATAGAAGATACCCATATGAGAGCCATCTGCATCTTTTACTTCGAACACTTCCACATCAGGATGATATACAGGAATACCATCCAGCTTCGTTAATGTAATGCCATAGAGCTTGTTGGCAACTGCGAAAGCTCCTTCACGTACGTTTTCCAGTTTAAAGTAAGGCTTGATTTCATCTTCTTCAAGATTGTACTTCTCTTTGCGAAGCTTTTCAGTATAATACCACCAGTCCCATGCTTCCAGTTTTTCTCCTTTGCCTTCTTTATCCATGATTTTCTGCAAATCAGCAGCTTCGGCTTTTGCTTTCGGTAAGGAATAGCTCCACAGGTTATTCAGGAAATCCATTACAGTTGCGGAGTTCTTAGCCATTGTGTTATCCAGAACGAAGTTGGAATAACAGTCAAAACCCAGTAACTGTGCTTTTTCAAGGCGAAGACTTACAATATCCGTGATAATTTTCTTGTTATCGTTCTTATCATTGTTGTTACCGCGATTGATATAAGCCTTGTATATCTGCTCACGCAACGGACGATTTTCTGAGTACTGCAGGAACGGAAGTCGGCTGGCATTTCCTAAAGTGAATAGCCATTTTCCTTCCTGACCGTCTGCTTTTGCTTCTTCTGCTGCGCTTTGACGGAACCATTCGGGCAGCCCGGCAAGATCTTCTTCTTTGTCGATGTATAGTTTGAAAGCATTGTTCTCGTTCAGAATGTTATCGCTGAATGTAAGACCTAATGTGGATAACTGTTTGTTGATCTCACGCAGACGTGCCTGCTTTTCCGGGGAAAGGTTTGCACCGGAGCGAACAAAGTCTTTATAAGTCTCTTCCAACAGGCGTTCTTGTTCGGTAGTCAGTTTCAGAGACTCTTTTTGCTGGTATACGGCATTTACTTTTTTGAAGAGTTCTTGATTCAGTGAAATATTATCACTATGTTCTGATAATGTAGGGGCTATTTTAATGGACAGTTCATTCAGACCGGGGGTCTTTTCGGCATCCGTCATATTATAGAAAATAGCACTAACCCTGTCCAGTATCGGAGCGCTATTGTCGAGAGCAACGATTACATTTTCAAAAGTAGGTGCTTCAGAATTATTCACTATTGCATCGATATTCGCGTTTTGTTCCTCAATCCCTTTCAAAAAGGCGGGTTCGTAATGTTCCAATTTAATTTTATCGAAGGGCGGTACGCCATGTTCGGTTTGGAACTCAGACACAAACGGATTTGTTTCCGTTTGTGTGGTACAGGAGTACATCATACAACTTGTAGCTAAAATAAAAATACACTTCTT
>OJNT01001714.1_pt1 | contig 14006 bp, 8 predicted proteins | sample 1597981 | NCBI WGS metagenome assembly OJNT01 (sample SAMN01915211, study PRJEB22387) | human gut metagenome | isolation source: stool | host: Homo sapiens | place: USA
TAGAGGCTTGCAAGCGGATCGGTTATTACAGTGCCGGCACGCTGGAGTTCATGATGGATAAAGACCAGAACTTCTATTTCCTTGAAATGAATACCCGTTTGCAGGTAGAACATCCTGTGACGGAGGAATGTACAGGTGTCGATTTGGTACGTGACATGATAATGGTAGCTGCAGGCAATCCATTACCATATAAACAAGAAGATATTAAATTCAGCGGAGCTGCTATCGAATGTCGTATTTATGCGGAAGACCCGGAGAATAATTTTATGCCTTCTCCCGGGGTGATTACTGTTCGTGAAGCTCCCGAAGGCCGTAATCTCCGTTTGGATAGCGCTGCCTATGCCGGATTTGAAGTCTCCCTGCATTATGACCCGATGATCGCCAAGCTCTGTTGCTGGGGACGTACCCGCGAATCTGCTATCTCCAACATGGCACGTGCCTTGCGTGAGTATAAGATTCTAGGCATTAAGACAACGATTCCTTTCCACCAGCGTGTGTTGAAGAATGCAGCCTTTCTGGAAGGAAAATATGATACGACATTCATTGACACCCGTTTTGATAAAGAAGATTTGAAACGCCGTCAGAATACCGATCCGACAGTTGCCGTGATTGCTGCCGCTGTGAGACATTATGAGAGGGAGAAGGAGGCTGCATCCCGTGCAACCACGCTTCCTGTTGTAGGTGAATCTCTCTGGAAATATTACGGCAAGTTGCAGATGACTGCGAATAACTATTAAAATATAAATATATGAGTACATCATTAGCGACTTATTATGCCAAACTTCTGGATATGCCGGATAGTGAATATAAGGTAGAGATTCTGGAAGACGGACCGATCAAGAAGATAGCGGTCAACGGTAAGATATACGAGGTCGATTACAATATGGGAGGCGACTCTATTCATTCGATTATCATCGATCATCACTCTCATGGAGTGCAGATATCTCCTTCTTCCAATAATTCCTATACGATCATGAATAAGGGAGAACTTTATCAGATAGAGTTACAGGGAGAGATGGAGAAAATACATAATGCCCGTGCCGGTACGGAAGCTGTGGGACGACAAGTGGTACAGGCTCCGATGCCGGGAGTCATCCTGAAGATATATGTAAAGAAGGGGGATACAGTGAAACGGGGAGATCCGCTTTGTGTATTGGTAGCAATGAAAATGGAAAACGAAATTCGTTCGACCACAGACGGAGTAGTGAAAGAAGTCTTTGTAGAAGATAATATGAAGGTCGCTTTGAATGACCGGGTTATGGTGATTGAATGATTCTTTTAAAAATAAAGGTGTTTTACGTACTTATCTCAAAACTTTTCTTTACTTTTGGCAGATAAGTACGTATTTACATCTTGATGTCTTATGGATAGCGAACAAACAAAAGAAGCATTAGAAGAAGAATTAGAGTTACTCAGAAAAGAAAATGAGCAACTGAAGCGACAACTTCTATCTCTTGAACAGAAAAAACAGACAGAAGAATGCACTGCCAGTTTTCAGGAAAGGTATGCTGTCAGAATCTTGAATTCTTTACCGGATATGTTAACTGTCTTCAACAACGACGAAGTAGGGATTCAAGTGGTGTCCAATGAAGAAACCAATCATGTCGGAATATCCAACAAAGACTTTGAAGGAATGCGTATGTGTGACATGGTACCTCTGGAAGCTTATCAGAATATCCACTCGAATATGCAGAAAGTGATTGCTACAAGAACTGTTTCGGCAGCGCATCACGATCTGGATTTCAATGGCTCCCATCATTATTACGAGAACCGTATCTTTCCGTTGGATGAAGAACATGTACTGATCATGTGTCGTGATATCACAGAGCGGGTGGCTACCCAGCGACAGTTGGAGGTGTTCAAGAGTGTACTCGACAAGGTTAGTGATAGTATTCTTGCCGTATCGAGTGATGGAACTTTAGTATATGCCAATAAACAATTTATAGAAGAGTATGGTGTCACCCAGCAAATGGGTACACAAAAGATATATGACCTGCCTGTCTCCATGCGTACACCGGAGCTTTGGGAAGCCAAGCTGAAAGATATACGCGATAATGGTGGCAGTTTTTCGTATCGCGCGGCGTATGTGCGTAAAGGTGAAGAGAAAGAAAGGGTGCATCAGGTTTCTACCTATTTGACCAAAGAAGACGATATGGAACTTATTTGGTTTTTTACTCAGGACATTACAGATGTCATCAAGAAACGGGATGACCTTCGGGAATTAAATCTATTGTTGGACGGCATTCTGAATAATATCCCGGTTTATCTGTTTGTGAAAGATCCCGAAGACGACTTCAAGTATCTGTATTGGAATAAAGCTTTTGCCGAACATTCCAAGATTCCGACATCCCGGGCCATCGGGCATACGGACTTTGAAATCTTTCCTGAACGTGCGGATGCCGAAAGATTTCGCAGAGACGATCTGGAACTGATTCGTACGCATGAACGAATCGAAATGCAGGAGACTTATGTGGCAGCTACCGGAGAGACTCGTATCGTGCAGACTTTGAAAGCACTCGTACCTATGGAAGGGCGTGAACCGCTTTTGATAGGCATATCCTGGGATATCACTAATTTCCAGAATATCGAGCAGGAATTGATTAAGGCACGTATCAAGGCTGAGCAGTCCGACAGGCTGAAAACTGCTTTTCTGGCAAATATGAGTCATGAAATCCGGACACCTCTGAATGCGATTGTAGGTTTCTCTAATCTGTTGCCTTCTGCCGAAAATGTGGAGGAGGAGAAGCTTTATTCCCGTATCATCAATCAGAATTCAGAGATATTGTTGCAGCTAATCAATGATATTCTGGACTTGTCGAAAATAGAAGCGGGCACGCTGGAATATGTCAAACAGCCCATGAATCTGGGGGAAGTATGCCGCAATATTTATGAGATTCATAAAGGACGTGTACAAGAAGGAGTTACCCTTATTCTGGATAATAAAGAAGATGATCTGATTATTGAAGAAGATCGGAATCGTATTATGCAGGTTATTACTAATTTTATAACCAATGCCACTAAATTTACTTATGCAGGTGAAATCCGCTTCGGCTTTAAAATAGAGAATCATTGTATTCATGTTTATGTGAAGGATACAGGCATCGGGATAGAGGCGAGTAAAGTGGATCATATCTTTGACCGTTTTGTCAAATTGAATTCTTTTGCACAGGGTACGGGCTTGGGTCTCGCCATTTGCCGGATGATAATAGAAAAAATAGGAGGGGAGATTGGAGTCACTTCGGAAACAGGGAAAGGGTCGACTTTCTTCTTCACCATACCGTATAAGGAGAATTCGGATGAGCATATAACTTTTTCCGATGCTTTTGAAACGAAATATATCAGCCATACTATAAAGAGAATGCAGAAAATCAAAAAGATTCTGGTGGCTGAAGATGTGGACAGTAATTTTGTATTAGTCAAAAACATGATTGGGAAAGAGTATACTTTGCTGTGGGCCAAAGATGGTTTTGAAGCTGTAGAAATGTATAAACGATATCAGCCGGATTTGATTCTGATGGATATCAAAATGCCTCGTATGGATGGTTTGGAGGCTACCCGTATCATTCGTTCGTATTCAAAGGAAATCCCTGTCATAGCACTGACTGCTTATGCCTTTGAGACCGATAAGGAGCAGGCTTTTGAGGCCGGTTGCACTGATTTTGTTACGAAACCGGTATCACGGGAGGCATTGGAAAAAGCGCTGGGAAAATATTCAAATTTAACCATGTAGAATACGGAGACAGAAAACTTTAAAAAGAAACTGCTATTCTATAAAGAAGAATGAATCAGCCTTCTTAAAAAATACCAGTTTCTTTTTCTCAAAACAATATCTATTCTTTTATTTCAGGAACTAATAAAAACTTCGTATCCGGAAAGTATTTTTCCAGCCAAGTCCGGATAAAGTTCATTGTATCATTTTGAATCGTTTTATCTTCCACTGTTGGATAGAGATTATAAAGTACTGTATCCAGAACAATCCCCCGTTTCTGTATGGCTTCAAGGCTCAAAAGTGTATGATTGATGCTTCCCAGTTTGCCGGAAGTAACGAAAATGAGTGGATATTTCTCCTGTGCGATATAATCAATCGTTAAAAGTTTCGTAGTCAGAGGGACCATAAGACCTCCTGCCCCTTCAAGTAAGACATAATCATATCGTTCGCTCAGTATTTCAGTAGATCGTTTGATTTTATCAAAGTTGATAGGTCGATTATCTAATTCGGAAGCCAGATGGGGTGAAGCTGGGTAAGAATATATCTCCGGCATGGTAAGCCCTTCCCGGTCTTCTTCAGTGAAGGGGATTCCCATGATATGACGATGGAGGTCTATGTCTTCGGAGTGACCCACATTCCCGGTTTGGATGAACTTTTGGGTAATTGTCCTTTTGCCATGTTGGTTCCATTCACGTGCCAAGTAGCCGGTCGCATAACTTTTTCCTGCATCAGTATCGATGCCGCTTACAAAATATACATTCTGTTTCATACTTTTTTCTTTTTTGCTATGATATAAATAGGGTGATATGTCAAAGACACAGAAGTGCCTTGTGTAAATTCTTGCGTGTAACGTTCGCAAAAATACTGTAGATCACGACGGGTCCAAGCCTGTCTCTTTTGCTTTGGATAGAAAGAAGAATGTGCTGATAAACTATTTACACCTGTCTGTTTCAGATGATACAATACCTTCATCGGATTTTCGAAAGAGAGGAGAATCAGCTCTTCTTCTGAGTACAGTATATCAAAATGAGGAGACAGGGCAGCTTCAAGTTCTTCTTTTGAACGATAGGGAAGACCTGTTCCGGTAAGCTCACGTATTTCCTTCATATTCTTCTTCCCGAAAGTGCTGAAAGCAAAATAACCTTGACTATGAAGTAGTGTATTGCATCTTTTGAAAAAGTTCTCCGGCGACTCAAACCATTGCAAAGCAGAACAGGAAGTAATTAAAGTACTTTTATCCGGAAAAGGAATCGTTTCTGCATCTCCGGAAAGAAAAGAGACTTGCTTCTCCTTTAATAAATCTTCGCAGCAATATCTCATTTCCGGACACAGATCGTTCAGCAATAACTCTTCCGGACGAAGGGTACGGAGCAGCATTCGGGAATAAACACCTGTGCCGCATCCAAACTCAATCACTTTCGGGCAGGGAGAGAGGATATATTTTTTGAGCAGACGGATCATTTTATCTGCTATCTGCCGTTGTACGTTTGCTTCATGGGGGTAGGTGGCGATGGCTTTTGAGAAACGTTCCGCAATAATTGTCTTATTCATGATCGATGGTTACTTGATGTTCATAATTACCTCATAAAAAAGTTCCTGCTGATAGTGAGCGGCTTCGACATGTACAAGGGAATCTACTTTATTTCTCCATGCTGTCTCTTGATGCTCCGGAAGGAAAATCCGGTCATTCTTCCCTACGATGGCTTTATGCCAGATGAAGTCTGAAGATACCGATGACAGGCATTGTTGCCGGATGGCAGCAAGTTCTTCTTTTAACTTTTCAACCGGACGCTTGGGAGCTATTGTTTGAAAAGCTTTGTAATCGGTGGAAGAGTTACACATTCTTCGCTGGAACTTCTGTAGCGTTTGTTCATTCAATCCTTGCAGGGTACCTTCAAAGACAGATGGCATAATTCCTTTCGTTGCATGTATGGGATAAAGTGTTCCGTTGATGGCGATACTTTGGGAAACAGGCAGGGAAGGATGCTGCTTCATTACCTGCGAGGCAGCCCAAACTCCCATCGACCATGCAATCAGAGTTATTTCGGAATATGCTTGCATCAAAGTAGTATCGAACTCTAACGAGCGATAGTCATAACAAATCATCCAATCACATCCTGTAGGCTGGATGTGAAGAAATGGTGTTTCATCCATTCCCCAGCCGGCAAAGAACAGTAGTAGCTGTTTTTGACTGTTATTGATGATAAAATGCTGTTTCATTGGTTTATTATTTCTATTAGTCTGTCGATTTCATTTTCTGTGATGTCCGCTGTCAATGAGAAACGGATACGGGAAGTCCCTTCGGGCACTGTAGGCGGGCGTACAGGCAAAGCGTAGAACCCTTTGCGTTGCAATTCTTCTGCTTTCTTTATGGTATCTTCGCTTGCTCCGACCACCATCGGTACAATGTGGCTGACAGAAGGACACTGATACCCTTTATCGGACAGTGCTTCTTTCAGTTGCCGACTGATTTGCAGCAGATGTTCTCTTTTCTTCCGGAAATCGGTGAGGTGCTTCAGTACCCATGAAGTCCATTGAATCTGGATAGGAGGAAGTGCTGTTGTGAAGATAAATGTACGCATCTTATTGATCAGATACTCCCGGATGATTTGTCGGCAGATGATATATGCTCCGGCAGATGCCGCTGCTTTTCCGAAAGTTCCTATCAGAAAGTCTATGTCGTTGATGCAATTTTGTTCTTCGGCACATCCTAAGCCTTTTTTGCCTCGTGCTCCGAAAGCGTGGGCTTCGTCTACATAAAGAAGAACGTTAGAGTAATTGTGTTTCAATCGTACCAATGCTTGTAAATCGGCTTCATCTCCGTCCATACTGAAGATACTTTCGGTAACGATTATGATCTTCTCATACATACTGTGGTTTTCTTCAAGAAGACGTTGGAGCTGGGGTAAATCATTATGGCGATACCGGATACATTTGGCAGATGATAATCTGATTCCGTCTATCAGGCTTGCATGTACAAGTTTATCCGCAAGTATTAATGTCCGGGCATCGCTGACTGCCGGAAGAATACCTGTATTGGCATGGTATCCACTATTGAATACGAGGGCGCTTTCTGCTCCGAACATAGTGCTTAATTGTTGTTCCAGCTCCTCATAGACAGTGTAGTTGCCTGTCAATAGGCGGGAAGAAGAGGAAGTGGGCAGAAATGATTCAGGGGTGAGGTTCTTTAAGAATTCCTCTCTTAAAGACAAATCATTGGCTAACCCCAGATAATCATTGGATGAAAGGTTCAGCATTCGTTGTCCGTTTACTATCACATCTCTTCCCTCATGAGTCAACTGCGGAAGGGAACGGTAATTCTTCTTTTCTTTTAAAATCAGAAGTTCTTGATTTATGTTGTCTAAAATCATACTTTATACAATGATAAAAAATAAGTTACATCTCGCTTACTATCTTGAGCACTCTGGTAGTTAGTTTACTTAACTGCTCCGGAGCAATGATGAACGGAGGCATCAGATAAACCAATTTTCCAAAAGGGCGTACCCAGATACCTTCTTCTACAAAGCGGCGTTGCATATATGCCATGTTTACTGAGCGTTTTGTTTCGATGACTCCTATGGCTCCTAATATCCGTACATCCGCTACTTGCGCTAACTTGCGGGCAGGAGCCAGTTCCTCCTTTAGCTGAGTTTCAATTCGTTTCACGTTCTCTGCCCAGCAGGAATCGAGCAAGAGCCGGACGGAAGCGCATGCTACTGCGCAAGCGAGCGGATTACCCATAAAAGTGGGACCGTGCATAAAAGCTCCCGGTGCATGATTGGAGATCGTATCTGCTATCCGGTTGCTTGCCAGTACAGCAGACAGCGTCATGTATCCTCCGGTCAGTGCTTTTCCTATACACATGATATCCGGTTCTACTCCGGCATGTTCCCAGGCAAAGAGTTTGCCGGTACGTCCGAATCCTGTTGCTATTTCGTCAAATATCAGGAGAATATCATATTCTTTGCAGAGTTTTTCCGCTTCACGCAGATATTGCGGATGATAAAACCACATACCGCCTGCCCCTTGAACAATAGGTTCGAGGATAAGTGCCGCTAGTTCTTTAGAGTGTTTCTCTATGGTCTCCTGCAAGGGGATGATATCTTCCGGATGCCATTCTCCGTCAAATCGGGAAGAGGGTGCCGGAACAAAATAACGGACAGGAAGCGATGAACCGAAAAGGCTGTGCATTCCTGTTACGGGATCGCATACGGACATTGCATTCCAAGTGTCACCGTGATAACCGGAGCGGATGGTTACGAAATTATTTTTTTCAGGTTTTCCGGCTGCATACCAGTATTGTACGGCCATTTTTAAGGCAACCTCTACTGCTACCGAACCGGAATCCGCATAAAAAATCTTTTGCATGGACGGGGGAACCAATGGCAATAGTAGCTTACCTAATTCGATGGCCGGATCATGCGTCAGTCCTCCAAACATGATATGTGACATCTTATCTAGCTGGTCTTTTGCTGCCTGATTCAGTGTCGGGTGGTTGTATCCGTGCACTGCACACCACCAGGATGACATTCCTTCAATCAATGTCCGTCCATCTTCGAGGGTAATTGTTGTTCCGTCTGCCCGTTTCACTTTATAAACAGGTAATGGATCGGTCGTAGAGGTATAAGGATGCCACAAATGTTCACGATCAAATTGAGAATCCGCGAAATGGTATCCTTCTTCCAGAATCATCTTTTTGTCATCTGAAACCTTCGAACCGAGCGTTGTCAGCAGATCGCCCACAATAGCGGAATTGATGCCGATGAATAGTGCTTTGTGCATGGCTTCGGGAGTGAGTTGTGAACGACCTCCGGCGAAACGCAGGAAAGCGGTGGGATTGATAAAGCGGAACAGGGCAACAGTTCTCAGAATTTCTTCTTCACTCAAGGGCTTTTCACCTTCTAATGGGGTTCCGGGTATCGGACTTAACAAGTTGATGGGAATAGACTGTACATTCAGTTCTGCCAGTGTGAAAGCAAATTCGATACGCTGTTCCATCGTTTCTCCCATACCGATAATTCCACCGCAGCAGATATCCATACCTACCCGGCGGGCAGCATCGAGAGTTGCCAGTTTCTGCTCTTGTGTATGTGTGGAGCAGAGTTTGGGAAAAAAGGAAGGGGCTGTTTCGAGGTTACAGTGGTAGCGGGTGATTCCGGCATCGTGTAGTGAGCGGAGTTCTTCTTCGTTGAGTAATCCCAATGATGCGCAAAGCTGAATTGACGAATGATTCCGCATGAGGCGGACTGTGTCGCAAAGTTGTGTTATCTGTTTGGAAGAAGGTTTTCGTCCGCTGGTGACGAGGGAGAAACGGTTGATGTCTTGACTTTCGTTGTATTTTGCCTGTCGGAGACACTCTTCAGCGGGCAGGAGATCGTAAATCTTGGCTTGGGTCTTGTAGTGAGAGGATTGTGCACACCATTTGCAATTCTCCGGACACCGGCCGGACTTGGCGTTAATGATGGAACACATGTCGAATTCGTGCGAAGCACATGCGATGGTAATCTCGTGCGCGGCGGCATATAGCGCCTCGCTGTCGGCCATGTTGGCCAGCCAAGCGGCTTGGTCGGGCGATATGTCAATGCCTGCCAATACTTGGTCTTTGATTTCTTGAAGTGTCATAAATGTATGATAAGGGATAGTTTGTGCAGCATTCTGCTTGCGAAGAGCCACAGCTACCACATTCGTATGCAGGTGACCGATTTGGAATTCACGTCCCATACTCGCAAAAGCGGCATAGTTCTTTCTGCCCCAATAGCGGAAGCGGGAAAGAAGGGAACGTGTGGTCTGTATGTGGCGTTGTTTCTTCATCAGGTTCTTGTTTTTGAAGTAAAGAACGGGGCAAATGTACAAAGATTCTTTGGATAAGCAAGCAAGTTAATGATTTCTGCTGTATCTGCTTCTACTTCTTTTTTCTGTATTCCTTGCGTAAATTGAGATTGAATCCGACATATACCTGAAGCGTTCCGAATCCATTATCCAGTGAGAAATTATTCCGGTGGTAATTGTAGTTTTTGCCGACAAATGAGGTACCGACGAAATATTTTCCGTTATTATAGACTACTCCCGCACGAATCAGAAAGTCGAGATTAAAATTGCCGTACCATGTCTTTCCTTCGTGGGTTTCTGCATCTACATCGGAAGCTTTATAGGCTATGGCGGGAGTGAGAGACAGGCATGCCAGGCAGTTACGGGCAAATACCCAGTTATAGGCATAGCCAAAACTGATATTGGCATTGGTGTATTTTATATTGTTGACTTTCATGCCGGGATTCATTGTTTCCAGTATGAAATCGGGAAGTTCTGTATAATCAAACTCAAGATTGTGTTTTGAAATGGAAAAACCTGCGATAAACGAACCTGCATTCCGGCGTTGATTGGTTGACTGGCTGAAAGCGGCAGGGTAGGAGAATTTGCGGTTGTTAAAGATATAGTATAGGTTCAGTCCTCTGATATCGACCTTTATTCCGTTGAAGTTCTCGGAGTAATTGGCGGGGATGTCTTCCGGGAAACCGTTGATCTTATGAATTTTGTAGTTATTACCCGTACGACGATAGAAAATGTCTACTCCCAGTTTGGAACTGTATAAGCTTAAGTCAAATTCTGTTCCTTTGTTCCTCCGGTTCGTTTTCCGGTAAATATCGTCCACGTCTACGGACCATCCCAGAAAAATCCATCGCCAGCCAAAGTACAATCCTATTTTGTTATGTGGATTGGGGGAGAAACTCAGCTTTTGTGGTTGTGGCAGATTGCTGGTAACAGAATAATATTCAAAGTTGCTGAAATGTGTCGTCATTAATGCGTAGTTATACCGGTTGGGACTGATGTAAAGTGTGTCGAAGTCACTGAAATTCATGAATTTCTTAATGGCTCTTTTGAAAGCGCTCGGTTGGGCCGGCACCACAGAATCAGCTTGCAGACTATCGTTCATTAGGGTATCTCTCCCTTCAGTTTGAGCCTGTAAGGAGAGTGACAGAAACAGAAAAAGAGATAGAACAATTTGTTTCATCCTGTGATTTTTCGTTGCTATGATTGATACTGTTCGTTTCACGAATGTACTACCTTTCGTTGATTTATACTAATAATCGTCTAAAAAAATGTTTCGTTTCCTAAACAAATGAGATATGTATTCTGTTAGTTAGAACAAGCAAATAAATCCTAAGCCACAAAATTATGAGAATCTATTTACGTTTATTAGTGGCGTTTCTATTGCTTTCTGCCGGCAATATAGTGTATGCAGAAGCACAACAAGAGAAACGCGTGACGGGTACTGTGACTTCTGAAGGAGAGCCTTTACCCGGTGTTTCCGTACAAGTGAAAGGCGCCTCTTCCGGCACCATTACAGATATTGATGGAAACTATTCAATTGAAGCTCCCGCCAATGGGACTATCGTTTTCCGCTTTGTAGGAATGCGGACGGTGGAACAATCGGTGAATAACCGCAATGTAATCAATGTTACTTTAGAATCGGAGAGCAAAGAGCTGGACGAAGTGATGGTAGTTGCTTATGTCACTGCCAAGAAATATAGTTTTACCGGAGCTGCTTCGACAATGAAAGCCGGAGAAATAGAGAAGTTGCAGACTTCCAGCGTATCACGTGTGCTCGAAGGCACGGTATCCGGGGTACAGGCTAGTGCTGCCAGCGGTCAGCCGGGTACGGATGCGGAAATTCGTATTCGTGGTATCGGTTCTATTAATGCTTCCAGTGCACCGTTATATGTTGTAGACGGTGTTCCGTTTGATGGTAGTGTAAACTCTATCAATCCGGATGATATTTCTTCGATGACTGTATTGAAAGATGCTGCATCTGCCGCCTTATACGGTTCTCGTGGTGCCAATGGGGTTATTATCATTACGACGAAACAAGGGGAACAGGACTCAAAGGCGACAGTCAAAGTAAAAGCCTCTTTAGGAGGTTCCAATCGTGCAGTACGTGATTATGACCGGGTAAGTACCAATCAATATTTTGAACTTTATTGGGAAGCACTCCGGAACCAGTATGCTAAAAGTTCGGATTATACTCCGGAAACTGCTGCGGCACAGGCTTCCAAAGATCTGGTTACTAAATTGATGGGCGGCGGTCCGAATCCATATGGAACGCAGTATCCGCAGCCTGTCGGTACGGATGGAAAATTGCTGGATGGTGCCCGCCCTTTATGGAACTCCGACTGGAGCGATGCTATGGAACAGCAAGCACTCCGCACGGAACTGAACCTGAGTGTTTCCGGTGGTGGCAAGTCCAACCAGTATTTCTTTTCTGCCGGATATTTGAATGATAAAGGGATCGCACTGGAATCCGGTTACCAGCGTTTTAATCTTCGCTCGAATGTGACGAGTGAAATGACTTCCTGGCTGAAAGGAAGCATTAACCTGAGTTTTGCGCATTCCATGCAGAATTATCCGGTGTCTTCTGACTCTAAAACCAGCAATGTAATTACGGCTGGCCGTACTATGCCCGGCTTTTATCCTATTTATGAAATGAATACGGATGGCAGCTATAAACTGAATGAAGATGGTAGCCGTATCTATGATTTCGGTTCTTATCGTCCCTCCGGTTCTATGGCAAACTGGAACTTGCCTGCTACATTGCCTTTAGATAAATCGGAACGAATGAAAGATGAATTTTCCGGTCGTACTTATCTTGAAGCTACGATCATCGAAGGACTGAAGTTTAAGACAAGTTTCAATTTCGACTTGATCAACTATAACACGCTGGATTATACCAATCCCAAAATAGGTCCGGCTTTGGAAAACGGAGGTGGTTCCAGTCGTTTGAACTCGCGTACTTTCTCTTGGACATGGAATAATATCGCATCGTATGATAAAACCATCGGCGATCATCACTTCAATGTGCTGGCCGGAATGGAGGCTTATTCTTACCGTTATGATGAACTGACTGCTTCGCGCACCAAAATGGCTCAGCCTGACATGCCCGAACTGGTAGTCGGCTCACAATTGACAGGTGGCTCAGGCTATCGTATCGATTATGCTTTGGTGGGTTATCTGACCCAATTGTTATATGATTATCAGGATAAATACTTCTTCTCCGCATCGTATCGCCGTGACGGTTCTTCCCGTTTTGCACCGGAGACTCGCTGGGGTAACTTCTGGTCTTTGGGAACTTCCTGGCGTATTGACCGTGAAGAGTTTATGGCAAGTACTTCCGACTGGCTATCTGCCTTAACTTTGAAAATGAGTTATGGTGCACAGGGAAATGATAATCTGGGAACCTATTATGCAAGCAAGGGACTTTATACGATTGTTTCCAATTTGGGAGAGAATGCTTTGGTTTCCGACCGTATGGCTACTCCCAACCTGAAATGGGAGACGAACCTGAACTTTAATGTTGGAGTTGACTTTTCGCTGTTTAATAACCGTTTTTCCGGTTCGTTCGACTTCTTTACACGTCGTTCGAAAGACTTGCTTTATTCCCGTCCGATAGCTCCTTCCTTAGGATATGGTTCTATTGATGAGAATGTAGGTGCACTGAAAAATACAGGTATTGAAATGGTGTTGAACGGGACAATAATTAACCAGAATGGATGGGTATGGAAACTAGGTATGAACCTGACACATTATAAGAATAAGGTAACGGAACTTCCATTGAAAGATATGCCGCAAAGTGGCGTGAATAAACTACAGGTGGGACGGTCTGTTTATGACTTCTACATGAAAGAGTGGGCAGGTGTAGACCCCGACAATGGAAATCCGTTGTGGTATATGGATGAGGTAGACGCCAATGATAACCCGACAGGGAAACGCGTTACTACAAGTGATTATGCTTCGGCAAATTATTATTACGTCAACAAATCTTCCCTTCCCAAAGTATATGGTGGTTTTAACACTTCGCTTTCATGGAAAGGATTCGATCTTTCCGCAATCTTTGCTTATAGCATTGGCGGATATATCTACAACCGTGATATTACGATGATTTTGCACAACGGTAGTCTGGAAGGTCGTGACTGGTCGACAGAGATACTGAGAAGATGGACACCGGAAAACCGTTATACGGATGTGCCGGCTTTGAGTACTACTTCCAATAACTGGAACTTTGCTTCCACCCGTTTTTTGCAGAACAACTCGTATATGCGACTGAAAAATCTGACTCTTTCTTACAATTTGCCGAAACAGTTGATCAGTAAATTGGCATTGAGCAGCGTGCAGGTGTTTGTACAAGGTGATAATCTTTTCACCATTCACAGGAATCAGGGACTTGACCCGGAACAGGGAATTACAGGCATCACTTATTATCGTTATCCGGCTATGCGAACCATTTCCGGAGGTATTAATCTATCTT
>OJNT01001730.1_pt1 | contig 13918 bp, 15 predicted proteins | sample 1597981 | NCBI WGS metagenome assembly OJNT01 (sample SAMN01915211, study PRJEB22387) | human gut metagenome | isolation source: stool | host: Homo sapiens | place: USA
TCAGCACAGAGCCGTCAGAAAAGGATGTTGTTTTAGCATTTTTTTCTGTGGTTGCAAGCTACTCAAATCTTTCCACATTCATTTTTCGGGTGCAAAGATAAAGGTTTTCTGTGAATATGGCATATAATCAATGAAGTATTAACGAAAATTTCTACGACTTTCTATTGCCTATTTTAATCAGAATCATTCCGATAGCTATCCACAGTAATTCGCGCAACCGAGTTATCAACCCTACATAAACACCCAGTACCGGAGATATGTGCAACCCGTCTACAGCCAGTGCCAGTCCACCTTCGCGCGCGCCCAGCTGCATCGGGAAGAAGAATATCAGATTGCTGAACAACGAAGAGAAAGCCAATATCAACACACAATCCCATCCACTCACTTCCGGGGTGAAGACGCGCAGAATGATGTATATTTCAAGGCTGGAGAATATGCGTGCCGAAAGCTCCAACAACAGCGAACTGTAGAAAGTAGTCTTATGTTGGCTATGCAACAAGGCTATCTGACTATCAATCTGCTCCAGAGTATCTCTTTGTTTCACAATGAAACGATGTGCCCACCGTTTGATAAACGGTACCTTCTGCAGAAACCGGAAAGTCTTCACCGTCATTCCATTCTTATATCCAAGGGCAAAGAAACAGATAGCCAGCAGACAGAATACTCCTATTGCAGTGAGTAAAATCGCCATAAAGGTATTCACAGGATACAGGAAGATATATAAGAATATGGAAAGAAACCAAAACCAGAAGTGAGAAAAGATATGCATCATCACGTACAGAATGACGGAAGAAGTAGCCTTACTTACACCCACATAGGGAGCCAGCTCCATAATCCGGTACGGTTCGCCTCCCATCAGCCCGCCGGGCGTGGCATAATTGATGGCAAAACCGGTGATCGACAGTTTGCAGACCGTCCAGAAAGGAACGCGATACTTACGGTCATCCCTGATTATCAGATACCATGAACATGTATTTATCAGATAGACAAAGAACCACAACAGCATGATCACAGGAAACCAAAAACCCACGCGCTTCAGATTCTCCCATATATCGGAATAATCCATATCCATCGTGCAAAGCATGAGAACGATAGCCAGCACGCCAAAAAGCAAGAACAAGTTGCGATATTTATTCTTCATACTGTTTTTATAACACAAGCATTCTATTCCTACAACACAAGTATTTCATTTTTGTAACACAAGTATTCTATTTCTGAGACACAAGTGTCCTATAAAGTTCCTGTATGGTTTTCCCCAATACAGGATGCATCACATCAGGGGCAATTTCCGCCAATGATTCCATCACAAAAGCACGTTCTTGCATCAACGGATGGGGAAGTTTCAATGTAGGGGTATCCAGAATAAGATCATCATACAACAACAAGTCGACATCTATCACACGGTCACTGTACACACCATTTACAGATTTATGAATACGTCCCATCTCCCGCTCAATGGACTGCGACTCAGAAAGTACCTCTAAGGGAGAAAGCGTGGTTTCTATACAGACAGCAGCATTCAGGAAAGCATTGTCCGAGGAGAACCCCCACGGGGCAGTAGCATAAAAAGCGGACAGGGAAATCACTTTCCCTATCCGCTTCTCAATATATTGCACGGCAAGACGGAGATTCTGCTCCTTATTGCCTAAGTTAGTCCCTAAACTGAAATAGACGTGCATTACTTATCCGTAATCAACATCGCATCGCCATACGTACCGAAGCGGTAACCTTCCTTCAGAGCCACATTATACGCCTCCATTACCTGATCGTATCCACCGAAAGCAGCAACAATCATCAACAAAGTAGAAAGCGGCATGTGGAAATTGGAAATCATCGCATTTGCCACTGTAAAGTCGTAAGGAGGGAAGATGAACTTGTTCGTCCAGCCTTCGTACGGTTTCAGATGTCCGTCTGTGCTTACGGTGCTCTCGATAGCACGCATCACGGTAGTACCCACGGCACAAACCTGTCTGTTCATATCCTTGGCACGGTTCACAATGCTGACGGCTTCTTCGTTCACAACCATTTGTTCAGAGTCCGTCTTATGCTTCGTGAGGTCTTCCACATCAATGTCGCGGAAATTACCCAAACCGGCATGAAGAGTAATATAAGCAAAATCGATACCCTTGATTTCCAAGCGCTTCATCAGTTCACGGCTGAAGTGCAGACTGGCAGTAGGAGCCGTTACCGCACCTTCATTGCGAGCAAAGATAGACTGGAAACGTTCTGAATCATCCGGTTCTACAGGACGATTGATAATGCTATGCGGCAGTGGGGTTTCGCCCAGTGCGTACAAAGCTTTCTTGAATTCATCGTGCGGACCGTCATAAAGGAAACGGAGCGTACGACCGCGCGAAGTCGTATTGTCAATAACTTCAGCTACCATAGAATCGTCGTCACCGAAATACAGCTTATTGCCGATACGTATCTTACGGGCAGGATCTACCAATACATCCCACAAACGAAGTTCTTCGTTCAACTCGCGAAGAAGGAATACCTCGATACGGGCACCGGTCTTTTCCTTATTACCATACAGGCGGGCAGGAAATACTTTCGTATCATTGAAGATGAACACATCTTTGTCATCAAAGTAGTTCAGAACATCTTTGAATTCTTTGTGCTCAATCTCACCTGTCTTTCTGTGAAGCACCATAAGGCGCGATTCATCTCTATACTTTGTAGGGTGCAAAGCAATCTTCTCTTCCGGAAGCTTAAATTTAAATTGCGACAGTTTCATATCTATTCTTTCTTTAAGTTATTCTTCAATTTCTATCTCCTGAGCATCTATCCACTCCTTAAAATTCATCGGGTCGAGGCAATCTTCCAATCGGACATCACCTACGCGAGTACGTTCCAAAGCCGTAAGATGAGCACCACTATTCAGCGCTTCACCGATATCACGTGCCAAGGCACGGATATACGTACCCTTGCTGCACACCACGCGGACTTTAATCTCCGGTAAGTTACATTCCAGCAACTCTATCTCGTCAATCACCAACAACTTCGGCTTCAACTCTACCTCTTCACCTTTACGTGCCAGATCATAAGCACGTTTGCCATTCACCATACAGGCTGAAAAGGCGGGAGGCACTTGTTGTATCTCACCGATAAATGTCTTCAACGTCTCTTCCACCAACTCCCGCGTAATATGCTCCGTAGGGTAAGTGGCATCTATCTCGTGTTCCAGATCGTAGGAAGGAGTGGTGGCTCCCAACTGAATGGTGGCAACATATTCCTTCGTATGGTACTGAAACTCTTCAATTCGCTTCGTAGCCTTACCTGTACAGACAATCATCACCCCCGTAGCCAAAGGATCGAGTGTGCCGGCATGGCCTACTTTCAATTTCTTCACTTTCATCCGTCGGCAGATGTGGTAACGCGCATGTCCCACAACTTTAAACGAAGTCCATCCCAACGGTTTATTGAAATAGAGTACTTCTCCTTCTTTAAACTTCATCTGCTATCCTTGCATTTGTGAAAGTACAAGGGTCACAATACCGGCAATCGCACAATAAACCGCGAAGTATATCAGTTTCCCCTTTTTCACAATATTAATCATCCACTTACAAGCCAAACAACCCGATACAAAAGCCGCAATGAAGCCTATCAACAATGACAAGGTTGAAATACTTCCAGCAATATCTTCGCCTTTCATCAACTTCATACCATCCAACAGGCCTTCACCCAATATGGGTGGCATCACCATCAGGAAAGAGAACTGAGCCAACTTTGCCTTATTATCACCCAGCAATAACCCTGTAGCAATTGTAGTTCCGGAACGTGAAAGTCCGGGAAGTACAGCACAAGCCTGAGCCAAACCGATAATGAATGCATCTTTCATAGAGATATTCTCTTTCTGTTTCGGCTTATAATAATAAGAGAAAGACAATAAAGCAGCCGTCAACAGCAACATACAGCCTACGATCAGTAAACCTGAACCAAAGACCGATTCCACCTCATCTTTAAAGAACACGCCTACAATACCGATAGGTACCATAGAAATCAAGATATTAATTACATAGCGCGTCTCTTCATTCATCTGCCACTTAAACAGCCCTTTGAAAATCCATTCTATCTCTTTCCACAGAACTACCAGCGTACTGAACACCGTAGCCACATGTACTACTACCGTAAATGCCAGATTTTCTTCTCCCTCAATACCAAATAATGCCGAACCGATAGCCAAATGTCCGCTACTACTTACCGGCAAATACTCTGTCAAACCTTGGATTATCCCAAGGATGAGCGCCTCAAACCATTCCATGTAGTTTATTTATGATTTATAATTTATGATAGAAGGCCATCCTCCCACACATAGCATTTCATTCTTTCATTCCCCCATTATCCATTTGCTTGTCACGCGGCTTACGCAACACTGCATATATCATAAGTAAGAAGCCCGCAAGGCAAACCACCGGAGCAACTTTAATACGTCTTGCACTAAAAATATCCGGTTCAAAGTGCGTCGGTGTAGACACCGGACCGGTCATCAGGATAAAGCCGATAATCACTACCGCCATTGCAACTGCAAGCAGGATAAAGTTGGTTTTATCGAAAGCAAATTTCTGTTTACTCATCTCTTTATTTATGATTTAATTATTTACGGTTTAACTTCATTCAAAACGTCTCTTATTTTTCCATTTATGTATAGTTCCGATTGAAGCAACTATACTGTCCGGTATTATATATAATACAGTGTACTTGCCTTCATCCGCAGGAACTTATTAATGGACAGGTATGCACAGAACCATGTAATGCACACCCCGAACACAAGCACCGATACGGAAACCAGCATCATGACATTGGGCGTAATAACACTGATCAGATCTGGCTCATACACCACCAACCAGTAGGCAGCACCCCACAAAATCCCATCGGCAATGACAGCAGCCAATACACCTATCCAAAAGTTACGCCACAGGAACGGACGGCGTATAAAACTCCAACTCGCCCCTACCAACTTCATTGTATGAATGAGAAAGCGCTTGGAATAGATTGTCAACCGGATGGTATTATTAATCAATGCAAAGGATATGAACGCCAATAATACCGCCAACCCCAGTAACATCAGGCTTATGTTGCGGATATTCTCATTGACCATGTTTATCAGATCTTCCTGATAACGCACTTCCTGTACATTGGTATTCTTCTTTATCTGTTTCTCTATTTTAGCTATACTGTCGGTATTCGCATAATCAGAATGCAACTTCACTTCGATAGATGCATGAAGCGGATTATACCCCAGAAAATCTTGCGGGTCTGTTCCCATCGCTTCAATTTGCTCGCGAAGCGCCTGCTTCTTCGAAATATACTCCGTAGACCGTACAAACACTTCCTTATCCAGCCTCTTTTGCAACTTCAGAATATCTGCCTCCTTCATATCATCACTAATGATAATAGAGAAATTGATATTCTCCTTCACATACACAGACAGATTATGGGCAGTCAGCACGAAAAACACCACCAACCCCAACAACAGCAATACCAACGTAGTACTGATACTGGAGGTAATGAACTGCATATCAAAATAGGATACGGAATTATTTTTGCTTTTCGTCTTCATACCTTCATTTCTTCCTTTATCACCTTCTTATCACTCTATCACTTTACCACCCTATCACCTTTTATCTTATCCCCCTACTTCTGTTTCTTTCTGAATACATAAATCATCGAACTGCTCCGTTCCTTGCTTCCCAATGCACTGAACCATGCCAGCGTACCACTAAGCATGCCCCGGAAGAAAGACAGAGAACGTCCCATATACTTTTCACTCAACATCGATACATAGAATGCATCAAATGGCATCGGATAGCGTGCAGCCAATATAAACTCATGCTTGGCACCCAACTTCTGAATGGTACCCGGCGTAAAATGCCACAAATGGCGCGGAACATCATAAGCAGCCCAATGTGCACCATACTTCTTAGCATCATAAGAAGAACAGTTAGGCACTGCAATAATCAGTACACCCTTTTCCGTCAGGAGTTTATTCAATGTATCCCACGTCTCATTCAAATGTTCCAAATGCTCCATAACGTGCCACAAAGTAATGACATCAAAGCTGCCGGGAGCAAAATCCTGCAATGCGGTATCAGGCTTTATATCCAGATTGAAGTGTTCCTTAGCAAATACGCGTGCCTGCGCATTCCTTTCCACTGCCTCCACCTGCCAGCCTCGCTTCTGCATAGCATCGGCAAAATATCCTGTTCCCGTACCGATATCCAGCAGACGTCCTTCCTTACGATGTGCTTCGCGAACCACCAAGCGCGCCTTACGGCCCAGCATATAGCTACGCACCCAGTGGTACACCCTGTTCATAAGGCCTTTTTTCGTATCGGAATGGGAAATGTAATCGGGAGTTTCATAATATCTGCCTATCTCGGCTTCCACAGGAAAATCCTGCGTAAAGAGAAAGCTACAATCCTGACAACGACACAGATAGAATGCTTCGCTGGAAGCATAATGGTCTATGCAAGTCATAGCACGCTCTATATGTGCACTACCGCATACCGGACAGACTTTTATGGTGAGTTTATTCATTGAACATTATGCAATAATGAAGTGCAGTCCGAATCAATCAGACCACACTATACCCGAATTTGGTGCAAAATAACAAATAAAAAGTGACGCTACGGGCTTTCTTTAAGGAGTTTTAATAAAAGAGAGGAATAAACGCTTGTTTTAAATGAAAAAAACATATATTTGCGGAAACAACAACACTCAATTCAAAACTATATGAAAAACGCTTTATTGACTTTACTATGCTATCTTTGCTGTCTCCAACTATTTGCCGACGAGCAAACAATTATTCCCAATCTAAAGTTTGGAAAACCTACCATGGAAGAGTTGACCATGACTACCTATGCGCCCGACTCTAATGCCACCGCCGTTATTCTATGTAAACTGACCAATGTCAGCTACAAATGGGGACTTGAAAGCTTCCGCCTCGTTTCTGAGTATAAAGTAAAAATCAAAGTACTCAAACCGGAAGGTACATCTTACGCCAATGTTACGATTCCCTACTATGAATTGGCCAACAACACCATGAAAGAAAATATCATCGGTTTGGATGCCAGCGCTTATAATATGGAAAACGGGAAAATGGTACGTACCAAAATGAAAAAAGATATGGTATTCAAAGAGCGCCTTAACGAAAACCAGATGACTCTGAAATTCTCCATCCCGCAAGTAAAAGCAGGGACTTTGATAGAATATGAATACCGGTTAGAATCAGACTTCTTCTTCACCATCGACAGCTGGAAAGCACAAAGTGACATTCCTACTTTATATGCTGAATACGATATAATCATTCCCGAATATTTCAAGTTCAATACAGACATGCGCGGCATGGAGAGCCTGGAGACAAAAAGCGAATCCACTTCTCTCAGTCTCTCTATCGGGGGACAGTTCTTCCAATGCACCGGATCACACATGAATTTTCGGGGAACTCAACTACCCGCCTTGAAAGACGACAGTTACGTGTGGTGTGCAGATGACTACTGTACACAGGTAAATTTAGAACTACTGGGAATTGATTTTCCCGGCTCTCTCTATCAATCGTTCACAAAAAGCTGGGAACAAATTGATGAAGCATTGCTCAAAGACAATGAATTCGGTGGCAGACTGAAAATGAGCAATCCTCTTAAAGAAGAGATGAATGCACTACATCTTGAACAGATGAAAGGAACAGAAGAAAAGATATGTGCCATCTACACTCTACTCAAAAATAAGGTGAAATGGAATGAGAAATACAACTTATACGGTAAAGCCCCAAAGCAAATACTGAAAGAGGGTACAGGAAGCAATGCTGATTTAAACTTCATCCTCATCAGTATGTTGACAGATGCCGGAATACCTGCCTATCCGGTAGTAATGAGCCGGCGGAATATGGGCATACTCCCCCTGACCCACCCCAGCCTTCAGAAACTAAATACTTTCATCGTAGGTATTGCCCACACAGACACCACCTTGGTTTATCTGGACAGTTCAGTAGAAGACGGCTACCTCAATGTACTGCCTCCTCTACTTATGACCAACCGCGCCCGGGTCATCATTCCGGGTAACCACAGTCAATGGGTTAATCTGGAAGCTCTCGGAACAAACCAGTTGAGATCCGCCGTTATTGCCAGCATTTCTCCTGAAGGTACCATTTCTGGTACACGCGAAACACTTTATGCAGGTCAGTATGCTTCCCGCTTACGGAATAAGTTCCGCACGGCAAAGGACAGCACCGACTTTGTCAACAAGCTGGCTTCCGAAGAAAACATCCAGGTCAAGTCACTCCGGATAGAAGGAAGAAACGGCTTCTCACCACAAGTACGTGAAGTAATGGAATTCGAAAAACAATCTACAGTTAACGACCAGTTTATTTACGTCAATCCGCTTGTATTCCTGCATGTTTCCGAATCCCCTTTCAAACAATCAGAAAGAAAGCTCCCTGTAGAATTTCCTTATACGGACCATCTGTCACTGACCGCTAATCTGACTATCCCAGAGGGATATGTAGTAGATGAGAAGCCGGAAGGTCTAAGGGTGCAAACAGGTGATGAGAAAGTATTCTGCCGGTATACCATCACCCAGCAAAACAATCAGGTCACTCTCAGATACCTTTTCAGGTTGCAAAAGCTATTATTCCTGAATACCGATTATCCCGAACTGCAGCAATTATGGGAAATAATAGTAAAGAAGAATAATGAAATAATGGTTTTAAAGAAACTCTAATAGAGAGATTTATGAAAACAAACAAGTTCTTGATCGGATTTCTGTTACAAGCCACCGTTTGTTCCAGTGGTCTGCACGCCCAAACAGATTTACATGCCAATGCTTATTCCATCATACAGGATGCCGTAACGGATATTGTATGTACCTCTCCTACCGATGCCATTCAGAAAGAGAAACGCGTAATACAAATACTGGATGGAAAAGGGAAAGGGGATGCCTCTTTTGTCTGTATGTGCGACCGCTTTTCCTCTTTAAAGAAATTCTCCGGAGAAGTCCGCGATGCCTCCGGCAACGTCATCCGTAAGATAAAAAAGAGCGAGCTGAAAGTTACCGAATACTCGGATGAACTTGTTAGCGACGATTATTATTATTTCTTTGAATACACTCCATCGCGATACCCTATAACCATCACCTATGAATGGGAAATAAAGAACAGCGACGGTCTCATCGGCTATCCCAGTTTCCTACCACAAAAGAATTATAACCAGTCCGTCGCACAAGCAAGTTATCGCATTCTCACTCCGGCCGATAATCCCTGTCGTTACCGTACAATCAATATGCAGGCAGAGGTCAGCCAAAAGCAAACGACGGACGGAAACTGGCTGACGGAAGTTAAAGTTCAGTCCCTACCCGCCATTCAGAAAGAGCCTTACAGCCCTGCCCTCTCCGAACTATTGCCACGCATCTATTTCACTCCCCGGAATTTCTCTTTTGAAGGAACTAAAGGAAGTATGGATAACTGGCAAACATACGGCGCATGGCAATATCAGTTACTAAGCGGCAGAGATCAGATTCCCCCGGCACTAAAAGAAGAACTGCAAAGGCGGACAGCAAACTGCAATACCCCTTATGAGAAAATAGCCGCAGTATACCAGTATCTTGCATCCACTACACGTTATGTCAGCATACAACTCGGTATCGGTGGCCTACAGCCCATTGCCGCTGCCGATGTACACCGTACCGGATTCGGTGATTGTAAAGGACTATCCAACTATATGCGTGCCATGCTTACAGAGTTAGGAATTCCATCTACCTATACTGTAATCAGTACTACAAACAGACGCCTGTTAGCCGATTTTGCCAGTGCCAACCAGAATAACCACGTCATCCTGCAAGTGCCGTTACCTAACGATACACTTTGGATCGAATGCACTAACCCTACTCTGCCCTTGGGTTATGTACATCACTCCATAGCCGGACATGATGCTTTACTTATCGGCCCTGATGGCGGAACACTTTACCGACTACCGACCTATGCCGATTCCTTGAGCACCCAAGTCAACGACGCTCTCATCTCCCTTCAACCGGATGGAAGCGCCAAAATCGAAGTAAAACAAAGTTCACGCCTGTTTCAATATGAAGATAAAGCAGATATCATAAACATAGAACCTGCCCGGCAGAAAGACTGGCTACGCTCAGACATCAGTCTTGTACAAGCTAAAGTAGATAATATTCGCTTCAAAGAGACCAAACAAAAAGAGCCTCAACTGGATATTCATTACACCATCGAAAGCAGCCAGTATGGAAATAAAACCGGAAAGCGTCTGTTCATCCCCGTCAACATATTCCATAAAGGCTTCTATAGCCCAAGCAACCAAGGTGAGCGTACTCAAGATATTCAAATCAATTACGGTTATCTTGATATAGACAGCCTCAACATCCGGTTACCGGAAGGATACGAAATAGAATCACTACCTAAAACTACAGATATGGAAACTAAATTCGGCAAATTTCATTCTTTCATCACCTTAGAAGAAGGTGGAAATATTCTTATTGTACACCGGCTATTGTTCCATCAAGGAAATTATCCCAAAGAAGATAATACAGACTTCATGGATTTCCGCAAAAATGTCGCTACACAATATGCAGCGAAAATCATAGTGAAAAAGAGCGGGGAGTAATCAAATAGAAATCCTTCATAGCATATAGCATGTAACCAATAAAGAGTTATTGGTTACATGCTATATGTTTTAAACTCATGTTTTAAAAAGAATAAATATTTCGATTTATTTCTGATCACTGTTCGATAATGAGCGGACAGTTGTCCGATAATGAACAGGTTGCACTCTTAAATAACCACTGATTATCAACGCATTATCACTTTGGCACAGGAATTGACTTCTATTAAGCGAAAGCGGTCAGCAAAAAAATAAAGATTAACTGCCACTTTTCAGCAAGTAGTTCCGTCTAACAGATAAGAGCGAAAACCAAATAGAATTAGTAACAATTTAAAAATAAAGATTATGAAAACTACAAGTTTATTTAAAGCAGTCGCATTGGTAGCTATTATGATAGCAAGTGTTCTTAACTCCGAAGTGAAAGCTCAGGATGGTTTCATAACAAATCAGGTGATGAACGGCGAATTGGTAGCATCAAAAACTATCTTCAAAAAAGATGGCTCTTACCTCCAACGCCACATGCAGTACACCTTTTCATACGATGATCAGAACCGTTTGATCAGCAAAGAGGCTTCCAAATGGGATGGTGCAAAAGATGAATGGGTACCCTATTTCAAAATGACTTACCAGTACAGCGATAATGAAATAATAATGAACTATGGTCGCTGGAACGAATCTCACAAAGCTTTTGACGAAGCAATTCAGAAAAGTGTATACGAACTGAATGATGCAAATATGCCGACGGCTTACAAAGCCTACAAGCAAGATAATAAATCAGATTGGACTCTGGTTGACCACAAACAGATGGACTTCACAACTAATCTATTGGCAATTGCAAAATAAAAATACAGAAATTAAAGTTAACCATTAATTAAAGAACACGGTCCGGGAGGCTCGTGTTTCTTTTTTAATAAGGTTCAAGGGGATTGAGACTGTTCAGCACATTACGTGAAGAGTTAAAATAATATCACTAAAGGGCATAATCGTTCTGTTATCTTTTAAGTACCACATCTCAAAGTGTTATCTACAGAACACGTGTTTTGCAGAAAAGCGTGTTTTGCAGAAAACGTTTATCTGTAAAAAAACGTGTTTTATAAAAAACATTGCGTATTATATTCACTGGTTCCTCTTTATTACAAATTGACTTTTCCATAGCCGACTTATTCCGCAGATGCGTCTTCTATAAATTACAGATATTTCATCCACAAATAGCGCAGCGGCTCAAGCAATCTTCCGGTTATGCTGATGAAAAAACATGTCATCTTCCAGTCCTCAATGCTCATTTGCAATAGAATGGTTCTCAACCAACTTACTCAACAGCAGAAAACAACTTTACTGCGATTTATTTATTCCCAATCAATATACTATCCAGTTTATTATATAATTCGATAGTTTCATTTGGCGTATCACAATTCACATATACAGGCATATCCTTTTCTCTTTCTATATGAATAATTGGAAACAATTTATTTTTCAAGTACATAAAGCATCTTCCACCGTTTCCAAGTTTAAAATATCCAATATTAATATCTTTAAAAGATATACCATTATCTCGGTATGCAATGTTAGGGAGCCTATCCTCCAATTTCACCATAGAAATAGTGGAAAGTGGAATATCAAGTGTATAGCTCCCCTTTATCTCAACTTTTTGTTCATCAACATATATTTCACCGGACATAGTAATCATATTGTTTGCCCAATAAACAATGCCAACTATAGATACAAGGAAGCAGACAATTGCTGCATATTGCCATTTACTACCCTTTGATATCACTACAAAACACAGCATCACGATAATAGCCATTGCCAGCAAGACAACAACACCTATCCCGTAAATGACTGAATCCGGCAAAAAGAGCATGAAGACGCATTGTGTCAGAAAATATGTTCCAGCTGCTATAAAAATCAAAATTTTAGTCAGCCTGACATATTTATAATTTTCACACACAATATCCTCCGGTAAAACAAGCCGTGATATTCTCTCGAAAAAGACTGCCCACAATAATAACATTATTGTAATGGCAATATTAAGGCTAATAGCTCCCATCATTCTTCCGATCCCTAACTTTATAAAATAAACATCAAATATATACAATTAATGTTTTTCGTTCATCAATTTATTCTTTAGAACTGATAGAAAATTATCTCTATCTTCACAACTAAAAACATACTTTCTTCCATTACATTTCTTCACAAGGAATGCTTGTGAATAATCCCCGACATAAGAAGTATAATATCCAATTTTTTTATTATAAAACCTACCAACAAATCCACAAACGCCTCCTATACCACAAACCCTCACATCACATGAACCATCTATTTTATATATATCCAACTCTGTAATATCCGAATATTTTATCCTTACCACCCCAATTCCCCGATGTAATAACAAACAAGAATCTGTGAGTTCAACCGATATCGGAGTCAAAACATAGACCAAGATGAGCGTAGCAAAGACTACAAAGAAAATAAAAGCAAATGTAACCACCTCAGCAATACCATAATTATTATCAAATAAAGAAATAAAAGCCCATAAACTTATCGCTATGAGAACAGGCAAAAATACTGCACTGAATATTTTCACAAACTTACTCCATCTAACTTTACTTTTCATCGCTCAAATACTTTAGTTATTCAAATTCTGAATAATGTTTGCATAGACGAATTGCTTAATATCTTCTTCTGAATATTGTTCTAAAACTTTTGGATGTTCTGATCTAATATACTCTATAGCAACATTTGTAATATCAGCATAATACTCACTAACCAGCAAGCAACCATCTTCCACTTTCATTGGCACAATATCTATTACGGACAACTCCTGCAATTCAGAGGCTAATAACTTCCATCGTTCTTCTGTTTTTAACTCTCCAAATCTATACTACAAAGATAGTATTTACCACTAAATCATCTTAATAATACAATTAAAATTGCAGCAATTCACTCCACAATAATCTATCAAATGTACACATATTCCGAAAAACTATATCGTAGTTACATTACCAAACTTATTTTCTCGTATATCTCCTGGAATAAGTGTTAATATCAAGTTATAAACAGGTATCAGTACAAACCAACCAGATTTATTAACATCATGCATTCGCCTGACACTTACAGCAATAGTAGGCAACAAAAATACAAAAGCCAGAAAAGGACCAAACACATAGATACCGATAATAAAGTCTATCACGGTAGCTATAATGAAGAGAATGTAGAACACTAAAATATATGACCAATATTCTTTTCTACTTGCCCTTCCATTAAACACTGCATACTTTTTTAAAGTATAAATAAAACAT
>OJNT01001744.1_pt1 | contig 13840 bp, 10 predicted proteins | sample 1597981 | NCBI WGS metagenome assembly OJNT01 (sample SAMN01915211, study PRJEB22387) | human gut metagenome | isolation source: stool | host: Homo sapiens | place: USA
CATGGAGTTTGCGGTGTACATGCCGGAGCAGGAACCGCAGGTGGGGCAGGCGTTGTTCTCGAACTCCTCTACATCCTCCAGCGTGAATTTGCCGGCAGCATAGGAACCGACTGCCTCGAACATGCTGGACAGACTGGTCTTTTTGCCCTTGACGTGGCCGGCCAGCATGGGGCCGCCGCTGACAAATACAGTGGGGACATTCACTCTTGCTGCGGCCATCAGCAGACCAGGCACGTTCTTGTCACAGTTCGGAATCATAACCAGCGCATCAAAGTGGTGTGCCAGCGCCATGCATTCTGTGGAATCTGCGATTAGGTCACGGGTGACCAGAGAATACTTCATACCCACATGACCCATGGCGATGCCGTCACAGACTGCGATTGCCGGGAAAACAACCGGAGTGCCGCCGGCCATGGCTACGCCCAGCTTAACGGCTTCTACAATCTTGTCGATGTTCATGTGTCCCGGTACGATTTCGTTGTAAGAAGAAACAATGCCGACCAGCGGACGCTGCATTTCTTCCTTGGTCATTCCCAGTGCGTGGAACAGGGAACGCTGGGGTGCTTTGTCTACACCCTCACAGTAAAAATTACCGCTCATTTTTTTCACCTCATATATTTTTCGAAAAAAGTGTTTTTCCGTGTGTCACAATGGATTGGATTTGCGGATTGCTCCGGATTCAAAAACTGCTTTCCTGATATTGCGTCAGGAAAGCAGTTTTTTGCATTATGGTTTTATCCCTGCGTATCCCATCGATTTAAAAATGGGGGATGCTGTAGCAAACGTGCTGATTAGTTGTTGATCAGCTTGTCTTCGCCGTTCCAGCTGTACAGCTTACGAATTTCTTCGCCAACCTTTTCAGACGGATGCTCAGCAGCCAGCTTACGCATTGCACGGAAGTGTGCCTGACCGCCTGCTTCGCTCATATCCAGCAGGAATTCCTTTGCGAAGGAACCATCCTGAATGTTCTTCAGGATCTGCTTCATGGTCTTCTTAGTCTCTTCGGTGATCAGCTTCGGGCCAGTGATATAGTCGCCGTATTCCGCAGTGTTGGAGATGGAGTAACGCATGCCTGCGAAACCGCTCTGGTAGATCAGGTCTACGATCAGCTTCATTTCGTGAATGCACTCGAAGTAAGCGTTTCTCGGGTCATAGCCAGCTTCGCACAGTGTTTCGAAACCAGCCTGCATCAGAGCGCAGACACCGCCGCACAGAACAGCCTGTTCACCGAACAGGTCAGTTTCAGTTTCGGTACGGAATGTGGTTTCCAGAACGCCGGCTCTTGCGCCGCCGATAGCCAGACCATAAGCCAGTGCCAGATCCTGTGCCTTGCCGGTAGCATCCTGCTGTACGGCAACCAGGCACGGAACGCCCTTGCCAGCCTGATATTCAGAACGAACGGTGTGACCCGGTCCCTTCGGAGCGATCATGGTAACGTCAACATCTGCCGGCGGAATGATCTGACCGAAGTGGATTGCAAAGCCGTGTGCGAACATCAGCATATTGCCCGGTTCCAGGTTCGGTGCAATGTCCTTCTTGTACATTGCTGCCTGCTTTTCATCATTGATCAGAATCATGATGATATCAGCCTGCTTTGCAGCTTCTGCTGCGGTGAATACTTCGAAGCCCTGTGCCTCAGCCTTTGCCCAGGACTTGCTGCCCTTGTACAGACCGATGATTACTCTAGCCTTGTCGCCCAGAGATTCCTTGGCATTCAGTGCGTGTGCGTGGCCCTGGCTGCCGTAGCCGATAACAGCGATAGTCTTGCCATACAGCAGTGACAGGTCACAGTCTTCCTGATAAAATACCTTTGCAACATGATCCATTGTGAAAGACTCCTTTGAATAAATTTGGGTTTCGGAAACGGCAGTTTTGCCTGTTTCCGGCGCAGTACCGCCGATTTTTCGTGCAGTCTGCTGATCCGTTATTGGTATAGACAGCTCACGCATCTTTCAGGCATGCGCTGCCTCTTTCAAGAGCAACCAGGCCGGTGCGGCACATTTCCATGATGCCGTACGGTTCCAGCAGCTCAATAAAAGCGTTGATTTTGGAGGAAACACCGCGGATTTCAATGACCAGTGCTTCCGGAGAATAGTCTGTGATTTTGGCGCGAAAAACGTCAACCACCGACATGATATCCTGCCGCTTTTCCGGAACATTGCACACCTTAATGAGGAGCAGTTCCCGGACAACGGTCTGATCCCGTTCCATGACTTTAACGGTTTTCACATCGTACATTTTTTCCAGCTGCTTGACAATCTGGTTGCAGATTGCGCGGTTGCAGTGGGTGGAAATGGTAATGCGGGAAAATTCGGGAGATTCCGTTTCACCAACGGTCAGGGTATCAATATTAAATCCTCGTCTTGTAAACATGCCCGAAACACGGGACAGTACACCGGAATGGTTTGCAACGAGAACGGAGATTACAAAGTATTCAATTCTATCCATGACAGCACACCCCTTTACATTGCAGAAATATCGACGATAATATCATCGATGCTGCCGCCGGGCGGAAGCATCGGCAGAACAAATGCATCACAGTCAATGGCACAGTCGATGAGAACCGGGCCGTTTTCTGCAAATGCCTTCGGGAGAATCTCCTTCAGTTCTGTGATATTCATTGCGCGATAGCCCGGCATGCCAAAGGCCTCAGCCAGTTTGACAAAGTCGGTTTTCCGCTCCAGTGTGGTGTTGGAATAGTGCTTGTCGAAGAACAGGGTCTGCCACTGACGCACCATGCCCAGAACGCCGTTGTTCATGATGAAGACAACGACCGGTGTCTGATTGGAAACGGCAGTTGCCAGTTCGTTCAGATTCATGCCGAAGCTGCCGTCACCAGTGACCAGAACCGTCTTTTTGCCGGTGGCAGTTGCAGCGCCGATGGCTGCGCCCAGGCCAAAGCCCATGGTGCCCAGACCGCCGCTGGAGATAAAGGTACGGGGCGTTTCAAACGGATAGTGCTGTGCCACCCACATCTGATGCTGTCCTACATCGGTTGCCACGATGGTGTCCTTATCGGCCACTGCGGCAATAGCATCAATTGCGGTAAACGGAGTAAGCTCTTCCGGATTCTGTGCTTCCAGCTCCTTGGTTTTTTCCTGAAGCTCAGATACCCGTGCCATCCATTCCGGATGTGTCTGCTGGGGCAGCTTTTCTGTCAGCTTTGCGAGGATTTCCTTCATGGAACCGGCGATGCCCAGCTCTACCGTAATATTCTTCTGAATTTCAGAAGCGTCAATGTCGATGTGAATGATCTTTGCATTTTTCGCATACTTTGCAGTATTGCCGGTACCTCTGTCGCTGAAGCGGCAGCCGGCTGTGATGATCAGATCTGCTTCATTCTGTGCAATAGAAGAAGCATAGTGACCATGCATGCCCTCCATGCCCAGCCAGCGCGGATTAGAGGTAGGAACAGCGGAAATGCCCATCATGGTGCAGCCGATCGGTGCGTCAATCTTTTCTGCCAGTGCCAGAACTTCTGCACCGGCGTTGTCAGTAATGGCACCGCCGCCGATGTACAGATACGGCTTTTTCGCAGCCAGAATCATTTCGACAGCCTGTTCGATTTCGCATGCGTCCGGAGAAGGAACTACATCCTTTGCAACCGGAGCCTGTGCTGTGTACTCATACAGTGCATTCTGCACATCCTTCGGAATGTCTACCAGAACCGGGCCGGGTCTGCCGGACTTTGCAATATGGAATGCTTCCCGGATGGTGTCTGCCAGATCTTCTACACGCTTTACCAGGAAATTGTGCTTGGTAATCGGCATGGTAACACCGGTGATATCTACTTCCTGGAAGCTGTCTCTGCCGATCAGAGAGTTCGGCACGTTTCCGGTGATTGCTACCAGCGGAACAGAATCCAGATATGCTGTTGCGATACCGGTGACCAGATTGGTGGCACCAGGGCCGGAGGTGGCGATGACAACGCCTACATTTCCTGTTGCGCGGGCATAGCCGTCTGCTGCATGTGCTGCGCCCTGTTCATGTGCAGTAATAATGTGATGAATTCGATCCTGTGCCAGGTACAGGGCATCGTAAATATCAATGACCTGTCCGCCCGGATAGCCGAATACTGTAGTTGCGCCTTGTTCAATGAGCGTTTCTACAATGATTTGTGCGCCTTTTAATTTCATGTACTTTCACCTTTTATGTAGATTTGAAAAATAAAAACAAATTGGATTGGCAGGATGCGTCAAAGCAGACCCGAAACGTATGCCGCAGTGCAGCATGCTTACAGCCAGAGCGCCGCAGTTCCTGTACAGCGCCTCTTCTGTATAAAAAAAGCCTTCGGCTGTTGTACCGAAGGATCCCAATCATCATGCAAGCGTTGCGGCAAAAGAACAGCCGTTCGCATTTTTCTTTGGAACCACGGTGTGTACAGCACGAATTCCGCTCCGGGTCAAAATGACTCGAGCTACTAGTTCCACGATAATCACTCGTGCTGCCATACCGCTGTACATGCTGTGCACATCCTTTCCAAAGAATTTTGCCGTTTTCCGCAGGCGGCATTGCTGCACGCCGTTGCTGTTCTCTTGTGTTTAGTATAGCACTTCATATTCTCAATTGCAAGCACCTTTCTTCGCTTTTTACATTTCAGATGCTTTTTGTTCAATAATTATATGATTTCTGCTTTAAAGCCGTTATTTTTCATTGGAATCGAAAGAATTTTTGAGAAAAAGCTTGACAAATCACAAGGGGATTGCTATAATGAAAGAAACAGTATGAAATGTACTGGCGTATCATGAAAAAGGCGCAGAAGGGAAGAGAAGAGGGTGCTCCTGCATTGCAGAGAGCCGGCGGAAGGTGTGAGCCGGCAGCAGAGCGTTCAGGATAACTGGTCCCTGAGCCGCAGGCGGAACGCACATTTTGGTGTCAGTAGGCTGTGCCGGATACTCCCCGTTATCAGAGTGCACATTGTCAGATGTGATGAGCGGGCGCACGTGCTGCGTCAAAAAGAGTGGTACCACGGAGAAAATGGATCTTCGTCTCTTTTATACATGCCGGATGGCTGTATGAAAGGGGCTTTTTTTGTTGACAGAAGAGACCGCAGGTCACACACCGAACAGAAAGGAATGTATGTTATGAAAAATGTTGAACAGTATGCTCCCCAGTTCTTTCCGGTAAAGAATCCGCCGATGCGATGGGCACAAAAAACCATGATTGAAAAGCCGCCGATCTGGTGCAGCGTGGATCTGCGTGACGGCAACCAGGCACTGATTACGCCGATGAGTCTGGAAGAAAAACTGGAATTTTTCCAGTATCTGGTGAAAATTGGATTCAAGGAAATCGAAATCGGCTTTCCGGCTGCGTCTGAAACTGAATATGAATTCTGCCGTACTTTGATTGACAACGATATGATTCCGGATGATGTCACCATTCAGGTACTGACACAGGCGCGGGAACACATTATTGCCAAAACCTTTGAGGCATTAAAGGGCGCCAAGCATGCCATTGTACATCTGTACAATTCCACATCTGTTGCACAGCGGGAACAGGTGTTTAAAAAGAGCAAGGAAGAGATCATAAAGCTTGCGGAATTTGGCGCAGAGCTTTGCAAAAAGTATCGGGAACAGACAGAGGGACATTTCCGGTTTGAATATTCTCCGGAAAGCTTTACCGGAACTGAGCCGGAATTTGCACTGGAAATCTGCAATGCCGTGCTGAAAATCTGGGATCCGACACCGGATGATAAGGTGATCATCAATCTGCCGGTTACAGTTTCGCATTCCATGCCCCATGTCTATGCAAATCAGGTTGAGTACATGAGCGACAATCTCTATAAGCGGGAAAACGTGTACATTTCCCTGCATCCGCACAATGACCGGGGATGCGCTGTGGCAGACAGCGAGCTTGGCCTGCTTGCCGGCGGTGACCGAATTGAGGGAACGCTGTTCGGCAACGGAGAGCGTACTGGTAATGTAGACATCATTACATTGGCGCTGAATATGTATTCACAGGGCGTAGATCCGGAGTTGGATTTCTCCAACATGCCGGAATTGGTGGAAGTATATGAGCGTGTGACACGGATGCGCGTTTACGAGCGTTCACCGTACAGCGGTCAGCTGGTATTTGCTGCATTCAGCGGCTCTCACCAGGATGCAATTGCAAAGGGCATGCACTGGAGAGAAGCGCATGACTGCATGCACTGGAACGTACCGTATCTGCCGATCAATCCGGAGGATGTAGGCCGTGTATATGAGGCAGATGTCATCCGCATTAACAGCCAGTCCGGAAAGGGCGGCGTAAGCTACCTGATGGAAACGAAGTACGGCTATCAGATTCCGATGAAGATGCGGGAATCCTTCGGCTATCTGGTAAAGGGTATTTCTGACCACGCCCACAAGGAACTCCTGCCGGAGGAAGTATTCCAGATTTTCAAGGATCACTATATCAATCTGGAAACACCGATTTCCTTCCCGGAGATTCACTATGTACAGAAGGGTGGCGATGCGATCGAAGCAGCCGTTACCATTCAGTATCAGGGTAAGGCAGAAACAGTACGCATGGAAGGAAACGGCCGTCTGGATGCAGTTTCCAACGCTGTGAAAAAGTATTTGAACATGGACTTTACCTTGATGACTTATACCGAGCATGCGCTGGAGGTTCGCTCCAATTCGCAGGCAGTCTCTTATGTAGAACTGGTGAAGAATGAAAAGTCCTATTGGGGCGTGGGCGTACATTCGGATATTATCAATTCTTCGATTTCCGCATTTCTCAGTGCGCTGAATCAGTTGGTTCAGGATATGTAACAGAATCGAAAATATAAAAATAAAAGGGTGTGCTGCTGAAAAATGCGGCACACCTTTTTTATGATGTGGTTCGTCTCTGGCATATTTGGCAAAAGGAAAATCCCCCGGCAACACAGCGCGTCAGCCGGGGGATTTTCATGAAAGGTGGATAGTGAAGATATCTTACTGATCCAGCTTGTGTTTTTCGCCTTCGATCATTGCAAGCAGTTCATCGACAGAAGCAGTTGCATACTTGTCGCCAGTCGGTTTTGCTGCCGGTTTGGAAGCCGGTGCTGCGGCCGGAGCAGATGCAGCAGAATTTGTAGTGTCTGTTTCCGGACGGGCTGCATTGCTGGTAAAGCGGTTGCTGCCCAGATTTCTTGCCTCTTCCGGAGAGCTTGCTTCGTGGCTGCCGCGATAGGCCGGTGTTTCTGGGGCTACTGGCGCATCTGATGCATGAGAAGCAATGGGGCCGGAGCCAAAGTTGCTGATCGGTGCAGTTCTGTGGATGCTGCCGAAGGATGCAGTATTGGAAATGGAACCGCTGTGTGCGCCTTCATAGGTATCTGTGTTGTTGGAACCAATGGGCAGCTGATCCTCCGGATTGGTGTAAATCGGAACATCGTGCTGTGCCTTAAACTGCATGGTACGTGCCTTCTGATATGGAGAATTGGGGTTGACGGCCTTTCGCTCAAAGTTCTGTGCAATAGAAGAGCGTTTCTGCTCGAAGGAAGCAGACTTTCCAGTATTGCCAGAAGAACGGTACAGAGGAGAACGTCCGCCCAACTCTTCATCTTCATAGCCATTGTCGGCATCATAAGAATCTTCGCTGAATACTTCGTCATAGTTTTCTTCAAACGCATATTCATCATCGTGCTTGCCGTTTGCGCGGACAATAGCAACGATCAGCATAATTACCAGGATTACGCTGGGGAGAACCAGCAGCGTTAGAATACCCGGTACACTAGTTGCAAATGTGATATAGGTATAAAGCTCGCCACTTTCATAAGCGCATTTTCCCAGAATGCTGTCTACTGTGACTGGCGGTTCTGTGCCTATGCTGTCAGCCTGCATAGTAGTGGGATAATATTTCAGCATACCAGTTTCATCCTGATCAATGCTGTAAATCCGGCGGACTGCAACACGGTCAGAGTCTGCATCGGTGGAAGTATCATCCGCAGCCAGAACGCAGAGCACAGCATTGTTTTTTGCAATGGGATCTGCTTCGCTGTATGCTTTTGCAATGACGGCGGTGTGCTGATGAATGGAAGCGGCAGCATTTGCATCGGTATTGCTGGTAGCAATGCCTACATCGCTTCCTGCCTCCATGACATCCGTTTGCATCAGATAGATGTAATGGCCAAAGATTTTTGGCGTATCTTTACGAGAGAAAAGAATGTTTGTGGTCAGCGTGATTGCAACTACAATTATGAGAAGAATCGCCAGAACAACTGCGAGAATCGATTTCGTTTTCTTTTTCATGATGCTTCCTTCCTTTTACACGAAAAAATTTTTAGATAAACAATATTATAGCATATCTCTTTTGGAATTTCAATTCTTTTTTTGAAATTTTCCAAAAAAATATGAAAATATGAAAGAATCCACGTTTGCAGGAGATAAAGCGGAGAAATCAGCGCTGTACAGATAAAAAATACAGGCGCGCGGCAGGCTGTGCCGAAGCTGTGCTTTGATTTTCCACGCTTTTATTATACCATACTTGTTTTTTAATTTCAATCCTATTTTTGAGATTTTCAATAATTTTTTTGAAAGTACTTGACAAACTGCAAAAGTATGCTATAATATAATAGTATCTTTTCCCTGCGGCATGGCAGGTGTTTTGATGCTGGAATAGCTCAGTTGGTAGAGCAGCGCATTCGTAATGCGCAGGTCGCGTGTTCAAGTCACGTTTCCAGCTCCAGAAATTGATTCCGGAAGAACGAATGCTCCGGAATGGCTGCGAGCGTAGTTTAGTGGCAAAACATCAGCTTCCCAAGCTGAGGTTGCGAGTTCGATTCTCGTCGCTCGCTCCACGATCGTTTTAAAAATTCCTTCGTACAGAAATGTGCGGAGGATTTTTCGTTTTTGGAGGATAGTGGAATTCATACGGCGGAGCAAAACAGGCCGCCCTGAAAGTTAAATGCTTTCGGGACAGCCTGTTTTCGTTTTTATCTGGAAAACTGTATTTTAATAACTGTAGATTGCCAATGCAACAAAGCTAACAGCGTCTGCAATGTACCAGGAATTTCCGTATTTGTATACGTAATGTTCTTCCGTTGTTGTATCGACATTGTCGCCGTCATCTGTGGAAACCTTGATTTTGACATCATACTTTACTGCCTTTTTGATCTTTTTGAAGTCATCACTGTCATCAAACATGGATTCAAAATCCAGGTCATCGTCAATATCGTCTTTATCCAGGTTTTCCTTATCCTTGAATGTTACCTTGATGTAGTCAAATTCATGATCGTCATACATGTCATCGATGTAATCCTGAACGGCTTCCTTGACTTCTTTTTTGCTCATGTCTTCTTCATCCATCATTGCATTCAGTATATCCTTCGGAACGCATTTGATAATTTTGGAAGCATTTGCATTTTCCACTGCGTTGTAGTAATTTTTGATAGCGCCCTTGGCACTGGTTCCGCCAAAGATGCATGAAATCAGTACAATGACAATGACCAGAGCCACCAGAATTGCGCCGCCGGCGATCAGCAGCTGCTTCTTCTGCGGTGCCGGAGCAGTCGCAGTGGGATCCGGATTTACGGTGGGGATGGGATTTGCTTCCGGTGTAGGTGCTGTACCGGCTGTCTGTGCAGATGCTGCTGCATCGACAGGAGTCGGCGCAGGGGTCGGATTCGGTGTGGGAGCGGCTACTTTTTCGCCGCAGTTCGGACAAAATGCTGCGCCTTCGTTCAACGGTGTTCCGCATTTGCTGCAATTCATAAATACATTCTCCTCCTAAATTCTCGCGTGTTGCGAATTTTATTTGATTATATCATATTTTCCATGTGTTGTCAATGAACTTGAAACAATTCCAGTACATTTCGACACCAAAAAATACGGTAATTTTCTCCTGCTTTTTGGAATTTATGACAAATCACCGGGATTTGCGGCTATGCGCATCGGATTTCACCATTTGCCGGAGCACAGAAAAAGCCCGATCTTCTCCCTCTTCTGCCAGAATTGTCAGCAGATCTGTCAGCGCTTTTGCAGTCGACGGATGGAGAAGTCCTCGCTTTTGCGCAGTGGAGTTTTGAAAGTAATGCAGCGGTTCATCCGGCAGATACTTTTCCTTCAGATAAATTTTACTGGCGGCAACCCGGTCACAGAACATCTCTGCCAGAAACCGCACCGGCATTTCCACCGGTTCCATGCGCTTCGTTTTGGGGTTGTAGTCATTCCAATACTCAAAATGGTGGCGGTTGCGTCCTTTGTGATGCATCCAGGCCAGAGAGTAGCCCAGGTCTTCTCGTTCCGCTTCGTTCGGGCTGCGGCGGCCGTCCTGATAATAGCGGACACCCTGCCAGAATTCTGCGGGACTGTACTTGGACAGATCGTGGCGCAGTCCCTGCCAGAGAATGCCAGCCTTCTTGCAGTGGCAAATGACCATATGCCGATGCTGTGTAATGGTGCAAAAGTGGCCCCAGAATGATTTCCATTTCATTGCAATCCCTCCTGTGTACGCTTTTTATAGTATAGGAGATTCTGAAAGAATTGTCAAGGCGGCATGCAGATGCCACAGAAAAAGCAGTTGTTTTTTGACGCAGAATATGCTACAATAAAAAGTACATTATGGATTTCGGCAGAAAAAGAACTGTCGGCGAGAAGGAGAACGAATGCTATGCTGCTTCGCTTAAACGATATCAATAAATTTTATCATGGAAATCAAGTGCTGTCTCATGTGTCACTGACGGTGGAAGATCAGGATCGGATCGGCCTGGTGGGGGTAAACGGCTGCGGAAAATCCACGCTGCTGCGAATTCTGACCGGTCAGGAGCTGCCGGATCATATTGTGGAAGGGGATGGTGAGGTCGCCGTTTCCGGAAAGACAACCATCGGCTATCTGGAACAGATGGGCGGCTTGGAAAAGGACAGTACCGTGTGGGAAGAGATGCGCAGTGTGTTCCGGCCGCTGCTGGAGACACAGGAGCGGATGCACCAGCTGGAAGCTGCCATGCAGGAGGGAGACCTTTCCGGTGCGGAAGAGTATCACCGTCTGCAAACCTGGTTTGAGGACAATGACGGTTATCAGATCGATGTGAAAATCCGCACGGTGCTCAATGGTATGGGTTTTGCGCCGGATACATATGATCGGGTGATCTCCGGATTCAGCGGCGGCGAGAAAACACGGCTTGCCATTGCGCAGCTCCTGCTGGAAGCGCCGAACCTGTTGATTCTGGACGAGCCGACCAACCACCTGGACTTCCAGACGGTAATGTGGCTGGAGGACTATTTAAAAGACTATAAGGGTGCATTGCTGCTGGTTTCCCATGACCGCTACTTCCTGGATCGGCTGTGTACCAGCGTCTGTGAAATCGAACGGGGAAAGCTGACACGGTATAAGGGAAACTACACCGCCTTTACACAGCTGAAAGAAGCAGCAGTGGCGCGGCAATGGAAAGAATACGAAATGCAGCAAAAGGAAATCGCCAAGCTGGAAGACTATGTAGCACGAAATCTGACACGGGCTTCTACGGCAAAGAGCGCCCAGAGCCGGGTAAAGCAGCTGGAGAAAATGGAACGAATCGAGAAACCGCCGGCAGCGCAGAAACAGGCACGGATTCAGTTTACCTATGAGGCAGATCCGCCGGTGGAACTACTGAAGGTACAGGGAATTGATATTTCTGTGGGGGAAGGCACGGCGCGGAAAACGCTGCTGCCGGAGCTGTCGTTTGAAGTGCGCCGGGGTGAAAAATGGGGCATTATCGGCGAAAATGGCATCGGTAAATCCACATTGCTGAAAATTATTCAGGGAAAGCTGCCCCATCTGGGAAAAGTGCGCTGGACCAGCAACGTGAAGATTTCCTATTTTGAACAGGAAAGTACCAATCTGCATCCTGCAAAATCGGTTATGCAGGAAATTCATGACCGTGTGCCGTCCTGGACAGATCTGGAGGTCCGGAAGCTTCTGGGGCAGGTGCGTCTGACTGGGGAAAATGTGTTCAAACCGGTAGGGGTGCTCAGCGGCGGCGAACGCGCCAAGGTCTGCTTTGCGGTGATGATGCTGGAACACGGAAATGTTCTGATCTTAGACGAACCGACCAACCATCTGGACATCGCCATGAAGGAAGTCATCGAAGATGCAATGGAAACCTTTGGCGGTACAATCCTCTTTGTTTCCCATGACCGCTATCTTTTGGATCGGGTGGCAGATCATATCCTGGAACTGAAAGCAGATGGCGCTTTTGTTTATCAGGGCGGTTTTTCTGCATGGCGGGATGCGCAGCAAAAGGCCAGTGCAGCAGAAGCCGCTGCCGCAGCCGAAACGCAGGAGCCGCGGCCGCCAAAGGGAGAAAAACCAGCCTACCGCTCTAAAAAGCAGCGTTCTCAGCAGGCGAAATTCCGGGCGGATTTGCGCAGCCTGGAACAGAATCTGGATCGGATGCAGGAGGAGCTGGATCAGCTGACCGCAGAACTGGCGGATGAAGCGGTATGCAGTGACTATCAGCTGATGCAGGAAAAATGCGCACGCATGGAGGAACTCCGGGTGGCAATGGATGAAACTATGGAAAAAATGATTGAACTGGAAGACGCGCTGAGCTGATGCAGGCGCATTTCCGGTTTTCTGCGAGCGGAGCGGTATTCGGTAAATCGCACAGAAATATGACAAAATCTGCGAAGCCATGCAGAAAATGTGGGATGTATTTGTGGGAAGATGCAAAAGCGAGACAAGTTTTAGACTTCGATTTTGTGCAAAATGCATCTTGCATCCGGGACGAGAATCTAGTATCATTATACTGAATGATAAAATGAGTTTTTGGTATCTGATGTCAGTGAAAAAGTCTGCTTTATCAGGGGAAGGGAGCCAAAAACGGCTCTGAACTTTTTAGAAATGAGGAAAATATGATGGCAAAGACCAAAAAGGTTCTGGCATTCCTGCTTGCCGCAATGATGATGAGTGCAGCATTTACTGCCTGCGGCGACAGCGAAGACGGCAGCAAGGAATCTTCTTCCAAGGCAGAATCCAGCGAAACATCGGATGAAGCATCTGACGCAGAGAGCACACCGCAGCAGGTTCCCCAGGGAGATTTTGAAGAAGCAGTTGCAGTAAAGTCCGGCGAAGCTTATCTGAGTATGGTAGACAGCCAGTGGCGGCTCCAGTACACCGGCAGTGACTCGGATTATCTGTGCTATGACGCAGGCGTTGTACCGATTACCGGAAACGGTGAGTACACTGTCAGCGTTACCTGTGACACCGATGCAGCACGTTTTAATACAACCGGCGATGTAAACGGCGACCTGGTAGCAAGTGGTACTGCATTTATGGCAGTACAGATCATGGACGGCGCAACAGCAACACCGAACGCTGTAATCGAAGTGACTTCCGTTAAGATTGACGGCACTGAGGTTCCGCTGACCAAGAAGAGCTACACCAACACCGAAGAAACTGAAATCAACGGTGAAAAGCATAACAACATCCGTTCCAACATCTATAACCGGTGGGCTTCGGATGACAAGATCGCAGATGCAAGAAGTGCAGAGGGCAACATTTCTGATCTGGCAGACAAGTCTGCTTATTCTGCAACCATCCTGGATCCCAGCGCAATCGGCGATTGGAAGACAGTTGAAGTAACCTTCAACATCACTGGTATGTAAGAATCTGTTATCGAAAACAAGAGATGCCTGCATTGCAAAATGCAGGTGTTTTTTTGCGAGTTTAAATGTTAATCTTTTGTGAACTACTAAGGCAAAACGGAAAAGCAACGCATTTTCGGCAATTTTTCTGATTTTAAAGCGGAAAAATTTTTTTGAAAAAACCCTTGACAAATTGCCCTGGATGGTGTATAATATTACTTGTCGCTGTGAGTGATGCGGTGATAAAATGGAATGGAAGCTTAGCTCAGCTGGGAGAGCATCTGCCTTACAAGCAGAGGGTCATAGGTTCGAGC
>OJNT01001756.1_pt1 | contig 13799 bp, 10 predicted proteins | sample 1597981 | NCBI WGS metagenome assembly OJNT01 (sample SAMN01915211, study PRJEB22387) | human gut metagenome | isolation source: stool | host: Homo sapiens | place: USA
TTGCGTTCTCTTGGGGGTCCAAGGGGGATATTCTCTCACGTGAGAGAATATCCCCCTTATCCGCAGCCCCACACGGTGTGGGGAAAAGCCGCAGCCTCTTCGGGCTGCTCCCCCCCTCCGCGCCATGCGCGGAAAAAGAGAGGACTTCTCTTTCGAGAAGCCCTCTCTTATTACTTATTTTCTGCTGTGCAGAAGCAATTATTCCGCTTCCTGCATCGCCTTCGCAGCAGCGACAGCCTTCGCCTGTGCGTCGGCGGAACACTGCTCGTAGCGCACGAAGTGCATCACGAACGAGCCGCGGGACTGGGTCATGGAGCGCAGGTCAATGGCGTAGCTCATCAGCTCTGCCTCGGGGCACTCGGCCTCGATGACCTGCTCGCCGTTGCCGGTCGGGGTCATGCCCATGACGCGGCCGCGGCGCTTGTTGAGATCGCCGAGGATATCGCCCATGTACTGGTCGGGCACCGTGACCTTGAGCTCGCACACCGGCTCGAGCAGGACCGGGGACGCCTCGGGCATGGCTGCCTTGTAGGCGAGGTTCGCCGCGGTCTTGAACGCGATCTCGGACGAGTCGACCGGGTGATAGGAGCCATCATAAAGGACGGCTTTGAGGTTCACGACGGGATAACCCGCGAGCGGGCCGTGGACGCAGGCCTCGCGCAGACCCTTTTCGACCGCGGGGAAGAAGTTCTTGGGGACGCTGCCGCCGAAGACTTCCTCGGCGAAAACCATCTCTTCGCTCTCCTCGTTGGGCTCGAAGCGGATCCAAACGTCACCGAACTGGCCGCTGCCGCCGGTCTGCTTCTTATGACGGCCCTGCTTGGAGACCGTCTTGCGGATCTTTTCACGGTAGGGCACGCGCGGCGTGTCGAGCACGACCTCGACGCCGAAGCGGCTCTTGAGCTTGTTGACGAGCACGTCGATCTGGATGTCGCCCACGCCGGAGACGACCATCTGGTGCGTTTCGGCGTTGTTGACGATGCGGAAGGACGGATCTTCCTCGTTCAAGCGGTTGAGGCCCTGGGCCATCTTATCCTCCTGGCCGCGGGTCTTGGGTGCGATGGCGACGCTGTAGCAGGGCTCATCGAACGGGATGGGCTCGATCTTGACGACCTTGCGCGGCTCGCAGAGCGTATCGCCGGTCTTGACCTTGTCCATCTTGGCGATGGCGCCGATGTCGCCGCAGGTGAGCTCCTTGACCTCGGTATACTTCTTGCCCTTGGGGATGTACAGGCGGCCGAGCTTCTCGGTCTCGCCGGTGCGGGCGTTGACCATGGGCATATCGGGCTTGATGGAGCCGGAGAGCACCTTGACGTAGGAATACTTGCCGTACTGGTCGGAAATGGTCTTGAAGACGAACGCGGTCGGCAGTGCGCCGGGCGCGACGACGAATTCGGAGGACTCGCCGTCCTCATTCTCGGCCATCAGGGCGCGGGCGTCCTGCGGCTGGGGAAGAAGCTCGACGATGGTGTCCATCAGGATGCGCGTGCCCATGCCCTGAATGGCGGAGCCGCACACGACAGGGAAGAGGGACAGGTCCTTGACGCCCTGGCGCAGGCCATGGATCATCTCGGCATAGGTGAAGTCTTCACCGGCGAAGAACTTTTCCATAAATTCCTCGCTCGTCTCGGCGACGGACTCCTTGAGCGCGTCGTAGAGCTCATCGAGCACGGGCTTTTTGTTCTCAGGCACTTCGATCTCGACGCGGCCGCCGCCGGGGCCGAACTCGAATGCGCGCTTATGCAGCACGTCGATGATGCCGATGACCTTCTTGCTCTCGTCCCAGATGGGGGCGACGACGGGGGCGATGTTCTTGCCGAAGCGCTCGCGCAGCGTGTTGAACGCGGCGTTGTAGTCGGAGTTCTCCTCGTCGGTCTTGGAGATGTAGAGCAGACGGGGGAGAGAGTTCTTCTCGCAATATTTCCACGCCTTTTCCGCGCCGACGCTCATGCCGGCCTTGGCCGAGCAGACGATGACGGCAGCGTCGGCAGCCTGAACGGCCTCCGCGACCTCACCGGCGAAGTCGAAGCCGCCGGGCACGTCGAGCACGTTGATCTTGCAGCTGTCGTATTCCACGGGAGCCACGGCCAGAGAAATGGAGATCTGGCGGCGGATCTCTTCGGGATCGTAGTCACAAACGGTGTTGCCGTCGGCAATTCTGCCCAGACGGTCCGTGCCGCCGGTGAGATACAGCATGCTCTCAGCGAGGGTGGTCTTGCCGCTGCCGCTGTGGCCAAGCAGCACGATATTGCGGATGTCTTTTGCACTCATAATGGGTCAGTCTCCTTCCGAAAATCGTAAATCCCAGATCGGCTCGCGCCATAAGGTGGGATAATACTCAATGCAGAAATGATATCATGTTTTTCTCTCCATTACAACCATATTTTTCCGCAAATTTTCGTTTTCTTCGTTCGAAGTGTCAATAACGGTCGCTGAGCAGGGCGTCGACCAGCGCGCTGAGCGACCACAAAAGTACGTAAATGAGCAGAGAAAACGGCGTGAGCACGCTGTATGCGCCGACAAAAGTTAAATAAAATGCAAGGAGCGTCGAGGCCGTGGCGGCTAAAAATGCAAGCACCGTGCACCGCCTTGCGGACGCGCACAATCTCTTGCTGCCGAGCACGACCTCGGCATACGGCATGAGGCCCTCGCGCATGAGCAGCGCATACGGCCGCCCGCCGCCGCGCTCGGAGAGCGCCAGGCGCGTCGAGAGCTTGGGATAGACCGCGCGCGCGTCGGTGCCGAACTTGCGCTTTAAGAGCGCGGGGGTGATGTTGCCGTCGCGCACGGCGAGCACGGGGGTGATGCGGCTGTGGTGCAGGGCATGGAGCGCCCAGTCGACATTTTCCGCGGGCATGTACTTCACGGCGAACACCGCGATGAGCGTGCCGTCGACCGAGAGGAACACGCCGGTCTTGAGGCCAAGGTTTCGCGGCAGGGTCACGCCGCGCTTTCTCATAAAGCCCGCCGTGCCGAAGAGCACCGTTTCGCCGTGGATGCGGCCGCCGACGCCGCCCTCTTCGTAAAAGTCGACGTCCTCGACCTGCTCGCGGAAGCCGCCGTCGCTGGCGAGAAGATTGTCAAAAAGGCGGCTCAGGCCGCTTTCGGACGCGTGGGCCATCGTCGCGGCGTAGGAGATGACCTTGCCGCTCTCCTCGCCAAACACTTTGAGCCCGCCGAGCGTGACCGTTCCGGGCGGGAACAGGTCGCCATCGGTCAGGATGACGCAGTTGCTCCGGCGGATGGCGTCCGCGCCGGAAAAGCCCGCCACGGCGCTGCCGCTTTTGGCAAGCCGCGCGGCGATGCGCTTGAGCGGCAGCGCGCACACCATCGGAAACGCGAGCAGGTTCGCGCTCGCGAGCATCACCGAGAGGTTCCACGCAAGCAGCGCGTTCTGCTTCGTCTCGAGCGTCGAGAGCATGCCGAACACGACCGACGCCGCGAGGAAGACCGGCAGCAGCACGCTCTGCCAGCGGGAATACGGGTCGTTCGCGCGCGCGGAATTCGAAAATCCGCCCGGCAGGCCCACGCGCTTGGCCGCGCCCCCTGCCGTCACGGTGACGATATACGGCGCATTGCCGATGGCCGCGATGCGGAACGTGTCATACATGCTGTGCAGGCGCAGACTTTCGCCCAGCAGCGCGCAGTAGACCGACATCGCCCCCAGCACCGGCAGCGGCAGCGACAGCGCCGCGCGCGCGGGAAGAAAAGCATAGAGTGCCGTATCGAGCAGCGTGACAAGGCATAGAAGCATCGTCAAAAAGCCCGATGTGACTTTTCCCTGTTTGAGCGAGCGCAGCGCGCCCGCAAAAATGCGCCAGCCGATGGCGCAGACGATCGCCTCGACCGCCAGCGGCGGCAGCGCGCGGATCATCGGATCAGCGGTGTACGCCTCCGGCAGGATGGAAAAATGCTCCAGCACCGCCATGACGCACAGCAAAAGCGTGAAAATACCCGCCCCACGGCGCGCCTTCGTCGCGCCCGAAAGCTGGGCGCGGTAGTCGGAGAGCGTTTCGGTCAGCGGCGGCTCGGGGAGCTCGGGTTCGGGCTCTTCGAACTCTTCTTCCTCGTCCTCTTCCTCCTCCGCGTCGTCGTAGAGCTGCTCGGTGTCGCGCATCTTGCGGCGGGAGAACAAACCGCGGTGCGGCGGCTCTTCCTCGATGATCGTGTCCTCGCGCTCGGAGAGCGCCTCCTGCACGGTCTGGGCCAGGATTTCCTGCAAGCTCATGGACTTGGGCTCGTCGTCCTGCGGCGGTTCTTCTTCGGGAGTTTCTTCCGGCTCGGCTTCCACCGGCTCTTCGGCCTTTTTCGCACCGGGGAAGGGGATGACGGGGATGCGGGCGGTCTCATCCGCCGTTTCATCCACCGTTTTTTTCGCCGCCTCCGCCTTTTTCGGCAGGGGGACGACCTTTGCCGGCGGTTTCTTTTCCGCCGGCGGCTCGGGTTCTTTTTCTTCCGGTTCGGGCGCGGCGGGCGTGCCGCTGCCGTACTCGGCCAGAATGCTCTCGAGCGTGAATTCCGCGTCCTCGTCCATGCTGCGGGCCGTGTTTTTCAGCAGCAGCTCGGAGTCGGCGAGCGTTTCTTCAAATTCAAGGTCTTTGGGGTCCATATCGTTCCTTCTTTACCGTCACTGCCCCAAGCGCTGGCGCACCGCCTCGTAGAGGAGGATGGCCGCCGCCGCGGAGGCGTTGAGCGACGAAATTTTACCCTTCATCGGGATGCTGACGAGGAAGTCGCACTTTTCGCGCACCAGTCTCGTCATGCCGTCGCCCTCGCTGCCGATGACAATGGCCGCGGGGCCCTTGAGGTCCGCGGAGTAGAGGTCGCTCGTGCCCTCGGCCGCCGTGCCGAAGACCCAGACGCCTTCTTTTTGCAGCTGCTCCAAAAGCGCGGGGATGTTCGGCACGCGCGCGACGGGCACATAGCTCACCGCACCCGCGCTCGTCTTGGCGACAATGCTCGTGAGGCCCGCGCTGCGGCGCTTGGGAATGACGACGCCATGCGCGCCCGCGCACTCCGCCGTGCGGATGATCGCGCCGAGGTTATGCGGGTCGGAGATCTCGTCGCAGACGACGATCAAGGGGTTTTCGCCTTTTTCGCGCGCGATATTCAAAATATCCTCAACACTGACATATTCGCGCACGCTCGTGAGCGCGATGACGCCCTGATGGGCGTGCGTGCGGGACATGAAGTCGAGCTTACGCTTGTCCGCGTCCACGACGACCACGCCCGCGGCGCGGGCGGTCGAGGCGATGTGGCCGAGCGTCTTATCGGTCTCGCCCTTCTGGATGAAAATTTTGTCGATGGTCGTGCCCGCGCGCAGCGCTTCGATCACGGCGTTGCGGCCCTCGATGATGCCGTCGGCCTCCGCGTCCTGTACGCGCGCGGTCTTTTCCTTGCGTTCCTTATCCATAAAAGAAATTTCTCCTTGTGACAAATTTTTATAGAATACTCCATTGCAACTATAACACAGAACAAGGGCAAGATAAAGAGGGCGCAAAACAAAAGTTCATCGAAAATTCACCGTAGAAAACTTGTGCGATTTTCTTATATATGGTATAGTTGAAATCACTAATTCAAAAAGTGCGCATCTTCGCATTTTTCTGTCTCCCGACAGGAGGAACAACATGGAGCCAAACAACAGAAACAACCGCAATCGCGGCGACAAGAACCGCCGGCGCGGCGGGGGCATGTGGTCGATCGTCCTATGGGCGCTGCTGCTGACGATCGGTGTGAACTACCTCTCCGTCATGCTCGATCAGGCCCGCACCGCCGAGTCTTCGTGCGAGATCGCATACAGCGAGCTTGTCGAACTCGTGGAGGAGGGGAAGGTCAAGTCCATCGAATTCGGCGACACGGTCTTCACCATCACGCCGGTCGACGGCTTTACCTACACGGATGACGACGGCAAGAGCTATGATCAGAACTATACGCTCTTCACCACCATCATTCCCGACGCGACGGAAAAGCTGATCACCCTGTGCGATGAGCACGGCGTGACCTACACCAAGCCCTATCAGCCGCCCGTTTCGCCGATCCTCACGTTCATGGTGAGCTATATTCTGCCCACGGTGCTGATGGTCGGCGCGTTCATGCTGCTGATGAACTTCATCGCGAAAAAGTCCGGCGGCATGGGCGGGATCGGCGGCATCGGCAATGTCGGCAAGGCGAACGCCAAGGTCTACATGGAAAAATCCACCGGCGTGACGTTTGCGGACGTCGCCGGTCAGGACGAGGCGAAGGAATCGCTCGTCGAGATCATCGACTTTCTGCACAACCCCGAAAAATACACCGCCATCGGCGCGAAGATCCCCAAGGGCGCGCTGCTCGTCGGCTCTCCCGGTACCGGTAAAACGCTGCTGGCCAAGGCCGTTGCGGGCGAGGCGAAGGTGCCGTTCTTCTCGATCTCCGGCTCTGACTTTGTCGAAATGTTCGTCGGCGTCGGCGCGAGCCGCGTGCGCGACCTCTTCGCCGAGGCGTCGAAGGTCGCCCCCTGCATCATCTTCATCGACGAGATCGACACCATCGGCAAATCCCGCGACGGCGGGCGCTACGGCGGCGGCAACGACGAGCGCGAGCAGACGCTCAACCAGCTGCTCGCCGAAATGGACGGCTTTGACCCGAGCAAGGGCGTCATCGTGCTTGCCGCGACGAACCGCCCGGAGGTGCTCGACAAGGCGCTGCTGCGCCCTGGCCGCTTCGACCGCCGCATCACCGTCGACCGCCCGAACCTCGCCGGCCGCTTAGCAACGCTGCAGGTCCACACGCGCGGCATCAAGCTCGCCGAGGACGTGGATCTCAAGAAGGTCGCGCTCGCGACCGCGGGCTGCGTGGGCGCGGACCTTGCAAACCTCGCCAACGAGGCGGCGCTCCGCGCCGTGCGCAAGGGACGCAAGCTCGTTACGCAGGAGGACATGCTCGCGGCGTTCGAGTTCGTCATCGCGGGCAGCGAGAAGAAAGGCAGCGTCCTCACCGAGTTTGAAAAGAAGCTCGTCGCCTATCACGAGGTCGGCCACGCGATGGTCGCCTACAAGCAGAAAAACGCCGAGCCCGTGCAGAAGATCACGATCGTCCCGCACACCGAGGGAAGCCTTGGCTACACGCTCCTCATGCCTGAAGAGGACAAGACGAACCTGCGCACGCGCGATGAGCTGATGGCGAAGATCGCCGTCTCGATGGGCGGCCGCGCGGCCGAAGAGGTCGTGATGAACACGATGACCAACGGCGCCTCGCAGGATATTCAGGAGGCGACGAGCATCGCGCGCAACATGGTCGCCATGTACGGTATGAGCGACGCGGTCGGCATGGTCGCGCTCGGGTCGGTGCGCAATCAGTACCTTGACGGCGGCTACGGCCTCGACTGCGCGCAGGATACCGCCGCCATCATGGACCGCGAGGTCAAGCGTATCCTTGACGAGTGCTACAAGGACGCCATACAGGTCATCCGCGACAACCGCGAGGATATGGACAAGGTCGTCGCCTACCTCCTTGAAAAGGAGACCATCACGGGCGGTGAAATGGTCGCTATCCTCGAAGGCCGCGATCCCTCGACCGTCGAAGAGGCCTACGCTTCCACGCGCAAGAGCGAGGACGGCTTCCGCCCCTCGCAGCCGAGCGTGATCGAAGCGCCCGCCAAGCACATTTCGATGACGAGCGAAAAGATCGAAATGCCGCCGGAGGACAAGGGCGAAGATGCTCAGACTGAGGACAAGCCCTCGACTGAACCCGAAACGCCGGATACTTCCGCGGAAAACACTGACGAAAACAAGTAAATCAATAAAAAATCCCCGCTGTTTTTACAGCGGGGATTTTTTTGCGTTCTTTATACCACTTGGAATAGATAAAACTTGAGGTAATCCGTCTCCGGCACGTTCCAGAGGATGGGGTGGTCACAGCTCTGCGTGCGCGCTTCGATCTGCCGCAGCTCGACGCCTGCGTCCGCGGCGGCGGAGCGCAGCATCCGCTCAAAGCGTTCGGCGGGCATGAAGTGGCTGCACGACGCGGTCGCAAGGTAGCCGCCGCGCGGCAGCAGGCGCATCGCGCGCAGGTTGATCTCCTTGTACCCCTTTTCGGCGTTGTTCGCCGTGCGGCGAGACTTTGTGAACGCCGGGGGATCGAGGATGATGAAGTCATAGGGCTTTTCGTGCGCGGCCTCGAGCTGCGGGAGCAGGTCGAAGACGTCGGCGGCGAGAAAGTCCATTTTGTCCTCAAGGCCGTTGCGCGCCGCGTTCGCGCGCGCCATTTCGATGGCGCTCTCGGACACATCCACCGCCGTCACGTGCTCTGCGCCGCCTTTGGCGGCGTTGAGCGCGAACGAGCCCGTGTGCGTGAAGCAGTCGAGCACGCGCTTGCCGTGCGCGAGGTGCGCGACGGCGAGGCGATTGAACTTCTGGTCGAGGAAAAAGCCCGTCTTCTGCCCGTTTTCGACATCCACACGGTAGAAAACGCCGTTCTCGCAAATTTCAGTGATGGGGCTCTCGGGCGTTTTTTTGCCGGGGAGGGGAAACCAACCCTTGTTCTGCGTCAAGCCCTCCTTTTCGCGAAGCACGACATCGTTGCGCTCAAAAAGGCCGTCGATCGTCTCGCCGTCCTGCTCCAGCACCTCGACAATGAGGGGGAAGAGCATGTCCTTGATCTTTTCCATGCCGAGCGAGAGCGTCTGCGTGACGAGAAGATTTTCAAACCGGTCGACCGTCAGGCCGGGGAAGGCGTCCGCCTCGCCGAAGATCAGGCGGCAGCAGCCGGTCTGCCCATCCATGACCGCCTTGCGGTAGTCCCAGGCGTAGCGTACGCGCCGCCGCCAGAAGCTTTCGTCAAAGCGGTCGTTCGCGTTGCGCGAGACAATGCGCACGCGGAGCTTACTGAGTCTGCTCAAAAAGCCCGTGCCGAGATATTTGCCCTTTTCCGACACCACGTCGACGAGCGCGCCGTTTTCGCACTCGCTCTCGTCCGGCTCGCGGGCGACGTCGGAGTCGTACACCCAGGGGTGGCCGCTCTCGAGCCAGCGCGTGCCCTTGGCGGTGACGGTCAGGATCGGATAGTCGCGTGCAGCTTTCATAGGTCAAAATTCCTTCTTTAAAACAAGTTTTCCCCATCATACCACGGCAAAAGCCGCGGCACAACTCATTTGTTGAGGAAAAACAGCCCGACAAGGCACAGCGCAAGGCCCACGAGCTTGTTGACCGTGATGGCCTCGTGGTAGACAAGATACCCAATGAACACCAAAATCGTCGCGATGGCCGCCGCAGACGACACCTGAAACGCGCTGACCGGCCAGCCCGCCTTGTAGGCGTGCATGCTGCCAGCTTCCAAACCGACGACCGCGAGACCGAGCAGGTACGGCGCCCAGTTCATCTGACTGTATTCGTGCAGAAGGTTCGCCCCGCCGCGGTTCGTCACAAAATACAGGATGCCCGAAAAGATTGAGCCGATCAGATACGTGACCGTGAGCGACGCGAGCGGATCAACGCTCTCGGGCAGCGATTTGGCACAGATGTGATACACGCTGTTCGACGCCACAACGAGAATGAGCGGCCAGAAGTAAGCCATAAATATTCCCTCCTATTCAAATGCCGGATGCAAAACGGCAGCCAGACTTCCGCCTGACTGCCGGTAGGTGCGCACCCGTAATAGACAAGGAAAGTGTATCAGCGGCGTGCGCTCTTGTCAAGGAAAATCCCGCCGCGGCGGCGATTCCGACAAATTTGTAAGCGACAGTTCATACAACCTGCCGCTTGTATTTTCCGCTCCGCCATGCTACCATAAAAATGTCATATCAATCCCAGCCGCGCTTGCGGCGCAGACTTTAATGGAGGCAAATTATGAGCTATCCCAAGACCGGCGAAGAAGTTTACGTCAGCCTGAATCTGTCTAACACGATGCTCACAGGTCTCGGCAAGGGCACGATCACCCGCGAGGACGTTTCTGTGGACTACCTGAAAAAGCTGTTTATGCAGCACGGCGTCATCGTCTCGGCCAAGCCCGAGTACCGCAACATCATGGAGCGCGTGAACAGCACCTATGACTTAGGGCTTGAAATTCCCGCAAAGCTCCAGCTCTTCCAGCTCTCCGAGCAGCACCGCCGCCTGGTGGTCGTGAATATCTCCGGCCTTCAGCGCAAGAACGGCTCGCTTCTCCCGTCCTACACGGAAGAGGAGCTTGACGAGGCAACGTTCACGTTCGTCAAGTATTACGTGCAGGGCGAGCACTACGACGAGCTTGTCGAGGAGAACAAGAAGCTGCGCTACGAGCTCGAGCAGGAGATCTCCTGGAGAAACCGCACGGATTCCGAGGGCTGAGTTCGCAACACCTTACATCAAAAAAGGAAGAGGTTCCCGATGGGAACCTCTTCCTTTTTTGACTATGACAAAATGCTTCGCAGAATTCCGCGTCCGCAGACGCGGAAAAATTGAGGTTGTAAATCGCCGCGACCGGCGCGTGGCGATTTACTCCTCTCGCGGAGCTTGTGCCGCAGCCGCCAAGGGCGGCAAGGCACGAAGCGGAGTGCGGCTTTCTCAAAAAAGAGGCAGAGCCTCTTTTTTGAAATTACTTCTTCTCGTCTTCAAGCAGGCCCTTAAAGCTCGCGGCGAGACCGGCGAGGCTCTGAATCTCGCTCGGGACGATGATCTTCGTCGCCTGACCGTCGGCGGCCTTTTCGAACGATTCGAGCGCCTTGATCTTGATGACCTGCTCGTTGGGGTTGGCCTCATTGAGCATCTTGATGGAGTCGGCAAGTGCCTGCTGCACGTTCAGGATGGCCTGCGCTTCACCCTCGGCCTTGAGGATGGCGGCCTGACGCTCGGCCTCGGCCTTGAGGATGGCCGCCTGCTTTTCGGCGTCCGCGCGCAGGATGGTGGACTGCTTTTCGCCCTCGGCCACGAGGATCTGGGACTGTTTCTGGCCCTCGGCCTGCAAGATGGACTCGCGGCGTTCGCGCTCGGCCTTCATCTGCTTTTCCATCGCGTTCTGGATCTCACGCGGCGGCAGGATGTTCTTGAGCTCCACGCGGTTGACCTTGATGCCCCACGGGTCGGTGGCCTCATCGAGGATAGAGCGCATCTTGGCGTTGATGACATCGCGGCTCGTGAGCGACTGGTCGAGCTCCATCTCGCCGATGATGTTACGCAGCGTCGTCGCCGTCAGGTTCTCGATGGCGTTCATCGGGTGCTCGACACCATAGGTGTAGAGCTTGGGGTCGGTGATCTGGAAGTAGATGACCGTGTCGATCTGCATCGTGACGTTATCCTTCGTGATGACGGGCTGGGGATCGAAGTCGGCCACCTGCTCTTTGAGGCTGACCTTCTTCACAACGCGCTCGAAAAACGGAATTTTGAAGTGCAGGCCCACGCCCCATGTCGCGCTGTAAGCGCCGAGGCGCTCAACGACGTAGGCGCGCGACTGCTGCACGATCTGGATGTTCGTGATGAGCACCAGAAGCACCAGCAGCACTAAAATGCCGATACCGATATAGCCGATCCATTCCATAGTTCTTTTCCTCCTAAAATGTTGTGTAGTTTGGGTTTACTCTCTTCTCTCGCTGGGTTCTTTACTCTCGCGCACGTAGAGCTTGACGCCCTCCATGCGAACGATCCTTGCCATTTTCCCCTTAGGGATGATATTGCCGTCTTCGCTGCGCGCCGTCCATGTCTTGCCGTCGATGTACACAGCGCCCGTGGCGTTCTCGTTGTCCACCGTTTCGGTCACCTTGGCCTCGTGGTGCAGCACACGGTCGGCATTCGTGGGCACGATCGTCTTATCCAGCATCTTGCGCGCAAGGGGCCTTGTTGCGATGAGCGCCAGAATGGATACGATCAGGAAGACCGCGAATTGCAGCCACAGCGCCGCGCCCAGCTCCGTCGCCACCAGCGCGGCCACCGCGCCCACGACGAACCAGATCGACACCAGCCCCGCCGTCGCCGCCTCGGCAATGCCGAAGATGATGATGGCGGCGATCCAGATAATGGTCATCATTTCATCTGCTCCTCCTTTCAAACTGCGCATACAGTAGACGTATGCCGGACCGATCATCGCGATGACGGTCAGCAGCATGATCCCGATGCTTTTGTTGTAGGGTGACAGATTCGCGTACAGGTTTGACAACTCGCTGCCGAGCGTGCGCGCGGACAGCAGCGGGGCTTCGACCGGCGGCTCGCCGGGGGTGGGGACTTCTTCTGTGAACAGCCCGTCCATCGTCACACCGTAGCGGTTGCAGATGAAGATGATCTTCTCCATCTCGGGGTAGCCCCGGCCGGATTCCCAGCGCGAGACCGACTGGCGCGAGACCTGAAGCTGTTCGGCAAATTCCTCCTGCGTCAGCCCGCTGCGTTTGCGGACCTCCTGGAGCCGCTCGCCAAATGCCATTGCGTTCCCTCCGTTTCTCTGTCTGAGGATAAGATAGCAAAACCGCGCGTCCATTTCCAGCAACTTTAGTGTTGCATTCCGTATTTTTCCGAAAAATTTCGCGCAAGTTTGATGTTACATCCATGTGACAGCGCGCTTTCCGCGCTGTTTTTCCTATTGTACCACACGCTCCACCGCTTTACCATGCTTATTTTGACGCGGCGATTGCCTTTTTTGTTCCCATCCGCTATACTAAAGTCAAATCATTTTTTCGGGAGCGTTATTATGCTGGAATTTGTCATTCCCTGCCTCTTGGGCCTTGAGAGCTTAGTGGGCGATGAGATCAAAAAGCTGGGGCTTTCTGACGTGCGCGTTGAGAACGGCCGCGTCCTCTGCCGCGGCGAGGCGCGCGACATCGCGCGGCTCAACATCAATCTGCGCTGCGGTGCGCGCGTCATTCTGGTTCTGCACAAGTTCCGCGCGACGGATTTTGAATCGCTCTTTCAGGGCGTGCGCGCGGTGCATTGGGAGGACTGGATCCCCCGCGAGGGGGAGTTCCCCGTCGTGGGCTATTCCATCAACTCGACGCTCCACTCCGTGCCCGCCTGCCAGTCGATCGTCAAAAAGGCGGTCGTCGACCGCCTGAGCGCGGCCTACGGCATCGCGCAGTTCCCCGAAACGGGGCGGCGCTATCAGGTGCGCTTTTCCATCATGAAGGACGAAGTGACCGTCGGGCTCGACACCTCGGGCGAGGGACTCTACAAGCGCGGCTACCGCGCCCACGGCGTGGCCGCCCCGCTCAAGGAAACGCTCGCCGCCGCGATGGTCAAGCTCTCGCACTACAATGGCCGCGACCCGTTCTGCGACCCGTTCTGCGGCAGCGGCACCATCGCCATCGAAGCCGCGCTCATCGCGCGCAACCGTGCGCCGGGCCTCAACCGCAGCTTTGCCGCCCAGCACTGGGCCACGCTCGATAAAATGCTCTGGCTCGACGCGGCGGACGAAGCGATGGACAAGGAATTCCACGGCAAGTACGAGATCTGGGGCGGCGACATCGACCCAGACGCCGTCGAGCTCTCGCGCCACAACGCCGAGCTCGCCGAGGTCGACGACATCGTCAAGTTCGAGGTCGACGACGCCACGCGCTTCCACTGGGGCGGCTTGTATGGCCGCATCGTGACGAACCCGCCGTATGGCGAGCGGCTTCTTGAGTGCGAAGAGGCGGGCGAGCTCTATAAAGCCTTCGGCAAGGCGATGGACAAATTACCCGACACCTGGCGGGTGTATGTGCTGTCGTCACATCCTGACTTTGAGCGCTGCTACGGGCGCTTTGCCGATAAGAAACGTAAGTTGTACAATGGCATGCTCAAATGTGATCTTTTCATGTATGGAAAAAGATTATAATGCCGCGCGCTGCGCGGCGGGGAAAGGAAGCGCCGCAGGCGCTGCACGAATCAAAG